>QMCE01001148.1_pt1 | contig 14374 bp, 14 predicted proteins | sample 1821851 | NCBI WGS metagenome assembly QMCE01 (sample SAMN09453174, study PRJNA476694) | Termite gut metagenome, whole genome shotgun sequencing project. | isolation source: worker | host: Odontotermes sp. | place: South Africa:Pretoria | collected 2016-01-28 | reverse complement strand
GCAGGCTGCTTACACAAAGCGCCTTATCAGCGATGTTCCGAAAATCCACGAAGAGTGGGATTTATCTACTGTTTGATTATGCGATTCCTTTCATAATATCACAAACAAACCGTGCGGCATTTATATGCCGCACGGTTTGTTTTACTGCAATTTAATAACGAGTTAAGCTAAGCTCAATTTCATGTCGCCGTCTTTAATCCAACCGAGCTTTCTGAAAATGAAATCGAAGGCAAGTGCCAGTGTCGCCGGCAGGATAAAGTGCAAAAGGATTATCTGCAACAGCAAAATCAACGGGTCTGCATTTGGCATTGCCGCAAATGCACCGAACTGCCCAACAAGTCCGCTTGTTCCCATGCCTGCACCTGTTGCTGTGTTCTCGAGCTTGAAAAGACAGGTGGAAAGAGGACCGACCACCATTGAAGCAAGCGTTGGCGCAAGCCAGATTACAGGCTTTCTCATAATGTTGCCGAACTGAAGCATAGATGTGCCGAGCCCCTGAGAAAGCAAGCCGCCCCAGCGATTGTCTCTGAAGCTCGTCACCGCAAAGCCAATCATCTGCGCACAACAGCCGGCTACGGCAGCACCCGCCGCCAACCCTTCAAGATTCAGCATTATGCAAAGAGCGGCAGAGCTGATGGGTGCTGTCAAAACGAGGCCGACGATAGCCGAAACGGCAATTCCCATCGGGAGAGGTGCCAACATTGTGGCTGAGTTTATCACAGCACCGAGACCGTCCATCAGGCTCGAAATTCCGGGGCCTACAAGCTGCCCGGCAAGGCAGCCGGTAATAATGGTGACAATCGGGGTTACGATGACATCAACAGGCGTTTTGCCTGCGACGAGGCTGCCAAGCTCTTCACCGACTAAGGCCGCAACATATGCCCCGACAGGTCCGCCGACGGAATACCCGAAAGCCCCCGCCGCAACGCATGAGAAGATAACAAGCGGCTTAGCCTTCAGCCCTGCTGCGATAGAGGCGCCGATGGCTCCGCCGACCACCGGAGATGCGGCAGAAATTATATCTGCGAACGGTGCAAGAAATTCGAGGTTCGGAATCTTGCTGAGCTGTGAGATAATCAAGCCAATAATCAAAGAGGAAAAAAGCCCCAATGCCATAGAGCTCATTGCATCGACAAACCATCTCTTGCAAAAGTATTTAACCCTTGCCCAAATTCTGTCTCGCATATTCAATTGTGTTTCCGACAAAAAAATCATCCCTTCAAAATTAATTCCCGCTTTCTTCAATGGCTTTATTTCCCGTTGCTTTTAAGCGCAGCCTTGTGGCAGGGAGACAGAGAAAAAAGAAGGTGATGAAATTTATATTAACTATGTTGCCCGTCAGCAAATCCGCTGTTTTTCAGCGGCTATTTGTGCATTGGGGCCGTGTTCTGTTAAAAAGTATTATGCCATACTTTTGCATTTTAAGCAATAGAAAAGCCGCTCGGCTTTACCGGGCGGCTCATAATATGATTTCTTAAACTACACCTTGAGCTATCATAGCCTCCGCAACCTTCACAAAACCTGCGATATTTGCACCAATTACGTAATTCTTCGGGTGCCCGTATTTCTCTGCGGCACTGTCGGCATTAGCGAAAATATTTTCCATAATCTGCTTCAGGCGGGAATCAACCTCCTCGAACGTCCATGAAAGCCGCTGGCTGTTCTGGCTCATTTCAAGGGCAGATGTGGCAACTCCGCCTGCATTTGCCGCCTTGCCAGGGGCAAATAGAACACCATTATCCAATAAATATTTGGTTGCGTCAAGAGTTGTCGGCATGTTTGCGCCCTCTGCCACAGCTATGACGCCATTTGCCACGAGCATCCTTGCGTCGTCGAGCAAAAGCTCATTCTGCGTTGCACAAGGGAGAGCAATATCACATCTTACAGACCACACGCCCTTGCCTTCATGATACTCTGCATTCGGGCGATACTTGCCGTATTCTGACAATCTGCCGCGGTTGACAAGCTTTATCTCTTTTATCGCATCTAAATCGATGCCGTCGGCGTCGTAAATCCAGCCTGTGGAATCTGACATGGTGATTACCTTTGCGCCCAGTTCAAAAGCTTTCTGCGCTGCATAAATCGCAACATTTCCTGAGCCGGAGACGGTGACGGTCTTGTCTTTAATAGAGAGCCCGTTCTTCAGAAGCATTGCATTCGTGAAATAGAGAAGCCCGAAGCCTGTGGCCTCTGTCCTCGCAAGTGAGCCGCCGTAGGTCAGCCCTTTGCCGGTGAGAACGCCCTCGTATACATTTCTTATTTTCTTGTATTGCCCATACATATAGCCGATTTCCCTTGCGCCCGTGCCGATGTCCCCTGCGGGAATATCCGTGTCGGCACTGATATGGCGATAAAGCTCATTCATAAAGCTCTGACAAAATGCCATTACCTCGTTATCGCTTTTACCCTTTGGGTCAAAATCAGAGCCGCCCTTGCCGCCGCCGATTGGCAGTCCCGTGAGCGAATTTTTGAAAATCTGCTCAAAGCCCAGGAATTTGATTATCCCCAAATTTACGCTCGGATGAAGGCGAATTCCGCCTTTATAAGGTCCGATTGCCGAATTAAATTGCACACGAAAAGCACGGTTCACCTGCACCTTGCCGCTGTCGTCAACCCACGGCACACGGAAGATGATTTGCCTCTCCGGCTCTACAATTCTTTCTAAAATGCCCGCAGCCTCATATTGCGGGTTTGCCTCTATAACAGGCTCAAGTGAGGTGAGAACCTCAACTGCCGCCTGAATAAATTCCGGCTCATTTGCATTCTTTTCCTTTAATAGCTCCAGCTGCTTACTTACATATGACATATTTACCTCCAAACTGCAAGTTTGAGAATTGAAACTTGCAAAACATGAAACAATTCTACCATAGAAGGGGTTCAAAATCAATAGTAAATTGCTCAAAAACAGATTTGCATCAATTTTCACTCAGCAGAATTTGAATTATCCGCAAAGCATAAATTCAAAAAGATAAAGAGAGCGGAGAAGATAATTTCAAAAAAGCATTGACATCAGCTCTTTTTTTTACTAAAATTAACTTGTTGGTTTAAGCAAGGAGGAGAAAGCATGAAAAAGAGATTGCGGGTTCATGAAGCAAGATTAGTGCGAGTATCCTTATACGCTAAACTGTACATTGATTTAATGGAATAGGTATAACTATACGGAGTTCCGAGGCATCGGGCTCCGTTATATTTTGGCAATTTGACTTCATCATAGTTTTAATAAATAAAAATGAAGGGATTTGAGATTGTGGAAAGAAGGATTGGGACCGTGTCAAGGGGCATACGCTGCCCGATTATCAGAGAGGGAGACGACCTTGCAAGCATTGCCGTCAGCAGTGTACTGGATGCGGCAAAGAGCGAGGGCTTTTCCCTGTGCGACAGAGATGTGATCGCGGTCACAGAATCAATCGTTGCACGCTCTCAGGGCAATTATGCATCGGTTGAAGCCATCGCCAGGGACGTGAAAGAAAAGCTTGGCGGGGGTACAATTGGTGTGATTTTCCCGATTTTATCACGCAACCGTTTTGCTGTCTGCCTAAGAGGCATTGCGATGGGGGCAGAGAAAATTGTGCTGATGCTCAGCTATCCTTCAGATGAAGTGGGCAACGAGCTTGTCTCGCTTGACCGTCTTGATGAGGCCGGAATCGACCCATTCACCGATGTGCTTACGCTTCCTGAGTACCGCAGTCATTTCGGCAACGGCAAGCATACATTTACGGGGATAGATTATATAGACTATTACGCAGAGGTCATCAGAGAGGCCGGCGCAGAGGCAGAGATTATCTTTGCGAATAATCCGACGACGATTCTGAATTACACCAAAAATGTTCTCGCCTGCGATATTCATTCCCGTAAGCGCACAAAGCGTTTGATAAAGGCCGCCGGTGGTAAAGTGGTTCTCGGGCTTGACGAGATATTGAATAAGCCTGTGGACGGAAGCGGATATAACAGTGAATACGGGCTTCTCGGCTCAAATAAATCAACTGAGGAGAAGATAAAGCTCTTCCCGAACAACAGCGCAGAATTTGCCTTGAATGTTCAGGCCAAGGTAAAAGAGAGAACCGGCGTAAATGTTGAAGTGATGGTTTACGGGGACGGTGCGTTCAAAGACCCAGTCGGGAAAATATGGGAGTTTGCTGACCCATGTGTATCACCCGGATATACAAAAGGGCTTGAGGGAACGCCGAATGAGCTGAAGCTGAAATATCTGGCGGATAATGATTTCAAAGACCTTTCCGGTGATGAGCTGAGAAATGCCATCGAAGAAAAAATAAAGGCAAAAGACAGCGACCTCGTCGGAGATATGGCGGCGCAGGGCACAACACCCCGCAGGCTGACAGACCTCATAGGCTCGTTGGCGGATTTGACAAGCGGCTCGGGCGATAAGGGCACGCCGATAGTGCTGATTCAGGGATATTTCGATAACTATATAAACGGGTAAGTATATTTTCGATTTGATGAAGGGAGAAACAGTAATGGCTAACGAGCGAAACGGCGAAAGCTTGAATGTGAAGGAATTCGTTGAAAAGCAAATCGCCTCTATAAAAGCTGAAGTCGGTGATAAAAAGGTTTTGTGTGCACTGTCAGGCGGGGTGGATTCCTCAGTGGCGGCAGTGCTTGTACACAAGGCGATAGGGAAGAATCTCACCTGCATCTTTGTTGACCACGGCTTTATGCGTAAGGATGAGGGTGCTACAGTCGAGCAGGTTTTCAAAAAAGAGTTCGATATGAACCTGATTTGCATTGACAGAGAAGAGCGTTTTCTTCAGAAGGTGAAAGGGGTTACCGAGCCTGAAACAAAGCGCAAAATCATAGGTGAGGAATTCATTCGGGTTTTTGAAGAGGAGAGCAATAAGCTTGGGAAAATGGATTTCCTTTGTCAGGGCACGATTTATCCTGATATTGCCGAAAGCGGCTCTGATGGAAAAGGTGTGGTGAAAAGCCACCATAACGTTGGCGGATTGCCGGAGAATGTAAATTTTGAGGGCATCATTGAGCCACTCAAAGAGCTCTACAAGGATGAAGTGCGTCAGGTTGGAGCAGAGCTCGGAATCCCCGAAAATCTTGTCTGGCGTCAGCCATTCCCGGGGCCGGGTCTTGCCGTTCGTGTAATCGGTGAGCTCACAAAAGAGAGACTTGATACACTCCGCAATGCCGATGCGATTTTCCGTGAGGCTGTCTCTGGGGCGGGGCTTGACCGTACTGTGAATCAGTACTTCGCAGTGCTGACTGGGAACAGCAGCGTCGGTGTTTCAGACGGTGAAAGAACCTACGGCTCTACAATTGCACTGAGGGCCGTCAAAACAACTGATTTCATGACGGCAGAGTGGGCAAGGCTGCCATATGAGCTCCTTGACGAGGTGTCAAGAAAGATAATCGCAGAGGTTGAAGGCGTTAACAGGGTGGTCTATGACGTGACGAGCAAGCCGCCCGCAACGATAGAGTGGGAGTAAACCATGAAACACATTCATACATTTTCTATAGCGGCATATGATGCCTCGCAGAACGCATGGGGCGTTGCCGTGTCGTCAAAATTTCTTGCATGTGCTTCGGTTGTCCCGTGGGCAAAGGCGGGTGCGGGTGCAATCGCCACACAGTCGCTGGCGAACCTTGACTACGGTCAGCTTGGGCTGAAGCTGCTGGAGCGTGGATACTCCGCACAGCGCACTCTTGACGCTCTGCTCAAATTGGATGACGATATAAGCGAGCGTCAGGTCGGCATAGTGGATGCAAACGGCGGCAGCGCAGCGTTCACGGGAGAGGGCTGCTTTGAGCATGCCATGCACCGCACAGGTCCGGGGTATTCCTGCCAGGGGAATATGCTCGGCTCGGCGGAGGTCGTGCCGACGCTTGAACGCACATATCTTGAAAACGAGGGAATGCCTCTCGCAAAGCGGCTTGTCACAGCGCTTGAGGCGGCAGAAAAAGCCGGCGGTGATGGACGAGGAAAGCAAGCTGCGGGTGTTCTGGTTGTCAGTCCGAACGGAAGCTACGGCGGCTACACTGACCGTGCCGTCGATTTGCGTGTTGACGACAGCGAGGAGCCTGTCACCGACCTTCTGCGCTTAGTTGATTTGCACGCCCTCTATTTCGGCAAGCCAAAGCCGGAGGACATAATCCCCATTGAGGGCGAAACTCTTGAAAAGCTGCAAGCCGCACTTCATGCTTTGGGTTTCTCGAAAGCTCCGAACGGCATATGGGACACCGATTTCGCCGAGGCCTTCATCAAGTTTTCGAATCAGGAGAATTTCGAAGAACGCCTGCTCGACGGCAAAAAAGTAGATGCCGCAGTCCTAAGGTTCATGATGGAAAAAGCAGGGCTGTGAGGAGAGTATTCTATGTTTATTTCAGCCCCAGGAGTGAAAATCCCGTTTCCTGAAAAGATTGATGAAGGATTTCAAGTATTTCCGGAGTCACTGTATATTAATGTCAGTTATGAAAAACTATCTGCATTGATAAGTGAATTCTATAAATTGCTTCCCGAACCATTCTTTTTAGCTATTCACATCCCGCTTTCAATTTATGAGGAAAGAGAACTTGGCGGAGAGATGTTCCACGATGAAGTGTTGTATTTGGATGGGCAAACTCAAAATCAAATTGACGAGATAATGGAATTATATGGAGAGGTGCTTTTTGCAGATGGAATTTCTAAATTTGCCATTGCATCACACACAGCACATGAGGAAATTTTTATTCAAAAATACAAGTTAACTCAAATATACTCGAAAACACCTAAAAAATATATACCATTATTGGAAAAATATGGTATAACCCGAACACCACATCTTATTACTGTTTGGGATACTTTTACAGAAGAATTTCCTGGAGAGTGCAGTAAAATGATTGTCAACGGAATCAGCATATATGATGTGGTTGAGAAATTAAAGGGAAGAGGTATGTATCGAGCAAAACTCGAAGAAAAGGCCCCTATGTAGAATGATTGAAAAGAAAAGAGCCAACTGATTTATGCGTCAGTTGGCTCTTTTCCTTTATTTCAACCATATTGCCTTCCCTCCCCAAAAAGCATATAATAGCACTAAGAACAAACGAAAGGTGAAGCATATGAATGAGATTAAATGCCCGCATTGCGGGAAGATATTCAAGGTGGATGAGTCGGGTTACGCCGATATAATAAAGCAGGTTCGCGACCATGAATTTGAGGAGGCTGTTCACGAGCGTGAAGCCTTGCTTGAAGCCAACAGCAGGAATGCGCTTCAGACAGAAACTGCGAAAAAAGATGCCGAAATCGCTGCGCTGAAAGCAAAAATCGAAGCGGCTGAGCGTGAAACCAAACTTGCAGAGGAGAAAATCAGGGGCACGCTGCAATTAGAGGTGAACAAGAAAGATATTGAGATTGCCGAGCTCACATCTAAGATAGAAGCAGAGGGGGTCGCAAAAAAGCTCGCAGTGACAGAAGCCGTCAGCCAAATCGAAAAAGAGCGTGATGCCCTGCAAAATGAGCTGAAGGTCAAGGAGTCTGAGCGGCAGCTTCTTGAAGCCAATCTTAAAGATAAATATACGGCGGAGCTGAAATCAAAGGACGAGATGATTGCGTATTACAAAGACATGAAGGCAAAGCTCTCGACGAAGATGGTCGGCGAAACGCTGGAGCAACACTGCGAAACGCAGTTCAATCAGCTTCGTGCCACGGCCTTTCCGACGGCGTATTTTGAAAAGGATAACGACATCAAAACAGGCAGTAAGGGCGACTATATCTACCGTGAAACTGATGCCGAGGGCAATGAGATAGTCTCGATTATGTTTGAAATGAAGAATGAGGGCGACGAGACCGCAACGAAAAAGAGGAATGATGATTTCCTCAAGGAGCTCGACAAAGACCGCAGCGAAAAGCACTGCGAGTATGCCGTGCTTGTCTCATTGCTCGAAGCGGACAGCGAGCTCTATAATTCAGGCATCGTGGACGTATCATATAAATACCCGAAAATGTACGTCATTCGTCCGCAATTTTTCATTCCGATGATAACCGTGCTGCGTAATGCAGCGATGAATTCGCTTAAATACAGGCAGGAGCTTGCTTTGGTGAAGAATCAGAACATTGACATCACGCATTTTGAAGAGAATCTGGAGAAGTTCAAGAGTGGATTTGCGTACAATTATGACCTTGCCAGCCGTAAATTCAAGACTGCCATAGATGAAATTGATAAAACGATTGTCCATCTGCAAAAGACCAAGGAAGCCCTGCTCTCGTCGGACAACAACCTGCGCCTTGCCAACAATAAGGCGGAGGATTTGACAATCAAGCGCCTCACAAGAGGCAACCCAACCATGACGGAAAAGTTTGCGGAGCTGGAGAGGATTGAGGAAGGAGAGGACAAAGAATGAGAATATATACAATTATTGCCGGAGTGAATGGTGCGGGGAAATCAAGCCTAACGGGTGCGTTGAAAGTCGAGCGCACAGATTTAGGCTTAATAATCGACGTTGACAAAATATCTGCAGAAATAGGAAGCGCAGTTGCAGGCGGAAAGGAAGCCTTAAAAAGGATAAATGATGCGTTGGAGAAAAGTATATCTTTTACCCAGGAAACCACTTTGTCTGGATACAGAACGAAAAAAACGATAGAAAAAGCAAAGGAAAAAGACTACACTGTGAGGCTCTACTATGTCGGACTTGACACAGTTGGTGAAAGTCTGAAGCGCATAGATAACAGAGTGGCAAAGGGAGGGCATAACATACCGAAAGCAGATGTCATACGTCGTTTTGGCACACGCTTTGATGACCTTATAAAGATTTTGCCCTATTGTAATGAAGCTGTCTTCTTTGATAATGATAATGGATTTGTCGAAGTGGCAGAATACAAAAACGGTGAGTTTATCTCAAAAGGAGACTCGCCCCAATGGCTTGTGGAGTTATATGAGGCATTAGACAGAAGGTATTGGGGAGAAATCATAAATATGTAGATGAAGACAACCAACAATCCCCCTGCTACCATCAGCAGGGGGATTCATTCACCATACCCATATCATCAAAACTTAAACAGAGCCTAAATGGCTCAGATAGGCACATGTAATATATAACATACCACAAAAGTAAATATAAGTCTACTCTTTTTTTATTTTTCTGCTAAAATTTATCTGTGGGATAATTTTGATATAGATTTCAGGCAGAAAAGGAGACTACATGAAAGAGCAGAGAATAGAAGAGTCATTTGAAGCAAGATTTCCCGATGAGGCTGAGCACCTGACAGATATAAGCGGAAAGATTGGTGCGGAGCTTCAGGCGGCCGAAAAAGCGGTTGAGATGATGGACAAGGAATACCGTGAGGCACTGCTATACCGGGCAGAGCATAGGGGGGATATTGACCCGAAGGAGATGTTCCAAAGCGAAATGATGCTGCGGGATATTGATTTTTCGGGAGTCTCGGCAGTTGAACGGCGTGAGAGAATGGAAAAGACAAAGGATTCGCCGTACTTCGCACGCATCGATTTCTGTACCGATAATGAAGAAACTTCTGCCGCATATTATATCGGCAGATTCCCGTTCTACTTCGAAAGCAAGCTGCTTATAATTGACTGGCGTTCGCCGGTAGCAAGCATGTTCTATGATTATGAAATAGGTCCGGCGGAATATGAGGCCCCCGGCGGTCATGTCGAGGGCGAACTGACTTTGAAGCGGCAATTTAAGATAAAAGGCGGGAAAATCGAATTTGCATTTGACAGCTCAGAAAATATACAGGACGATGTCCTTCAGCAGGAGCTTGCCGCAACCTCCGACGAGAGAATGAAAACGATTATCTCGACGATTCAAAAAGAGCAGAACCAAATCATACGCAATTCAACGGCGCACACGCTGATTATCCAGGGTGTGGCGGGCTCAGGGAAGACGAGCATAGCCCTGCACAGAGTGGCATTTCTGATGTATCGCCTGAAAGACAGGCTGAAAGCGCAGAATGTGACGATAATCTCGCCCAACAAGGTTTTCGGAGATTACATTTCAACAGTGCTGCCGGAGCTCGGCGAAGACCCTGTCTTCGAGACAAGCTTCGCAGAGCTGGCAAAGCTTCAGATAGATGCGGAAATCGACTTTGAAGCCGATAAGAACCCGCTTGAAACAGACGACAAAGGCTGGCTGGAGCGAACAAAGTTCAAATCCTCGCTCGAATTTGTCAAGCTCATGGAGGAATACATATCCCGTGTGCCTGAAACGGCTTTTGAAGCGCAGGATTACGAGTTTGAAGGCTTCACAATCCCGGCGGAATGGATAGCAGCAAGGGTGGAGGTGTATCAGCGCTTTCCCCTCATCAAACGGCTTGAAATGATAGCGGACGATATACACAGCCGCCTTGAAAACCAAAATTTCTATGAAGTGAAGCTGCCGAGCTTGCACAGGATTTTTCTTGCACTCAAAAGAATGCTGAAATTCCGGACCACCTTGATGCTGTATAAGAATTTTTACAGGGAAATCGGGAAGGCAAGAATGCTGAAGCTGCCGGCGAAAAACACATTAGAGTGGAATGACGTTTACCCGTTTCTTTATTTGCAGTCAGCCTTCACCGGCATTCAGGAGAGCCGGCTTATCAGGCATCTTGTCATAGATGAAATGCAGGATTACACCCCGATTCAATACGCTGTTACAGCAAAGCTGTTCTCGTGCCCCAAGACCATTTTGGGTGATTTCGGGCAATCGATAAACCCAAGTGTGGCATATACTCTCGAAGACCTGAATGCCATGTTTTCCTCTGCCGAGCTTGTCCGCATGGAGAAAAGCTACCGCTCAACCTATGAGATAATACACTTTGCGAAAGCCATAGCGAAGAATCAGAACTTTGAGGCGGTTGAGCGTCACGGGGAAAAGCCGAAGATAGAGGCCTGCGCAGACAAAACGGCTGAAATAACGAAAATCGGTGAAATGATTGAGAAGTATCTCGAAAAAGGCTATAACACGATGGGAATTATTACAAAAACAAACCGGGAAGCCAAAGAGCTGCATGATGCGCTTAAAAGTAAAACTGATGCGGAAATTAACTTAATTTTACCTGAAACAGAAAGCTTCAAGGGCGGCATTTCTGTGATGTCCATTCAAATGTCAAAGGGGCTTGAATTTGACGAGGTAATAGTTCCCTTTGCCGATGCTAAAACGTATAAAACAGAATTCGACAGGAATTTGCTGTATGTGGCATGCACACGTGCAATGCATAAGCTGAATATCCTTTATTCAGGAGAAAAATCAAAGTTGCTGCCATAAGCTTGACATAGTATATATCACGATATATACTATAAGCGGAGGTGGTAATAATGGAAACAGCAAAAATATTTGAGAATGGGCGAAGTCAGGCCGTTCGTCTGCCTAAAAAATTCAGGTTCACAGGAGACGAGGTTTTTCTTCAGAGAATTGGAAAGGCAGTAGTTCTTATCCCAAAAGAAGAATCATGGCATGTTTTTATGAATGGCTTGCATGATTTCACCGATGATATTTTTGAAGAAGGCAGAACACCTGAAGTGGCGTCATTGAGAGAAAACATATGAAATATATGCTTGATACAAATATCTGCATCTATGCGATTAAGAATAAGCCTGAAACGGTTTTGAAAAAAATCGAAAGCAATTTGCATAATCATCTGTGCATTTCAGCAATTACGCTTGCAGAATTGATGCACGGTGTGGAAAAAAGCTCAAAACCTGAAAGAAACACAGTGGCTCTTATGGAATTTCTCTCAATTTTGGAAATTTTGCCGTTTGATGATTTAGCAGCATCAGAGTACGGAAAGCTTTGCGCATTTCTTCAAAAGGAAGGAAAGCCGATAGGCACAATGGATATGCTTATTGCTGCAAATGCGAAAGCAGAAGATGCAATTTTGGTGACTAATAACAGCAGAGAATTTGAGAGAGTACCGGAGCTTAAAGTTGAAAACTGGGCATGAAGAAACCCCATGATTTATTATAATCATGGGGGTTTCTTTCATATATTCACAATTCTCTCGCCGTCAAAGATAAGAATGCCGAGCCCCGAGCCGAATTTTCCTCCGCTAAGGATATATTTCTTGTAAGCCTTTTGCATTGAAGTTTTTTCTGGCAAATCAATATCTGCATTTTCAAAATCCTTGCCGAACACCCGCCATTTATCGGGGAAGCCGTCACCATCTTCATTTGTTATAATATCAAAGTCACGGACGAACCGCACGGTGTTTGAAGTCTGGGGCAGGATTTCCTCCGTAGATTTATGCAGAAGCCATGAATCGCAAATGCAGATAAGCTTGCCGTCAACCAAATCCTCTTTATAAAAGTCATATGCATTTTTGTAAGAGGCATAACAGCTTTCCTGCGTAAGGGGTTCTCCTGACGGGATATGTATACTTTTTATCATGCTGCCCTTTTGAAGCACAATGCCGCATTTATCATAGAGCAAATCATAATCGAATTCAGCATCCTCATACTCCAGCCGCCCGAGCTTGACAAGCTTTCCATAAAAGAAAAGAGGGTACCATGCCGCAACGAAAGTGCCCCATACGCCGTAAACGCTTTGGCATTCGTGCAGTTTTACGGTAAAATCAGCGCAGGTGTCAATGAAAAGCGAGTGAGAATAGCCCTTCTCTTCAAAGCTTATTTTCATTGCCTGACTTAGCTCAAGCACCATAAGCATTTCGAGGCTGAGCTTATGAATGCCGCTCTTCTCGGCGAGCTTCTCAAGCCGTGGGGAGATATTATCCTTCCAGCCGTCCCAGTCACGCTCTTCTTCAAAGAAAAAATCACGCACACCGTCGAATTCCAAAAGACAGCTTTTTTCGATTTTATCCATGCATTCGTTGAAATATGCTTTTGCTTCTTGCGGAAAATTGATTTCATTCATCAAGTTGTCTATATATGCTCTGTTCATGCGTCCTCCTTCTTAAACCTCGCTATTTTATCCGTGTCAAGAATTATCGTGACAGGGCCGTCATTCTGAACACTCACATCCATGTGCGCCCCGAATTCTCCGGTTTCCACTTTGCCGTCAATCTGCATTTTTACCGCAGAAATGAATTCATTATACAGCCTCTCTGCTTCTACAGGCGGGGCAGAGGCATCAAAGGAAGGTCTTCGCCCTTTCCTGCAATCGGCTGAGAGTGTAAAATTGGAGACGATTAACATATCGCCGCCTGTATCCTTCAATGAAAGATTCATTTTGTCCTCTGCATAAGTGAAGATTCTCAGCTCTGCGATTTTTTCTGCCATGAACAGTGCATGTGCCGTTTCATCCGGCTTTAATACGCCGAGGAAAACGACAAGACCTCTGCCGATGCTTCTTCTTTCCCCGTGATTGATTATAATTTCAGCAGAAGCTGCTCTCTGAATAACCGCTCTCACCTAAGCCTCACCTCACATTTTATATAGTTTATCATAAAACAGCAGAAGAACCAAGACAAACTTGGCTCTTCTGTGAAGGAAAAAATGACAATCACTTGAAATCAAATGTTTCGGAGATAATAAGGATTATTCTTTAAGTAGTAATTTTCAATCCGTATCTTGTCTGCGAGCACGGCGATAAATTCACTGTTGGTCGGGCGTTTTTTGTCGTCTCTCATTCTTGTGGGGAAGAATTCAAATAATGCCCTTGTGTCGCCGCGTTCCCATGTGGCCTCAACTGCATTTCTTATTGCTCGCTCCACTCTTGTGTCTGTAACATCAAACATTTCGGCTATTTTGGGATAAAGCATTTTTGTGATATAGTTGACAGCGCTTGGATTTTTGTATGCCAACAATATGCTTTCACGAAGATATTGGAAACCTCTGACATGTGACGGTACACCTAACTTTTGCATCATAGCGGTCACCTGCGCATAAAGCGTGGCGTCCTCTTCACTCATCTTTGCTTTGTTTCCGAGCGACTGAGCGTGAGAAATGACTTTCTCAACCACAGAGGTGCATTCGAACGGCGTTACAACAAAAAGAGTGGCACCTTCGCTGATGAGCTCTCTTTCAAGCAACGGAGATGAATAGGATGAGCAAACCGCAAAAACAGGGAAGGATTTCAGTTCTGCTCTGGTGGTGCGCATAATTCCTATGGCGTCAAGCTCAGGCATAAACATATCAATGATTACAAAATGCGGCTTTTCATTGATGATGAGGTCACAGACAGATTTTCCATTATTTTCGCAAGTGGAAAGCTTAATATTCTTTTTGGAAAGATAGTTAAGGAGATTGCTGCTTTCTTCAACAAAAGCAGTACTCATTACTAATTTACTCCTTGCCAAAATATCGCCCCCTTAGTACCAGTGAAGACAGTTTACCATACTTTTGCGAATTTATCAATACATAAATTAGTAATTCATAAAAAAATAAATGCCTCTGAAAAAATAATTGCAGAGGCGAGAATTGTTTGTCTGCCGCACATGCTTTTATGGCGATTGCCATAAAAGCATGTGCGGTCAGTTTTT
>QMCE01007778.1_pt1 | contig 14378 bp, 12 predicted proteins | sample 1821851 | NCBI WGS metagenome assembly QMCE01 (sample SAMN09453174, study PRJNA476694) | Termite gut metagenome, whole genome shotgun sequencing project. | isolation source: worker | host: Odontotermes sp. | place: South Africa:Pretoria | collected 2016-01-28 | reverse complement strand
CGCCGACAATACCAAAAATCGACGAATTTACCGTAATACAGAACGAAGTAAATGCGTTACAGGTGACGGCGACGTGGAAAACAAACTGCGACTTGGCTGTGATCGACTGGGGAGATGGAACAATTGCCGAAATCGTTACGGGAAGCAGTGCGTTAGAGCATCAATACTATCGTAACGGAATATATGGCGTTCGATTGACGGCGTACAAAGGATCGGGTCAGGTGTCGAAATTGGTTGAGACTGTTTTTGAAACAAACGTAATCGACGCAAGCCAGTGTTTTGCTCGTTGGACAAATCTTGCCGTTTTACCGACCATGCGAATTGATGGCGCAATGAGAAAAACAATGACGCGCAAAAAGAATACGGGAATTGAGCATCTCTCCAAAGAAATGCTCAAGCTCTACGGCGAAATCGTTGAAAATTTTGAACTCCGGCCAGAACAAAATAAAGTGCTCATTGCCGCCTGCGAAACATGGGATCGTTTACAGCAGGCTTCCGCCGAGGTGCGAGAACATGGAATAACGTACATTTCTGACAAAGGAGCGATTCGGAAGAATCCGGCGGTAGACATTGAAAAAGAGGCACGGCGCGATGTGGCCCGGCTCTTTCGAGAATTGAACCTGGAAGGCATCAACCCCGAAGGAAGGCGGCCACGCATTGAAGGAGATTACGCTTGACCCGTCGAAGAAAACTTACACGAAAGAATGCGAATGGCCGAATCACGCCGTGGCTTTTGGAAAAGCTGGCGTCTGGTTACGAATACTCTTTTCTTGCCGGTGAGGTTCCGTCGGAAGACTTGAAAGACGCTTGGCTGGAAAATCGCGATTGGCTTTTGGAGCGGCATATTCAGACGTTTCCCGGTACGCGTCCTTGGGCTTGGTGGCGGTTTGACGCGCCGGAAAGCCGTAAAAACGTAACAGTCGGCGAGGAGTGGCGTGATTTTTTTGGACTTCCGTACAAAATCGATTTTCAACAAGAGCCAGCAATTTTTGAAACGGAAGCGGAGTATTTGAAACGAATTGGTCTGCTTGAAAAAGGTGAAATTCCGGGCCGATACGCAACCAACTTGTTTTTGTGCTCCGACCAGTTTTCACCAAAAGTTACAGAATTTACCGCCGCCGACCGCGTGGCCATTGAGCGTGGGTGTTATTTTGACCGGCGGGAAGCGTACCGCGTTTGGCGTTTTTTGACACGTTACATTAAGCTCTCGCACGGCGACTGGGCCGGAAAACCATTTGTTCCGCAAGCGTGGCAATGGCGTAACATTTTGGGCCCAATGTTTGGCTGGTGGACGAGTGATGGCTTGCGACGGTTTCGCCGTTCCTTCATTTTTATTCCAAAAAAGAACGGCAAATCGACACTCTGTTCGGCACTGGTACTCTATTTTTTGAATGATGGGGAAGGCTCGGCGGAAGTATACTCAGTGGCCACCGCTGTCGATCAGGCAAAGATCATTTATCGGGAAACGATGAAGATGGTCAGAAAGTCGCCCGATCTGTCCAGTGCGAGCCGAATCATTGACAGTCGTAAAATTATTGAGCAAGGCGACTGTTTTTATCGTGCATTATCAGGCGACTCGGCAAGTTCGGAAGGGCTCAACATTCATGCCCTCATCGTCGATGAGCTTCATGCTTGGAACACGCCAACGCTCACAGAGCTTTGGAACTCGCTCAAATACGGTGGAGCGGCGCGCAAGCAGCCGATGCAAGTGGTTATCACCACGGCGGGCGAGGCGGATGAAGATGCTCTGTGGTACGAAGAATATGCACAAGCGAAGGGCGTGGTTAATGGTACGGATACGGACATTCATTTATTGCCGTTTATCGCCGAGGCCGGTGAAGATGATCCGTGGGATGAACCGGCGACTTGGGCCAAAGCGAATCCGTCTTTCGGCGTGGTTATCAAAGAGGAGGAAATGACGGCCCAGTGCGAGGATGCACGCGGCAGCGAGCGGAAAAAACGTAACTTCATGCGCTATCGTCTGAATCGACCCGTGAGCTTGGTCGTTTCTTGGTTGAATATGGACGAGTGGCATTTATGCAACGGAAAACCGGAGCACGTGGAAGGGATGCGATACTGGGCGGGGCTTGACCTATCAAGCAATGATGACTTGACGGCAATGGTGCATGTCGGGCGGTTGGATTCGGAATCGCCGGTATTTTATGTTTGGCCGGAATTCTTTTTGCCGGAGGAAACGATATTGCAACAATTACGCGAAGGCAAGCAGCAATATGAAATTTGGCGGCGTAACGGATATTTGACGGCCACGCCGGGTAGTGCCATCGATTTGAGTTTTATCGAGAGGCGTGTTCTTGACGTTCATCGCGAACGGAAAATCGAAGAGCTCGTGTACGACCCGTGGCACGCGACCGGTACATCGCAACGAATGGAAGCGGCGGGCATTACCTGTGTTGAATTCCGTCAGGGAATGCGGAATTTCGCCGAACCGACCAAGCAGTTGGAATTGCTCATAAAAACGAAACGGATATTGCACGGCGGCCATCCTGTGTTGACTTGGAACGTTGCGCATACCGAAGTTAGGGTCGATGAAAACCTGAACATGCGGCCCATTAAATGCAAAGACAAAACAAAAAAAATCGACGGCACTGTGGCTCTCATCATGGCTCTTTCAAGGGCAATGGATGCCGAAAACACAGAGTTCATCTATGAAACACGAGGCATGAGAATTTTATGATACAAAATTATACTCAAATTTCTTGCGGACTTTTTGAAACTCAAGCCGTGTCGGAAAAACGGTCTGATGAAGGCTGGGCCGACGCGACAATGCTCTGGAACGACTGGATGCAGGCATGGGACGGTATGTCAATGAACGAACGGAAGGCCCTGAAAATTTCGGCGGTATATCGGGCCATCGACTTGATTTCCAATGGCGTGGCCGTGCTGCCCGTTGACATCTTTCGGCGTGACCGTTCCCAGTTCGCGTCACGAAGTAAGGCGACTGACCATCCCGCATCGTTTTTGCTCAATTGCGAACCGAATGCGTGGCAGACGCCGTTTGAAATGAACAAAACGCTGATGACACAAGTGCTTTTGCGAGGGAATGCGTACATTTATATTTTTCGCAACAAAGAGGGCAACCCTCAAGAACTGAGGCTGTTGCCCGACAACACCTTTCCCGACTGGTATCAAGGTGATGTGTGGTATTTTACGGACATCGGTACGCCGGACAATCCGCAGTGGGCCAAAGTGCCGGACGGTGATGTAATTCATGTTCGCGGCCTTTCGACCGAAGGGCTTTTGGGGCTTTCGGTCATTGATCTTGCATCAGAGACATTACGAAAAACGAAGAGCCGTGAAGTTTTTGCACAAAAATTTTACAAAAACGGGGCCATGCCGAGCGGCGTCTTGGAATGCGATAACGACAAACCGCTTTCCGACGAATCTTACAAAAGGTTACAAAAAACATTCATTGAGTCACATACCGGTTTGACGAATGCAGGCAAGCCGATGATTTTGGAAGGAGGAACACGCTCTGACGATGACTCTCAAAGACACCGAATTCATCGAGCAGGAGGAATTCGATCTCTTGACTATTGCCAACTGGTTCGGCCTCACACCGGATCAACTTGGCTACCCGAAAGGATCGCAGTCGTATTCATCGCTAGAAATTATGACGCAGCGGCATCTGGACAACGCGATCAACCCTTGGCTGACGCGGATTGAGCAAGCGTACACGCAAAAGCTACTTTCTCGTGAAGAAAAGCAAGGCGGCGTTTTTGTCGAGTTCGATCGCGCGGCGGCAATTCGGATGGATTCCGAAACAAAATCAAGATCGATCAGCTTAAACGTGCAGGCCGGGGTGCTTTCCACCAACGAAGGCCGCGAGCAGCTTGGCTTGCCGCCGCGCACAGACGGCCTCGGCGATTTTTACATCATGCCGCTTAACATGAGCTTCGCGGATCAGCGCAAAGACCTTGCGGCGGCCCAAATTGAAAAGATGCGAATTGGCATCAATCCTCACGAAGTGAAAAATTCTGAAACTAATATACCACCGAAGGAGGAAGATCGATCCATGACAAACGTGATTGACGATTATCGCAACAGAGCTAATCGTTACATTTCCAATACGATCAAGCGTGTTTCAAAGTCGCCGGAGCGGCTTCAAGAATGGCTGGAATCGGGCTGGCGTGACACTCGCGATGCCGTGCAAGAAGAATTTCAACCGCTCGAAAAGGCGGGACTTCTTGACGCGGCAGAATCTGCAACGAAATTGATTGAACCGTATCTTTCAGAATGGAGGACAAAAAATGAAGCTTGACATATCAGGAATGGAAAAGCGGTGGACGGCCTCGGAGGTCGCCAGCATTTTCGCAACCAATGATGACAACGACGCCAAGATTTTTGGTTACGCCGCCGTATTTTACGATGGTTCAAGCCGAACGGAATACTCTTTTTCCGGCAAGATTCGCCGTAACAAAAACGCTCCGCCGGAAACGTTCAAAGTTTTCGAGCGAATCATGCCCGGCGCTTTTGACGGGGCCGTCGGCACGTTTGACACGGCCTGCCTTTTTAACCACGACCGCAATATTCTGCTGGGCCGGTATCATGCCGGAACACTGAAGCTCAATGTTGATGATCGGGGCCTGCGTTTCGAGGCGTTGCCCATGCAAATTTCCGAAACGCTAAGAGTCATTGCGCATATTCAACGGGGCGAAATTCGCGGCTGTTCATTCGGTTTTGGGGAAGTCACGGATGAGCTTGTCGAAGCGACACGCGACGGTGAAACCGTTTACGTGCGAAATATCACGAAGATCGGCAAGCTCTATGATGTCGGGCCGGTGACTTTCCCTGCCTACGATGATACCGATTGTTTTGTGCGCGATCTTACCGTTACAAAAGAAGTTACGGAAAGTTTTCGCACGACAAAAGAGGTCATTGAAGAAAAACTTTCGGAAATCCGAACAATGCACATCAATTTGCTCTTGCAACGTGAGCAAGGTGTGCTAGAATGACGCTCGATCTAGGACACCTGCCCAGCGAGTCGTTCGGTGAAGCACTCTTTTTTAAGTTTGCCGCTCTCCGTTTTTTCTCGTATGGCCGCGCTTTAGCGGTTCCGTGTTACGAAATCAGCGTTACGGCGTTTTTGTGCGTTTATGCAATGCCGTTTGTCTGAAAGTATGTAATTGCGGTGCCGCCTTTTGTGTGTACCGCACAACTTCGTGAGGTATCACATGAAAGAAAAACTTCTTGCCAAACTCGGTGAACTCTATGCCCGCATGAAAGAGATGCGGGATCAAATGTCCGGCGGCAACTGGGACGACACGGCGGAAGCCAACTGGGAAGCCCTCAACAAAGATTACACGGAAACCAAACGTGAAATCGACCGACTTGAGCGTTTCGACGAATTCGAGCGAAATGTTACAGAAAGCCGTGAAAAGCTGAGCGAATCACAAAGCGTGACGCCGGATCAGATCATGGAAGCCCAGTTTCGACAATCCGAGCAAGTCGCCCAGCAACGCGAAAGTCGTTCCTCTGCCCGTTCACAACGTGAAGAAGAATATGTTTCACGCTCGCAACGTCTTGGCAATCCGTTTGAAAAACGCCAGCAGTTTTTCGACATGCACACCGATGCCGGTGACGTTACGATTACTGCCAAAGTGCTGGAAAACACAAGGTTTCCAGCGATTCGTTCCTACGGCCTTTTGCAGATTATCTGGCCCGGCGGCAAGACGGCCCTCATCGCAGGTTATGCCATTTTGAAAAAGGTCGGTGCGATCAAGGGAGATCACGGCGGGATTTTGACACAGGAATTGGCTTTTGAATTTGACGGCAAGCCGGAATTCAACAAGCCGATTTCGGGCGGCGGCGCATAATTTTTTCAAAATTATTTTCGTTTCAACAACAAGAAAGGAGCCTATCATGGCCTTTGTAACAAGAGATTTCATTTTTCAACATAAACGCAATATTGTTCGCATCAACGTGCCGGAATGGGCTACGCCGGAAAATCCTGACCCATTTATTTTTGTGCGGGAAATGGCCGTAGCCGAGAAAGACGATTTTGACAAAATGATTCTGGACAAGACCGACGATTCCGTCATGGCCAAAGCAATCATTGCGTCAGCCTGCACGGAAAACGGCGAATCGCTTTTCAGCGAAGCCGATTTGAATGCCATACTTGCCCTTGGCGTTAAAGCGTGCGACCGGCTTTTCCGTGCGATTATGAAGCTCAATGTCGCCAACGAGGAGGCGATTGAGCGAGCGGAAAAAAACTAGAAGACGATCCGACGCTGGAATTTTGGCATGACTTGGCTTTTGAGTTTGGCGACACCGTGGCCTCGCTCAAGGCCAGAATGGGCATGGACGAATTTCGGCATTGGGTCGCTTACCGCCGGAAAAACGGGCCGCTCGGTTGGCGGCGACTTGATCACTTGGCTGCTTCGATTGCGTTCTGGATTTTCGCCATGAATACCACCGAGGAAGGCCGGGCCGATACCAAACCGGATGATTTTCGGATTCAATTTGCGAAACCAAAACCGCCTTTAACTCCAGAGGAAGAGCAGCGACTCATCGTGGCCAAAGCCCGCCTATGGGTACAGGCAATGGGTGGAATTGTACATGAATAGGTGAAGTGATGGCAAAAGCAATTGGGCCGTTGACGGCGAAAATCACTTGCGACTACATGGGATTCGCGTCCGGCCTTGGCAAGGCTGTCGTTGACGCCAAGGCGTCGCAAAATCAGTTTCAACAGGCTCTCGGCAAGCCGATCGATATTAAGGTTGACGCGGCTAAGGCCAAACAGACTCTCGCCCAAACAACCGCAGTGGCTAAAGCGGAGGGGGCAAAAAGCGGCAAAAACTTTGGACTTGCTTTTCAGGTAGGGCTTGGGGCTTTTGCCGCGAACATGGCCACGGATTTTGTGCGAAAACTGTCCACCGGAATTCGCAACTCGATGGGCGAAGTGGAAAAGGTGTCGCAGACCATGCAGCGAGCCTACGCCATTTCGCCGGGCATCACCGCGCCGCAAAAAACGGCCATGCGAAGCCACGCCTATGACGTGCAGGCCGAAACCGGCGTCGATTACAATAATCTTGCCGGTTCTTATGCCCAACTCTTTTCGGCGGGATACAATGTCGAAAAATCAATGAAGGCATTGGCCACCGTTACGAAATTTGCCCAGGCCGCCCAGATCGACGCCGCTCGGTCAACGGACATGCTAACCGACGCTCAATCTGCTCTTGGTATGGTTTCGCAAGACGCCGTACAGAATGAGCAGAACATGACGCGGATCGCCGACGTGCTGGTCAAGGGCAATCAAATTGCCACGGCTTCCGTTGCCCAGTACGCCGACGCTCTGGCTGGCGGTGGTGCAACGGCGGCGAAAGTCTACGGTCGAAGCGTCGAGGAAGCGGTCGCGGCTCTGGCCGTCTTTGCCAACGCCGGGGTGAAAGGTCAAGAGGCGGGCACGGCCCTGATGATTGTGGAGCGGGAACTCGCCAAAACGTACATGTCAAACGCCGAAGCGTGGAAACGGGCGGGCGTGTCACTCTACGATCAACGTGGAAAGCTGCTTTCTTTATCGAATGTTGTCGGGCAACTCGAAGGAAAACTCAAAGGCTTGAGCGATCAGCAGCGTTCGGCCTTTTTGATGCAGAAATTGAGTTTTGACGCCAAGAGCATGAAATACCTGATGACGCTGCTCGGTAGTTCAGAGCAATTACGAGAATTTACCAAGTCGCTCGAAGGGGCGGGCGGAATCATGGACGATGTTGCAAAAAACACGCTCACAAATTTTGAAACGGGAATAAATCGGGCCAAAGCTGCCACGACGAAATTCCTTGAGCCGCTTCTACTGCCTGTTTTCAACACGTTTGGACGAGGATTGCAGGCCACGGCCCACTTTCTGGACAATTATGGAAAACGCATTATGGGGGCAACGGCGGCCTTCCTCGGATTCAATGTTGGCGTGAAAGCAACCGCGTTCTTGATGTCGGGCAAATTTGTAACGGCCATCGCCGGAGCGGCAAAGGCGGTGATGACGTTTGTTCGGGCTGGCACTCTTGCTCAAGCACTGACCGGGCCGGGCGGCTGGGCGAGCCTTGCAGCAGGAATTGCCGTGGCCGCCGGTGCGTGGGTCGCGGTCGAGGGGATGTTTAACAGTACGGCCTTGGCTGCGGACAGTGTCGCTGTTTCCGTTGCGAATATTGGAACGACGTCCGATACGGCATTTGGCAACACTACTCGGAAAATTGACGATATGGCATCGGCCATGAATCGGGCCAAACAGACCGCAGAAAACTTGAAGCAGGTTTTAGCCAATGCCAAGCAAGGTAACTCTGGTCGAGCGGATCAAGATATTTATGCCCCGAAAGGAAAAAAGAGAGAGGACAGAACATGGGACGAATGGGGGACAGCATGGGCAATGTTTGCACACAACCTCTATTCGGGTCGTCAAGATAGTGCCTTCTTCATAAGTGATGGCGACGGAGTTTCGGCGGCCATTCATGAACGCGAAAAAGCATTACGAGCAGTTGCGGCAGCGAAGGAAAAGAAGTATGCCGGCATGTCAGACGAGCAGATTGCCGTAAAAAAAGCTGCCGAGGAAAGAGAGACTTTTTTGAACGATAAAGCCGAAGCACTGGCCAAACCGCTCAAAGACCTTGAAACGGAAATTGCGACGATTCAAGAGATGTGGGATAAAGGCAAGGGCGATCCTGTTCTTCTACAAAGAGAACATGAGCGGCTGACCAAGCAGCAAAATGCGATGCTCGGTATCAAACCGGAAAAACCCGGCAAAGAAATGGTCAGTGCGGCGGCCAAAAACGAAGCCGAGTCCTTAAAAAAAGGAGCGGATGCCTTACGCATGGCTCTTGTGTCGCCACTCGATAATTTTGTTGCGGAAATGGTGCGGCTGGAAAAGATGCAAAAACTGGGGCTGATTGATGCTGAAACAAAAATAAAAAGGATCAGGCCGATGCCTACAAACCGCTCGAAGCCCTTGAAGCCGGTTCCGTTGCATTGGAATCTCATTTCGCTCGGCAACAGTCACAGCGGCAAGCGCAGGAAGAGCGTGATCGGCAATTTCAAGAGGCCACGAAAAAGGCGCAGGAAGAGAAAAAAAAGATTAACGAAGAAATCCTTGAAAAAATCAAAGAAGTCCTAAATTTGTTCAAGGATCAAGAAAAAAACAATCAATTCGTTCCACTGTAACAGTAATTAGAGCGAAATGGCCATCAAAAGAATCTGGGAAACTGTCGCGTCAGGTGACGGCTCCGACGAGTTGGATTTTGACAAGGACCGAATCGATGCGGAGCGGACACGCATTTATCGTGCGGAATCAGATATGTTCGATACCGAACAGGACATCATCAACGATCCGCTCTGTCCGAAAATCGAGGCGACTTATCGTAGCCGTAATAAAACAATTGATGGAATTGTTCTGAAAAAAGTTGCGCCAAAATCCGTTTCAAAAGGTATATGGGATATTTCTTGCACCTACGAAACGCCGCCGGGAAGCGAGTATCATGGAAATCGGATACAGAAAAACAACCAAAACAATCAATCCGACGAACCGCAGCTTGTGGACGACAGGTTTTTTGTTACGCAGGGTTTCGAGGTTGTTGACGTGCCTTTTCTTGAGGACTTGAAAAAAAAGCTCGTCGTGAATTCGGCGGGCGACCGGTTTGATCCGCCCTTGACGACGAAAAGGTATTTGCTCACGTTGCAGGTGCGACGCAAAGAAAAATCATCTCCGTATTCGCGTTGCAGAAAGTATCGCGGAAAGATCAACGACGATTCGGTCATCGGCGTCTTGCCGGGCTATCTTTTTTGTCGCAATATCGGATCGACCACCGAAGACGCCGAAATTTGGGATGTCACGTATGACTTCATTGTCCTTGACCGCACGCCACAACACATAGCGGCTAATCTCGACGCCAGCTATCGCATAGTGCTTGACGCTGGTTGGAACGAAAAAGTAGCTGACAAACAAGCAAGTAACTCTCAACAGAAAGGGCCGAAAACGAAACAAATAACTGATTCGCAAAATCATCCCATCGCCGTGATGGCGAATTTAGATGGCAAGGGGAAGGTTCTTGCAGAAGGAGAAAAACCTTTTTATCTTTCGTTTGCGGAGATTGAAAAAATTTCGTTTTCGTCACTTAATTTGCCTTCAATTCGTCTCAACAGTTAAATGCCAGAGTACGGTCAAGTTCCATCGGACTGGTTTCGCGATGTCAGCATGATGCTCAAGGATTGGAAGGCGGGCCGTGGGAGTAGCTCGCCTACGCCACCACTTTCTGTTGCGGGAATAATACTGCCTGTCGAACTAACCGAGGACTGGACAGAAAGCAATGAAGAGAGATTCGCCAAAGCCGTCGCTGTTGTTTTCGACAAGGACAAAAATCAGTACAAAAAAGAAATTGATGGCAAAGAGATTGATCTTTTTGCTCCTCTGGATACCGCTGGCACACCGCCGGGCAGCGTCGGCGAGCGGGTTTTCGCCGTCTATCGCGGTCGATGGGAGGTCGTGGCGTCGCCCGCCGCTCCCGGCGAGCTTTCCGGCGTTGTCATGGAGGCCATCAAGCGGACGCCCGATCCGACCAGCGATCCCGCCGAGTACACTTTTGGAAAAGTTCGTGTTACAGGAAAATCTTATCCCACCAAAGACAAAGACGGCAATGACATCGAGCCCGAATTCGACGATGGCGCCTGTCTGTTTTTGGCCAAAGACGATTCTAGTAACGAAAACGACGAGCAAGACGAAATCGGCGATCAAGACGAAATCGGCGAGCATGATGAGCAGATCGTCAAGGGAGAAACCGTAACGCTTTCCGGGCCGTACCGCCGCGACAATCCCGACTTCGACGAAGAGCAAGAAGTTTCCGAAACGAATAAAAAGACGCTCTCGTATTATATCGTTACGGAATACGAAGGCCACTACCGCGCCGTTTTGGATGCCGATTGCAAGAGCGGTGAGTGGACGACCTTCACGATCAAGGACTCCGACGGCAATTCCGTAACAATGGCGGCAAGCGGTGAAATGATTGCCGACGGATTTATGGTCGCAGGCAACAATGAGCATTACGGCGTCTATCGCGATAGATCAAACGACGAATATCACCTTGTCATTGAAGCCGGGCCGTGCCCGACGAGATAATATAATGTCACAAAAACTACCGCCGAAATGGAAGTCGTTCAACGACAAGTGCTGTTGCCGAGAATTAAACATCGGCTCGCAAGGATTTTGTACGGCAACTTTTAATCCCGGAACATCCATTATTTTTCCGCGCGAAAACTGGGACTTAAGTCGTTCGAACGTTCCGCCCGCCGACACGTTTTTCGCCTACAAGGCCATGCCGGGAAGACACCCTCTTGGGAATGCTCCTTTTCAGGATATTCGGGACATGGCGTTCTTTTCCAAGAAGCACAGATTGTTTTCCGAAACAATGTCTTTCGACGAAAAGAATCCGCTCCTCGACTTCCGATGTGGAAATCATTTGTGGAACAATAAATATGTATTAAGCGTTTCTATAGGAACAAAACCGTACAGCAGTGTTCCAATCTATCACTTTGATTTTTTGCCGATCAACCCACACCATTTCAAACTCGTCGATCTTGAAAACGTGCAGTATGTCGTGAAACGAAAAGACGGAACGTACAATAATTATGTGTTCAACAGTTTCACGAGAGATGTTACAAGAACAAGACCCTCGGCGATGTTGAACGGAGGCCAGTTCAGTGTGGAATATGATTATTCGCCAGAAGCGAAGGAGTACGTTAAAAATGCCGGGCCGAGTACCAGTGAAGGTTGGGTGGGCGAGTGGGGCCGTGAGCCGATCAACTTGGCCGACACCGAATGGGAAAGCGTCAACGACAATGCAATTAACGTGCTGAATGGCCGTTACGGAATCTATGACACGCACGTTTATGTGCTATCGAGCGATGGTGTGCCTATCTTAACAAAGCCGGGAATCATGCCATTTTTCTACCCTTACTGGGTTTGTGAACAAAAAAAGAATTATCTTCAAAATTGTTACGTTAGTCCGGCAGGTGGGTACGCTTACTCGCCTCAGCTTAGCGTCGTCTACGATCTCAGGTGCAATCTCGTTAAGCAATTTTCAAGAAACGAGGACGACAAACGGGCGACGTTAGAACACTGCAATGGCCAGTTTCTCGCACTGTTCACTGGAGCATATCGTAACAATATCAATGCTGTTGAAAGTGCGAGTGCCGTATATCTCTATGGTTTTGCGGGCACGTCGGAAATCGATTTAAGTAACCATACTTGCTTTCTGGTAGAAGTTTGGGCTAGCTTTTTTGGATACCCCGTGCTTCAAGGATACCGATGGTCGTATATGTTCGACGATGTATACTCGGTGTTCCCCACGATTCGAAAAAACGATCCGGTCGATCCACCGCTTCCGATCGATCCACCGCTTCCGACTGTCTTCGATGTGTTTATCGGCTATGCCGGTACTCTGCTCGAAACACTATCCGTAACAGAGCCGGAAGCAATTTGTGGGACAGATATTCGCGGAGATTATCTCATTTTTTATTGCGGCCATTCTAGTGAGATAGGAGACGGGAGAGCCATTGTATACTATCGAACCAGCAGGATGGCAGATTTTCGCATAACAACAGAGTGGCATTCTGGAGCAGTGCCCGGACAACAAGTGGTCGGTGTGTCTTCTGAATACACGCTTCACGTATATGGCGACTACTTGTTGTATGTTTATAATGCCGGTAACGAAAAAAAAGCGGACATCTACTATCAAGGCGTGCTGGCGCGTACAGGATTCTCACTACATGGAGACTACGGCGGATTCGCCAATGGAGAGCTTTTTCGAGAACATGGCAAATTCTTAGCAATCGCCACTCGCAGCGAGTTCGACACCGGGGGGCCGGACGCACAGCACGCACTAAACGTTACTGTATTTATTGAAGGGAACGCGAACGACCACAGGGTTTATGTCAATGCTCCGGCAGCATCTATGGCAACGCCTTTTACAACGGTCGCCTACGAAAACGGAATAGTCATCATCAACCATTTATATGGTCACTCGTTATTGTTTCGAGATCATGGTTTTTTTGACAGTACGGGACATACGTACTTCACAACGAACGTCATGGTGAGCGGTGGCATCCTTGGCATCGTGACGCAGCTTAATGATACGGAATCGAGGCTGGAGCTTTTGTCGCCAAGGTCACACGATTCGGAAGGATACTGCACCGATACGATCATCACGGATCGTACATACCTTCAAACAGATTGCTTGGGATTTACCGAAACAGATAATCAAACAATACGAGGGTATGTGGAACACCCTTACTTTCTTCCATTCCAGGGCGGGGCAGCCTTCATCAATACGAAGGACGAAATCATTGTTGTAACAGGAAATGCACAAACAAAATTTAATAGTTCATTTCAAAGAATATCGCCATGACTTGTCTGCGTTGCATTTATTACAGAGTCGGAGACAGAGTCGTTTTTCAGTGTAACAATTTTGAGCATTGCGAAATGGCCGCCAAAATACGGAATTTCGGCACGAATCGCAATTGCGTTACATGTAATAAAGAACGCCACGCCATGCACCACCTGCGGAAAACAGGTCATGGTCTTCAAGTGAACGCTGACCTTTGAAGTGAGTGTAACGTAAATTTGCAACCCATAACCAGTTGTCACCCATGAAAAGAAAAACCGTACAAATAGGAGACGCGACGCTCATCCACGGGGATTTCGCCGACGTGATCGACTCTCTCCTTTTCGATCACGTCCTGACCGACCCGCCCTACGGCTATCTGAAACACAAACTCGACAAGGCATTCGACGAAGCCAAGCTCTTTCAAGCCGTCAGTGAAAAAATGCCTCGACGCGGTATTGTAACATTATTTGGTCGCGGCACGGCCTTCTATCGCTGGAACACCCTCTTGGCTCGGCACGGCTTCAAGTTCAAAGAAGAAATGATCTGGAACAAAAAGCGACATTCCACGCCGGTCACGCCCGTCGGTCGCGTTCACGAAACAATAAGTCTGCATTCCAAAAACGGAAAAATCAAGCGTGTCAAGCGACGTTACGAAAAAGCCCGCGAAACCGATTTGGCGTCATTGCGTAACGATATTAAGAATCTTCAAGCGTCCCTGAACAACGGTCGGCTCGATGAAGTGTTACGATATGTCGGCGGCGACGCGGGCTACGGCGAGGCCAGCAGCTATTCCGGTGCGACGCTTCACGGAGGTTTTCACGGTCGCAATCGGCTTGCCGGGACTGTTACGAATATCACCGAGGGCGTTTTGGAAAAGTCGATCATGGACGAGCCGGGCATTAAAGGCCTTGAACATCCGACCGAAAAGCCGGTGCGACTTATTGAACGATTACTCGAAATGACCAGCGAGCCGGGCGACGTGATTTTCGATCCGTT
>QMCE01003149.1_pt1 | contig 14378 bp, 8 predicted proteins | sample 1821851 | NCBI WGS metagenome assembly QMCE01 (sample SAMN09453174, study PRJNA476694) | Termite gut metagenome, whole genome shotgun sequencing project. | isolation source: worker | host: Odontotermes sp. | place: South Africa:Pretoria | collected 2016-01-28 | reverse complement strand
CTCGGCAAGGCAATCGGCCGTGAGGTGAGCGCGAACGAGGTCGTGACGGTCGAACCCGACTTCTGTATGAGCCACGACAACACCGGCCCGATCTCCCGCACCTTCAAGAAGATCGGCGTTGAGAAGGTCTGGACCGCGTCTTGGGCGGCAGCTCGTATACGTCGGTATTGAACAGATAATTCTGCAAATCGACTTCCTTTATAAGCATTTTTGTGTGAAATATATTGGATTGATAGACGTTTATGTCTATCGCGTCGTACTTTAACATCGTATTTCCGTCGATATACTCCTGTATGGAGGTCATATGGTGATCCATAAAGAGCTTTTTGCCGTCTACATCCCGCGTAAAGCCGCGTACGCGGTAGTCCATCGTGATTATATCCGAATCGAAGCTGCCGATGAGGTAGTCGAGGGTTTTCAGCGGGGTAATTTCGCCGCACGTAGCCACGTCGATATCCACCCTGAAGGTCGCTATGCTGGTTTCAGGATGGTACTCGGGGTATGTATGCACGGTGATATGGCTCTTATCGAGGTGCGCCGCTACGGTCGCAGGTTCGGCCATGCTGGGGATGCGGCTCTCCTCCGCCAATAGCAGCACAACGCTCGCCCCCTGCGGGTCGTAATCCTGTTTAGATACGTTGATGACGCGCGCGCCAATCATATCGGTGAGCGTGAAGAGTATCTTCGTCAAGCGCTCCGAGTTGTACTGCTCGTCGATGTACGCGATATAATCCTGCTGATCCCTGGCGCCCTTAGCGTAGCATACGTCGTAAATGTTGAAGCTAAGGGATTTCGTCAGGTTGTTAAAGCCGTAGAGCCTCAGTTTATTTTCCAACCGCCAGCCGCCTCCCGATAAAAAAGCGAAACGTAAACGGCAAATAAGGTACCGCCGCGTGCGCTTCGCCTGCATGTACTCTTTATATAGTATGCGAATGTTTTTATAACATAATTCGGCGTGTTTAGCAAGCGGTTTTGTTTGAGTTTGGCATTGGCCGGCGGCTATTTGGCGGAACGGCTTTGTTGCAGGTGCGAAAAAGCCCCGGATATCTAGGCGATACTGGGGCTTTCCTGTGGAGGCGCCACCCGGAATTGAACCGGGGATGAAGGTTTTGCAGACCTCTGCCTTACCGCTTGGCTATGGCGCCAGGGACAAGCGCCGCGTTGCGGCGCGCGATGATACTTGGAGCGGAAGACGGGGCTCGAACCCGCTACCTCCGCCTTGGCAAGGCGGCGCTCTACCAAATGAGCTACTCCCGCAAAATGCGCTGTATTTTAGTGTATGAAACATGATTTGGCATCATGCGGCACAAATCTTCAGCAAAATAAGCGCGATGGCGACCCGGAAGGGGCTCGAACCCTCGACCTCCAGCGTGACAGGCTGGCATTCTAACCAACTGAACTACCGGGCCAAAAAAGTCAGCCGTGCAAGCGCCGGACGCGCTCACCTGAAATATAATACGAGAAACGGCTTTTCTTGTCAAGCGCGTTTTTTACATGAGGGCGCTTGCGGATATTGTGGGGCGTAAATCAAGAACGGCCGCCTTGACGCATGAATGACGGGTCTGATATAGTATGAATAGGCGACTGGCAGTATCTGTAACTGTTTCCCGTATTCATTATACATAAAATGCTTTTACACAAGAATATTAAAATAAAAGGGGAAGATTGCAGTGGGGCTTTTCAAGAAGAAACAGAAAAAAGAAGACAAAATGACGTTAAAAGCGTTCATGGAGTGGCTAGATGAGGGTTTAACGGAAGAACAGCGCGGAAATATGCTGCTGAACTTGACGTATACCCCCGAGAAAAAGCTGCGTGAGGATTTTGGCCCGATGTTGAGCGAAACCGACTTCAAAGCTTTCATGGGATTCCTTAATAACAACAAAAGAATTATGGAGGACGATCCGCAGCTTCAGGCAATACGTCGAATCATAAACAATGACTGATTATTGTCACCCTGCGGCAAGCGGCGCTATCGCCCGCGCGCGGGCTTGCGTAGCCGCGAACGATTATCCGGGGGCGCTTTCCGCCCTGTGGTCATCGCGAAAGGATATCGAGAGCAGGCAGCGCGCGGCGAAGCCGCCGGATCATCCGGCTTCCTTCTCCCTTCAGGCTTTGCTGGCTGGCGGCGAAGAGGAGCCTTTTTCTGAAAACCTCCGAGGTTTCTTTGGCGCTCTGGAGTTGGCCGCAGCCGAGATTGAACTCCATGCCCTTGCGCTCGGGCATGGAGCAGACGCGTTTGCGCTTTTTTCCGAAATTATGAGGAAAATAGACGGCTATGGTATGCCCTACAGCGAACTATTCATGGAGAGCGCTCCCGTCATTCGGATGCTGCGCCATTGCTATATTTTATCCGGGAGCAGGGACGAAGCCCTCAAATACGCTTACCGTCTCCTGACGCTTGACGACGGCTGGGTGCAGCAATATGAATGCGACGAGCTCCGCAGCGCCGACGAGTGGAACGAGTTCCGCCGCACGCACGCCTCATGGCTCAACATGCGCGCGGCGGAGAAAATGCCAGAAGAACCTGTGACAGGGGACTTTGCTAACCACTTTTCAATGGGGGCGTCGGTTTTTGACTGCATTTTGACCGAGCTGGAAAAAGGTCACATGAACAAACAAAATGAATTCATGTGGTTTAACTCACTGTTCAATTACATTATCTATACAAAGAAGCTCGTGGGCAAGCTGCTGCCCGGTAATTTCGGCGGCGCGGTTGAAGCCGCGCTGTATGAAAGCGTCTTTACCCCCGTATCCCGTCATGTCCTGTGGCAGTTGGAGCATGAAGACCCGCGTACCTACGGCAAAACGCAGGCAGCCAGAAACTTTGTCAATGAGCTTGACGCTTTGCCGGGTATCGATCGGTTCTACGGTTTCTCTGAAGTGAAGGAAGCTCTTTCACAGTATGAACCGTCAGTAAAGCCAGGCGGTGACGAGAAAAAAGAAGCTCGTGGATTTCGGGGGCTGTTCGGCCGCGGGAAGCAGCGCTGAATAATGTGCGGAGGCGTCGCATGAAGATACATATGCAGGAAGTACAAATATTCCTCTCCAGCTCGTTTCGCGACATGCACGCGGAGCGGGATTATCTCCTTACGCATATTTTCCCGCGCCTGGAGCTGCTGCTGCGCAGAAGCGGCTACCGCCTGAACGTTGTAGATCTCAGAGGTACGGCGCAGGACTGTGAAGCGGAGGCTTATGAACGCGAGGTTTTTCGCATGTGCCTCGATGAGGTGGATAGATGCAAGCCGCGTATGCTCGGGCTGATAGGCTTTCGTTACGGCTGGATTCCGTTTATCGAGGGAGAGTCGGACGAGCAGATGACGCTTATAGCAAAAAAGCACTCCCGTGAGCACGGCCTCAGCCTGCGGGAGATTTCGGGAAAAAGCATCACGCATTTGGAGATTTTGTACGGCCTGCGCGTCATGGATATCGATAAGTGCTTTTTCTTTATTCGCGCGCTTCAGTCCTTGCCTGGAACAACGGAAGAGGATCTCAGTCTCTTTATATCTGGCGACGAGGATCTCAAGAAGGTCTTTGAGCTCGGCAATCACTTGAAGCAGGTGTATGGCGTGAAAAAAATCGCCCCTCCCGGCGAGCCGGGGCATCATTTGCAGTTCTATTCAGCCGAGCTTGCCGGAACTCACGTGATGGGGCTAAAGGAGTTCGGAGAACTGGTCTATAATAACCTTTTTGCGAGCTTTAACAGCGAATTGCAGCCGCGCGGCTGGGCGGACTGGCAAATCAGGCTTATAAACTACTGGGATGACAAGGCGCTTTTGACCATCCCTCATCCTTTGCTGCCCGAGATATGCACAGGTACCGGGCTTACGGCAGTTACGGGCCCCGAGGGAATCGGAAAAACCGTGCTGCTGGCGCAGGCGCTTTTCAAACTGCAGGAAAGCAGCGCAGTGCTGCCCTTCGTGGCCGGCATAGAGGCGAACACTGATACGTTTAACGGAATGATTCGTTTCCTCATACGCTCGGCCTGCGCCGAACTGGGGCTGAAATACGATGCCGCCGGCAGCGGGTCCGATACGCTCTGGGCCTTGATTGCGCAGCTTTCAAAAGCGAAGCCCGTCGTCCTGATCCTAGACGGCCTTGAAAAATTGAAGGATAAGGAGCTTGCGGAGCGGTTTGTTTTTTCTGCGGCCCAGCGCCCGGGCATGAGGATTATCTGCGCGGCGTCCGAAGAGTTTTACAGCTCTCACACCGCCGGATTTGTACTCGGCGTACCGGCGGAGCCGCAGGAGCTGGTAAATACCTCGGCGCTGAGGCGGGGCAAGAAAATGGATCCGAATATCCGGGAGCTTGTGCTGGAGGCCGCCGGAGAAGGGGGATATAACCCGCTTTTTATCGACCTTCTTGTTTCAAGGCTGCTATCCATGCGGCAGGATGACTATGAGCGTTTCAGCAGCGAAGACGCCCACCTCGTCTGGATGCGCGAAGTCATTAAGCAGATGCGCCGCACACTGAAGGGCAGCGCCCGCCTGACCATCGAGCGCGTCTGCCGCGAGGCGGGCCGCAGCATGGTGTATACGGTGCTTCGGGCTATCCAGCAGTCCGGCGGCGGATTGTCCGAAGCCGAGGTGCTGGAGCGTTTGATGTCGGACGGCGAATGGGAACGCTGCGCGCCGCCGAAAAGTGTTTTCGATCTGAAGGGTAAACGCGCGGAGGAAAAGCATGAAAAGGAGACGCGGCGTATGCTGCTGGAATTGTACAGTATGCTGCGCCCGGTGCTGCTGTTCGACGCGACGGCGAGGTATTGGGCGTTCGGGCACGCGTTTGTATACGACATGAATTTCTAGGAGGGCGTACCATGAAAAACCACAAGGTCTCCTATTTCATTGCGGGCATCTGCCTATTTTGTCTTGCCGCGGGGAGCGTCTTTTGGGTGCTGGAGCCTGACGCGCCGGTTCTGTGGAAAATTGCCGCCGCGATTTTTATCACAATTGTATCCTTCACCGCCGCAAATCGTGTGGATACAAAAGAGAAAAAGCTCTCTTACATAAAAATATCCGGCTATCTGGTAATGTTCTGTTACGCAGCGGCCATGACCATTCTGTTCTTCCGCTTTCCCGATAATCCTGATACGGTTCAATTGCTCGGGGAGCTGCGCGAAATGCTGCGGGCGGCTTGGCCCGGCAGTATCGTTGTGTTTTTATTGGCCATTAGCGGCATAGCGCAGAGGCAGGGGCGAAAGATCGGAGTCTTGGTCATTTTTCTGATACTTGCGTGTATTGCTGTCCTCTACCTCGTCTTCCGAAACCAATTAGCCCCGGAAGGCTACGATCCCGCGCCCTTTCTGGCGGCGGCTATGGCCTCGCTCGGCATTGCGTTTATCCGTCTTTCAAAGCTGGAAAGCTACGGGCACATATGACAATAAACCGTATGATGACGTAAAATTTTGAAAAAAGCTTTTACAGGAAGCTTGTATTTAATGTTTGACATTGGGTTTGTCCAGCGGCTATAATTGCAGATGAAATAATTCCGCCAAAGCAAATGGAGGCTTTTATGAAGGACATCATTATCAACGATTTTCAGAGCCTCGTAGACGAACTCGTAGCTCGCAACAAGAGTCTGCTGGATACGATTTCCAAGTCGCAGGAGACGAACGCGCGCACCAACCGCGCCATAACCAAGGCGATTACGCATTGCGGCTGTATCAGCGTGCGCGCCGAAAAGCAGCATCTCCCCAGGGAGGTCGATCTGTCCGAAATGCCCAACCACCTGTCCACCCAGATAGAAGGCGAGCTTTGCCCTAAGTGCCGGGGCATTATCGAAACAGAGCTCGGCAGCAACCTCTTCTATCTCGCGTCGCTGTGCAACGCCCTGGATCTGGATATGTACGACGTCCTGATCCGCGAGAGCGACCGCCTTCAAACGCTCGGAAAGTTCCATCTGCGCTAAACGAAACATACTTCGAATCCATAGAGCCTGTGCCGTTTGGGGAGCGCAGGCTCTTTTGCTATGCACATTTTCGGTGCCAGAGCATACTCTATCATGACATATTGTATCCAAAACTGTATATCGAGGAGGCGCTACATATGGCTGCGGAGCGTGCGAAGGATTTAAGCAAAACCGGCAGAGGTACCTTAAAAGTGGACGTGCGGACGACGAACGCGCTGCCGGTCGAGGGCGCGGAGGTAATCATAGCCGATTCGGACGGGCAAACGCTTTACAGCTTAACGACCGACGCCGGCGGCCAAACCGAAGGCGTCCCGCTGGACGCGCCGGACAAATCCACCTCGCTGAAACCCGGCGGCCAGGCGTATGAAACGTATACCGTTGCCGTCTCGAAGGAAGGCTATATCCCGCAAACAATCTTAGGGGCCGAGGTTTTCGACACGATAGCCTCGACGCAGCCGGTCAGATTGCATCCGAAATATGGCTCTGGTTTAGAGATAATCGACGTGCCGGATAACGCGCTGAAGCAGAAGCCTCCTCAGGTCGAGCAGGAGGGGCCGGCGGAAACGCGGCGGCCGCGCGTACTCCAAAATGTAATCATTCCGCCTAGGATAACGGTGCATATGGGCACGCCGAACAATACCTCCGCAAAGAACATCTCCGTCAGCTTCCCGGACTACATAAAAAACGTCACCGCCAGCGAAATCTACGCCACCTGGCCTCCGGCCTCGATCGAGGCGAACGTACACGCGATAATCTCGCTGGCGCTGAACCGTATCTACACGGAATGGTACCGTTCGCGCGGATACAATTTTGACATTACAAACAGCACCCAATACGATCAATATTACAAAGAGGGGCAGACCATCCCGGACAATATCTCGCGCACCGTAGACGCGATCTTCAACCGATATATCCGGCGCGTCGGCTATAAGGAGCCGCTGTTCTCGTCATTTTGCAACGGCACCACGTCCACGTGCCCGGGCATGTCCCAGTGGGGTACGGTCAGCCTCGCGAATTCCGGCTATTCGCCCATAAACATTTTGAAGTATTACTACGGCGACAATATCGAGCTTACGCAGACGAACAATATTTCGGACGTATTGACCTCCTATCCGGGCTATACCCTCTCGCAGGGCGCGCAAGGCCCCGCAGTCGCGCAAATGCAGGCGTTTTTAAACCGTATAGCGACGAATTTTCCCGCGATAAGCAAGGTGACGCCGGACGGTCGGTTCGGCCCGGCTACAGCCGCCGCCGTGAGAGCCTTTCAAAAAAGCCAGAATATGGCGCAGACCGGCGTGATAGATAAGGCCACATGGAACAAAATATCGTTTATATATGTCGCCGTTACAAAGCTGGCCGAATTGACGAGCGAGGGCCAGCGCGTCGGGATCGGCGCAAGTCCGCCAAGCTCCGTCATCCGCCAGGGCGCGAGGGGCAAGGACGTGGTAGAGCTGCAGTTCCTGCTCAGCGCCATCGCGGCTTACTATGATTCGATTCCCCCGATAATAAGCGACGGTTCCTTCGGAGCGGCTACCACGAGCGCGGTCAAAGCCTTTCAGCAGACGTTCCGCTTGGCGTCTGACGGCATTGTGGGCCCCGCGACATGGAAAAAGCTCTATGAGGTCTACAAGAGCCTACATATCGGGGGCGACAGCGGAGCGTCGGGCATTCCGCCTTATCCCGGTACGCCGATTTCAACGGGTTCGCGGGGGAGCGACGTTGAGCTGGTCCAAACCGTGCTCAATATTCTCGCGACCCGGTATCCGTCCATCCCCAAAGTCACCGTCGATGGAATATATGGCCGCCGCAGCGCCGCGCAGGTGGCGGCCTTCCAGCAGCTATTCGGCCTTCGGGCGGACGGCGTCGTCGATTCCGCGACATGGAACGCTATAATGAATGCATATTATTCCGACGCGCCCAGCACGCCGGCTGCACCGCCAAGCGCGCCCGCTCCGCCGCCGAGCCCGCCGGCTGCCCCGCCTTATCCGGGCCGCCTGCTGCGCCAGGGCTCGAGGGGTGAAAACGTTCGCACGCTGCAAAGCTATTTGAATAAATGGGCGAATACCGATGCGTCCATACCGAAAATCACGGCGGACGGCGTATTCGGCCGCGCGACAAGGGCCGCCGTTATAGCGGCCCAGCGGGTATTCGGGCTGACGCGAGACGGAATAGTCGGTCCCGCGACATGGAATGCGGTCGTGCGGTGAAACGCCTGATATTTTCGAGATAATACACAAAACGGCTCGCTCGAAAAGAGCGGCCGTTTTGTGCATAGCAAAATTTTGATTTCCCAATCGCCAAATAAAAATTCCTGATGTCTAACGCTGTTGTTTACGCTCCGCTGTCAAGCTGGTTCTGCTGTTAGCGCTCCGTTGTCCACATTCCGTTGTCTGCTTCCCGCTGCCAATCCACCGCTGTCTTTGCTATGCACAAACCAAAGCCGCCCAAGCCTTCGGGCGAGCCGTTTTGCGTATCGCTCCGCGATCGGATAGTGTATCGAAATTCGTTGGCTATACGATATATAGCATGTGCATGTAATTAAATCAAGACATTTTACAAAACAAGCTCATAATGTTACACAACAATTACAAACAAATTTTACATACATTAGATATACTTGCGCAGCTTTTCGAGGAGCGCTTCTATATCGATGGGCTTGCCGAGATGGTCGTCCATGCCGACCGCCAGGCAGGTTTCCACGTCCTCTTTAAAGACGTTCGCCGTCATCGCGATGATCGGTACGGAATGAGCTTCGGGGCAGGGGAGGGCCCGGATCATGCGCGTGGCGTCGTAGCCGTCCAATTCCGGCATTTGCACGTCCATCAGGATTAAGCTGTATTTTTGGGGGGCGGCTTCGAACATCCGAACGGCCTCCAGCCCGTTTTCCGCAAAATCGATTTCAATGAACGTGCCATCCAGGACGGCGGTGATGATCTCCTGGTTGACGTCCACATCCTCGGCGACGAGAATGCTGCGGCCGCTATAATTGTCGATGGAGTCAGGTTCCGTATCCGCCGGTGCGCCCTCTTTCAGGCGGATGCAGTCCTCGATTATGCTGATCAGCGTACTTGGGAAGAGCGGCTTGGAGATAAACCGATCGACGCCCGCTTGTTTTCCTTCTTCGGCGATTCTGCTCCATTCCGCGCCGGAGATCATTATGATCACCGAGTTCTCGCGCGCTATCGCCTTTATCCGCCTTGTAAGCTCGATGCCGTCCATCTCCGGCATAATCCAATCGATAAAGAAGATGTTGTAAGGCGCTCCTTGCTTATTGCGGATCATCTCCAGCGCCTCGCCGCCGGATGCCGCTACGCCGCAGTTAAAACCGTATCGGTTCATCACGTCGATAAAATATTCGCGGATGTCCTTCGCGTCGTCTACGGCGAGTATTTCGACGCGCTCGCGGTCGATACGCGGCAAAACGGCCAGATCCTCACTTCTTTGAAGCTTGACGGTAAAGGCGAATTTCGCGCCGCTTTCAAGCTCGGATTCGACCCAAATATTTCCGCCCATCAGCTCGACGATATGCTTCGAAATCGCCAGACCAAGCCCGGTGCCGCCGAATTTGCGTGCCGTGCCGCCGTCCGCCTGTTCAAAAGCGTCGAACAGGCGCGATTTATGCTCCTGTGAAATGCCGATGCCCGTATCTACCACTTCGATCAGGATGTTGCAGTGGCTTTCGTTGAAATCGTGACATTTCGCGTTGAGCGTGATACTGCCGCCCTCGGGCGTGAATTTGACCGCGTTGGCGAGCAGGTTGGTTATGACCTGCGTGAGCCGGAATTCGTCGCCGATCAGTACCGATGGAATATCCTTGTCGATATCGACGCGGAAGAGCTGTTTTTTTTCGTCTACGCGGAAATTGATTACGTTTGTAACGTTTATGAGCATCTTCTCGAAGTTGAAGGGCTGCGGCGACAGCTCGAATTTGTTGGCTTCGATCTTGGACATATCGAGTACGTCGTTGATGACGCTCAGCAGATGCTTGGACGCGCCGTCGATTTTTTCGAGGCAGGCGTCCTTTTTCTCGATATCCTCGGCTCCTTGGGCGATATTAGTCATGCCGACGATGGCGTTCATCGGCGTGCGCATCTCGTGGCTCATGCGCGAGAGGAATTCGCTCTTCGCGCGGTTGGCGCTCTGCGCCGCGGTCAGCGCGGTTTGCAGCTGCACGGCGGACGAGCGGAGATTTTCTTCCATCTCGTTGCGGAACAGGATGTCGGCGATCAATTCGCTCGCGGAGCGCAGTATGTGCTCCTCTTCCTTGGAAAATATCCGCTCGTTGCGGCAGTCGTCGAAGCCGATAAAGCCCCACGGCTCGCCCTTGAAGAAGATGGGTACCATGAGGAGCGACTTTGTGCCCTGTGATTTAAGGAAGTTTTGGACATACGGGGTCATATCGCGCACGATACTGTTTATGCAGATGTTTTTAGTAAACATTTGCGGCCACTGCGCCGCGTGATCTGCATAGTTGGCCCCGAAGATAAGCTGATCTCTAAGATGGGGATCGTCGCCCCTGGACCATCCGTAGATCTGCGAGCCGAACGTTTGATTGTTCTCGGTATGGTTTTTCCAAACGTATGCGCGGTCGGCGTCCGCCGCTTCTGCTAAAACGCCCATAGCGCTATTCAAGTCGCGCTCAAGCGAGCCGGGCTCCGATTGGAGCAGTATTGTGGACATACGGTTTGTGGCGTACAGCAGCTTGGTCTGGCGGTCGATTTCCTCCATCATGCGTTTGTATTCGCGCAAATCGCGCGAATAAGTGACTACGACGTAATTCTCACCCATATTGACCCGCACGAACGTCGCTTCCGCCGGCACCGGCGTTCCGTCCAGCGTTTGATGCATCCACTCCGTGACGCAGCGCCCTTCTTCGCCCGCCTTTTGCAGCATCTCGGCCACCTTTATGTCGCTGCGCTGGCCGTCGGACTGGTATTCGGCGGAGCAGTCGAAGACCCGCTCCATAGCCTGCTCGATGCTTTCGTAGCCGAATAATGTGACGAACGCTTCGTTGCAGCCGATTACCCTGCTGTCGTGGCTCCACATCACGCAGCCGAGCGGCGAAGAGTCGAGCATGAGCTTTACGTATTCGTTGGCCTGGCGCACGGCGGCGGCTTCGTCGTTGCGGACGAGCGCGTTTGCGATCAGATTGCTGGCCGATTGGAGAACCATCTCTTCGTTTGCCGTAAATACGCGCTCGCTGTGGCAGTCGTCAAAGCCGATAAAGCCCCACAGCTGGTTTTTCAGGAAGATGGGGACCAGGAGGACGGATAGAATACACTGGAGCTCGAGCATTTCCCTGTACTTCTCGTCCATATCGCGCACGAGACCGTTTACGCACTTTCCGCGCATGAGCCGGTCCCACCAGGGCACGACGTCGCGGAATGGCCGCGCTTCGGATAATTTCTCCTGCTGCGGCTCCACGTTCTCCGACCATTCGTAGATTTGGGCGCAGTATAGCTGCCCGTCGCGCTGATAGTTTTCCCAGACGTACACGCGGTCGGTTTTGGCGGCTTCGGCCAGCAGGCCCATCGAACGCATAAGATCGGCTTCGAAGCGGTCGATGTCCGTTTGCAGCAGTATGGCGGACAGCGCGTTTTCCGCCCGCAAAAGCCGGCTGCGCATTTCGATTTCGCGCATCATCCGCTTGTGCTCGCGCAGATCGCGGACATACGCGGCCACAACGTATTGATTCCCGTGTTTTACCCGAACCAGGGTGATTTCCGACGGGATGGGCGTTTGGTCGAGCGCCTGATGGGTGAACTCGAAAACGCAGAAGCCGTCCCGGAACGCCTTGCCGAGAATTTCGTACATGATCTCATTCGTGGGCTGGCCGCCCGGCTGATATTCCGGGCAGCACTCCAAGAATCTATCCGCCCATTCTTCCCTGCTGTTAAGGCCAAACAGCCTGACGAGAGCCTCGTTGCAGTCTAGGATGCGATAGTCCCGTGACCATAGGGTTACGCCGAGCGGCGTCGCGTCGAGCATGAGCTTGGCGTGCTCGCTGGCCTGGCGTATTATGGCGGCTTCTTCGTCGCGCATGACGACGTTTGCCAGCATCAGGCCAGCCGAACGCATAATTTCGATCTCGTCCTCGGTGAAGACGCGGTCGTTTACGCGGTCTTCATAGAGAGCGAAGCCCCAAAACCGATTATCGTTGAATACGGGTATGGCCAATACGCTCCTGCAGTTGAAATGCTTCAGCGTTTCGTATTCCGGCATATGGCGCAGCAGGCCGTTTATACATCCGCCCGCCGAGAGGATGTCTCTCCAGCGCGGAATTTGCCGGGCATAAGGGTTATCCCTAAGCTCCTCAAGCGGTTCGAGAGAGCCCTCCTTCTCCTTTGACCAGCGGTAGACCTGCGTCGCGTACAGGCCGTCTGATTTTTCGGTGTTGCGCGATACGGAAACACGGTCGATATTAAGCGCCTCGGCGATGAGGCTGACGCCCCTCGTCATCGCGTCAACCAGCGCCTCGTCCCTGCGCATAAGGAGCGTGATAGCCGCGTTGTTCAGGGCGTCGAGCATCTTTTCGCGCTGTTCCAGCGCCGCCTGCGCCCGCTTGGTTTCGGTTATGTCGATGCTCTGCTGCATATGCACCTTGCGCCCGCCGGGCCAGTCTATTATGCGGTCGATATGGAGCAGGATGCTTTTTGAGATCGGATTATCGTCTTCCCAGACGACGGACTCGCCGGGACTGGCCAACAGCTCCGGCTTCCGGCAAAAATCGCACCGGCCGGTTTGCTCCGTCTGCATGTGCTGCCAGCATTTGCCACCCTTAGCGCTGTCGTCCACATGGAATCCGGCCTTCATTTTTTCGTTTATGTACAGAATTTCGTCGGTTTCAGGATCTGTTACATATACGTAACTATCAAGCGTATCCAGTATTTTCTCGAGCGTTTCCTGCGAGCGCACGCCCTCAGTGACGTCCACGCCGAATTCGAGATGCGCTTTCTTGCCGCCCGGCCAGTCGATCAGCATCGCGGACATGCTGTAGACCCGGTCGATATGCGGATCGAACGGAATCCACCGTACGACGCTTTCTGGAGTCTTTTCGAGTTCGAAATAGGGGCAGTAAGCGCACCGCTCCTCCCGCCCGTGCAGGAATTTGTAGCAGGGAATGCCCGCCCCGTCCTTGCCCTCGACGCCGAAGAACCGCTTGTTTTCGTCGTTGACGAACAGGATCTCGCCGGTCTCGGGAACGGTCGCGAGGATGATCGCGTCCAGGTTGTTGAGAATGTTTTCCAGCGTTTCGCGATGCCGGACGGTTTCGGTTATATCTATGCCGAAGTCGAGCTGGGCCTTCTTGCCGCCGGGCCAGTCGATAAGCAGCGACGTCAGGCGGTGCGTGCAGTTTTTTTCGGGATAGAACAGCTCCCACTGAATGACCCGCCCGGGATCTTCCGCGAGCAGCTCGTTCGGGCAGCCTTCGCAGCGCTCCGTCCGCCCGTGCATGAATTCGTAGCAGATCTCGCCCGGACCTCCCTCGCCCGCGCCGAAAAATTCCTTGCATTGATCGTTGACGTATACGATCTCGCCGGTTTCGGGCACCGTCGCCAGCAGCATGACGTCCAAGCCGTTCAGAAGCGCCTGGAGGATGTCGGAGGACGCTTCGGAATCGCGCTTGTACGCGGCGAAGGCTGCGTCCGCCTCCCGCGCTTTTTCGGTGCGGATGATCAGCTCCGCGTACATGCGCGCCGCCGAGCGCAGAAGAGCGATAATTTCGTCGTCAAAGCTGCGTTCGCGCGCGAAATCTTCAAAATTGACCGCGCCCCAGAGCCGCCCGTCGGAGAATATGGGGACCGAGACCAAAGCCTTAAGCTCCAGTTCGCCGACGTCCAATTCGGCCAAATCGCCGGTCGTGGCGAAGACGCACTCGTCGGCCGACAGAGCGGACAGCCAGCGCTCCACGGCGGGGTTGCCTTGCACTGCGTATGATTTTGCATTGAGGGGGGTGCTGCCGCCATCCGCCTTCGACCACCGATAGACCTGGCCGAAGCGGCGCGAGCCGGGTTCGTCTTCGAAAACGCGGTAAACGCTGACATGACCGATATCCGCGACGTCGGCCACGGGCCAAATGCCATCGGAGAGGATTTCGTCCACCGTGCTCATGGCGTGATTGTAGAAAGCGAATATATCGAGCGTCTTGTGTAGCGCCTTGAGCATGGCGCCGCTGCGGTCTTGTCTATCCTGCGCTGATATTAGGGCTTCGTCGATCATCGTGGTTCCTCCCAGAATAATTCCAGTGGCGTGCCAAGCAGAGCGTTGCGGGAATCAGAAAATCCTTAAAAGAAAGCATATTAAGACATGATTTCCAATTATAAATGCATTATAACACGGGCTTGGGTATATCACAAATCATTCTTTAAAATCATACCCCGAGTTTCAAAACGAAAAAGCCGAACAAGCAGACAACCAGGGTCATGAAGGTAGATTTACGTGGTATAAAACTGTAGTCACATAAAAGCCTTATC
>QMCE01001147.1_pt1 | contig 14380 bp, 14 predicted proteins | sample 1821851 | NCBI WGS metagenome assembly QMCE01 (sample SAMN09453174, study PRJNA476694) | Termite gut metagenome, whole genome shotgun sequencing project. | isolation source: worker | host: Odontotermes sp. | place: South Africa:Pretoria | collected 2016-01-28 | reverse complement strand
GGATGGAACAGGTGCTGTGCGGCAAAAAAGAGGAGTGCGTCGATGGATCCATATAAGGTGCTGGGCGTTAGCGAGGGCGCGTCGCAGGAGGAGATTCGCAGGGCGTATAAGGCGCTGGTAAAGAAATATCATCCCGACCAGTTTACGGACAACCCGCTAAAGGAGCTCGCCAACGAGAAGCTCAAGGAGATCAATCAGGCTTACGAGGCGCTTACCAAAAACGGCGGCCAGGCGCGCGGCGGCAGCGGCGGGGCCTATGGCGGCGGCGCTTCGGGCTATCGCTATAATACGGGCTACGGCCAGCGTTCCTATACCAACTATAGCCCCCAAGGCGGTTCGCCGGAATTCGCGGCTGTTCGCGAGCGGCTCGCCGCCAACGATATGCGTGGCGCGCAAGGATTGCTGGACGCCATGAGCAACCGCACGGCCGAATGGCACTATCTTTACGGCATCGTCTATCTCCGCATGGGCTGGTACGACCAGGCGCGGCAGTATTTCCAAGTCGCGTATCAGGCCGAGCCCAATAATCCCGAATACCGCAACGCTTACGCTTCGGTAACGCAGAACGCCGGCGGCTTCGGCGGCGGCGGGGCGGGAACGGGCTGCGAAATCTGTCAGGGGCTGCTATGCGCGGATTGCTGCTGCAGGTGCTTCGGCGGCAATCTGTGCGGGTGTTAATCTATGCGCAATAGACGTCCATTGCGAGCCTCTCAGCGCATAACGTTATCGGCGATGACCGTGGCGCTTAGCCTCGTATGCCTGTACGTCGCTTCATTATTGCCCGGAGGGAGCCCGGCGCTGTATTTCATTGCCTCGGTTTTGACGGCCGGCCTCGTGCTGGAGGGAGAAAACGTGCTCGCGATTCTCGCCTATATCGCCACGAGCGTGCTAGCGATAATCCTGGTGCCGAACAAATTGATGACCGCGCCTTATATCGCTATGACGGGCCACTATTGCGTTTATAAGCTCTTCATCGAGCGGCGCGTCGCCTCTAGGCTCGTCCAGCTCATACCCAAGCTGATCTATATGTCGGCGTTTACCGCGCTCGCCGTATGGCTGTGTATGCCGATATTCGGCTACGACGCTTTAGCGAACCTGCCGGTACCGCTTTTTGCCGCGATCGGCTTGGCGCTCGTAATTCTCATCGCATACGACTGGCTCTTAACCTATACGATCCGCTTCTACGATATCAGTATCCGCCCGATGCTAATCGGTAAGCGAGGAAGGTAGGCAAGCCCCATTGTACGAAACCGGCTTTGACCTCGCCGCGATCATATTGAGCTATTGGTTTACTCTGCTCGTCTTATTCATATTGGTAAAAACTGTTCAAAACGCCTACTTGGAATACAAGGCCGAACGCGAGGTGCGCGGCGGGCTCGAACGGCCCCGCACGATGGCGTACGTCGAGATCACCGCGCCGGAGGGAGACGAATTGGGGAAGCGATTTCCGCTTCGGCGCGAGAATATCCTTGGCTCGGGCTCGGGCTGCGATATATGCTTGCCGTATCGCTCCGTTTCGGGCGAGCACGCGAGCATTTTTCAAAAGAATCACAGGGCGTTCATCGCCTCGCTGGCGGCGCGAAAGGGCGTTTATGTAAACGGCGAGAGGATAGCGAGGGCGCGGGAGCTGGCGGAAAACGATACGATCCGGCTCGGAAAGATCGAGCTGACTTATAAAATCGTGAAAGAACAATGAGGCGGTTAAAAGTGCAAATATGTAGGGACGCCATATATGGCGTCCGTGATATGCAAGAATCCATTAGGGGTCACGGACACGATATATCGTGTCCCTACAGGCTTGTGAAAACACACGGGCGAACACGGTTCGCCCCTGCGTTTGGGGTGGTTTAACATGCGTTTGCTGCGTAGAACGAGCGCCAAAGCGCTGCTCTTTTTGATCATATTGTTCGAGCTGTCGGCGTTTGCGCTGCTGGCGTTTCGCAACCAGGGAGCGCTGGATATCCAGGCCCTTATCGTAGGCGGGGCGATGGTAGCGCTGCTTTTGTTTCAATATTTGGCGCTGAAAGCGTTTTTTAAGCATGTCGACCGGTATCTTTTGATAGTTGCAAATGTGCTGATTACTATCGGCATGATCGTACAGTACCGCCTCGACCCCGAAACGGCAATCCGCCAGCTCATCTGGATCGGCATAGGCATGCTTTTGATGATCGTGGCGATTGTGGTCGTCCGGCATATCAAGACTTTACTCAGGTTCAACTGGCTGTATATGGTTTTCTCGCTCGTCCTGCTTGCTTTGCCTATATTTTTTGGCAGGACGACGGGCGGGGCGAGGAACTGGCTGCCGGTAGGGCCTTTTGCCTTCCAGCCGAGCGAGTTTATCAAGGTCGCGGTTATATTCCTGATGGCGAAATGGATGTTTGAAAAGCGGCGCACGGTGCAGTTGCTGCCGCTCGGGCTTTTCGTGGGCTTATGTATCGCGCTGTTGGTCGTACAGCGCGATTTGGGCGCGGCGCTGCTCTACGCCGGTACGGCGCTGATACTCTACTATGTGGGCACGGGCAATTGGATCGTAACTCTGGGGACGCTGGGGCTCGTCTCAGGCGGAGCCGTCGCATCATATCATTTGTTTTCGCACGTGCGCGTACGCGTGGAGATATGGAAAAACCCATGGGCGACGTACTCCACCGACGGCTATCAGGTCGCGCAGGGGCTTATGGCCATAGCCTCGGGCGGGCTTTTCGGCCTCGGGCTTACGCGCGGAGCGCCGAAGTCCATTCCGGCGTACTGGACGGACTATATCTTTGCCGTGATCTGCGAGGAATTTGGCATACTAGTAGGGCTGGCCGTCGTCGCGTTCTATCTTGTGATAATCCTGCGCGGCGCGCTTATAGCCCTGGGCGCGCGCGATAAATTCCGCGCGCTGCTGGCAATAGGCTGCACGACGCTTCTAACGCTGCAAAGCTTTATCATAATAGGCGGCGTTATCAAGCTCATACCGCTTACGGGCATAACGATGCCATTTGTAAGCTACGGCGGCAGCTCCATGATAGTGAGCATGATATTGCTCGGCATTCTCGAAGGCGTCGCCATCGACAACGGCGACTGGCTCGAGAGCGCCGTGGATGAGAAGAAGAGATAATTGCCTTTACGGAAAGATGTGAGGTTGCTTATGCCTAATAAAGAGAGCATCCGTGTGCAAGGAATGGAAATCGCCATTGTCACTCATAGGCAGGACGATTATATATCGCTAACAGACATGGCAAGGCATAAAAACGCGAAGGCAACCGGGCTCGTCATCTCTCATTGGCTTAGTACGCGCTATACGGTTGAATTTATGGGTGTTTGGGAAAGGATATACAATCCGGATTTTAATGTTACTGAATTCAGTAACATTAGAAACGAGAGCGGCGGCAATGGATATGTACTTACCTCTAAGCTATGGATAGAAAAGACAAATGCCGTTGGTATAATCGCAAAGCCCGGCAGGTACGGCGGTACGTATGCACACCGCGATATCGCTTTTGAGTTTGCCACATGGCTGAGCGCTGAATTCAAGTTTTATCTGATAACCGAGTTTCAGCGTTTGAAATCGGAAGAACAGCATAGGCTGTCTTTGGAATGGAATCTGCAGCGCACCTTATCAAAGATTAATTATCGAATCCATACCGATGCTATTAAAGAAAGGATCATACCTAAAGAGGTCACACGGATACAAGCGTCGGCAATTTATGCATCCGAGGCTGATTTACTGAATGTGGCGCTATTTGGAATGACTGCGGCAGAGTGGCATTTAGCCAATCCTGAAAAGCAAGGCAATGTTCGCGATTATGCCACGCTTGAGCAATTAGTGGTATTGTCCAACATGGAGAGTATAAACGCCTTGCTGATACGGCAAGGCTTACCGCAAAGCGAGCGGCTTGTGCAGCTAAACGGCACAGCCATTACGCAGATGAAATCTCTTATAAACGCATCGCTAATCAAAGCCCTGAAATGAATTGGGCCAGTTCAACGAACGTGAGTGAAAGAAACCGATTTTAGGAGCGCCATGGACGAAAACAAAGATTACAACTATCCGGAGCCGGACGATATCGATCTAGCCATAGACCGGTATTTCGACGAGGACGAGGACTTCGAGCACGACGCTTCTTATGGAGCGCCGTATGAAAGCGCGCCCGAAGTGCTATATGAAAGCGCGCCTGAAGCACCGTATGAAGGCGCGCCCGAAGCGCCGTATGAAAGCGTTCCCGAAGCGCCGTATGAAAGCGTTCTCGAAGCGCCATATGAAACCTCACCCCAGGCAACACATGAAAGCGCGCCTCGAGCACACTATGAGCGCTTGGCTGAAGCGCCGTATGATGGCGCGCCCGAAACATCATATGACAACGCGCCGGAAACACGGCGCAAAAAGCAAAGAAAGAGGCACAGAAGTGATACCTGCGAAAACACAGGCAAAGCTATGACGGCGCCCGAAGCTCCGGACAAGGTTGCCGTCGCGCCGAATAGCCGCGACAAACAGGCCCGCGCCGCGCACAGCTGGCCGGGTCTGCGCTCAAATCTGCGCGTGATGCTCGTCTTGTTTACAACGATGTTCGCCGTATTGCTCGTGTACTTCGTCTATTCGGTAACGACATTTGGCGGCCGCTGGTTCAACAACCCGTATAATCCCCGCATCCAATCCGAAAAGAACCGGGTTATCGCGGGCGATATCATGGATCGCAACCAAGTCGTCCTGGCGTCGTCGGATTCGGACGGCAACAGGGTCTATAATGACGATCGCTCGGTGCGCACGTCCGTATCGCATGTAGTGGGCGATAACTACGGCCTGACAACCACAGGCGCGGAGAGCTTTTTTTCCAGAACGCTCCTGGGCTTCGATACGGGATTGTTCGAGCGCGTGTATAGCGCCGTTGCGAGCGAGGAGGCGCGCGGCGAGAGCGTCGTGCTGACCATCGACTCAGAGCTGACAGCCTATGCATCCCAAGCGTTCAAAGACTATCGCGGCGCGCTGGTACTGATGAACTACGAGACGGGCGATGTGCTCGCCATGGTGAGCCATCCGGAATTCGATCCCGAGAACATGGACGCGTACCGCCCAAAGAGCGACGCGGAAAAGCGCTCGGGCGAGAGCGAGGGGGATACCTCGGCGCTTGTGAACCGCGCGCTCATGGGGCGCTATACGCCGGGCTCTATTTTCAAAGTGATAACAGCGGCGGCGGCTTTGCGCAACCTTAACGGCATAGAGGGCCGCGAGTTCGAGTGCGAAGGGCCGCTTGCCTTCAACGGGGAAAGCGGCGCGTTTCTGGAAAATGTACATATTTCGCCCGAGGAGGACAAAGAAAACAGAGACGCCGCTCCTACGCCAAGGCCGTCGCCTGCGCCCAGCGAAACGCCCATCATAGCGCCGGGCTCGTCGCCGGATATCATGGCAAATCTTTTGCTCGTGCGCGATAACGAGCGCGACTATCACGGCGATTTGGATTTTGAGGAGGCGTTTACGGCGTCGTGCAACGTGACGTTCGGGCGCATCGGCATGGAGCTGGGCGCTCAGCGGATAAGCCGCATGGCGCAGGATTTCGGTTTCGGCGAGGATTTCCTGTTTTCCGATTTGATCCTCTATCCGTCGAACTACGAATTGCCGCAGCGCGATATCGACGTCGCCTGGAGCGCCGCAGGGCAGTACAGGACGACGGTCACGCCCATGCACATGTGCATGATCGCGGCGGGCATCGCGAATAAAGGCGTTTTGATGGAGCCGCGCATGCTGCACGGCACGATTTCCAGCCGCGAATTCGTACGCGAGGCGCGCAGGCCCTCGGTCTATAGGCGCGCGCTTACGGAACCTGAGGCCGGAAAGCTTACGGAGCTGATGAAAGAAGTGGTGAAAAGCGGCACGGGCTCGCGCGCGGCCATTTCAAAATGGACGGTATGCGGCAAGACGGGCTCCGCGCAGATATCCTCCGACCGCAGCGTAAACTCGCATGCGTGGTTTATGGGCTTTATCGAAGAGGCCGAGCACCCGCTCGCGATTGCCGTGGTGCTCGAAAAGGCGGGCTCCGGCGGGCGGATGGCCGCGCCCGTCGCGAAGGAGGTTTTTGAGAGAGCTATTAGGCTGGGGTATTGACAATGGCGATCGCCTCAGTATATACTTGGTATATACTATGATGGATGTGATTTGATGCTTACAACGATTCAAAAGTGGGGTAACAGCAAAGGTGTTCGTTTACCAAAAGCGATCTTGGACGCTTTGCTGCTACATGAGAATGATTCGGTCGAGGTATATGCGGAGAGCGAGTCTATCATTATTCGCAAAGCTGCGCGTAAGCGGCGTGCAAAAAGAAGCCTTGAAGAAAGATTCGAAGGCTATAGCGGAGATTATCAGTGTGTGGAATGGGATACGGGCAAGCCTGTCGGCCGGGAGGAATGGTGATGGCTTACGTTCCAAAGCAAGGCGATATAATCACGCTGAACCTCGATCCACAAGCCGGACACGAGCAAAAAGGCAGAAGACCGGCGATGATCATTAGCAATGAATCATTTCATAGGCGCACCAGGTTAGCTATGGTTTGTCCGATTACAAACACGATCAGCGGGTTTCCAACCCATATTGGATTGGATGCGAGGACATCAACTACGGGTGAGATAATGTGCGAACAGTCCAAGTGTTTGGATATTATTGCGAGGAAAGCCAGATATAAAGAGTCAGTACCAGAAGATATTGTCGAAGAGGCGATTGACCTCATCTGTTCTTTTGTTGAGTAATTCTATGCAATGACCGACCATATTTCCGACAAGCTAACCCTCCTCCCCGATTACCCCGGCGTCTATATCATGAAGGACGCGCGGGGCGAAATCATATACATAGGCAAGGCTGTAAGCCTTAAAAACCGCGTGCGCCAATATTTCCAGTCCAGCAAGAACCACCCGCCCAAGGTTATCGCGATGGTCGCGAATATTATGGACTTTGCCTATATCCTTACGGATTCCGAGAACGAGGCGCTAACGCTCGAATCAAATCTCATTAAAAAGCATAAGCCGCGCTACAATATCCTTTTAAAGGACGACAAGCACTTTCCGTACGTGCGCATCGACTGGAACAAGCCGTTCCCCAAGCTCGAAATCGTGCGCAAGGTTGAAAACGACGGCGCGAAGTACTACGGCCCGTTCCTGTCGGCGATGGCGCTGCGCGACGGGCTGGAGGCCGTGCGCTCGTCGCTGCCGCTGCGTACATGCAATAAGGACTTGACGAAAAAGCAGACGCGCCCCTGTCTGCATCATCAGCTCGGCCATTGCACCGCTCCGTGCGCGGGTAAGGTAACGAAGGAGGAATACGAGGCCGTGCTAATGCAGGCGGTCGCGTTTCTTTCGGGACGCAATCAGGACGTAATAGACGCTCTTCGGGCCGAAATGGCAGCGGCGGCAGCAGCGCTCGAATTCGAAAAGGCGGCTAGGCTGCGCGACCAAATCGCGATGGTGGAGGCTTTTGCGGAAAATCAGAAGGCGATTTTAGCCAATACCGACGAGCGGGACGTCTTTGCGCTTGCGCGCGACGGCGCGGATACGCTGGTGTATGCCCTATACGTTCGCGGCGGGAAGCTCATGGGCGGCGACAGCTACGACATGTACGCGCCTGACGAAAACGAGGGCGACGTAATGGCGTCGTTCCTGAAGCAATATTATACCGAGGACGTAAAGATCCCGCGCGAAGTGCTCGTAAACGTTTTGCCCAGCGATTTGGAGACTGTGGAAGCGTGGCTTTCGGAGCGTGCGGGGCATCGCGTACATCTTTACGCGCCGCAAAAGGGCGACAAGAAAAAGCTCGTCGAATTGGCAAAGAAAAACGCCGGGGAAACGCTGCAAAAGCGCGCGGCCCAGAAACGGCGCGAATGGGAGCGGAACGAGGGGGCGCTTGCCGCGCTATCGGAGGCGCTCGGGCTGGACGAAGTGCCCAGGCGCATTGAAGCCTACGATAACTCCAATATCCAGGGCATGGACGCGGTATCGAGCATGGTTGTCTTCATCGGCGGCAAGCCCGCGCCCAAGGAGTACCGGCGCTTTAAGGTAAAGACGGTCGTCGGCGCGAACGATTATGAAACGATGAACGAAGTGATTACGCGGCGGTTTACCCGGGGCCTTGAAGAGCGCGCGGCGGGCGAGGAAGGGGCGGGGAAATTCTCTGAATTCCCTGACCTGGTGCTTATCGACGGCGGCAAGGGGCAGTTGCGCTACGCGCTCGCGGCCATGGAAAAGCTGGGCGTCGATATCCCGACGGTTTCGCTTGCCGAACGCCTGGAAGAGCTTCATTTGCCGGACGGCAGTAGCATCCTGCTCCCGCGCGAGAGCCCGGCGCTGCATCTCGTCCAGCGGCTGCGCGACGAGGCGCACCGCTTCGCTATCACATACCACAAGAGTCTGCACAAGAAAACGGCGCTCTTTTCGCTGCTCGACGAAATAGAAGGCGTCGGGCCAAAGCGCAAAAAGGCGCTGTTCACGCACTTCGTGTCGATTAACGCCATCAAAGAGGCTCCGCTCGAAGCGCTCGAAGCCGCGCCGGGCATGAACAAGCGCGCCGCGCAGGCTGTGTATGCATATTTTCATAGCGAAGAGCGGCCTGAACATGAATCCGAATGAAAAGTATAAAACAATTAAATAATATTGTTATCAAATGCAAATATGTGTTGAAATAAGAGCGTAAATTTGCTATTGTTGGGTTAGGCGAGGCGCCATGTTTAAATCATAATCATATCTGTTACGGTGCTTACAACGAAAGCGGGGATTGGCATGAAGAAAGTTCTTGTTCTGTTAGTTAGCCTGTTGTTTATTGTTGGGTGCTCCGGCCCGGATGGCGATGGCGCCAACTCTCCGACGCCAAGCGCGGAGGTTATCCCGGCGAGCACGCAGCAGGTGACGCTGCCCTCCCCGCGCCCAACGCCGTCCCCGACGCCCACCCCGCCCCCGGAAACGCCCGAACCAAAGCCGACAGGTACGGTCGTAAACGTTGAAGAATTCGTAAATGTGCGCTCCGAGCCAAGCAGGGACGCCGATAAGCTGGGCGAAGCGCCGCTGGGCGAAGAATATGTTCTAATCGACGAAGAGCCGACGGACGGATGGTATAGGATAGAGTACGGCGACGGCGAGGGATATATCAGCGCGGATTATTTCGAAGTAAACTGACATAACGTAGCTTTTTACAAGGTGTAGGGGCGAACTGTGTTCGCCCGTGGAAAATCGCAAGCCACACGTTGAAACGCGGGCGAACGTAGTTGCTCGCGTTTTATTTAGGCGTCATTTTGTTTTGCGGGCGAACACAGTTCGCCCCTACAGGTAGTTATAAACGCATATAGGCGTGCTTTGGCTTGTACGCACATTGACACGGCAAATCCGGTGTGCTAATGTGAGGTCATTGAAAAGTTGACAACGCTAATAGGCGGCTTTGGAGGGCTATGAAGTATAAGCTTATCGCACTGGACGTAGACGGTACCCTGTTAAATTCCAAACGCGAAGTAACGCGGCCTGTGCTGGCCGCGATTGCCGCCGCCAAGGCAAAAGGCGTCTTCGTCACCATCTCTACCGGGCGCGGCTTTGAAAGCGCAAGGCAATTTATAGATATTATCGGCGCGGGGCCGTATGTTATCAACTATGGCGGCGCACAGATCACAGACGTGCGAACCGGCGAAATCGCGAGCATATCGACCCTGCCGCCGGAGACGCTTAAAGAGGCGGTTGAACTGGCGCGCTCAAACAAGCTGCATATTCACGTTTACGATTCCGAGGGCGCGTTTTACTATGACGCCGAAAACGAATGGTCGCGGTATTATGGCGAGCGTTCGTTATTAACAGGCAAGGCCGTCAGCGACCTGCTCGGATACAAATGGGATACGCCGAAGGCGCTCTGTGTCGGCGATCCGGAGGCGATCAAGCGGGCGCTGCTCCTTTTCACGAAGCATTTCGAAGGAAGATTGCGGATATCAACCTCGGATCCGCGCTATATGGAGATAAACGAGCCGGGTACACATAAAGCCACGGCGCTCAAAAAGCTCGAGGAATTGCTGAGCATAAAGCGCGAGGAGATCATCGCCGTGGGCGACGATTTGATCGACCTGGAGATGATCGCATACGCGGGGCTGGGCGTTTGCATGGCAAACGGGGTGGACGCCGTGAAGGCCGTCGCCGGCTATATCGCGCCAAGCAACGATGAAGACGGCGTCGCCCATGTGATCGAAAAGTTTATTTTGAAGGAACAGTGAGCAATGAACCTTACGTTGTCCGTACGCGAATTTGCCGATGAGCTGGGCATGACCTTGGCCCTTTTGGGCAAGCCCGAATTCGTGGTCAGCACGTCGGACTTAAACAGGCCCGGCTTGCAGTTCACAGGCTATTTTGTACATTTTGCGTCGTCGCGCGTTCAGCTCGTGGGCAATGCCGAGATGTACTACCTAAACGAGCTGCCTGCAAAGGAGCGCGAAAAGCGCATGAAGGACTATTTCCGCTATCCGGATATTCCGTGCGTCGTGCTCGCGCGCAACCATAAGCCGCCGCCCGAGATGCTCGCCGAGGCGGAGGCCGCCGGGGTTACGATCTTTAGGAGCCCTCTGGCGACGACGAAAATCAACCAGCGCATATCAAGCCTGCTCGAAAAAAAGCTCGCGCCTCCTGTAACGCGTCACGGGGTGCTGCTGGACGTCTATGGCGTAGGCATACTGTTACAAGGGGAATCCGGCATCGGCAAAAGCGAGACGGCGCTCGAGCTCATTAAGCGCGGGCATAGGCTAGTCGCGGACGACGTCGTAGAGATGCGCCGCGTATCGGACGACAGGCTCGTCGGCACATCGCCGGAGCTGACGCGCCATCTAATGGAAATCAGGGGAATCGGCCTTATCGACGTACGGCATATGTACGGCGTCGGCGCGGTCATCCAAGAAAAATCCATAGATATCGTCATGCAGATGGAAATGTGGCAGAACGGCAAAGAATACGACCGCTTAGGCATCGACGACGTATACGCCGTAATACTCGGCGTCGCGGTTATCAAGCACGAAATGCCGGTACATCCCGGGCGTAATCTCGCGATAATAGTCGAGGTCGCTGCGCGCAACTACCGCCTTAAGCGCCTTGGATACCATACCGCCCGGGAGTTCGACCGCCGCCTGGCCGATCAAATGAACGGTACGATTATAAATAACTAAGACAATGAATAATTGTAGGGGCGAACTGTGTTCGCCCGTGAATTATCACAGGACTTGCAGTAACTGCGGGCGAACGCAGTTCGCCCCTACAGGATTACGAGTTTATCATCGCTTACATAGCTTTTGATTATCATCAGAAGGGAATCGGGATATGTATCAAATCGGCTTGGATATCGGCGCGACCAATACGCGCATAGCGATCGTGGATAATGGCGAGGTCATTCGCTCTAAAATAATACCGACCCTCTCGGGGCGCACTATACAGGAAATTGTCGACGACGACGCGGCGTCGATAGGCGCGTTGATGAAGGACGCGTCCATTTCGCTATCCGAAATCGAGGCGATCGGCGTAGGCGTACCCGGCGCGGTGGATAGAATAAACGGCACGATTTTGCACGCGTACAACCTCCAATGGTTCAATGTACCTTTGGCCCAGGAGCTGAAGAAGAAAATCGACAAGCCGGTTTTCGTAGAGAACGACGCCAATTGCGCCGCGCTCGCGGAGCTCGCCAAAGGGGTGTTTCAAGGCAAGCGCAACGCGTTTTTGCTGACATTGAGCACGGGGCTTGGCTCGAGCATGATCCTCGACGGAAAGCTGTTTTCCGGGCGCAAGGGTACGGGCGTCGAAATGGGACACGTTACCATTCGCGAAGGCGGCATAACCTGTACCTGCGGGAACAAGGGCTGCCTGGAGGCGTATTGCTCGGCTTCGGCGCTCGAGCGCGAAGGGCGGCGCGCCGTAATCGACCAGCCGTACGGCCAGCTGTATAACGCCGTAAAGGGCGACTTCAAGCAGGTGAACGCAAAGCATATCATGGATTGCGCCAAAAAGGGCGATGCGATATCGCTGGATATCGTACATCGCTTTGCCGATACGCTCGGCTCGGCAATTGCATCCATCATCAATCTTATGGATCCGGAGATCGTCGCCATAGGGGGGAGCCTCTCCAAGAGCGGCGAGTTTTTGTTGGCGTCGCTGCGCGAGAATGTAAAAAAGAAGGTTTTCTTCAAGAATATGGTTACGGCTAATATCGAGGTATCGAAGTTCGGCTCGGAAGGCGGCGCAATAGGCGCTTCGCTGCTGGCGCAGTATCGGGAATCTGAGGATAGTTAAGTTACAACGATTGATATACGTGCATGCCTGTTATCTGGGTCACGGGCGAACACAGTTCGCCCCTGCAACCATTAAGTGTATCGCAGGGATTGCCAAGGGGCGGAGCCCCTTCAACCATTAAGTGCATCACGGGGATTGCCAAGGGGCGGAGCCCCTTGGTAGAATCAACAAACCTCTCTCGCCCGGCGAAGCCGGGCGAGAGAGCAATTTGCATAAATTATATAGGATAACAGTAAAACAATGCCTAGCGATTAATAGTAATAAACCGCATTGTAATTCGTGCCGTCGCCAACATACGCGACGCCCGCCGCAGCGTACGCCGCAGCGTAAGTCGGATCCATCAGCACCCAATCGGATCCGTCAAAGCGAATAGCGTTTACGAACCCCTTGCCGTCTATATGCACGTCGATCCAAGCGTGGTACGCCTGGCCGGAATAGCCGATAACCAGCCGCGTCGAGATGCCCTGAGAACGCAGCATAGCCGCGGCAGTGGAGGCGTAGTCGAAGCATATGCCCTTTCCGGCGGACAAGGTCTGATCCACATCGGGCAAATAGCCCGTCATCTGGCCCATGCTCGCGCGCTTTGCCTTGTCGGTATCGTAGGCGATATTCGCTACAAGATAATTGTAGATGCTTTCGACGGCCTTAAACGTGTCGGAAGCGTTCGCCGTGAGCCGTTCGGCAAGCCGTACGGCCTGGCTGCCCGCGTTGAAGTTTACGAATTGATTGGGATAAAGATACATGCGGTACTCGTTTGTGATATTCGCGTTGAAAGAGTCGGTGAATATTATCGCGTACCGGTCGCCCGTTATATTTTCGTTGATACTGATTTCATACGTTCCGCTGCCGCCGGATAGCGGAATTACGTCGTATCCGCCCCGGACAAGATCGTAAACGTAGTCTCCGGCCCCGCCGGTATTTCGCAGGATCAGCTTAACCTTGTTGTTGCCGCCGGTATAATGCGCGACGATGTAGCCTTCGGAGCGGTTGGAGATATCGATTTCGATTTCGCTGACGTTCTTGCCTAACACCTCGCGCCCGGAGCTCTGGGGCGAAAGCACCTTTTTTGCGTTGTTCCAGGAGCCGCTTCTTTGCCCGGCGGCGACGCTTAGGCTTGCAGGAGCGGTTTTGCCCGTTGGAGTGTTTGGCCTTTCGTGAGTATCATTTGCCGCTGGAGCGCTTTGGAGCGCGGGCGTATTGTGGCTCGCAGGAGAAACCAGCCTATTCAGGCTGCCACAGCCAGCAAATAAAGGTGCGAAAAAAGCGGAAAGGCCCAAGGCGAGTACTATCCGCTTTGCGCCGCCCGCGATCAAGACGGAGTGTTCCCTTGTTTTCAAGCCGTTGCAGTTCAGGCCGGGCCGCCCTCTCTCCGCCCAATACGGCGGCGTAATGCGCCTGCAGCGCGTGTTTATTCGATTTCAGTATACCTAATATTACCTTTCTTGTAAATGGCTGTTTAATGGCCCATTATGGGCCATTAAACAATCATTTCTTTGCTGCTTCTTTAATACTATTCGCTTTCCGGCATGCCGCTCGATAGGTTGTCGATCAAGGGCGCAGGATCCACAGCCTTCCCTTTTTGATAAAACTCAAAGTGGAGATGCGGTTCATCTTCGATTTCGCTGATGGCGCTTCTGCCGACTCTGCCTATCGTTTCGCCTGCGTTGACGGCTTGGCCCTTATCGAGGCCGCCGTCGTCGACGAGATTGGCGTAAACGCTCATGCGGTCGCCGTCGTGCGTGATTACGACCTTATACCCCAGCATAGGGTCTCTCGTAACGGATTCCACCTTGCCGCCAAGCACGGCTTTAACCTGTGCGCCTTCTTGCGCGGCGATGTCTATACCCGGATGCGTTGTCCACTGTTTCAGCGTTTTATTATAGATTAGGCTGGTGTCCGCGAAATTTACGCTTAGCACGCCGTTCACAGGAGAGGCGAACGAGAGCTTTGCCGAGGCTTCTTGCCTGGGCGTGGGCTCGGGTTCCGTTACTGGTTCGGCGTCAGCCTCGGCGTCAGGTTCGGCGGCTGCGTTTATCGATTCCTCTTCCGATGCGATAGCGGCAACGTCTTCCTCCGGTTCAGCGGAGGGTTCCGGCGAAGGGCTAGACGTTGACTCCGGCGT
>QMCE01001146.1_pt1 | contig 14380 bp, 14 predicted proteins | sample 1821851 | NCBI WGS metagenome assembly QMCE01 (sample SAMN09453174, study PRJNA476694) | Termite gut metagenome, whole genome shotgun sequencing project. | isolation source: worker | host: Odontotermes sp. | place: South Africa:Pretoria | collected 2016-01-28 | reverse complement strand
TTGTCCATATCCATCTCCTACGAAAAAAGTTGATGAATATGGTTTTACAGATTATCCACTCGATAAACAACTATCTCATTTTAATGCAATAGCCCTGCGTCAAAATCCTGTCGGAATGTCATGCGCGTTGTACACGATGTTCGCCGTCTCGTCGATCACCACAAACGTCGGATACCCCTTCACCCCGTACCGACGCGCCACCATGCTCTGCTGATCCACAAGCACAGGGAAATTCGGATTGAACTGACGCACGAATTCGTCCGCCTTCTGCGGGCCTTCACCGACATCTATCCCGTACACCCGCCACCCCTGGCTCCGCGCCCGCTCAACCACCAGCTTGAATTGCGGCAGCGCCTGCTTGCAGTACCCGCACCACGACGTGAAGAAAAACAGCATCGCCGGCGCTTTCACCGTCACCGGCTGCCCGTCCACCATCGGCAGACGAAACAGATTCGCGCCGCCCCGCGACCTGACCGCTGAGGGCGCCGGCTGCGACGGGGGCCGCCGCGCCTGCTCGCGATCATACGTCGACTCGCGCGACGACGACTCGCCGCCCCACCAGCCAAAACATCCCGCCAGCGTCAGGCTCGCCGCCAGCGCGGCGACCACCAGAACGTTCTTCAGCATCGTTCATCCCTCGGGAAGAGTGTGAGCATAGTAAATCGTAACCCGTATTATGTACGAAACCCGCCTTTCCTTTTAGCGAAAAAACCGATAATCCCGCGTTTTTTTCCCATACCCCGCCGCGTCAACCAATACCGTCGCCCGGGCATTGAAGTCGCCCCTGATTTTTCATAGTATTATAGCATCGGGGCAGTGCGCCGGGCGCTCCCTGTTCCACCGAAACCGGACGGAAACAATGGCTGAAAACAGTTCCCAAAACCGCTTCGCCGAAGACGTCTCCGCCTCCCTTTCCCGTTGCCTCGGGGAAATGGATGAAAACATCGGCAAGGCGGGGAGCGCCGCGCGAACGAAAAACGGCGCGTCCGGAAGCCGCTCCTCCCTCTCCGCCCCGAGCGGAGACACCATGACCAAGGCGCTCGAATCGCCCCTCAACCAGGTCCTGGGAAAAGCCGACGGCGGCTTCCTCGCCGGACTCCTCGACGCCGGCGGCGCCGACAACCCGGCCACCCGCGACTACGGCGACCGCTACCAGTATCTCGACCCCATCGGCGAAGGCGGCCAGGGAAAGGTGCTCCGTTTCCGCGACACCGTTCTCGACCGCGACGTCGCCATCAAGGTGGTCAAGGCCCCCCACACCGGCGACAAGGAAAAACTGCTGGAAAACGAAGCCCGCCTCGGCGGTATGCTCGAACACCCGAACATCCTCCCCACCTACGACCTGTGCCGCGACGAGACCGGCAGCCCCTTCTTCGTCATGAAGAAGGTCGAGGGCTTCAGCTTCGACGAGCTGCTGAAAAAGGCCCATGCCGAGGGCGACATCCACTCCCACCGCGACCGGGGCGAGTTTTCCCGCCGCCGCCTCCTGAACATCTTTCTCCAGGTCTGCCACGCCATCGAATACGCCCATTCGCGCGGCGTCTGCCACCTCGACCTGAAGCCGCAAAACGTCAAACTCGGCCCCTTCGGCGAGGTCTACGTTCTGGACTGGGGCTTCGCCTCCCGCCTGGAGGACAACCCGAAGATGGTCGCCGGCACCCCCCTCTACATCGCGCCGGAGCGCTTCAAGCCGGGCAAGCCGGATCAACGCTGCGACATCTATTCCCTGGGCGTCATGCTCTACCGCATTCTCGTCAACCAACTGCCGCGCGACGTGGGCAAGACCTCCTTCAAGGAGTTCAGGAAACGCATCCAGGACTTCCCCATCGTCCCGCCGCGCCAGCGCGATCCGTCGCTTCCCCGCGATCTCGAAGCCATCATCATGAAGGCGCTGGCGGAAAACCCGGACGACCGCTACCAGACGGTGGGCCAGCTCGCCGGCGATCTGGAGCGCTTTCTGGACATTCTCCCGGTCAGCGCCTACCGCGAGGGCCTGCTCGGCCGCGCCGGGAAGTTCGCCCGGCGCCACCGGGCCACCGTCCTCGCCGGGGCGGTGATGCTGGCGGCGCTGGCGCTGACCATCGGCGCCAACATCCGGGCGCGGGCCTTGTCGGCGCAGACCGAGGCGGCGGAGCTGCAGGCGAAGGCGGCGGAGCTGCAGGCGCGGCTGGACCGCGAAGAGGCGGACAAGGCGCTGTCGAAAATGCGGGAGGCGGAGGAGGACAGGAGGCTGGCGGTGGAGCGCCAGCGCCGGGCGGAGGCGGAGCGTCTCGCGGCGGAGAAGCGCCGCGTCGAGCTCACCCGCCGCCGCGCCGCCGCGCGCGTGCCCCTGGAAAAGGGGACGGACATCATGGACAAGTCGAAGGTGGCGGTGGCGAAGGAGCGGGACAAAGCCCGGAAGCTGCAACTGCTCCAGCCGGCCATCGACTTGTTCAGCCAGTCCCTGGCCATCATCGAGAATGCGGACGAGAAAAGCGAGGACGCCGCCGGCGCCTATTACTCCCGCGCCAGGGCCTACGACGAGGCGCAGGATTTCTCCCGCGCGGCGGCGGACTACGAGGCGGCCTACACGCGCGATCCGTCCTTCATCATGGCGCATTATTACCTCGGCCTCATCAACTTCGAGCAGCGGCAGAACGAGAAGGAGGCGATCAAGGAATTCACCGCCATGAACGGGATCGACCCGGGGAACGAGTTTTCCGCCATCGGCCAGGCCTACATCGACATGAACCTCGGCCGCGACGCCGAGGCGCTGCGGCGCGTGGACGCCATCGAGGAGCGCGAGCGCGCCGCGCGCGGGGCGGCCGAGGGCGACGACTCCTCCTGGCGCAACCCTGGGCTGTCGATAGCCTGGTACATCCGGGGCAGGATCTACGGAAAGCGGGGCGGCGAGTTCTACGATCCGGAGAAGTGCGTCGCCGCCTACACCAACTACCTCCAGTACGCCACCGACAAGCCCTCAGCCTACGCCAACCGGGGCATCGCCCACGAGCAGTTGTATCTGGCGCTCCGTTCCAAGGACAGGGCGGAGGCGGAGAAGCATCTGGATCTCGCCCTCGCCGATTACGGCATGGCGATGGAGGTCGACGCCTCCTACCGCCCGGCCTACCAGCACCGGGGCTACGCGCTGTTCAAGTACAAGAAGGATCCCGAGGCGGCGCTCCGGGACATCGACGCCGTGTTGGCGATCGATCCGAACTATGCGGCGGCAATCATGGACCGGGCGGCGATCCACGAGGAACAGCGGAAATTCGACCTCGCCTTCAAGGATTACGAGCGGGTCAAGGCGATTGCGCCGAACCATCCGAACACCGACTACCGTTTGGGCGTGCTCTCGTTGTACACCGGCGATTTGGATATGGCGGAGCGGTATTTCGCGCTGTCGGTGGATCAGGCGCGGGATCCGGCGGCCAAGGGCGTACGTTTGCACCGTTTGGGCATTGTGAAGTTCCTGAAGGGGGATTATCCGGGGGCGGTGGAGGCGTTCGACCGCTCGTTCGAGGAGAGGAAGACGGGGCGGATTTACCCCGCCTTGATGCGGTGGCTGGCGTTGACGCGGATGGGGGAGACGCCAGGGCACGAGGAGTTCGCCAGGATGCTTTCGGACATCGGGCCGGACGCGCCGCATCTGGCGGTGGTGGCGAGCATATTCCTGGGCGACGATCCCTTTGGCGAGGATCAGGCCCTGCGGCTGGCGGGGACGCCGGAGGCGTTGTGCGAGACGGCGTTTTACCTCGGCGCGCGGGCGTGGACGCTGGGGCAGAACGACGACGCCCTCTATCTTCTGGACAAGGCGGTGGAGACGGACATCGCGCTGTACATGGAGTACAGCATGGCGAAGATTCTGGCCGCGCGCATCAGGACGCAGCAGGCGAACGCGCATATTCTTCCCGACCATGTGGGGGAGATGGAGGAGGAGCCGGTTCCGGAGGCGCTGGAGGCGCCGCCTTCGTTCCCGTCGCTGGAGGATCTTGTCGATTGAAACGCGACGAGGTTTTGTTATAATGAACGCAACCTCTTGCAAAGGAACAATCTTGGACGCTTCAGAAGTCGATTCCGGATTCAGCCATTTCCGCACCACCGCCTGGTCCGTCGTTCTCGGCGCCCAAAACGCCGAGGGCGGTCGGGGCGATCGCGCTTCGTGCCTGGAATACCTGTGCCGGAATTACTGGAAGCCGGTCTACTACTATATCCGCCGCCGCGGCCTGTCCCACGACGACGCCATCGACATCACCCAGGAGTATTTCGCCACCTTCCTGGAAAAGGATTTCGTCGCCATCGCCGACCGCGAGCGCGGACGCTTCCGCACCTTCGTCCTGGTGACGGCGAACCGATTCCTGTCGAAGCAGCTCGCGAGAAAAGCGCGGAAGGAATCGGCGCTTTCGCTCAGTTTCATCAATCAGGACGGCGAGGGGCGCGAGGCGTATCTGCCGGAATTGGCGACGGGCGAGACGGCGGAGGACGATTTCAACCGGCGCTGGGCCTTGTCCATCCTGGAGGGGACGCTGGAGCGGATGCGTCAGGAGTGCGGCGAGGGCAGGAAGCGCATGTATTATATGGCGTTCCGCCGCTTTATCGAATCGGCGGCCGATATGCAGCCGCCGAGCTACCGGGAGATCGGGCAGGAGTTGGGGGTGTCGGAGATGGACGTGACCAACTTTCTCCATCGCGGGCGGAACATTTTCCACAAGTTGCTGCGCAGTGAAATCCGCGAACTGGTCTCCTCCGATGCGGAGATCGACGCCGAGATTGAGGCGCTCAAGGATTATTTGCGCCGCTGACGCGGCAATTGCCGGCGGAAAGAAGCGCGGAAATGCTCTGGATGACGCACAGCGACGGGGGGAGGGCGTGAACCCGCCCCTGGCCCCGAGAATCCTCGGCTGGGTCTTCGACCAGGTCATGCGCCGCCCCCTGGGCCGGTTTGAGACGGCGAACCGGCAGCCGTTCGCCGCGCAGGAGCGCTCCCTCCGCGCCATTCTCCGGACAAACGCCGACACCGAATTCGGCCGGCAACACGGCTTCGCCCGCATCGCCGTCCTGCCGGGACAGGAAATGTGGAAGGCGTTCCGGAGCGCTCTGCCCATCCGCACCTACCAGGATTTCCTGCCCCGCATCGAGCGGATGAAACACGGGGACGGGAACGTCCTCATCCCCGGCCGCCCCGAGATGTTTTCCCTCACGTCCGGCACCACCTCCGAGCCGAAATTCTGTCCCGTCAACCGCGCCTTCATCCGCGAGCACCACCGCCAGCATCTCCTCTGGATGTACCATGTCTACCGCGATCATCCCCGGGTGAACCAGGGCAAGTATCTGGTGGCGGCGAGCCCCGCCGAAATGGGCCGCACGGCCGGCGGCATCCCCTACGGCGCGATGAGCGGCAAGCAGCTTGACGTCCAGTCCATCCCGGTCCGCCGCCGCATGGCCGCGCCGGGGGCGATCCAGCATCTGCCGGACGCTGAGGAACGCTGGTTCACCCTGTTGCTGTTCGCTCTGGCGGAGGAGAATCTCCGCGTCGTCACCTCGGTGAATCCGTCGACGCTGGTGTCGCTGGCGGAGCGGATGGCGCGGGACGCCGAGCGGCTTATCGAGCGCATCGGCCGGGGGCATCCGGCGCGGGGCCAGGCGGACGCGCCGGCCGGGGCGCGGGCGTTGGCGGCGGCGTTCAGGCCGAATCCAGGGCGGGCGGCGCGGCTGCGGGAGATCGCGCGGGCGGACGGGCGCTTGACGCCGGCGGCGGCGTGGCCGGGGCTGGAGATGATCCTGACGTGGCAGGGCGGGGCATCGTCGTTTTATCTGCCGCACGTGGCGGCGCTGTGGGGCGGCGTGGCGATGCGGTGTCTGGGGCTCCGCGCGTCGGAGGGGACGTTTTCTATACCGCTCAGGAACCGCGATCCGGGCGGGGTGTTGGCGGTGGGGGGGCATGTGATGGAGTTTGTGCCCGAGGCGGCGGGGGATCCGGCGCCGGGCGCGCCGACGCTTCTCGCGGGGCAGTTGGAGGAGGGGGGGCTGTACCGGCTGGTGATCACGACCTCGGGCGGGTTTTACCGCTACGACATGGGGGATTTGCTGCGGGTGACGGGGTTCCGGGGGCGGACGCCGGAGGTGGCGTTCGAGCGCAGGGCGGGGTCGGTGTTGTCGGCGACGGGGGAGAAGTTGACCGAGGATCAGGTGGTGGGGGCGATGGACGCGGCGGCGGCGAACGGGCCGTTGTTGAACGGCTTCACGGTGACGTGGGAGTTGGAGGGGGGGGTGGCGCGGTATGTGGCGGCGCTGGAGTGCGCGGGGGGTGAGGAGTTGTTGCGGGCGCGGGGGAAGCTGCTGCGGGAGATGGTGAGGACATTGCTTGCGGTGTTTGACGACGAGTTGATGCGGCGCAACTGCGAGTACCGGGCGAAGCGGGAGGACGGGCGCATCGCCTTCCCCCGGGCGGTGTTGTTGCGGGGGGGGAGTTATGAGCGCTGGCGGACGCGGGCGGCGGCGGAGGGGAAGCCGGAGAACCAGATCAAGCAGCCGGTGATGGTCGCCCCGCCGGGGCCGGGGCGTATGCCGGTCAAGGGATGCCGGGTGTTTGACGGGATGGAGATTGCGGCGGAACTCTGAGGCGGCGGCATTTGGGACAGCATACCCGAAAAGAACAGGCATACTGTCCCGCCTTCAGATGGTTCCGGCTATTTCCTCTGTCCGGCAAGACGCTTCTTGGCATAGGGGACGAGGCCGCCCTCGGCGATCAGTTCCGACAGGAACGCCGGAAACGGCCGCGCCTGGAAACGCTCGCCGCGGGTCTCGTTCACTATCGTCCCCGTCGACGCGTCGACAGACACCACATCGCCCTTCCCCACCTTGCCGACTATCTCCGGACACTCCAGAATCGGCAGGCCGACATTGATGGCGTTGCGGAAAAAGATCCTGGCGAAACCGGCCGCCACAATCGCCCCCACCCCGCAGCCGATGAACGCCAGGGGCGCATGTTCCCGGCTCGACCCGCAGCCGAAATTCGCCCCCCCGACGACGATGTCCCCCGCCTTCACCCCGCCGGCGAACCCCCGATCGATGTCCTCCATGCAATGCTTCGCCAACTCCGCCGGTTCCGACGCCGTCAGATACCGCGCCGGGATGATGACGTCGGTGTCGACGTTGTCCCCATACACCCACGCCGGACCCTTGATCGCTTTTTCGTTCATGTCAAATCCCTTCCAATCCGGACGCATCGTCCTCCATCACCTCGCGTGGATCCGCCACCCGCCCGAGCACCGCCCCCGCCGCCGCGACCAGCGGCCCGGCCAGCACCACCTCGCTCTTCGTCGATCCCATGCGGCCGACGAAATTCCGGTTCGACGTCGACAAACACCGCTCCCCGTCGGCCAGAATGCCCAAATGCCCGCCCAGGCACGGACCGCACGACGGCGTGGTTATCACCGCCCCGGCGTCGAGGAAGGTCTGGATATAGCCCCGCTTCATGCTCTCGTTGTACACCTCGTACGAGGCCGGGATCACGATCAGCCGCACGTCCGGGTGGGTCCGGCGGCCGCGCAGCACCGCCGCCGCCAGCGCCATGTCGCGCAGGCGGCCGTTGGTGCAGGATCCGATGAAGACCTGATCGATTTTCATGTCCCCGCACTCCCGCGCCGGCTTCACGTTTTCCGGAAGATGCGGCAGCGCCGCCACCGGCTCCACCGTCGCCGCGTCGATGACGATGGTTTGCCGGTACTCGGCCCCGGCGTCCGGGTAGACCGGCGCGTAGTCCCGCGCCGCCCGCGCCTTGGCGTAGGCCAGGGTCGTCTCGTCCGGCACGAAAATCCCGGCCTTGGCCCCGGCCTCAATCGCCATGTTCGCCATGCTGAAGCGGTCGTCCATCGGGAGCGCCGCGAGCGCCGGCCCCGCGAACTCCAGCGCCATGTAGCTCGCCCCGTCCACGCCCAGCCGGCCGATAAGGTCGAGAATCGCGTCCTTTCCCGTCGCCCACGGCGAAAACGCGCCTTCGTATTCGACGCGGATAGTCTCCGGAACCTTCAGCCACACCTCGCCCATTGCCCAGGCGTAGGCCAGATCGGTCGACCCCATGCCGGTGGCGAGCGCTCCCAGCGCCCCGCCGCTGCACGTGTGGCTGTCGGCGCCGACCACGATGTCGCCCGGGAGGATCAGCCCCTGCTCCGGCAGGAAGGCGTGCTCGACGCCGCAGCGCCCGGTTTCCCAGAACTTCACCCCGTACTCCTTCGCGAACGTCCTGCCGGTCCGCACCTGGTTGGCGGAGGCGATGTCCTTGTTCGGGGTGAAGTGGTCGATGACGACGGCGACGCGGTCGCGGTCGAAGACGGTTTTCGCGCCGATGCGGCCGAACTCGCGGATGGCCGGGGGCGCGGTGATGTCGTTGGCGAAGGCGAAATCGACGCGGGCGCGGACGATGGCGCCCCGGTTCACCTCGTCCTTCGCGTGCGAGGCGATGATGGCCTCGGCCATAGTTTTCTTAGTGATTGCCATTGATCGTGATCTCCTTTGCCGCCGCCACCAGATAGAGGTTGTTCACCGCCGAGACGAACGCCATGATGCACGCCTTCACCGTGTCGGTGGAGATGCCCCGGCCGCTCGCGGACACGCCGGACGGGTGGCGCACCGTCACCTGCGCCTCGCCCACCGAGTCGGAGGAGCGGGAGGTGGCGCCCAGTTGGAAATTCTCAAGCTGCAGGTCCAGTTTGATGATGCGCTGCATGGCGATGTAGGCAGCGTCGATGGGGCCGTTGCCGACGGCGGCGTCGCAGTGTTCCTTGCCGTCGGCGGTGCGCAGCACCACCCGGGCGGTGGGGCCGCCGGGGATGCCGTCGCCGCACTCGATGTGGTAGGTGGCCAGCTCGTAGCGGCGCTCGGGCGCGGCGGAGATGACGTCGGCGACCAGCGCCTCGATGTCGCCGTCGGAAATCTCCTTCTTCTCGTCGCACAGCGTTTTGAAATTGGCGAAGGTCCGGTCCAGGTCGTCCTTCTTCAGATTGTAGCCGAGCTGGACGAGGCGGTCCTGGAAGGCGTGGCGGCCGGAGTGCTTGCCCAGCACCATGACCGCCGCCTCGGCCCCGACGTCTTCCGCGCGCATGATCTCGTAGGTCTCGCGGTTGGCGAGGACGCCGTGCTGGTGGATGCCGGCCTCGTGGGCGAAGGCGTTGGCGCCGACGATGGGTTTGTTGGGCGGGACGGCGACGCCGGAGAGGCGGCTCACCAGACGGCTGACCGTGACCAGCTTGGTGGTGTCGAGGTTGACGCCGACGGAGAACTGATCGCGGCGGGTCTTGATCGCCATGACCGCCTCCTCAAGCGCGGCGTTGCCGCCGCGTTCGCCCAGGCCGTTGATGCTGCCCTCGATCTGGCGCGCGCCGGCCCGGACGGCGGCGAGCGAGTTGGCGACGGCCAGGCCCAGGTCGTTATGGCAATGGACGGAATAGACGACTTCCGGGCCGGCGCCGACGCCGGCGATGATGTCGCGCACGAAGCGGCCGAACTGTTCCGGCACGGCGTAGCCCACGGTGTCCGGGATGTTCAACACCGTCGCGCCGGCGGCGGCGGCGGCCTTGAAGACCTCGACGAGGAAGGCCAGGTCGCTCCGGCTGGCGTCCTCGGCCGAGAACTCGACCTGCCCGGCCAGCGACCGCGCCAGCGGCACGGCGCGTTTCACTTCGGCCATGACCTGCTCCCTGGTCATCTTCAGCTTGTATTCCATATGGATCGGGCTGGTGGCGATGAAGACGTGTATCCGGGAGCGGCCGGCGGGCGCCAGGGCGTCGGCGGCGGCCCTGATGTCTTCCTCCCGCGTCCGGGCGAGGGCGGTGATGACGGGACCGCTGACTTCTGCGGCGATTGCCTTGACGCAGTCGAAGTCTCCGGGCGACGCGGCGGCGAAGCCGGCCTCGATGACGTCCATGTTCATGGCGGCGAGTTGTTTGGCGATTTGCAGTTTTTCGCCCACATTCAGATTGATCCGGGCCGCCTGTTCGCCGTCTCTGAGGGTGGTGTCGAAAAAGTGTACCGTGTCGGAGGCGCTCATGCTGTGTTTTCCTCTCTTTCATAAAATCGGGGAGGGGCGCGTCCGGCAATGAACAAGGGCCGGGATGCGCTCCCCGGCCCCTTTGGCTGAATCGTTTTTTCTTGCGTGGTTCGCAGTCAAACGAAGCTGGCCTCGGGCGCCGGGGTGCCGGTAAGAAGGAGGAGGGCAAGCAGGAGGCCAAGGTTCCGCGCGGCCGCGCCGGAGGCGGCGGGCTGCATGGCGGGAACCTGGTTGTGGCTGTGCCTGGTCATTCTTTGCGGCTTTCGTGCGCATGGTCATGAGGCGGAACGTCTGACGGGGATACCAGCATGGAGAAATTTTCCCCGGTGTCAAGGAAAAACTGTTTTTTTGTTTTTGCCGCCGCTCCGGCCGCCCGCTCAGTCGTTTCGCCGGTTGCCGAGGAGGCCGAGGCGGTAGGCGTAGTAGAGCAGCGTCATGAGGGAACTGATGGCGGCGGCGACATAGGTGAAGGCGGCGGCGCCAAGCATGGTGGCAACGCCCCGCGTCTCCGCGCCGGGCGCGACGATTCCGTGCGCGGTCAGCGCCTGTTTCGAGCGCCGCGACGCGTCCAGCTCCACCGGCAGGGTGACAAGCTGGAAGAGGAAGGTGACGGCGAAGAGGATGAGGCCGATTTTCGCCAGTCCGAAGGATTGCAGGACAAACCCCAGGATGATGAGCGGAATGCCGAACTTGGAGCCGATGGTGGTCGGGCCCACCAGCAGGCTGCGGAGGACGAGGGGCTTGTAGCCGCGGGCGTGCTGCAGGGCGTGGCCGGCTTCGTGGCAGGCGACGCCGACGGAGGCGAGGCTGCGCAACTCATACACCTCGGGCGAGAGGTTGATGGTTTTTGTGCGCGGGTCGAAATGGTCGGAGAGCAGGCCGCCTTCAAAGCGGCGGATCTGGACGTCGTTTATGCCTTCGGCGCGGAGCATTTCGGCGGCGGCTTCGGCGCCGGTCATGTTGCGGGTGTTGGGGAGGCGCGAGTATTTGGCGAAGGCGGATTTAATCCACCACTGCGCTATCAGGGACAGCGCCATCGTGATCACGAACACGACCATGTACAGGAGGTCCATTCCCATCATCAACCCCATTCCGCCCATATCGCCCATGTTTCTCGTCCTTTATAAAGGTTGCACACCCCTGCTCCGCCGCCGATCAGCCGACCTGTCCGGCGGTGGAGACGGCGATGCGCCCGGAATCGGTGAGCTGCATGAAATTGGCGAATCCTGCCAGGCGGAGGGCATTCAGAACCGGTCCCTTGGCGATGATGCCGATGGTTTTTTCGTGCGCCTGCGCCTGAAAGAAGGCCGCCGCCATCAGTCCGATATAGGTTGAGGTGATCCGGTTGATGCGGGAAAGATCGATGACCAGTTCCTTTTGCGCCGACGACACCAATTCGCTGCATGCCCGGTCGAAGCCGACGTCGTAGTCGAAATCCATTTCCTTGAAGATCTTGAGGACGCCGTCCTCCAGCTCGTAATCAGGACGCATGACGAACCCCTTTCCTTGAGGGAGCCGTTGCAAGGAATCCGTTGCCGTGCCGCCCTTCCACTCTTCATTGTAAGCCATTGCGACGCGCTCGGGAGAAGAAAACGCGAAAAAACTTCGCCGGCGGAAACGCGCGAAGGGCAACGAATCCCGTCCTCTAGCCGTACTGTCCGCTACTCACTGTCCGCGCCGACCTGCCATTTTTTGAGCTGCTCGATCTCCTCCGGCGTCTCGACGGGGATATTGACGATCCATTCCGCGCCGGGCGAATCGGGTTGTTTGTCCTCTGTGTAGGCGAACACCGGGCTGTCGACCCATTTGAAGCCGGAATCGACCAGCCAGTCGGCGAGGAGGTCGCGGCAGGCGGTGGAGATGCCGGCCAGGCCGAGGGTCTTGACCTGGGCGTATTTGCCGTGGGGGATGATCCAGCCGACCATGCCTTCGGGGATGTCCTCCAGCGATCCCACGACGCCGGCGACGCATTCAAAGCGGGTGCCCTTCGTGTCGCCCGGGAGCGCGTTGAAGACGTTGTAATACTTATGATCGGCGCCCTTGATCTCGTTGTGGCGGGGGAGGAACCGGTCGCGCCACAGGGTATCGGTGGCGCGCGTTCCGATTTCCAGAACGGCCCGGATGCCGACGACGATAAATTCGTCCCTGTCGATGATTTCGGGAGTCATTGCAACCCTCTCAGCAAACTCGAAGTAGCGGCAATTGTCGGAATTCAATAATAGCGGATTGGTGAAAACGTCTCAACTAGATTTTTTCCAGAGCGTCGGAAAACCCTACTCGTCGCTGTCGGCGGATTGTTCGGCAAGACTCCAAAATAAAGCCCTTGAGATTGGCGACGATGGCCTTCCGCAAATCCTTTTCCCTGTGGTTTTCCGGCAAGTTCAAAAACTCAAGGACATAGCTGTCCCGCAGGGCGGCCAGGCCGCCTCTTCGCCCCGGCATCAGGGTGTGAGAAGTGCCTAAGAGCATCACGCGCTCGTACAGCGAACTGTTCATCTGCCGCTTCAACTCGCGGAAAGAGTAACGGTTGCTGACCGACAGAGTGAGATAAAACTCCCGCTCCGCATCGGTCTTGCACGACAGAATCTGGAGGTTGTGCGACCATGTCAATTCTCGCGACAGTGTCGCGAGTTTTTCGTTTTCCCGGTATGTTTCATAGAACTGCTTCATTCTCCAGATGTTGGACGCGGAAAACCCAGTTATGCCCTCATAGCGGTTTTGGATAAAGCCCGAGAATTCCTTGACGACGGCCTTGCCCCACCCTCCCTCCGAGACACGGTTGCTTACATACTCGCCTATGTCCCAATACATAGTGATAAGTTCTTTATTAACAGCGCGAAACGTTTTTTCGCGAGCGTTTTCAATAATGGAAACGACTGCATCGAAAGCAGTGTCGCTGTTCGGGGTTATGCCGCCGCTCATGACGATTCCTTGTTTTCTACGCCAACAGCGCCGCCCCGAGCGCGCCGGTGAACTGCGCCTCGTCCGCCAGCCGCGCCTCAAGGCCGGACGCGGCGGATACCGCCGCCCGCATCGCGGCGTTCCGCGCCACGCCGCCGGTAAAATACAATGGTTCATTCGCGCCAACCTGCTTGAGCAGCAGCGACACCCGCCGGGCGATCGCCCGGTGCACGGCCCGGAGGGCCTCCCGGGGGGGGACGCCCCGGGCGTTCAGCGAGACCAGCTCCGATTCGGCGAAAACGACGCAGGTGGAGCTGATTTCACAATCGCCGCCTTCGCCGCCGGCTTCCGGGGCGTTTTCGCAAAAATCCGACAATTCGCCCACGTCCAGCCGGTAACGCCGGGCGGCGACGACGAGAAACGACCCCGTCCCGGCGGCGCACCTGTCGTTCATGGCGAAATCCTCCACGCCGCCGTCCGGGGAGAGCCGGATGGCCTTGGCGTCCTGCCCGCCGATGTCGAGGATGGTTCGGGCGTCCGGGTGCAGATGGCGGACGCCCCGGGCGTGGCAGGTGATTTCGGTGACTTTGCGGCTGGCCATTTCGGCCAGGGCGCGGCCGTAGCCGGTGGCGACGGCGGGGAGGGAATCAAGGCCGTACTGCCGCCGCAGATTGCGCTCGATGGCGGCGGCGACGGCGGCCGGCGGTTCGCCGGAGACGTCCAGAACGCGTTCGAGGACGGCGCCGTCGGGAGCGAGGAGGATGGCTTTGGCGGCGGTTGAGCCGAGATCGAGTCCGAGTCGGTAGTGGGACACGTAGGGCGCTCCAGAGGAGGGAGGGGGTGGACGAGTTGCCGTCAGGTGGAAACGATCCAGTACAGCACAAACGCCCCCATGCCGACCAGGAGTCCGATGCAGAACATGCCCAGTCCCTGCAGGCAGAGTTTTGGGACGGACGTGTCGAGACGCCAGGAGCGTTTTCTGTTTTTCGCCTGGCGTTTCTGGATGCTTTTGATCTGCTTCAGCGCCGCTTCCATTTCCACGCGGCGTCTGGCGTCGTCTGCCATTTGGGCTCCGGATACGGTAATGATCTGAAGTTTTCGCCTGTGCCGCAAAACTTCAGTTATGAATATGCCCATAATGCTTTTCGTCGGGATTTTTGTCAAGCGCGGAGGTCGACCGGCGGGTGGCGAACATTGGGAGATCCCGTTTTTTTTCGGGAAAAAATGAAAGGCCGATAATAAATCCGGCAATTGTTGGCTGCGATGCGGCAAAACTTCACCCCTTTGAAGAGGAGAACACATGATGCGGACGGGAAAACTTCTGTTGCTGGCGTTGTTGGTCGCCGGGGTGTGCGGCGCCCTGCCGTGCGCGGCGGAAAGGAGGCAGGCGTCGTTCGGCTGGAAATTGCGGGTCGCCTACCCCGAGATCGGGCACGGGGCTGTCGACGCCGA
>QMCE01001145.1_pt1 | contig 14386 bp, 12 predicted proteins | sample 1821851 | NCBI WGS metagenome assembly QMCE01 (sample SAMN09453174, study PRJNA476694) | Termite gut metagenome, whole genome shotgun sequencing project. | isolation source: worker | host: Odontotermes sp. | place: South Africa:Pretoria | collected 2016-01-28 | reverse complement strand
GACGCAACGCAGGTAGTTGATCTCGTAGACCATGCCGTAGCGCTCGCCCGGGGAGTAGCGTTCCTCCTCGGTGTTCTGGCCGGCCTCGACGTAGATGGCGTCGGCCGGGCAGGCCCAGGCGCACAGCTCGCAGCCGACGCACTTCTCCAGGCCGTCCGGCCAGCGGTTGAGCTGGTGGCGGCCGTGGTACCGGGCCTCGGTGACCTTCTCCTTGCCCTTCTCGGGATAGCCTTCGGTGAAGGTCTTGCGGAACATGGTGGCGAAGGTGATGCCGAAGCCCTTCCAACCGTCGAGCAAACCCATCTCAGAGCTCCTTGTCTTCGTCGCGGGCGCCGATGACCTCGCCGTCGGGCCCCACCAGGACGTCGGCGAACTCCGGCAGGATCTGGCCGGGCATCGGTGGCACCGGGTAGCCGTCGGCGAAGGGGTCGAACACCCCTTCGGCCACCGAGGGCACCCGGCTCACCTCGGAACGGATCTCGGCCGGCTTGGTCGGCAACAGGAGGATGACGATCAGGACGACGATGATCACGACGGCGGCCACCGCCAAGACGTTCGAGGACAGCCAGCCCTGGTTGGAGCCGACCCGGATGGTGGCGACCAGGAGGATCCAGACCAGGTTGATCGGCATGAGGGCCTTCCAGCCCAGGTGCATGAACTGGTCGTAGCGGAAGCGGGGCAGGGTGCCGCGCAGCCAGACGTAGAAGAAGATGAAGCAGAGGTTCTTGATCAGGAACCAGACCGGGCCCATCCAGCCGGAGTCGATCCACCACCAGCCGGCGTGGACGCTCAGCCAGGGGGCGATCGGCCAGGGGGCGTGGTAGCCGCCGAGGAAGAGGGTGGTGGCCACCCCGGAGACGGTCGCCATGTTGATGTACTCCGCCAGGAAGTAGATGGCGTAACGGAAACCGGAGTAGTCGGTGATGTAGCCGGAGACCAGCTCCTGCTCGCACTCGACCAGGTCGAAGGGGGCCCGGTTGGTCTCGGCCACCATCGAGATGACGTAGATGACGAAACTGGGGAAGAGCAGGATGGCGTACCAACTGGGGAACTCCGCCTGAGGCAGGACCCCCCAGATCCGGGTCTGGGCGCCGACGATGTCAGCGGTCGACATCGAGCCGGCGTACATGAAGACGGCCACCAGGCTGAGGCCCATGGCGATCTCGTAGGAGATCATCTGAGCGGTCGAGCGGATCGAGCCGAGCGTGGAGTACTCCGAGGTCGAGGCCCAGCCGGCCAGGACGATGCCGTAGATGCCGACGGCGGCGACCGAGAGGACGAAGAGGACGCCCATCGGCAGATCGGTCAGTTGCAGGTTGGTCTTGACCCCGAAGATCGAGACCTCGCCGCCCAAGGGCATGACCGACCAGGCGGTGAAGGCGGCCGTGCCGGTCAGGATCGGCGCCAGGGTGAAGACCACCTTGTCGGCGCCGGAGGGCCGGAAGTCCTCCTTCAACAGGAGCTTGGAACCGTCGGCCAGGGCCTGGGCCAGACCGAGGGGGCCGTTCATGATCGGGCCCTTGCGCTGCTGCATCTTGCCGACGACGCGCCGCTCGAACCAGACGTTGAAGATGGTGAAGACCACCAGGAAGACGAACAGGACGACGACCTTGATCAGGATGATCCACCAGGGGTCGTGTCCGAACGCCACCGTCTCAAGCGGGTTCATTCCTCACCTTCCTTCTTGGGGCCGGGAGCCGCCGCCAGGGTGACCGACTGGCCGACGCCGACGCCCAACTGGCTGAGAGTGTTGCCGCGGGCCCGGCTGGGGGCCCAGATGACGCCGTCGGCCATCGTCGGCTCGACCTGGAGGGGCAGGGTGACCGAGCCCTTCGGCCCGCTCAGACGGACGTAGGAGCTGGTGGCCAGCCCCTCGGTCCGGCGGGTCTGGGGCGAGATCCGGGCGACCACCTCGGGGGCGGTCGAGAGCAGGGCGGCGGCGCCGTCGAGCAGACGGGAGTCGTCCAGGAGTTCGCGCCAGGTCGCCAGGACCAGGCCGGTGGTCGGCGGGTCGGCCGGTTCGACCGGTGTGAAGTCGGCCCTCGCCCCCTGCCAGGCCGGCAGGGCGGCCAGGGAGGCGGCGGCCTGGACTCCGGTGCGGAAGCCGAGATCGGCGCCCATCGCCTCGGCCAGGGCGGCCAGCACCCGGATCTCCGTCATCGGGGTCCGCGGGTTCGCCACCTGCTGCCCGACCGGGCAGACCCGGTGCTCCCAGTTGAGGAAGCTGCCCTCGGTCTGCTCCAGGGGGTCGACCGGCAGGACCACGTCCGCCTGGCGGGCGACGTCGGACAGGCGGGTCTCCAGGCTGACCAGGAAGGACTGCCGGAAGGCCGTCTCCGCCAGAGCCGGATCGGGGAAGTCGGCCGCTTCGGCGCCGGCGACCACCAGGGCCTTGAGTTCGCCCTTGGCCGCCGCCGCCACCTGGGCCAGCCCGTCCAGGCCGGGCGTGGTCGCCAGTTCGGCGCCCCAGAGCTCGCTGATCTGACGGCGGGCGGTCTCGTCGGCCAGGGGACGACCACCGGGCAGGAGGCCCGGCAGCAGCCCGGCCTCGACCGCGCCGATCTCGCCGGCGCGGCGGGGGATCCAGGCCAGCTTGGCGCCGCTGGACTCGGCCTTGCGGACCAGGGCGGTCAGGCCGCCGGGGATCTGGGCCAGCCGCTCGCCGGCCAGGATGACGGTGGACGGGTCGGCTTCGAGGCCGGCGATGGCCCGGGGCAGGTCGCCCGGCCGGACCGGGATCAGGTTGGCATCCAGCTTGGCCGCGCCCCGGCTGAGATGGGAGGCCACCGTCTCGACGGCCAGCCCCTGCTTGCGGTGGGCCTTGCGCAGGCGCAGGAAGACGATCGGGGACTCCTCCTCCGGCTCGAAGGCCACCAGGACGACCTTGCCGGCCTCCTCCAAGGCCTGGTAGGTCACCGAGTCGGCCAGGGTCCGCCCCGCCACCCGGCTGGCCAGGAACTGGGCCTCCTCCGCGCTGGCTGCCCGGGCCCGGAAGTCGACCGAGTCGGTGCCGAGGACCGTCCGGGCGAAGCGGGCGTAGGCGTAGGAGGTCTCCAGGGTCAGCCGGCCGCCGGTCAGGAGGCCGACCGAGTCCCCGGCCGCCTTCAGCCCGGCCGCCGCGGCCGCCAGGGCCTCGGGCCAGGAGGCCGGGACCAACTCGCCGTCGCGGCGGACCAGGGGCCGGGTGACCCGGTCCTCGCCCTTGGCCGAGACGAAGCCGAAACGGCCCCGGTCGCAGGACCACTCCTCGTTGACCGCCGGCTGGTCGCCGGCCAGGCGGCGCCGGACGTCGCCGTGGCGGACGTCGACCCGCAACTGGCAGCCGGCGGCGCAGTTCTCACAGGTGGTGACGGTCGACCTCAGATCGAAGGGCCTAGCCGAGAAACGATAGTCGGCCGAGGTCAGGGCGCCCACCGGGCAGATCTGGGTGACGTTGCCCGAGAAGTAGGAGTCGTAGGGCTGGTCGGGGTAGATCATGACCTGTTGCTTGGCGCCGCGCTCGACCAGCTGGAGGAGGGGGTCGCCGGCGATCTGCTCGGAGAAGCGGGTGCACCGGGTGCAGAGGACGCAGCGTTCCCGGTCGAGCAGGATCAGCTTCGACAGCTCGACCGGCTTGGGATAGGTCCGCTTGACGCCGTCGAAACGGGACTCGCCCCGGCCGTCGGCCAGGGCCTGGTTCTGGAGGGGGCACTCGCCGCCCTTGTCGCAGATCGGGCAGTCCAGGGGGTGGTTGACCAGGAGCAGTTCCAGGATGTCCGCCTGGGCCTTGGCCGCCATCTCGGAGCTGGCCTGGGTCTTGACGGTCATGCCGTTGGCCACCTCGGTGGCGCAGGAGGGCTGGGGCTTGGGGAAGCCACGGCCGTTGCCGGCGTCGGTGATCTCGACCATGCACTCGCGACAGGCGGCCGCCGGATCCAAGAGGGGATGGTCGCAGAAGCGCGGGATGGCGATCCCGGCGGCCTCGGCGGCCCGGATCAAGAGGGTGCCCTTGGGCACCTGGACCTCGACGCCGTCGATGGTCAGCGTGACCATCTCGGCCATCGGCAGGGCTTCGCTCATGCGGCGACCTCCTTCAACTCCCCGGCGAACACGGTGCTCTTCTCATAGGGCAGGTATTCCCAGGCCGGGGTGGTGTACCCCATCTCGAACTCGGGGCGGAAGTGCTTGACGGCGCTGGTGACACAGGCGACCGCGCCCTCGGCCAGGGTGCAGAAGGACTTGCCGGTGATGTCGTCGCAGACGCTCAGCAGCTTGTCGACGTCGCCCTCCTCGCCGTGGCCCTCCTCCAGCCGGGCCAGCAACTGGACCAGCCACCAGGTGCCCTCACGGCAGGGGGTGCACTTGCCGCAGGACTCGTGCTTGTAGAACTCGACCCAGCGCCGGGTGGTCCGCACCACCGAAACCGTCTCGTCGAAGACCTGCATGGCCTTGGTGCCCAGCATGGTGCCCTTGGCGGCCAGGCCCTCGTAGTCCATCACGGTGTCGAGGTCCTCGGCGGTCAGGATCGGGGTCGAGGAGCCGCCGGGGGTGAAGAACTTCAACTGGTGGCCCTGGCGGATGCCGCCGGCCAGGTCGATCAGCTCCCGCATGGTGATGCCGAGCGGGGCCTCGTACTGACCGGGGCGCTGGACGTGGCCCGACAGGGAGTAGATGGTGAAGCCCTTCGACTTCTCCGTGCCCATCCCCAAGAACCAATCCTTGCCGTAGGCCAGGATCGAGGGCACGGTGGCGATCGACTCGACGTTGTTGATGACGGTCGGCGAGGCGTAGAGGCCGGCCACCGCCGGGAAGGGGGGGCGAAGCCTCGGCTGGCCGCGCCGGCCCTCCAGGGAGTTCAGCAGGGCGGTCTCCTCGCCGCAGATGTAGGCCCCTGCCCCGGCGTGGACGATCAGCTCCAGATCGTAGCCCGAGCCCATGACGTCCTTGCCCAGCAGGCCGGCCTCATAGGCCTCCCTCACCGCCTGACGCAGGCGCCGGATGGGGTGGACCACCTCGCCGCGGACGTAGATGAAGGCGGTGTGGGCCTTGATGGCGTAGGAGGAGATGATGGCGCCCTCGACCAGGGTGTGGGGGCTGGCCATCATCAGAGGGATGTCCTTGCAGGTGCCCGGCTCCGACTCGTCGCCATTGACGACCAGGTACCGCGGGTTGGGGTTGTCCTGGGGGACGAAGCTCCACTTCAGGCCGGTCGGGAAACCGGCGCCGCCCCGGCCGCGCAACTGGGCGTCCTTGACCTCGTTCATGACCTCCTCGGGCTGCATGGTCAGGGCCCGCTTCAGGCCCTGGTAGCCGCCCTGGGCCCGGTAGGACTGGAGGGTCCAGGAGCGGTCGCTCCCCCAGTTCCTGGTCAGGACAGGTGTCAGAGTGTCGGTCATTTCTTCCCCTTCCCCGCCTGGGGGGCCGCTGTCTCCTCCGGCGCCGCGGTCTCCTCGGCCGCCGGCGGCACGCCCCGCCAGCCCCGTTCGGCGGCGATGGTCACACCGGCCAGGGAGGGCGCGCCAGCCGAGGGGCCCTCGTCGGCCAGGCCGTCGTCCAGACCGGCCAGAACCCGTTCGTTGTCGGCCCAGGAGCTGATGACCGGGCCCCGGGTCGAGCGGACCTCGCGGCCGGCCGCCAGGTCGTCCAGCAGTTGCTCGGCCTTCTGGGGGGTCATGTTGTCCATGAACTCCCAGTTGACCATCATGATCGGGGCGAAGTCGCAGGCGGCGTTGCACTCGATCCTCTCCAGGGAGAAGAGGCCGTCGGCGGTCGTCTCCTCCGGGGCGATGCCGAGCTTCTTCTCGACCGTCTCCAGCAGGGCGTCACCGCCCATGACCGCGCAGAGGGCCGTGGTGCAGACCCCGATGTGGTGCTTGCCGGCCGGACGGCGTTTGTACATGGTGTAGAAGGTCGCCACCCCGGAGACCTGGGCCTCGGTGATGCCCAGAATCTCGGCGCAGACCTCGATGCCCCGGGGCGACACCCGCCCGTCGATCGACTGGACCAGGTGGAGCATGGGCATCAGGGCCGACCGTTTCTGGGGGTAGCGGTCGGCGATGGCGGCCAACTGCTCGACGGCCGCCTTGTCGATCGCCGAACCGCGGTCGGCCATGTCGACGCTGCCCGTGTCCTTGAAGTCGGACTCGAATTCGTGTGTCATCGGTCAACCCCTCCTAGCACCGGGTCGAGACTGGCGACCGCCACCACGACGTCGCTCAACATGCCGCCCTCGCACAACAGGGGCACCGCCTGCAGGTTGTGGAAGCCGGGGTCGCGGAAGTGGACCCGGTAGGGGTGCTTGCCGCCGTCGCTGACCAGCTGGCAGCCGAGCTCGCCCTTGGGCGACTCGATGGCCTGGTAGACCTGGCCGGCCGGCACGTCGAAGCCCTCCGTCACCAGCTTGAAGTGGTGGATCAGGGCCTCCATCGACTGGCCCATAATGTGCTTGACGTGGGGGAAGGAGTTGCCCTGGCCGTCGGGGCCCACGCTCAGGTCGCCCGGCATGGCGACCTTGGGGTCGGTGGTCATGTGGGGCTGGCCGGCGGTCTTCTCCAGCTTCTCGTAGCACTGCTCGACGATCTTGAGCGACTCCCACATCTCCGACAGGCGGACCCGGAAGCGCCCGTAGGCGTCGGCCGTGTCCCAGGTGATGACGTCGAAGTCGTAGTCCTCGTACCCGCAGTAGGGCTGCTTCTTGCGCAGGTCCCAACCGTAACCGGTCGCCCGCAGGGGCGGGCCGCTGACGCCGAGCGACATGGCCTGGGCCAGGCTCATGGTGGCGACCCCGCACATCCGGCCCTTGAAGATCGGGTTCTCGTTGCAGAAGCCGGCGTACTCCGGCAGGTGACGGTGCAGCCATTCGATGACGGTGCGCAGATGAGCCAGGCCGTCGTCGGGCAGGTCGATGCTGACCCCGCCGGGACGGACGTAGGCGTGGTTCATCCGGGTGCCGCAGAGGGCCTCGAAGAAGTCGAGGATCATCTCGCGCTCGCGGAAGGCGATGGTCATGACCGTCAACGCCCCCAGCTCCATGCCGCCGGTGCCGATGGCCACCAGGTGGGAGGCGATCCGGTTGAGCTCCATCACCAGGACCCGCAGGATGTTGGCCCGCTCCGGCACCTCGATGCCGGCCAGCTTCTCGACCGCCAGGCAGTAGACGGTCTCGTTGAACATGGGCATGATGTAGTCCATGCGGGTGGCGTAGACCGAGCCCTGGGGCCAGGTCCGGAACTCCATCGACTTCTCGATGCCGGTGTGCAGGAAACCGATGCCGGGGCGGATCGAGGTGATGGTCTCGCCGTCCAGTTCGACCTCCAGGCGCAGCACGCCGTGGGTCGAGGGGTGCTGGGGCCCCATGTTGATGACGATGGTCTCGTCGCCGCGGTCCCGTTGGGCCGCCACCACCTCGTCGAAGTCGCCGCCCTGGATGAGGTACTCGGTCGGGGCCGGTTTGGCCGGCGCCGGCTCGACCGCCGGGGAGGGCGTCGCCGCCCGGGCCGCCTGGTCGGCGGGGTCCGGCGCCGGGTCGGCGTCAGGCAGGACCGGGCCGGTCTGATCCATCTCGCTCATCAGTAGGACCTCCTCTGATCCGCCGGCGGCACCTGGGCGCCCTTGAACTCGACCGGGACCCCGCCCAGGGGGTAGTCCTTCCGCTGGGGGTGGCCGTCCCAGTCGTCGGGCATCAGGATGCGGGTCAGGCCGGGGTGGCCGGCGAAGATGACGCCGAACATGTCCCAGGTCTCCCGCTCGTGCCAGTTGGCGTGGGGGTAGACGCTGGTGACCGAGTCGACCACCCGGTCCTCGTCGCTGGTCGTCACCTCCAGGCGCAGCCGCCGGTTGTGGGTCATCGACAGGAGGCTGTAGACGACGTGGAGTTCGGCGCCGGGCTCGTCGGGGTAGTGGACGCCGCTGACCGAGGGGCAGGTCTCGAAACGCAGCTGGGCGTCGTCGCGGGCGACCCGCGCCACCTCCAGCAGACGGGCTTTGGGGACGTAGAGGGTCAGCTCATCGCGTTCGGTGCCGACCTCGTCGGGCAGACCGGGCACCAGGGCCAGGAAGCGGTCGACCACCTCGTCGAACCAGGAACCGTAGGGCCGGGAGGCCCGCCGGTGACGGACCACCGGGCGGGAGATGCCCCCGAAACCGGAGACGTCGCCGGGCCCGGAGCCCCACATGCCCTTGCGGACTCCGACCACGACCGGCTGGGGCTTGGCCGCGAGGTCGCCGGCGACGACCGGCGATTCGGGTGTGGTGGCGTCGCTCATCGCATCAACCCCTTCTGATCCTGGGTGGGCGCGGCCGTGAGGACCCGCTGCTCCTCGGCCTGGGCCTGCTCGGTGATGTGCTTGCCGATCGGGTTGTGCATCACCTCGCCCTTCTTCAGCTTGAAGACGGCGTCGATCAGCATGTCCGGCCGGGGCGGGCAGCCCGGGATGTAGATGTCGACCGGCAGGAAGTGGTCGCACCCCTGGACCACGGCGTAATTGTTGAAGATGCCGCCGGAGGAGGCGCAGGCCCCCATGGCGATGACCCACTTGGGTTCGGGCATCTGGTCGTAGACCTGGCGGACCACCGGGGCCATCTTCTGCGAGACCCGGCCCGAGACGATCAGGAGGTCGGCCTGGCGGGGCGAGGCCCGGAAGACCTCCTGGCCCCAGCGGCCGGCGTCGAAGCGGGGAGCGCCGAACGACATCATCTCGATGGCGCAACAGGCCAGGCCCATGGTCGCCGGCCAGAAGGAGGCCTGCCGCAGCCAGCCGAAGACGCCTTCGACGGTGGTCAGCAACACTCCGGGGATCTTGTCCTCAATGCCCATTCCTCAATCCCCTCAATCCCAGTTCAGGCCGCCGCGGCGGAAGACGTACATGTATGCGATGAAAACGGTCACGATGAAGAGCACCATCTCCACCAGGGCGAACACTCCCATCTGGTTGAAGGAGACCGCCCAGGGGTAGAGGAAGACGATTTCGATGTCGAACACGATGTAGAGCATGGCCGTGATGTAGTACTTGACCGGGATCCGGCCGCCATCCTTCGGCTGGGGGGTCGACTCGATGCCGCATTCGTAGGCCTCGTACTTGGCCTTGTTCCGGCGTCGCGGCCCGACGACGGTGCTCAGAAAGATCGCCACCGCCATGAAGAAGGCCGCCAGCGCGAGCAAGCCGATCATCGGCGCGTACAGATTCATGATTCCATGCCCTTCAGACAATCAGGTCCGTCCGGGTCGGATTCAGCATGGCGTCACTCAGCGTGGTCCTGCTGGGAAGCGGCCCGACGACGATCTTATCAGTCCGGGAGACACACACCAGCGGGTGGCCGGGAGCCCCGGGAGGACGCCAGTGGGGGCCGGGCCGCCGGGGAGACGGAGCCGGGAGGGCCCGGCGGTCACCGTCCCGTCGAGTAGGTCGGACGGGCGCCGGCCTCCAGGGGGTCCCATCGGGTCGGCCCGGGGTAGGTGTCGGTGGCGGCCAGGACGATGAACCAGATCTCGCCCACCAGCGGGATCAGAACCACCAGCCACCACCAGCCGGAGCGGTCGGTGTCGTGCAGACGCCGGATCCCCGCCGACAGGGTGGGCAGGAGGCTGGCCAGGGCGTAGAGCCAGACCAGGATGGTCACCGCCGAGCCGAAGGCGTTCAGAGGCGGCCTGAGGCCCTCACGGACCGCCTGGGACACGGCCGACCAATCGACCCCGACCGTGGAGACCAGGATTGAGCCGACCAGGGCGACCAGGGCGTTGCCGAGGACGAGCCACCAGAACTCGCCGCGGGAGGCCCGGCCGGTCACGACCAGGTACTTGCGGAAGGCCCGCCCCCAGGCGGGCAGGAAGCCGACGCCGTACCAGGGCCGGTCCAGACCGGGCTCGGTGGCGGTCCGCTGGGGCGGCTGGTGCTGGAGGAAATGGGTGGAGCCCTGGGAGGGGGGCACCGATCCATAGGGCGGCGGGGAAGAGTAGGGGGACTGGCTCACGAGACGACTCCTTCCAGAAGAGCGATCGCAACGATGTCTCTCACCCTACACTGTGGTGGGACCGGCGGGTGAACCATCACCACCGGTCCCGGCGACGGCCGGCGGGGGCCCCACTCGGGCCGGCGGGGGCCCGGGCCGCGCGGCCCGCCGGGACCGATCCAGGTCGATCGCGTCCACGTCGTAGGCGCCTGCCGGAACGGGCGGCCCGCCGGGGCCGATCGTCTAGGCTGGGGGCATGGAACAACCCTTTCACCCCGAGGACTGGGACGAGGTCCCGGGCTTCAACTTCACCGACGTCACCTATCATCGGGCCAAACATGTGGCGGCGGTCCGGGTGGCGATCGACCGGCCCGAGGTCCGCAACGCCTTCCGTCCCCAGACGGTCGACGAGTTGTACACCGCCCTCGACCACGCCCGGACGAGCGCCGACGTCGCCTGCGTCCTCCTGACCGGCAATGGCCCCAGCCCGAAGGACGGCGGCTGGGCCTTCTGCTCCGGCGGCGACCAGCGGGTGAGGGGGTCCCAGGGGTACGAGTACGAGCCCACCACGTCCGGGGGCACCGCCAGGGGGGAAACCACCCCATCCGGGGGCACCGCCGGGGAGGAGCCCACCCCATCGGGGGGCACCGCCGCCTCGGCCGCCCCCGCCGACCAGGCGGGTCTCGCCCAGGCTGGTCCCACCGGGTCGGCGGACGGCGACCAGCGAACCCACCGGGCCCGTCTGGGCCGGCTCCACATCCTGGAGGTCCAGCGTCTGATCCGCTTCATGCCCAAGCCGGTGATCGCCCTGGTCGATGGCTGGGCCGCCGGCGGGGGCCACTCCCTGCACGTCGTCTGCGACCTGACCCTGGCCTCGCGCGAGCACGCCCGCTTCAAGCAGACCGACGCCGACGTCGGCTCCTTCGACGCCGGTTTCGGCTCGGCCTACCTGGCCCGCCAGGTCGGGCAGAAGGCCGCCCGCGAGATCTTCTTCCTCGGCCAGACCTACGACGCCGCCCGGGCCCTCCAGATGGGCGCCGTCAACGCCGTCGTGCCGCACGGCGAGTTGGAGCGGGTCGGACTGGAGTGGGCCGACCTGATCGCCCACAAGTCCCCGACCGCCATCCGGATGCTGAAGTACGCCTTCAACGCCATCGACGACGGCCTGATCGGCCAGCAGCTCTTCGCCGGCGAGACCACCCGTCTGGCCTACATGACCGAAGAGGCCCGGGAGGGCCGAGACGCCTTCCTGGAGAAGCGGGAGCCCGACTGGTCCGACTTCCCCTATTACTACTGAGAGGGCCAGAAGGGCGGGAGGCCCCAGGAAGGGTTGCCCGGGTCCCGTCAGGGGGTCCACGGCCCGGCCGTCACGGCGATCCCTCCTGGTCGCACCGCGGTCCCCTGGTCGGCACCGCTGGGCCGGCCTTCCTGCCGGTGGTCAGCCCAGCGGTGACCGGCGCCCACCCCGCCCCTGGTCACCCCTCCCCGGCCACCGGCAGGAAGATCCGCATGGCCGACAGCCCCCGCCGGGCCCAGGAATGGTAGGGCACCAGACGCAGGGAGAATGGTTGGCCGGACCCGGCGGGCCTGGTCGCTGACGGGGCCTGGCTCCCGTAGGGCAGGGCCCCCGCCACCGCCTCGGGAACCGGCAGGACCCTCGCCGCCAGCACCGCCCCCTCGCCCTCGTCAGCCGGGGGGACGGCGGGGTCGACCAGGACCTCGTCCAGGCTGACGCCAGCCGGCAGGTCGACCGACTCCGCGCAGAGCACCACCGGGCCGCGCTCGACGGCCAGGCAGCCGCGCACCGCGTCGATCCTCGGATCCGGCCAGGTCAGACGGGGCGCCACCGGCAGGTCGAGCACCAGGCGGTCGCCCGCCCGGAACACCCGGCGCACCACCGCCCAGCCGGGCGCCAGGGCCCGTGCCTCCTCCCCGCCGTCGGTGAGCGAGGCGCCCCGGGCCCAGGAGGGGACCCTGAGCCTCAGGCCGACCGGACGGTCCGGCGCCTCGGTCACCGTGATGACCACCCGTCCGTCGACCGGGTAGCCGGTGGCCACCTCCAGGCCGAAGACCAGGTCCCCGGCCAGGCTCGCCCGGATCTGGCAGGCGGTGTACTGGAGCAGGGCCAGCTCCTCCCCCTCGACCGAGGCGCTGTAGGTCTGCCAGGCCGCCAGGGTCCGGGCCACGTTCGTCGGGCAGCAGGACACCTCGAACCAGGGCGCCCGGTTGGCCCCCTCGGCCCGGGAGTTGACCCGGTCGCAGGCCACCGCCCCGTCGCCGACGGGACCGCCCTCGACCCGTTGCTGGAGGGGGTTGGCGTAGAAGAAGGCCCGCCCGTCCGCGCTCGGCGAGGTCGCCAGGACGTTGAAGAAGGTCCGCTCCATCAGGTCGGCGTACCGGACCTCCCCGGTCGCCAGATAGAGCCGCCAGGCCACCATGACCGAGGCGACGCCGGCACAGGTCTCGCAGTAGGCCCGGTCGGGCGGCAGCTCCCAGTCGTCGCCGAAGCCCTCGTCCTGGTGGCGCGATCCCATGCCGCCGGTGAGATAGGTCCGGCGCTCGACCGTGCGGTCCCACTGCCGTTCCACCGCCGCCAGCAGGTCGTCGTCGCCCAGTTCGACCGCGACGTCGACCGCCCCGGCCGCCAGGTAGAGGGCCCTCACCGCGTGACCCCACCAGACGTCGGCCTCCCGGATGGGCAGGTCGTCTTGGAAGTAGGAGGGTCCGAGCAGGGACGGCGGCGTCAGCAGGCCGTGGCCCCGCCGGTCGATGAAGCGGCGGGCCTGGTCGATGTAACGCTCCTGGCCGGTGGCCCGGCCGAACTCGACCAGGGCGACCTCGATCTCCGGATGGCCGCAGACGCCCTCGATCCCTCCCGGCCCGAAGGCCTGGCAGACCTGGTCGGCCGCCCGCCGCGCGATCCCGACCAGGGGGACCTCGCCCATGACCCGCAGGGCGGCCACGCCCGCCTGGAGCAGGTACCCGGTGCAATAGAGCTCATGGCCCAGTGACAGGTCGGTGTAACGGCCGGGCTGGCCCTCATGGCCGAAACAGCTGTTCAGGTAGCCGTCCTCGTCCTGGGCCCGGCCGATCCTGGCCGTGAGCTCCTCGAAGAGGGCCAGGGCCGCCCGGTCCCCGCTGCGACCGTGCTCCCAGGCCAGGGCCTCCATCAACTTGTAGACCTCGGAGTCGGAGAACTGCCAGCCGGGCCGGGGGCCGCCGGTGCGGCCCTCGGCGACGCGGTCGAAATTCTCCAGCCAGCCCAAGCGGTCCATCCAGTCGTAGCAGTGCCGCAAGGTCGCCGCCGCGTTCACCGCCTGCCGGGTCTGCCAGAAGCCGGGACGCAGGCTCACCTCGCCCAGGCCGACGCCCCGGCGGCGGCCGCGACCCGGCTCGACCGGCCGGGCCGTCGGACCCTCCTGGCAGTGGGCGGCGCCGCTCCCGGCCTCGTGGGCGGGGGATGGATGCAGTGTCATGGTGTCAATCCTTCACGGCTCCGGCGGTCACGCCGGCGGCCACGTAACGTTGGGCGACGATGAGCAGGACGGTCGCCGGGACGGAGGCGACGACCGCGGTCGCCATGATGGAGTTCCAGGTCGTGGTGTTGTTCCCGATGTACTTGTAAATGCCCAAGGTGATGGGGATGAAGGAACCGTTGCGGTCGAGGGTGGAGGCGAAGATGAAGTCGGACCAGGCCCAGAGGAAGGCGAACAGGGAGACCGTGATGACCGAGTTGCGGCTGAGCGGCAGGATGATCGACCAGAAGACCTTCCAGGTTCCGGCCCCGTCGATCTGGGCCGCCTGCATGATCTCCTGCGGCAGGCCCGACATGAAGGCGGTGAAGAGCAGGACGCCGAAGGGCACGGCGATGGTCGAGTCGGCGATGATCAGACCCCACAAGGAGTTCAGGAGCCCAAGCCGGACGTAGATGGCGTAGAAGCCCATGGCCATGACGACGGCGGGAATCATCTGGGCGACGAGCAGGAGGAAGTTCAGGGGCCCCTTGCCCCGCATGTTCAGCTTGGCCAGGGAGTACCCGGCCGGCGCGGCGATGACGACCGTCAGGACGACGCAGCCGATCCCCAGCACCAGGGAGGTGCCCAGGGAGCCGAGCTGCTGGCGGAAGACCGCCCGGTAACCGTCGAGCGTCGGGTTCCAGGGGAACCAGTGGGGCGGGTCGGCCCTCATGTCCTTGGTCTTGGTCAAGGAGACGTTGATCATCCAGTAGACCGGGAAGAGCATGATCAGGGTGAAGACGACGCCGAGCAGGGTGCGCCACCAGGATCGTTTGACGCGGGTCATGCTTCCTCCTGCCGCTTCTGGAAGTAGAGGTAGACGAAGCCGGCGACCAGGGCGACCAGGATGAGCAGGGTGCCGACCGCGGCCGCGGGCGAGAAGTCGGGCTGGCTGGTGCCGAAGGCCTCCCGGTAGGACCAGACGGCCAGGGTCATGGAGACGT
>QMCE01001144.1_pt1 | contig 14393 bp, 16 predicted proteins | sample 1821851 | NCBI WGS metagenome assembly QMCE01 (sample SAMN09453174, study PRJNA476694) | Termite gut metagenome, whole genome shotgun sequencing project. | isolation source: worker | host: Odontotermes sp. | place: South Africa:Pretoria | collected 2016-01-28 | reverse complement strand
TGTGCTTCGCCCGTTTTTCTCGACAATGTTGTCCCATTGCCTTCGAAAACCGGACTCGCCCAGCACAAAACGGACGAAAAATCGACCCAAAGCGAATTTAGCAACAGGCTCTTACGCCCAGCTGATACAGTGCAGGCCGGGGACGCGTTTGAATTCGCGGAGATTGTTTGTGACGAGCGTCGCGTTCATGCTCACCGCATGAGCGGCGATCAGCGTGTCCAATGATCCTATGGGCGTTCCTTTCCGTTCCAGTTCCGCCCGTATTCCGCCGTACGCTTTTGCCGCCGCATTGTCAAACGGGACAATCCGCAGGGAAGGCAGAAGCGCTTCCAGAGCAGCCGTGTTTTTTTCTTTCGACTTGCTTTTGGAGACGCCGTAGCGCAGTTCGGCAACCACAACGGCTGAAACAGCCGCAGTGCCGAGAGGAAGAGAATCGAACCGTTTTCGAACGCTCTCCGGTTTGTTGTTGAGCAGATAGACACAGGTGTCCGCGTCAAGCTGGATATTCAATCAAAAAGATCCTCCGGCTCCATGGGCGGAGGCCGATGCAAATCGTCAACCGTAATGTCTGGCGCGAGTTGATCGATGAATTTCCAGAGTGCCTCCGGTTTCATGGGCTGTTCCTTGCCATTTTCCATGAAATCGGGTGAGAATTTCCCCCAAGACTCGAACCACGCGTCCCGCTCTTCCTTCCCGGTCTTTTCTTCCTTTTCCGGGAGCAGCAGCACGCCGTCCCCGTGGCGTTCGATGGTAACGGAGGTTCCGGAGAAACGGAATTCCTTCGGCAGGCGCACAGCCTGGCTGCGGCCGTTCATGAAGAGTTTGGCTTTCGGCATCGTAGCGCCCTCCTGATGGCTCCTTTGGTATATACCATCAGTATATACCACTCCCTCTGGTGCGCCAACGGTTTTCCGCTCTACTGCGCCGCGAGGTATTCCTTGTATGCCGCGAGGTAGTGTTTGCGCTGTTTCTTGATGATGGAGGGGGCGTCGAGCTGGTAGGGGCAGCGGGATGTGCATGCGCCGCAGGTCATGCAGTTGTCGATTTTCGCCATTTGCTTTTGCCGCAGTTCGCTGAACTGCGTCCCCGGCGCGTTCCGGGTGATGAAACAGTCCATCCGCATCACAATCGGCAGTTCAATCCCCGCCGGACAGGGCAGGCAATACCCGCACCCGCGGCAGAAATGATCCCCGTACCGCGCGCGCAGCGCCTCCGCCTCCGCACGCATCGCGTCCGTGTACCCGCCGGGGTGTTTCGCCAGCTCCAGAAACTGGTTCAGCTCCTCCCACTTCTCAATGCCCCAAATGGGCACAATGTGCGGGTACTGGTTCAGGAAGCGGAACGCCGCCTCGCCGTCGGCGAGCAGCCCGCCGCACATCGCCTTCATCGCGATGAAGCCCATCCCCGCGTCGCGGCATTCCTGCGTCATCGCCACCTCGTCCTCCGAGGACAGGACGGACAGGGGGTACTGGAGCGTGTCGTACGCGCCGCCGCGAATCGCTTCGCGGGCGCGGGCCAGGTTGTGGTTCGTGAGGCCGATGAAGCGGATTTTGCCCGCCTTTTTCGCGTCCAGCATGGCCTGGTAGGGGCCGTGCTCCTCCGCGGCGATGGAGGAGGGGTTGTGCCACTGGTAGAGATCGATGCGGTCTGTTTTCAGGCGGCGGAGGCTTTCTTCCAGTTGTTTCGTCACGTCGTCGTAGGTTTTCGCCATCGCCTTTGTGGCGATGACGATTTTTTCCCGGAGGCCGCCGCCGAAGGCGTCGCCGATTTTTTCCTCGCTGTCGGTGTAGACGTGGGCGGTGTCGTAGAAGGTGACGCCGTGGTCGAAGGCTTTCCGGAGGAGTGTGACGGCATCCGCCCGGGAAAGGCGCTGGATCGGAATGCAGCCCATGGCGATGCGGGAGACGGTGAGGCCGGTTCTGCCGAGTGTGGTAGTTTCCATGAGGGTTTCCTCCTCTTAGAATTTTAACGGCGGCACTTCCGTTTGTGAATCAATTTGTTCCAGTTCCGGGACGGCCCGGGTCTTCCGCACCGGACGCAGCGTGATTTTCTCCGGTTCCGCGGCGGGCGGTTTCATCGTGGAGGGCTTTGCCGCGGGCGGTTTCACGGAAAAGACCGCCTCGCCCGGATCCGTCAGTTCCGGAATCCCGCCGTCCGTCGCCGACGGCGCGGTCGCCGTTTTTTTCGCCTCTGTTTTCAAAAGGGGTTTCGCCGCGGGGTTCCAGAAATCCGTTTTGAAGAAATCGCTCTTTTTCAGATCCGTGAACGCCTCGTCCATCGCCTCCGGCGAGAACGCCACGGGATCCGCCTTCAAGGCGGTTTCCTCGGGCGTGGGGAGCGCTTCCTGCGCGGGGACGGGGAGGGAGGCGGTTCCCTTCAGGCTCGATTTTTCGGGCGTGGGTTCGAGTTCGGCGAATTTCGGCATCGGCTTCACCCCCTCCGGCGCGGCGGGGCGCACGGGCGGGGGCAGGAACGCGACCGGAGCCTCCGGCGCAAGCAGGGGCGGCGCGGCGGGCGCCGACCCGAACGCCCGGGCGGCCGCGGATGCGGGCGTCGCCTCCGTCTTCGGCCGGGGTTCGCCCGGGGCGGAGAGAAGCGCGGCGGGCAGCGGCAACAGGGGTGTTTCCGTCTGTGCCGCGCGCTTTTCCGGCGCGGGGCGCGTCAGGAAGCCTCCCTTGGGCGCGGACGCGGTTTCGCCCCGCGGCAGTGCGGTGTACTGTTCCAGCGGGATCGGCTCCGGCAACGGCTCAAACCCTTCCAGCCCCGCGGAGGAAACAATTCTCGCCCCCGCCGGAATGGGGGGAAACGCCGCGAACGCGCTGCTCGGCGCGGGCGGAGGCGTTCCGAAGGTTTCCGGCATGCGGGCGATTTCCGGAGGGACGGGCGCGCGTTCGGTGATTTCCGCGCGCGGCCGCTGCGGGGAACGCTTCCCCGGCGTTTTTCCGGGGAGCGCGGGCATGGCGGGGAGCGCCGGCGGCACCATGGCGGAAATGTCTTCAGAGGGGGTTCCGCCCGTTCCCGGGGCGGTGGCGACGGGTTTCGACCAGAATTCCCTGGCGGACGGCATGGGGACGGCGGCCGCCGGCAGGACGGACTGCGCCCTGTCCTGCGCGGCGGCGGGGGCGGAGAAGGCGGACGGGGTGTAGTTGTCCTCCCCCGGCAGGGTGAAGAGCCCGTGGGCGGCTTTTTCGGCCGCGTACTGGCTGGCGCGGTCGTTTGCCGCCTGAACGCGGGCGAGGGTGTCGTTTTCGGGAAGATTGAGGATGTTCCGGTCGATTGCCTTGTTGGGGATGGCCGGGGCGTCGTCGCCGGTTTTCCCCGCGTTTTTGGAGAGGGCGTTCATTTCGGGCGTCGTTGGGAAGGCGGCCTGCCTGTTGTCGTTCCGGCAGCCTGCCGTCCAGATCCCGAAGGGGACGGTGACGAGGGCGAGGATGAGAATGAACTTGCGCACGCCTTTCTCCTTATGACGTCGACACGGCACGAAACGGTTCAGCCGTATCTACTATCGACAAGGAGTCAGGGCGCGCTGAAGCGGACTGCGGTCTTTCCGGAGGCGGTTGAGGCGGCGCTATTCCGCTCCGTCCGGCTTTCTGTCGGACTTCACGAACACCTCCGTCTGGAGCGCCGCGGGGTAGGGGCTGGCCAGGACAACGAAGACGCCGTACTCCGCGCCGGCGGGGACGGAGGGTTTGACGTTCCGGATTTCGACGAAGGCGCGCTCGCCCCGGTCGAAGGTTTTTTTCGTCATGACCGCCCGCACGCAGGAGCAGGTTGTCGCGAGGCGCGAGACGACAATCGGCTCCATTCGCGGGCGGACTATCTCCAGCACTTGCGAAGGGCCGTAATCTTCGGTATAAACTCTCGGAAGGATGTCGGACGCGGGAACGACCCGGATGCCGTCGATGGCGGCCACCGCCTCCATCAGTTCCAGCGTGGAGGACAGCCCGTCCTCCCCCGCCCGCGCCGGGCCGCCGGGAACGGCGGAAGACAGAACAAGAACGGCGCCGAGAAGAAGCGAAATGCCGAAGCGGTTGATACGCATATGTATTCCCCTTTCAAAGGATTCCCAGCCATGAACAGAGTGTATGCAGCGTTCCTGATGCTCCTCCTTGCCGCCCCGTTCGCCCGCGCGGCGGAAACGGCCGCCCCCGCGCAGCCGCACCTGATGTATTTCTACAATCCTTCCTGCCGCCTGTGCACGGGCACGAACGAAGTTGTGGGCGCGGCGGAGGAAAAGTACAAGGGGGCCATGACATTCCAGCGCTTCGACATCGCCGACCCGGAGACGGGGGCGGACGACGTCATGTACATGTTCGACCTCATGGACGAGATGAAGCTGCCGGAAAGCGACGACACGACGCTTGTGGTGTTTATCGGCCTCCTCGAAACAATCGACGGCGAAGTCTATTTTACGCCGAAGCGCGCGCTTGTCGATGGGGAGAACATTATGGAGAAGCTGGACGGGGAAATCGCCGGCTTCCTTGCCGGCGAAGGGACGGCCGCGGTGGCGGGGAAGGAGGGGACGGCCGGCGGGGCGGGTTTTTTTCCAGCGGCGTAGCCTATGCTTCGCCCGTCCTGCCTGAGAAAGTGTCGCTCGCGGGCGCCGGGGACGACTTCCCCGGGGCGGACGCGGCGCGCCCCCGCATCCGCCGCCCCGCGGCCGGCGGCGGGGGCGGCGCTGACGGGGGGCAGTCCCGCGCGGACGCGAAGCTCCGGTTCGGCGCCATTTCCCTGGCCGCCCTCGCGGACAGCGTGAACCCCTGCGCGTTCGCGACGATTATCATCCTCGTCGCCATGATGTCGTCCGCGAAGCGCACGCGGGGGGAGATTATCGCGGTCTGCCTGTCGTTCACCGCGTCCGTGTTCCTCACGTACTTCGCGATCGGGTTGTTTCTGTACAAAGTCATCGCGATGATCAACGAAAGCGGCGGCACGTTTCTCATCGTCGCCGACTGCATTTATTACCTGGCCTTTCTCCTGTGCGTCGTGTTCGGCCTGCTGAGCCTCCGGGACGCGTGGCTGCTGTTTTCCGGCCGGAACGCGGAGGAGATGACGCTGAAGCTGCCGAAGGCGTTCAAGACGCGGATCAACCTCGCCATGGCGAAGGGGGTGCGCGCGCGGTGGCTGGTGGCCGGGGTGTTTGTCGCCGGGGTGACGGTTTCGTTCTTCGAGGCGGCGTGCACGGGGCAGGTGTATCTGCCGACGATCATTTCCCTCGCGAAGATTTCGTTCTGGCATTCGATGGCGCTGCTGACCTGGTACAATTTCCTGTTCATCCTGCCGCTGCTCATTATTTTCGGCCTGGTGCTGTGGGGGGTGACGAGCGCGCAGCTGGCGTCGTTTTTCAAGAAAAACGTCGCCTGGACGAAGCTGGCGCTGGGATTGGTGTTTATCGTGATGGGGCTGGTGATCTGGAACGAAATGTACTGGCCGCCGGGGTATAGGGGGTAGGGGCAGCGCGGGGGGGCTACGGGGCTGTGGCGTTCTCGACAGCTTCCGCGTCCTTGATGCGCCCCATGCGGCGCAGAACGCGGGCGGCCGACCGATTCTGCTCGGCTTTGACCTCCTCCCACGGCATTTCCGCCCATCGATCGCGGATGGCGCGGATCTCCTCAAGACCGAATTTATTCATGGGCTTGCGCGCCGTGTTCTTCATCTGTCTGCCCTCCAAGCAGGTTTGACGGAGAGAAAATACGGAGAGGTTTCAGCCTTTCATGCGTATTGACTGTGTCCACGGCGGTCATCGCCCTGAAATTGACAATGTGCGAGAAATTCCACGATACGATCGCATCGCACCCTGAAAGCGTCGCCAGAGCAATGTGCATTGCGTCCGTCTCGCTTTTTTTGGTCAGCCCGCCCATCCGGATGTATTCATCCGCCAGCCACTTCGCCTCATCCGTGACCGCGGCAACAATGTATTGCGCCTTCTTCAACTCATCAAGCATGAACGTCTGCTTCGGTTCATGGCATCGTTCCAATTCCGCCACGACGGGAGCGCCCACGACAACCTCGTACCTGTCCGCCAGCACGTCTTCCCAAAGCAGCCACGTTTCTTCCATCCGATCAGGCCGATCCGGCGCGTCGAGATGGCTGATGATGGATGTTTCAAGGTAAATCCGCAGTTTCCTTTTCATCGCCGCCCTTTTCACCTGTCATTGTACCGCGCCGGGAGTGAAACGCAACCGCGACGCTCTCACGGCGCGTACAGTTCGAGGAGGAGATGCAGCCCGTTGTTCATCCGGGAGGACGCTTCGGGGCCCCGGTAGGCGGAAATGGCGGACTCGCCGACGCTTTCGCGGAACGCGGCGTACTCCGGATGCTCAAACGCGTCCCTGTACGTCTCCACAAGACGCCAAAAACGAGCCGGGTGCTTCTCCAGAACCCCCCTCCGGACAGCGATGAAACGCGCGGAACCAAGCTGCGGGAAATCGTCTATCCCCAGCGCCTCGTTGAACGTCGGCGCTTCCGGCCATATGCCCGAGCGCTTCACGTCCCCCACCGCCAGCACCCGCGCGCCCCCCTGAATCGCGCGATCCCCGTTGGCGGTCGACACAATGAAATCGACATCCCTCCCCAGCAGCGCCGTGCGGTAGGCGTTGCCCGAGTCAAACGGCACGTCCTGGTAGTCGAGGCCGAGCTTTTGCTTCAGGAACTCCGAGGCGAGGTGCGGCGCGCCGCCGGGGATAAGGCCGCATTTGAACTCGCCCGGACGCGTCGCAATGTCCGCAATCAGTTCATGCAGCGTTTTGTACGGCGAATCTTCCCGCACAGCCAGGGTGACGGGGTCGAATTGCTGGAAATTGATGATCGCGAAGTCGTCCATCGTAAACTCCGCGTCCTGCCGGAGAATGCAGGAACTGAGGTACATCTGCGTCCCGATGTAGATCGTGGAGCCGTCGTCCGGCTGCTCCAGGAAATGCTTCGTGCCCGTCAGGGTGGCGGCGCCGTCGATGTTCCGGATGGCGACGTTTGTCCCCAGCTCCGGCTCCCAGTACTGGCAAAGCTGCCGCGCCATCGTGTCCGCCGACCCGCCCGCGCTCCAGGGAACCACGCAGGTCAGCGGCGCCCCCGCCGGCCACTGGCTGGCGGCGGCGGGCGCGTGCAGCACGCGGTGCAGCAGCGTGAACCCGCCGACAAAGAGGATGAGAAGGACAAAAAGCGTGGACTTTTTCACCGCCTGCCTTTCGAATGAGATCAACTTCAATGGAAAAGCGGGGATTTTGTTCTTGATCCGCACCCCGCATTCCTTATACTGCATACCCTGCGAAGGCGTCCGACAGGACGCCGGCTTTGCTATTGTCTGAGAGCCTGTTGCTGAATTCCATTCGGGTCGCTTTTCCGCCCGTTTTGCGCTGTGCTTCGCCCGTCTTTCTCACGAAGAGTGTCTATTCGCTTCGAAAGCCGGACTCGCTCAGCGCAAAACGGACGAAAAATCGACCCAAAGCGAATTCAGCAACAGGCTCTGAGCAAGAATGTCAGGAGAGAACCAAAGGTTCTTCTTAAAAATAACACATTAAATAGAAAATACGAACACTTTTTCAAGAAAATCGGGCCGCGGCTGGCCCGATTTTCTTGAAACAGACGAAAACACACACAGGAGCACCGATACCATGTCAGCAGAACGCAGCATCCCGGTCGAACGCGTCCGGAATATCGGCATCATGGCCCACATCGATGCAGGAAAAACAACCTGCTCCGAACGCATTCTCTTCTATACGGGGAAGAACCATAAAATCGGCGAAACCCACGACGGCTCCGCCACCATGGACTGGATGGCGCAGGAACAGGAACGCGGCATCACCATCACCTCCGCCGCCACCACAACCACGTGGCGGGACTGCGAAATCAACCTTATCGACACCCCCGGGCACGTCGACTTCACCGTCGAAGTCGAACGCTCCCTCCGCGTCCTGGACGGCGTCGTCGGCCTTTTCTGCGCCGTCGGCGGCGTGGAGCCGCAGTCCGAAACCGTCTGGAGGCAGGCGGACAAGTACGAAGTCCCCCGCATCTGCTTCGTCAACAAGATGGACCGTGTCGGCGCGGATTATTTCGGCGTTGTCGAGAAAATCAAGAACATTCTCGGCGCCAACGCCGTCCCGATTTCCATCCCCATGGGCGAAGGCCCGGAATTCTCCGGCGTCGTCAACCTGGTCACGAACAAGGCGCACTACTACGACGAGAAGGACAAGGGCCTCACCGTCCGCATCGAGGAAATCCCCGAGGATTACAAAAAGGTCGCGGCCGAATGGCGCATGAACCTGCTGGAAAAAGCCTCCGAGCAGGACGACGGCCTGATGGAGCATTACCTCGAAGGCAACGAGATTTCCGCCGACGAGCTCCGCGAAGTCGTGAAAAAAGCGACCCAGAACCAGAAAATCGTCCCCGTCCTCTGCGGCAGCGCCTTCAAGAACAAGGGCGTGCAGATGCTTCTGGACGCCATCGTCTTCTACCTCCCCAGCCCCGTCGACAAGCCGCCGATCATCGGCGAGTCGATGCGCGGGTCCATCCGCCGCCGCGTGCCCGGCGAAGGCAACCACCTCGCCGCCATCGCCTTCAAGATCATGACGGACAGGCACGTCGGGAAGCTCGTCTACGTCCGCATCTATTCCGGCAAGCTTGAGGCCGGGTCGTACGTCATGAACTCCACGCAGAACAAGCGCCAGCGCATCGGCCGCATCATGCGCATGCACGCGAACCGGCAGGAAATGGTGGACTGTCTCCACGAAGGCGACATCGGCGCCGTCATCGGCATCGGCGACACGGTGACGGGCGACACCATCTGCTGCGAGAACGATCCGATCATCCTCGAAGCCATCGAATTTCCCACGCCCGTCCTCTCCATCGCGATTTCCGCGAAAGACAGGAGCGACCGGGACAAGATCGACAAGGCGCTCCAGAAACTGTCGGAGGAAGACCCCACCTTCCTCGTCTCGACGGATCCGGAAACGGACGAGACCATCATCGCCGGCATGGGCGAGCTGCACCTGGACATCCTTATCGACCGCATGAAGCGGGAATTCGGCGTCGAAGTCAACACCGGCGCGCCCCAGGTGGCGTTCCGCGAAACCGCGACCATCATGTCGGAGATCAACGAGCGCTACGCCAAGCAGTCGGGCGGGCGGGGGCAGTTCGCGCAGATCGCGCTCCGCGTGGAGCCGCTGGCGCCCGGATCCGGGTTCGAGTTCGTCAACGCCATCGTCGGCGGCGCGATCCCGAAGGAATACATCCCCGCCATCCAGAAAGGCGTGACGGAGGCGCTTGCGAAGGGCGCCTGGGCGGGCTACCCCATTGTCGACGTGCGCGTGACCATTTTCGACGGCAAGCACCACGAGGTGGACTCGTCGGAGCAGGCGTTCAAGATCTGCGCGTCGATGGCGTTCAAGAAGGCGTTCCTGAAGGCGAATCCGCAGCTTCTGGAGCCGATGATGGCGGTGAACGTCATCACGCCCGAGGAATTCGCCGGCGGCGTGACGGGCAACCTCTGCGGCAAGCGCGGGCGCATCAGCGGGATGGAGGCGCTTCCGAGCGGGCAGCAGATCAAGGCGGTGGTGCCTTTGGCCAACATGTTCGGCTACGCGTCGGAGCTGCGGAACATGACGCAGGGCAGGGCGTCGTTCACGATGCACTTCGAGCAGTACGAGGTGGTGCCGTTGCGGATTGCGGAGGAAGTGGTGGCGGAGCGCCGGAAAAAACTGAACCTGAAAGACGAGTAGGGCGGCTTTCGGCCGTCAGAGCCTGTTGCTAAATTCCATTCGCGTCGCTTTTCCGTCCGTTTTGCGCTGTGCTTCGCCCGTTTTTCTTGACAATGTTGACACATTGCCTTCGAAAACCGGACTCGCCCAGCACAAAACGGACGAAAAATCGACCCAAAGCGAATTTAGCAACAGACTCTCAGGGTTTGGCTGGCCGTCCGTTTCAGCGCATTGCGTGAAAACCGCCGGCCCGCGAGGCTGGCGGTTTTTTGCGCGGACGGAGGGTGGATCTTGAAACCGGGCTTTTCGTCAGGTACACTTATAGGGTTTGGGCGGATGGCGCTCCGGGCATGAAAGGGCAGGCATGACGACGGCTGAAAAAGAACGCGTTGTGTACAGGCGCGGGCGCGATCGGGATTTCACCGAAGAGGAGTATGAACAACTCAGCGCTGAAGTAAGGGCGGCTGAGGAGCGGGGGGATGAAGAGGAGCACGACCGGCTTTTCAGAATGCTTCCCATGGAACCTTCCATAGTAAGGGCGTGCGCGAGAGCGTGGGGTAAGCAGCATATTCTTGCACTCGGCGTCGATTTGACCGAGGCAAATCTCAAATTCGGCGAGGGCTGGCTCGATGAAATACCGGATTAGTCCGAGCCTTTCCCGTTCTCTTTTTGATTATACCGCCAAAGCCGCCGAGGCCAAGGCGAAGATGCGGGCGACGCCGCAGGCGAAAGAATACAGGGAGAAGCAGGAAATCCTCGCCCAAAGAATCCTCAAAGCGGTGAACACGGCCAAGCGGATCGAGGATCTGGTCTACCTCGAAATGGCGTTGCAGGAAATGGATCGGGAGCAGGCGCAAACGGAGCAGGAGCAGGGAAGCATTGACAAGGCGCAGCGCGATTACCGGGAGCTTGTCCACGCAATCGATCAAATGCGAACGGCGCCAAATGAATATATGAAAGCCAATCTGTCGATAACGTCGCAGAATATAACAAAAATGCCCGAGGCCAGGGGCCCGGCGAAAATACGGGGCAACCTTGTCCGGTTACAAAACAGAGCCATGTTTTCAAACGAGGAAGACAGGAAAGTGTGGGACGCCCGCATCGCCCTTGCGGGGAAAACAGCCAGCCTGCTGCAGGAATTGCATAAGAATCTGGCGGCAACGTTTGAGCAGGGCGAAAAGGAATCGGACTAACCCATGGCAGAGGCGGCAGCACAGGAATTCGCGGAGCTCTCGCTCGTCGACGAACTGATTGCCGGGCTGGAGGCGCTTATCGCTGAAGCGGACGAGGCGCCCCTCTCCATCGACGCCTCGCAGCGGCCGCGCAAATCCGTCTACAGGAACCTTATCGCCGCCAACCTTTCCGAGCGGAAACTCCGGCCCTGCGACGCGGTGCATCTGGACGAACAGCGCCTCGTCCTGCGGTGCAACTCCACGGAAGTCGTCCGCCAGACGCCCCTCGAAGTCACCATCCAGGCGGAAAAAAGCTGCCGGGGCGAAACCGTGGCCACCATCATCGGGAAAGTCAGGGAAATCAAGCGCATCCGCGGCGGCTACGATATCGAGATAGATATTTCGGAGACACGGAAAAACAGGACGACGCCCAGCCAGAAGCTCCGCGAATGCCTCGCCAGGAACGACGCGGCGACCTGGAACAGATGGGTGCAGGAGATCACCGGGAATCTGGAGCTGATGGGCATGGATCTCAAAAAGGCGGATCTCGCCGGGTATGATCTGTGCTGCGCCGATTTCACGGGATCGGATTTCACCGAAGCGAAACTGGGCGGCGCCATCCTCGGCGGCGCGATTCTGCGCAACTGCGTTCTGGAGAAGGTGGCTGTCGCGGGAGCGGATCTCTTCATGGCGAAGCTGGATCGCGTGCACGCGCCGCTGGTGGTGCAGTCGGGCATGCCGGAGACGGAAAGCGTCATCCTGACAGAATAGACGTTTTTAAGGTTATTAATGCGGCGCGCTCTTTTCCAGGCGCGGTAATTGACGATAATCACTTTGACGCGGAGAGCCGCAACCACAAGAGCCGCATACTCTGTTCAAAAAAGATTCATGAAAACGACTGCGAGGCGCCTGTGCGAATTGAGAAACTGTTCGACCGGTATTCCCGCGAGGAATGCGGCCTGCCGCCGGAAGGCGCCGATCTCTTCGGCGACCGGCTGGGCGCGGGGCGGACGATTGTTCTCCTCGCCCTCCTCGCGGGCGCGGCCTGGATGCTCGGGCTCCTCCACGCAGGCTGGCGGGGAGACTGGCTGCGCGCGCTGCCTTCGCGCGTGGCCGCGGCCGCGGGGGACGAAGCGGCGCAGGCCGCCCTCATGCGGCGGGGCGCGCTGCTCGCGGCCGCGCTTCCGGACAATGCCCGCGCGCGGCGCGACCTCGCCTTCGCCGCCGCGACCGCGGCCGAAGATGCGCCCCGGCGCCTCGGCTACATCGGGAACGCGCTGGCGCTTCTGGAAAACATGCGCCTGCCGGACGACGAAACGCCTCTGGAAACAGTCGCCCGGGAAATGACCCTCTCCGGGCTGCACGAGGAAACAGGCGGGTACGCGGCGTCCATCGCCGCCATCGGCCGCGCGGAGGAGGCCTTGTCCGCCGTTCCGGACGAAGCGGCGCGGCGATCGTTCCGCCTTCTCCTCGTCAACGCGCAGGCGTATTGCCTCGCCCTCGCGGGGAAGGAGGAAGGCGGCGACGCGAAACGCGCGCTGGAACTGGCGCGCCTCGCCGTGTCGTCGCGGGATGAACTCCCGGCGGGCGGCTTCGCCTCCGCGTCGGCGGCCTTCGTCGATACGCTGGCGACGGCCCGCTCCGTGAACGGGCTGGCGAAAGAGGCGGCGATCGCGCAGCGTCTCGCCCTGGGGCTGGCGCCTTCCCGGGGTCTGGAAATCTATCTGCGGCACTTTGACGCGTTCAACACCATGGTCGGCGGCACAGCAAGCAAAGGTGAGGCACATGTCCAATGAAACAAGCACCAGTGGCGTGCTGGAAGCGCGGGAGAGCGCCCGGCACGCGGGAAAGGCGGGCGTCATGAACCACGAATTCCTCAGCCGGCGCATTCTGGGCCTGCAGCCCAGCGCCACCCTGGCCATGGACGCGATAGCGAAGCAACTGGCGTCCGAAGGCAAAAACGTCATTTCCCTCAGCGTCGGCCAGCCTGATTTCAAAACAGCGCCGCATATCTGCGAAGCGGCGAAGAAAGCCATCGACGACGGCCTGCACGGCTATACCGCCGTTGGCGGCGTTCCCGAACTGAAACAGGCCATCGCCGCCCAGCTCACCCGCGACACGGGCGTGCGGTACGCGCCGGATCAGGTGGTCGCCTCGCCCGGCGGGAAGTACTCGATCTACCTGACGTTCCTCTCCCTTCTGAACGAGGGGGATGAAATCATCATGCCCAGCCCCTGCTGGCTGAGCTATCCGGAAATGGCCCGCCTCGCCGGCGGCGTGCCCGTGCTCGTCGAAACGAAGGAGGAGGAACTGTTTACCCTGACGCCGGAGGCGGTCGAGGCGGCGATTACGCCCCGGACGAAGGTGCTGCTCCTGAATTCCCCCTCCAACCCGACGGGGCAGATCATTCCGCCCGAGTTCATCGAGGCGATTGGCCGCATTGCGGAGAAGCACGGGTTGTGGTGCGTTTCGGACGAGATTTACAACCACCTGATTTTCGGCGGCGCGGCGCACAAGTCCATCGCCTCCGTCTCCGACTACTGCCGCGATCACACCGTGGTCGTGAACGGGGCGTCGAAGACGTTCGCGATGACGGGCTGGCGGATGGGCTGGATCGGTTCGACCGTGAAAATGGCGAAGGCGGTGGAGAACATGCAGAGCCAGACCTGTTCCAATCCGTGCACGATAGCGCAGGCGGCGGCGATTGCGGCGCTGAACGGCCCGATGGATCACGTGCGGGCGATGGTGAAGGAGTTCGAGGAGCGGCGCGGGCTTATCCACCAGTTGCTGAACGAGTTGCCCGGGGTGAAGTGTTCCCTGCCGCAGGGGGCGTTTTACGCGTTCCCGAACATCTCCGGCCTGTACGGCAGGATGATCGGCGGGGTGACGGTGAAGACGCCGACGGATTTCTGCACTGCCGCGCTGCGGACGTCGCTTGTGGCGATGGTGTCGGGGGAGGCGTTCGGCGGGCGGGACAATGTCCGGGTTTCTTTCGCGAACTCGCGCGAGAATTTGTTTGAGGCGTGCGAACGGCTGCGGAAGTTGATCGAATCCTGATTTTTTGGTTTGAATCCGCGCGGAAATCCGCATAATTGCGGGGCAAAGAGGATTGTCACGGGATGACGACGGCAGGCCGTCGTCATCCCGCATGTTTTTTTTGAGCCTGCCCCGCCGTCAAACGTGCGGCGGGTTTTGGTTCCGGCGCGTTTGCTGGCGGGGCAGGCTCATTTTGGAGGATGGCGATGTCGAGCGATGTTGTTCCGATGACGGAAGAGGGCATGGCGAAGATCAAGGCGGAAATGGCCGAACTTGAGCGCAAGCGCCCCGACATCAAACAAGCGATCGAGGAGGCGCGGGAAAAGGGCGATCTCCGCGAAAACGCCGACTACCACGCCGCCCGCGAGGAACTCGCGATGCTCAATGCCCGCATCGCGCAGTTGAACGGCATGCTCGCGAACGCGGTCATCATCGATCCCTCGAAAGCGCCGAAGGACAAGGTGGTGCTGGGCTGCACCGTCACGTTCACGCG
>QMCE01001143.1_pt1 | contig 14396 bp, 16 predicted proteins | sample 1821851 | NCBI WGS metagenome assembly QMCE01 (sample SAMN09453174, study PRJNA476694) | Termite gut metagenome, whole genome shotgun sequencing project. | isolation source: worker | host: Odontotermes sp. | place: South Africa:Pretoria | collected 2016-01-28 | reverse complement strand
GCGTAAGCCTTGTCGCTTTGAAATTGAAGTTTAGTCTTTAGCCAATCCGGTTTTGTTTTAACATTTACCCTGTTGTCATAGACTTCAGGCATTTGTTTTTTTGTTTATTATTTTTCCAATTGGTGCAAAGATACAAAAAAAATAGAGCCCCGTACTATGCGAGGCCCTAATTTTTTTTATCCGCCGTACAGCTTATTTTGTAAAGCGCATGGCGATGTCGCGGTCGGGAGCCCTTTGGATGTTGGTCGCACCCTCGGCGATCGTGGCATACTGTTCGCCGAATCCTTCGATCGTGACGTTAGCCGCGGGGAAACCTGCCGCCACAAGGGTCGCCTTGATGGTTTCGGCGCGTTTTTCGCTGATCGCATAATTAACGGCGCGAGTTCCGGTCTTGTCGGCGAACGCACCGATCTTGATCTTATCCTTGGGATATTTCTTGAGAACGTTTACCAGACCCACGAGCCTGTCGCGCGAATGGGTATCCTGAAGTTCGGTCGCGCTGTTGTGTTCGAAGTCGATGTCGGAGAATTCGAACCATACGGTTTTCAGTTCCGCGTCGGTCGCGTTCTTGAATTTATCGCTTTTCAGGAACGCCTCGACGGCTTCTTCCATATTACCGGTGTACATGGTTATGTTCATTCCGTCGATAACCATAGGCACTGCCTCGTATTTCGGAGCGACGCGAACCTCCCTCACTTCGACCACCTCTTCGGGGAGGGGTGCAACCTCCTTTTTGTGGCAGCACGAGCGTACGCAGAAGAAGATTATGAGCAGAAGGGCGAGAATGCCCAGCAACCACCACAGCCACGCCAGAGATTTCTTCTTGGGCGCAGGGGCCGGCTTGTGGGTCGAGACCGCACCCAAAGTGTGGCCCAGTCCGAGCTCGGCGATGATGTCGGCCGGAATGTCTTTGCGAAGTTCCGCTTTTTCCCCGGCGAGGCGGCTCAGCAACGTCTTATAGGATACACCGTCGGCGATCTGCTCGCTGAACCATGCCGCGACGGTGCCCGCGACCCAGTTGGTGAGACGGTCGGCGTGTCCGGCTTTCATGCCTGTCTTGTGTCCGACCATCGAGTTGAATTTCGGATCGTGGGTTCCCAGAAGGCGGTTTTCCATCCTTTCGCCGATATTGACGTGGGTGTCGATGCCGCTTCCTTCCCAGATCTTGTCGTAATTTTCCCAGATCTTGAGTTTCTTGCCTTCTTTGAAGACCTCTTCGATCTCGGGCTTATCGCCTTTTTTGAGCATACGCGCAAGTAGCGCGGGAAGAATAATGTCGTTTGCCGCCGAGACCTTGTGTTCGGTCTCGTCGAGAGTTGCCGCCGCCGTTGCGATGCGCCCCGGCCTGATGAGCGACATGATCGAATTGTAGATGCCTGCCATGATTTTGATATGTTTTAAGGTTCGAAATAACTTGCTGTCGGATAACGACAAATACCATACCAAAATCAACAATCATCCGCGGCGGTCTAAATTTTAAGCCTGACTTTCAGATATTTGTTCAGAAGGCCCGCAAGCCAGACCACCGCGAAAGCGAAGATCGTCGAACCGGCGAGTCCCCACACACCCGAGGCGAAAAATCCGGGCCTGGTAATCCCCTGAAGCGACTGCACGCCGTACCAGGCGTAGGGGATCACATAGCAGGTGAGGGTCACGGTACCGGCGGGCGCTATCGCGCGGAACCAACCCGCCTTGCCGTGTGTCTCGGTCAGCCAATATATCAGTCCGAACAAAGGAAGGAACATCGCAAGACACCAGAACAGCCACGTCGGAGTGGCCTGGAGTTTCGAAACGATCCAAAATCCGTGCGCCGCCGCACCCGCCGCGGCCATAGCCGCCGCGAGGGCCGCGAGCCACGCGAAGAACCTCCACGGTTTATCCGGCCGCGCGTAACTCGTCATAAGCGACGAGACGAGCAATCCCGACACGCCCAGTGCGTGTTGTGCCATGGCTCCGGGTATGGGATTGCCGACCACTCCGGCCGAATTCAAAACACACCACGCGACCACGAGCCCCCACGCCGCGAAATTCCAGACGACCCTGTCGCGAACCACGAGATAAACCGCCGCGCTGAACAGATACGTCCACCCGATAAGGCCCAAAATTCCCCACCAGCGCGTCCCGAAGTCCGAGCCGCCCCGTCCGGCATATATGCAATAGAGGAAAACGAGTATCCCGATCCCGGCGCAACGCATGGCTGTGAAGAGTGCGCGCTTCCACCTCAGTTCGGTTCGCGGATATACCGCCCAAACGAGGAAGAACGCCACGGTCATCAGGATCGCGAACCAGGCCCTGCCGATGAACATCGCCCCGCCGTCCGACGACTCGTAATTGACGGTGTACAATCCCATTACTATGAGCGCCACACTGCGCAGCACGATGTGGAGCGCCACTCCGGCCGTTCGTTCGCCTTTTCTAAAACGCGCGCGCACTGCGAGGGGTATCGACACTCCCATAATAAACAGGAACGCCGGAAAGATCGTGTCCGAGAAACCCATCATGTCCTCGCCGGCGGAGGCGTGTTCCAACCGGTGGGGAATGCCGGGAAGGCCCGCCATGTCGTTTACGAAAAGCATCAGAAGCATTGTGAGAGCTCGAAAAACGTCGATGGCGGCAACGCGCGTGGGATTAGACTGCAACATGGTTGGTAAAAGGCTGAGTTTTATCTACAAAAAAAGCCCCGGCGAAATGCTCGGGGCCCCTGTGACACCACCAGGACTCAAACCTGGAACCTTCTGATCCGTAGTCAGATGCTCTATTCAATTAAGCTATGGTGCCCTGAATGCGGGTGCAAATATATGTATTAATTACGAATTACGAATTACGAATTACGAATTTTTTTACAAAAAATCACCTAAGGAGGAGTTTACGAATCGCCGTTATTTTATCTCGCGACCGGGATTTTGCCGCAAAAAATCTTCCCACGAGGCGCTTCGGCGGCTTTTTTTCGATTTCGACGCGCCTGTCGCCCCGGCTCCGGGAATGGGCCCCGAGGTCATAAAGTGGTGACACAGTGCGACTGCCATACCGTCGGTGGCGTCGAGCCTTTGGGGGTCGTACTCTATGCCCAGAATACTGCCGAGCATTGCCGCGACCTGCTCCTTCGCCGCTGCGCCGCGACCCGTGATAGCCTGCTTGACACGCATCGGAGCGTACTCCCACACGTCGATACCGCGCGAGAGGGCCGCCGCCATGGCAACTCCCTGCGCCCGTCCCAACTTCAACATGCTCTGGACATTCTCGCCGAAAAAAGGGGATTCCAACGCCACCTCGTCGGGCCGGTAGCCTTCGATCAGCGCGCTCACCCGCTCGAAGATCACCCTGAGCTTGTGATACGGGTCGCGCACCCGGCGCAGGTCGATGTCGCCCAACGCCACGGCGTAAAGCCTGCCGCCGTCCGACACCTCCAGCACGCCATATCCCGTTCGCGTCGTCCCGGGGTCTATGCCCATTATCACCTTTTTCAATTACGAGTTACGAGTTACGGGTTACGAATCGGGCTAACGCGATAATAACGTTGCGCAACCTCATTTATTAATCGCTTTTTCGAGTGCCGCGACACGCAGGTTCAACTCCGGCAGAGCACGGAACACCGCCCACGAGCGGTGAAAACGGATTCCCGGCAATCCCGGCGAACCGAGGAGCGTCCCTCCCGCCGGTACGTCGTGGTCGACGCCGCTTTGCGCACCCATTTTCACCCCGTCGCCCAGGGTCAGGTGTCCCGCCAGACCCACCTGCCCGCCCAGCATACAGCCGCGTCCGATCTTCGTGCTACCCGCCATGCCCACCTGCGCGGCGGCCACGGTGTTCTCGCCTATCTCGACGTTATGGCCCACCTGAATAAGGTTGTCGAGCTTCACTCCGCGCCGCAGAACGGTCGAACCCATCGTCGCGCGGTCGATGCAGGTGTTGGCCCCTATCTCGACGTCGTCCTCGATGACGACGTTGCCGATCTGGGGGATCTTCGCAAAGGCGCCGCCGGTCGGTGCGAACCCGAAACCGTCGGCTCCGATAACGCTTCCGGCGTGGATCACAACCCGCGAGCCGATCACGCACCCTTCGTATATCTTCACCCCGGCGTGGATGGTCGTCCCCTCGCCGAGGCTCACTCCCCGGCCCACATAGCTTTGCGGATAGACGCTCACCCCGTCGCCCAACCGTGCGCCGCTGTCGATCACGGCAAAGTCGCCCACATAGCAACCCGAGCCCAAAACGGCATCCGGAGCGACCGATGCACGCTCCGAGACACCTTTTGGCCGCGGCCGGTTCTCCTCGTAGAGCCTCAGCAGCGCGGCAAAGGCGGCGTAGGCGTCCGGAACACGTATAAGCGTCGCCGCGACGGGTGCCGAGGGCGCGAAATCGCTTCCGACGATCACGATCGACGAGGCGGTGGAGTAGACATAATGTTCGTACTTGGGGTTTGCCAGGAACGACAGCGCTCCGGGGCGTCCCTCCTCTATTTTGGCGAATTCGCCGACCGTGGTCTGCGGATCGCCCGTTATTTCGCCGCCCAAAAAACCGGCGATGGCTTCTGCTGTAAATTGCATATGCAGTTAAAGGTAGTTTTTAATATCGATGCCGGGTGGCAGGAATCCTGCCGGGTCGCCGCCCATGGCGATTATCTCCCTCACCAATCGCGACGAGACCGGAATGTACTCCGCCGGAGTGAAGAGAGCCACGGTGGTAATCTCGGGGAAAACGAGAGCGTTCGCCATCTCCATATCGTGTTCGTACTCGAAGTCGGCGGAGTTGCGCAGACCCCTGAGAATATGCCGTATACCCAGCCTGCGGCAAAACTCGCCCGTCAAGCCGTCGTAAAGCGCCGTCTCTACCCTGTCTTCACCCGCGAAAACGTCGCGTATCAGATCCGCGCGCCGCCGGGGCGCCAGCAGACCCTGTTTCGAGGAGTTGACGCCTATCCCCACGACGAGGCGGTCGAACATCTCCAATCCGCGCGTGGCCACGGCCAAATGTCCGAGGGTGAAAGGGTCGAACGACCCGGGAAAAAGAGCGATGCGTTCCATAATGAATATGCAAATATAAGTAATAAAACGATACGGCGGCCCTTACACCGATCCGTTTGTCCGGAATCGTTCGCAAGGGCCGCCGTGTGATTTTTGAAAATTATCTCCAAACAAGCTCTAAAGATCGTACAGCCGCTTCACCACATAGGCGAAATAGCTGCGGTCTTTCCCCTCCACGCCGATAGTGTTCAGCATCATCTCGAGAGTGTTGGATATATGCCACAGCAGAGACTTCTTTTCCGCGGAAGCCGTGTCGTCCATTTTCATGCTGCACAGACACAGACCGGGAAGTTTCACTGTGCTGGCCGCGACGGCTTCCGCCAGAGAGTACGACCTGTCCAGTACCCCCCGAAGGTCTATGTCGTCGTTCTCGAGACCCGGCCGCTCGACGAACTGTTTCCCTATCGCCCGATAGGTCGATTCGTTTTTCGCGTATGTGTTGCGGAAATAGGCTTCGACCTCGGGGCCGCTTTTTGGCGCGAGCCATTTCCCGGAGAGGTAGCCGAGCAGTTCCCGTATCTCCCCGTCCGTGATCTTGAAAGTCCGGAGTATGACCGTGCTCATGATTACCCCGAGCAGGAATATTTTGTTTCCGTTATACGTCTCCTCCTCTTCCACCGATCTTGCGATCTGGCGGACGATATGGGAAAGTAAAGACTCCTGCCTCTTCAATATCTCCGCGTCGCCGCACAGATCGAGCAGATATGCGGGATTGACGATACACATGTCCGTTACCCGTCTTCGCCGTTGCCAAAACAGGTCGTCGAGCTCTTTCATCAGCCGGATCTCTTCGTATCCTTCGGGCTCGGTGTCGAAAACGAGGCAATACCTGTTCTTGAAAATATGCCTGTAATCGTGCATGTGGCCGAGGGTGAAATATTTCGAAAGGTACGGATGGTCGAGGATGTCGGCACATATCTCCCCGTAAAAACATCCCGGATTCTGATCCCTGAAGTTGAGGTTCAGTATAAGCCTGTTGTCGTCGATGACGGCGGGGTACTCCCTCCCCAGCAGATTCAGATATTTATTCACATACATAAGGATCAGATGTATGTTATCGTGTGGTTTTTCGACATAGTCTCGTTCCAGGCGGATCATATCGTCGAGGAACGAAGTTTTTTCATCCCGGAGCAACACGCTTTTAACCATTCTGAACCCGTCGTAAGGATACCAGCCTTTTTGATGAAGGAGAATGTGGGCTGCAGTCACCCATCTGAGGAAATCGCCCGCCAGGAACGGAATATACCTGCCGTCCAGATTTTTCATAAGATGCTTTCTCAGTTTGGTCAGCCATATAGCTATGCTCTTCGCGTCGTTGGTGCTGTTGCGGCAGCCTTTTTTATACGCCTCCAGGCAATACTCTTTAGCAAGGGCGCCGATGCCGGTTTCATCCCTGAGGATCACGCCCGTTCGGATCATGTTCAGAACGATACAGGGCGAACTGTACGAGACATCGACGAGCATGTCCATGATGTTCGAATATCCCACTATCGTGAAATCTATCTTGTGACCGTTGTCGATGGTTCCGTCCGAGGACGAACCGTGGAATTGCGATCCTATCAATACGATATCTATGTCGCTTTGGTCGCTCAGGAAATCGGGTTCGGTCTGGCTTCCCGTCAGGATCACACATTCGGTGCCGGGATGGTATTTGTCTGCAAATTCGAGAGCGAGCTTTTCAATGTCGATCTTTGCAGGTGCGGCCTTCGACCCCGGGGCCGAAGGGTGTAGCTCGTGTTTTTTCATAAATTAAGAGGTATTTTGCGATTAAACTCGACCGCAAAATACCTCTCGTCCCACCGAAAAAGATTATACTATTTTCGACCGGCTCTCGTCGGGAAGATCTCCGTAAACATCGTACAGATCCCTGACATCCTGGGGTGTTACCCGATAACCTCCACCCGCCACCGGATTTCTTCTCAGATCGTAACTGCCGGAGTTCCCGTCGGGGTAATTCAGGTCGTGCTGGAGCTGATACGCCTCCACTTCATCCCAAATGTCGCGTCCTTTCACCTCTCCGTCCTCATACCACCAATCGCCGTCCAGAAATTGTTCCACATGAACCAGTTCATGCGCCACAAGTTCCAATCGACCTTCACAGCCCTCTTCGATCCTCAACAAGACCTCTCCCGTCCCCGGCTTGTAGGCGACCAATCCTTCGCTCAATCCGTCTCTGTCGTTGGGTGTCGTCTCGACCACGACTTTGACATCGGAACCGGCGATCCGCCCGATTATACCCTGCACCTTTCGCAGGTTTTTCCGATGCGCTTCCGTCGTGTCCGGAGCGTCGAGCAGACACGATATCGTCATTGAGGTTCTACCAAGAACTCCGCCGGGGTCGTGTATGTTCGATCCGGACGCGAGATCGTCGCCCGATCCGGCCCCTCCCGGCCCCTCGATCACCGGCGCGACCTTCAGCCCGGAGGCCGATTGGTTCAAATTGTTTTTTTCCATGTGAAAAGATCATTTTGCGGTTAAAAACCCGACCGCAAAATAGCTCTCGCCACACGGGAAAAGATTCTACTGTTTTTAACTATTTTATTCCGACGGAACCCGGCTCTTCGCCGAAGAGTGTTTCAATTCCAAGTCACTTCCCTCTGCAACCTATCGTCTTTCAGCCTCACTTTTATCACACACACGCCGCCCCGGGCGCCGAACATCGCCGTTTCGGCGGGATCGTCCGTCACTTCGACGGATTCGACCTTTTCGAGGGAGATGTTTTTCAGTGAATCGGTGTAATATATGCGCACATTGCCGGCATCCTCTTCGCAGCCGATAACGAGAGGGCTTCCGGTAAGACCGGCTTCGGCATTCCCCGTCTTGTATAGCAAAAATGCCGCGTAAATGTTTTGTGTCAATCGGTAAAGGTCTCCCCTGGCACGGGCTGCCGCAGGAACGTTTCCCAGGTCGGACTTCACCTCGTGTATCTGCCGCGAGTCTTTCATAAGACCCGAATGCCTGACTGTTTGCCGTATGGAATCATCACTTGCTTGTGTTTGAGGCGAATCCCCTCGCATGGCATAGGCATCGACAGAGAAAAGAGATGCCGACGCGATAAGTAATAGAGAAACGAACGTTTTCATAATCAATACGAATTTGAGTTCCCGTCAAAGATAGCCAAAAACGGGCGCAAAATAAAAAAGGATACTTCGAAAATCGAAGTATCCCAATCTAAAAACTAAGTTAAGGAAGAAACCCTGCTTGTTAGCGCGATGCCGACCTCGATGCCGAATTCGACGAGGGAACTACACCGCCGCCATTTCCGCCACCCGATCTTGTCCAGCGATTACGGGGCAGAGTCCCGTAATAAGGGTCGAGTTTTATGAGATCCTCGGGCGTCACCCGGTAACCCCCTCCCGGTACGGGATTGCCGAACACATCGAAGAGGCCGGAACCGATACCATAAAAAATATCATGCTGTATTTGATAAGCATCCACTTCATCCATAAGGTCATACCCGGTGATCTCCCCATCCGCGCCGATCCACAGGCTTCCATCCAGGAATTGACCGAAGTGGATCATTTCATGTGCGATAAGGGCCATGTCCGAAACCGCGTTGGATTCGACATGGAGAACCAATTCGCCCGTTGTCGAATCATATTCGATCCAGGCATTGTTCATATTATCACCGTTACTGTTCTCTAATTCGACGCGGCATTTTAAATCCGAGTTCTCGAGCCTGTCGATCGTGTCGAGAGCCTGCTGCAGCGATTCCATGTAGGCTTTCGCCTCCTTCGTGTTGACCCCCGACGCTTTCGCGCCATCGAGCAGTGCTTTCAGGGTCGATTTAGTTTTGCTGACTACTCCGTTCGGGTCTTTGATGTTCTCCCCGGGCTTCGGATCGTCATCGTCCGGTCCATTGCCGTTTCCGCCGTTTCCGCCGTTTCCACCGGTGCCGCCACCGCCGCCGCCACCGCCATTCGACGGATAGCCGTCGCCTCCGAAAATGTCGCTAAGATCATTCCAGAAATCACTGTTCGGAAAATTGGAGGACGGCGTGACCACGATCGTGGGGATGGTGAAGGTCCGGCTACCGATACCCATACCCGCGACGGCCATTTCCTGTTGCTCGGTCACCGAAGCTATCTTCAGTTCCGAGGCCAAATCGTTCAAATTGTTTTTTTTCATGTTAAAAGATTATTTTGTGGTTAAACACGACCGCAAAATACCCCTCCACACTAAAGAAACAATTCTACAATTTTCTACGATTTTATTCCGCCGCGGCCCGATCCTTCGGAAGATACGTAACCCGCTCGTAAAGCTCCCGGCCTTTCAGCCCGACCCCTATCACGCAAATGTCGTGAAAATCGGTATGGCAAATAAAAAAGACATCTCGAAACGAGGTGTCTTCTCTTGGGAACTGAAAGGAATCGAACCGTTTTATCAATACGAAGCAGACCTCGATGCCGAACCCGCCGAGGGGACTACGCCACCGTTGTTATCGCCATTGTCGCCGTCATTATTACCGCCGTCGTTACCACCGGGATTGTCGGCGCTGCCCCTGTCCTCGGCAGGCGGAAAGAGCTCGCTTCCGAAAATACTGTTGAGATGATCCCACGTGTCACCGTACGAAGGAATGCCGGACGTGACCACGATCGTGGGAATACTGTGGCTGCTACCCGCACCCATACCCGCGACGACCATCTCCGGTTGTTGCTGTTCGGTCACCGACGCTATCTTAAGCCCGGCAGCCGATTTATCTAAATTGTTTTTTGTCATGAAGAATAAATTATTTGGTTAATGAATCCATCACAAAACTACCCTTGCCCCTCGGAAAATGTTTATATGATTTGTGAACATGCTTACAGTTAGCGACTTGCATGATCCGATCGAAAATACATGTCCGTCCCGGACGCCGTCGTCGATCGGTTTCTCCGCCGTATCGGCCCGGTAAGTCCGGAGGTATTTTTCAGACCGGTATCTCTAAATGCCTGTGATACACGATACTTATGAAACTCGAATATCAGAAAAAAGGTCGAATTATATAAACTTTGTCTACGTGTCGAACCTATCGGCCCGTTCGAATATAACTTTGTGACAGCGGGTCGGAAAATGTATAACGCCGCCGCCGCCGCCGACAACTATATTTGCAACACATACGACGACAACCCCGGAAACCCCAAACGCAACGAAACAAAAACCCTTAGCGCCATGATCGAAATAACCGCCGATATCTACCGCCTGGTCGCCGCACACCTTCGCGATCGGATCGCCGCCTCCGACTGGTTCAACGGAACCGTTTCAGGTATTCTGCCGGTGGGCGAAAACATGGCCGGGGCCGGGATCTCCGTCGAATGGCGCCTCACTTTGACGGCGATCGTCTACCGGCGCACCGAGATATTTCCCGAAGGAGCGCGCCGTCCCATATCCGACATCGTGCCGGTGTGGTGGGAATTTTCGACCACCGACCTCGACGGCGACCGAGATGATTCCGCCGACGCCGCCGGTTCCGCCGGAGCAGACCGCGCACCCGGCCGCCTACAAAAGGGGCAACACCTCAACGATTTTTCATTTACCGAATTAAAACCCTTTCTTATCGACTATGACTAAACGCAATAGCACCGCCTCGGAGCCTCTCCCCGTCCCGCCTGTGATGGACGCATCCTACTCAGGGGAGAGGCCCGCAGGGGTGAGTTTTTCCGAATTTGCAAAAGCCGCGTTTCCGACTCTGGAGGCGCGGCCTTTTCACGAGACCTACTACCGTCTGCTGGAGGCTTTCGCCACGGGACATATCCCTCGTGCCATGATAACCATGCCTCCCCAGCACGGCAAATCGCACGGAGGGTCGGTTCTGTTGCCCGCCTACACTCTCGGGCTCGACCCCGGCCGCCGCATCGCCATAGCCTCGTACAGCGCCTCGCTCGCCTCGCGTTTCAACCGCCGCGTGCAACGAATCATCGAATCGAGCGAATACGCCGCCATCTTTCCGGCCACGACCATTAAGAAAAGCGGCTCGTCGAAGATCGGCGAGACCGGAAGCTACATCCGCACCGCCGACCACGTGGAGATCATAGGCTGTGAGGGCGAACTCTTCTCGGTGGGGCGCGAAGGGCCTCTCACGGGCAACCGCGTCGACACCTTCATCATCGACGACCTCTACAAAGACGCGATGGAGGCCAACTCGCCCGTCGTGAGGGACAACTGTTGGGAGTGGTACACCTCGGTGGTGCGTACCCGTATGCACAACGACTCGACGGAGCTCATCGTCAACACCCGTTGGCACGAGGAAGACCTGATAGGGATGATCTCGACGCGCGAGGAGGTTCGCCTCTTCACCGCGTGGGCCCAGCTCGACGACTGGCCCGCCGATGTGTGGCTCCATCTCAACTTCGAGGGGATCAAAATATCGCCTCCCACCGAGATAGACCCTCGGGCTGAAGGCGAAGCGTTATGGGAGGAGCGCCAGAGCCGCAAGTTGCTGCTCCGAAAGCGCGCCCTCGACCCAGTGCAGTTCGATTGCATGTATCAGGGAATCCCGTCGTCGGCCGAGGGGCTTTTGTACGGCGAGGGTTTTCGCACCTACGATTCGATCCCATGCCGGATTTTGCGCCGTGAGAACTACACCGACACCGCCGACATGGGCGACGATTATCTCTGTTCGATATGCTACTCGGTTGGAGCGGACAATCTCATTTATGTTACCGATGTGGTCTACACGCCTGAACCGATGGAGGTCACCGAAGGGTTGGTGTCCGACATGCTTCTGCGGACCGACACTCGCCGGGCGTGGATCGAGAGCAACAGCGGAGGCCGCGGATTTGCGCGTGTGGTGCAGGAGCTGGCGCGCGGGGTGAAGGTCGAGTGGTTCCACCAGTCGGAGAACAAGGAGGCGCGCATTCTGTCGAACTCCTCCACGGTGATGCACCGGCTGAGGATGCCCGCCGACTGGGCCGCGAGGTGGCCCGTCTTCCACCACCACGTCACGACCTACCGCCGTCTCTACCGCGTCAACCGCTGGCACGACGCCGCCGACGTAATGACCGGCATCATAGAAACGGAATCGTCCGGATCCGGCCGCAGTAGGTTCAGAGCCATCTCGTTCAAGAATTAGAGTTTGTTTGGATTTTTCCGCGTAAATAATTGCCGTCGGTTTCAACCGACGGAGAAAGAGCCGCCCTCGTTCCCCCGGGCTTCAGCCCAACATACCGTTCGGAGGCTTTCAAGCCTCCGTGAAAAGGAAAATCCTTTTACAAAATATTGCCGTTGGTGGTTCCCCTCCTGTGGAGGGGCGTAGCCTTTCCGAGCGAAGCGAACAGGCGAGCTGAAAATGCCGAGCACTGCTCGGCGGCAAAAATGGGAGGCAGACGCCTTGGCGTCTGGCGGGGTGGTTCTGCCAACGGATAATAAGCCCTGCCCCCCCGAGGGATCAATGGAAAAATAAGGTGGAGAAACGATACAAATTCGAGGCAGGCCGAAGGCCTGGGATATGACAGCGCAGGGCATCGCCCTGCGTCCCCAAGAGTATCTCACCCTCCCCCAAGCCCCGTAAGGACGAAATATATTTCCACCGCAAACTATCCCCGACCGGGAATTTTTCCTATCTTTGCATTGCAAAATATGAAAGAGTAACAACTCTTTGATCCTAACGGTAAACTCAGGCCCGTCGGAACCGACGGTGTTTATGAACAGGATAAAAGATTGCCTACTCAAGGCCAGCTTTGATGTCATTGACATCGAAGCCGCTTTGGGCGTGGCGCAGTCTTCCTGTTCGAGGCTCCTGAGGCCTGCTGTTAGGGGATTGTTGCCACGTCCTTTTTCATTTCGGGACGTGAGAGTGTAAAACTATAAAACGCCCTGAAAATGAAAAAGAGAAAACCCCCGTTCCAGAGATTCTGGTACGTGACAGAACAGGATCGCCGTACTAACGGAGTGTGGACACACGAATACGACTTTAAGCCCGGCGAATGGGTGATTGCGTTCTTCGACGACGGCTATTACGGCGAGATCTTCCGTCCGGCGGGTGTTCCGGAAGAGAAAACCATCGGCAGATGGAACTATGACGAAGACTCCGGAGTGATCTCGGTGGAGTTCCTGGCCGAAGGTTCGTTCGTCCAAAAGTACGTTTTCGAGGGCGAATATCTTTACGAATTCGGAGACGAAAGCCACATCCCGCTCCGTCGCCGCACCATAATCGCCCACCACGCCCACGTACGCTACCGACTCACAAAAATATAACCGACCTATTTCTTATTCTCCCGCAACCAATCCTCGAACATGGCGACATGGAACTTCTCGTCCGCAATGAGCTTCGCCAACAACTGCAGGGTATAGCGCGTGGTCTCATTCTTGGGCGCCTCGGCCACGGTGGCGACAAGCTCCTCATAGCCTTTTATCGCCGCCGTCTCCCCCGCGATGGCCAAACGCACGGCCTCTTCGGGGGTCGAACCGTATTTTATCTTGTCGGTGTCGTTGCGCTGGGCCACTTTGCCCCCCAGACTACCGATCAGATCGGCCAGCTTGTCCAAATGCTTCATCTCCACCAGGGCTATGCCCATCATCAGTTCGCCTAACTCCTCGAACATAGCCTCCTGGGTGATGTACATGTGGATCGTGTCCAACTCCGACGAGCCGTTGGGAGCCTTGAAAGCGTCGTAGAACCACTCCGCCTCGACCCCCTGACCGGGTTTCACCTCGGCTTCGGGAGGGTAGAGCACGTTTCGGTCGCTGAACCGCATGTTGTTCACAAGACCCGTGGTGAGGTCGTCGATCATGTTCATTCCCCGCTCGCGTATAAGCGCAAACATTGCCGATTTGTCTTTCATATCAAATTTTGTTATAGAGTTTTGTTTTTCAATAAAGGTTACATATCTTTGCACGCTCGAATGAAGAACAACTACAAATATCATACAAAAAATGGATTCATTAAGCTACAAAACGATCTCGGTCAACGCCGCCACCGCCAATAAGCAGTGGTATGTGATCGATGCCAACGGCGAGGTGTTGGGGCGCCTCGCTTCGCAGATCGCGAAGATCCTCCGCGGCAAGAACAAGCCCGACTTCACACCCCACGTCGATTGCGGCGACAACGTAATCGTTATCAACGCCGAGAAGGTGCGCCTCACGGGCAAGAAGATGACCGACAAGGTCTATGTCCGCCACACCGGATACCCCGGAGGCCAGAGGTTCGAAACCCCCGCGGGGTACCTCAGCCGCCGTCCGACGGTCGTTCTCGAAAAGGCCGTCAAGGGTATGCTTCCCCGCACCCGTCTCGGTGCCGTCCAGCTCAAAAACCTCAAGGTTTACGCCGGCGCCAACCACCCGCACGAAGCGCAGTCTCCCAAAACCCTCACCCTTAGCGAAATCAAGTAAATTATGGAAATCACAAACACAGTTGGTCGCCGTAAAGCCGCCGTGGCTCGCGTTTTCGTTAAG
>QMCE01003489.1_pt1 | contig 14400 bp, 13 predicted proteins | sample 1821851 | NCBI WGS metagenome assembly QMCE01 (sample SAMN09453174, study PRJNA476694) | Termite gut metagenome, whole genome shotgun sequencing project. | isolation source: worker | host: Odontotermes sp. | place: South Africa:Pretoria | collected 2016-01-28 | reverse complement strand
AAACCGAACGCCGTCGTCAAGAGAATTTTCGGAATCCGGGTAAATTTCTTGCACGAGCCGGTCGAGACCGTCGTAAACGTAGTGCGTGACTTGGTTTCCGGTCGCGGAGTTCAAGGCCGTCATGGCCAAAATTTGGCCGGTGAGCGAGTAGGTGTACTCGACGGTGACGTTTTTGTCGGGGCCATTATGGACAACGCTGCCGTTTGACTTGTAGTTGGCAATCGTCCGAATCACGCGGCCCAAATTATCGTACATTGTGCGATTTTCGCGGCCTGCTGGATCAATGGTGGCCACCGCCCGGCCCGTGTTCGCATCGTAAATCGTGCGTGTCACGAGAATGTCGTCCGACGCTTCGGGCACGAGCAAATCGGCCTGGAGCGTGGCGAGCAATTCTCGTAACTGGTCGAGCACGAGCACAGGGCCATCGAGATTTTCGGCTTGCAGCACGGAGGTTGCATCGTTGATCGCCTGCACGGTCGCGGGTTTTTTCGCAAGCGGCGCGAGCAAGGTCAACGCTTCAGCAATTGTTACGAATTCCTGTTTGGCGATGTTGATACCGTTTTGCAAACGCCCTATTAGTTTTTGTAACTTTTCCGCAAGGGATCGGGAAGCGATACAGCCGGGCAGGTCGCCTAGAATTTTCGCAACACCGAAATCCGCCGTCGCGACGGGCCGTCCGAAAATATCGTACCAGTGGCCAACGTGCCGGAATTCGCCTTTTGGCTCTGATTCGAGCGACAGCGGCCCGGTTCCCGTGGCGTCGACGGTGCGTTCAGCCTGCGTTACGAAAACAGTGTTTCCGTTCGCATCGAACATGGTTTCGGACTGTTGCAAAACCACTCCGTCGAGTCCGACGACGCGGCTTGTCGTTTGACGACCGATGGTGTCGTAAACGTATTCCGTAGCGGTTTTTTGTCCGCCTTCGTGCGATTTTGTAACGCGTCCTTTGTTATCGTGCCACGTTTGCGAAACAAGTGTGCCGCGCACGATTCCCGTGGCCGGATCGACGACGGAATTTGCCGTGCGATAAACCTGTCCGCGAGCGTCGTAATGCCGTTCGACGCGGGCCAGCAGCCGGTCGTCGTCGGTCAGATTGGTTTGTAACACATTTTCGCGGCTCGGCGAATTTCCGCCGCCGTTTCCGATTTCATCGTCAATCATGGAACTGCTTCCTCCCGTGTTGTAAGAACTGTCGCTGGAACCACCGTATTCACTGGAACCACCGTATTCACTGGAACCGCCGTATTCACTGGAACCACCGTATTCACTGGAACCGCCGTACTCGCTGGAATAACCATACTCACTGGAACCACCGTATTCACTGGAACCGCCGTACTCGCTGGAATAACCATACTCGCTGGAACCACCGTACTCGCTGGAACCGCCGTACTCGCTGGAATAACCATACTCGCTGGAACCACCATACTCGCTGGAACCACCATAACCGCTCGTACCACTGTCATCCCAGCCCTCACTACTCGTGCCAGGGTCATCGCTCGAACCGCCGTAGCCACTTGTACCGCCGTCACCGCTTGAACCACCAAGTGAGGTCTCGCCGGTATTGGGCGTCAGGAAGTATTTTTCCTGCTTGACGACGCGGTCGAGATTATCGTAACTGACAACATCGTAGGTGTAACGTCCCTGCGAATCTTCATCGTGGAAGGTGTGGGTCTGCCGTCCACGCCAGTCGTAACCAAATTCCGTAACACGCATGGTATCGTCGTCGACATGCTGTACGGAAACGCGAATTTTGCTCTTGGCCCCGCAGCAGGAGGAGCAACTGCTCGTGCCGCCGTACTCGCTTTCCGAAACGATAACCATGTCGTTTGCAGGCTGCGAGCCTTTCGGCGCAGCATCGGTTGCCCCGACGTCGTTCGTGCCGATCCACTGCTGGATGGCATTGCCCCGCCAGTCGATAACGCTGCGAGAAATCGTGCCGCTGGGCGCGACAATCCTGTTGTTCCGGTGGCAAATATCGTAACCCAAAATGGTCTCGGCGTAGTTTTCACCGGCCACACCGTCTCCTGTAACGGGAATGGCGTGATATTGTCGCTTGGCTGCCGCTTTCCCGAAGGAATAGAGTGTTTTCTCCCAAGTGAGCCAATTTTCGCACGAAAATTCGTCGCTCGCCGAAAGCGCGCCGTCTGTGGAATCGCGAAACGCCGTGATTCGGTCGGTCGTTCTGCCCGCGATGTCTCGAATCGTAATCGTAACGGGATTAGCCAGCGTGGTCGCAATGATTTCTCCGTCGTCGTTGACCGTAACGCTGCCGCTTGCGGAGCGGACGGTACGCCGAACGTCATCGTAGACCGTCCAGCTTGCGCGGCGAACCCGGACGAGATTTCCGTTACAGTCGATGGCTTCCGTGATCGGGCCGAGCGACTCGATCAATCGACCATCCGCGTCGTATTGAAATTCCGTTACGCGGTGGAGCGGGTTTTCGCTACAAGTCCAACCGTCGGGCACCGGCTCCGCAAATGCGGCGGTCCGCGTCAGGTCGGCGTCTTGGATCGTTTTCGTGCGTAAACCGCTCGCCGGATCGTAGAGATGATACGTCACAACGCCGAGTTCGTCGCGGCTCCAGACGACGCGATTGGCCTCGTCGTATCGTGTCAGCATGAAAACCTCCTCGCCGGTTCCATTCTCTTCGATGCTCACGACCGGCAGGATCGTTTTCGTTTCGAGAATTTGGAGATGCCGCTCGCCCTGCTGAAATTCGTATTCAAACCGGGTTGTAATTGGCTCCCGCATGCCCTCGTCGACGAATCGCGTGACGCGGGCCGGGTGATATTCCGTGCGCACGACACCATCGTCGTCCGAAATGGCGTGGATCAGATACTCGTACTCGGCGGTCACAATTTCCGTTCCGTAATTTCCACGTTTGACGATCTCGCGGAACTTTTGGCCGTCCGGCTGACCAACGACGTGACGATAATAGCTCGTCTTGTAGATCAAACCCTCGCTCGCGTGGAGCGTGACGTTGAGCGTCGATTCGTAACCGGAACTGTAATCGCGGTAGGAAACAATCGCTTCGGGCGTGTTGTGCTGGATTCGGTTGCCGTCGGCATCGTAAACATAGTGGTTGACGATGGCCTGCCCGGTCGCACCGGCAGAGGGGCGTTCGTCGGTCAAAAGCACTTGGCCATTCACGTTGGTGTAGATGATTTTCACGGAACCGTCCGGCAGCGTCTCGGTCGTTTTCTGGTTCCAGTGGTTCAGGTTTGACGACGAGATGCCTTCGCTGTAACTGAAAAGCGAGGCCGGTTTGCCGCCTTCGACCAATTCCCGTTTCACTCGCTGCTCGGAATCGTACTCAAAATAATTCGTGGCGTAGGGGGCGATTTGCGTATCGAGGGCATCCATCGTCATCATCTGACGGAAGACCGTGTACTCGGCAGGCTCGAAAATGAACTTAAGGCCGTGCGCGAAACCGTTCGCTTCGCCATCTTTGTAGTAACGATAATACCAAGTTCCGTCCTCGACCCAGTTTTCGCCGTCCTTGATTTTGTGGACGACGGACTTGAGATCGCCGAGCGAGCCGTGGAATTCGTTGCCGCGATAATAAACGTACTCGACCCGCTTGAGTTCCTGCCAGCTCGCTTTGTCGACGCTGCGGCGGAGCGTGATCGCGGAGATTCGCGCGATGTCGTCGGCGCAGACGAGGTACTCGTAGACCATTTCCTCCGTGATTTCCTGCTCGCCGTCCGTGCGAGTTCGCAGCATAAGCGCAACGGATTTATCGGCGTTGTAGAGCACGGAGAGTTTGCCGCCGCCCGGTGCCGTCATTTCCCGCAGGCAGCCGCGCACCGCCGAGTCGTCGGAGAAATCGTTGAAAATCGCGATTTCGCCGGAACTGCGCCGGTATTCGTAGGCCCGGATTTCCGGGAGATGCCGAAAAGTCTCGCTGCCGTTGGCCTTGGCCGCGTAGCCACCTGCGCTTTTGGCAAAAGTCGCGCCGAGCCCGCCCTGAATGATTACCTGTACGGAATCGTTGTCGAGCACATCCGTATCGGTAACGGAATCGAACTCGCTGAAAAAGTTCAGGTACGGCAAGCCCCCGATTTTCCAGCGACGACCGTTTCGATGTTCCAGATCGAAAGAGGCCGTGTTGGTGTAGCTGCGGGAATGTCCCCAGGGCAGCGAACCGTGTCCGGCAATATCCGTAACGTTGTGAACGATTTTTCCGTCGAAATAACGAACGGGAAACAGGCTGCTGGCAGGGCCGCCGGGCGCACCAAATCCGCCGGGACCACCAGCTCCAGCACCAGCTCCGCCGGGCGCACCGAATCCACCGGGACCACCAGCACCAGCACCACTGGCCCCGCACTGGCACTCATCTTCGCAGGGATCGCAATCGGTTTTATTGACAGCACCGCCTGCCGTATCGTAGTCGCCCGGTGCGGGCGTGTTACAGATACAACCATCGCCGTTACCGCCGCCGCTGTCAGTCCCGCCTTCACTGCTCGTGCCGGGGTCATCGGAGCCGCTGCCGCTGTCGGTCCCGCCTTCACTGCTCGTGCCGGGGTCATCGGAGCCGCTGCCGCTGTCAGTCCCGCCTTCACTGCTCGCGCCGGGGCCGCCTCCGCTGCCACTGTGGGTTGACGGGGCCAGATGGCCGTGGACCGGGCAGTTGGGATTCAACATGCCGGGGCCGGGAATGAACTGGCCGTTGACGAATTGCCCAGTCGAAAGCTGCGTGCCGGAGCCGTCGATGATGGCAAGCTGCTGCACCGCGTTGATGTCGGAGTTTCTCATGTGGCCTTGTATCTGTGCGAGCATGGTGGACGTATTGATGCCGACACCGTAGCCGCCCAAAACGAAGGTGGCGGCGACTTGACCTTGGTTGCGTTTAACATATTGTTGAGCCATGTTTTTAGTTCCTTTTCAAAAAATAGGGTAAATTGTGTTTCAAAAAAAGATGTTGAATGTTATATTTGTGTGACGGTAACAGTTTCGGTGGCCGGTTGCAGTTCGAGCGGGGCGACGTGGAGCTGGAAATCCTCCAGTTCCGTCGATTCCCGATACGAAAACACGACGCGGTTGCCGACGAGACAGGCTTTGTAGGCGGGTGCCGGGCCGGTGATCTCGCTGGTCTCTTGGGTGTCGATATCGTACACAATCGTCTTATAGCGTTCATCCCGGATGCCGGTGACCAGCAGTCGGGACGGCTGCCGGGGATCGAAGGTGACGCGGGCGATACGCTGCATCGACGTGGTCAGCCTGTAACGCAAATGGGACAGGCGGTCCATCAGGTCCAGCGTATGTTCGCCGCCGAGACAGAAATGACGCGGGCTGACGAAGCCGGTCCGAGCGAACTGCTCGCCGACCTTCCTCGGATCGCTCAGCGTGTCCCAGTCCGAGCCGTGCATTTCGTAGAGGCGATAGCTCAGGCCGCCCGGATGCGGAATTCCCGCGATGAAGGAGACCTGCAACTGATTGTTCTCTTTGAAAAACATCGGGTTGCACAGGACGGCGTTGTCCGGCATGGTGGTGTGAACCGGGTGAATCGACTTGGTTGCCCAGTCGGCGCGGTAAATCCGCCAAGGCCGGTAATCCGATGTCATTTCCGGCGCGTCCGGAAGGGTTTGGAGTCGGGCCGGGACTTCGTTCATGCAGAAAATGATCGTCCCGTCGCTGAAAAACGGCATGTGCGTTTTTGCGGCCAGTTTGGTGAAGACTCGTTTGGAACTCATAAAATGTTCTCCTCATTTGGCGATGGTTTTGGTAAAGAGTCTGCGAAAAGATCGCCGGACTGCCCGCTGACTCGAAATGTGTTTTTTATGTCGTTACGTTATTGATCCGATGGATTAAGGCGCGGATTTTCCTGCGGCATCATTTCCGTACTGATTTTCGATTCCATTGAAACGCGGGCCGCCTCGCAGGAAATCACCGCCGTTTCCATATTCGAAACGGAATCAAGCCGATCCGTTTGACGGCAACCGGAAACCGAAACCAAGGCCACGAACAACAATAATGTGCAAAAAAGTTTTCTCATCGACGCTCCAGATAACTGGCCTGCCAAAAAATTTTGGCCCGGAGCAGCGACCGCGCGCAGTGCAACGAAGCGAAGGAAGCTGCGGCACGCGCCGGGGGCGTCACGTCCCGTGGGGCAAATTTTATGCGCGGACCTAAAAAGGTTTGTTACAAATACGCTGTCGAGCCGAAATCGGGCAGCAGGCCGTCGTTGGCTTGACTTTGTGGCAGTGGCGAGGTCACGCCTCGATGCGGCACAAAACCCTCGGAGGATTCCGCTTGCACGGCATCGGGAATGGCCACTTCCCACACGGGCGTTTCGCTCCGTTCGCTCCCAAGTGTCACGGTGGCGAGCATCGCCCCGGCAACTAAAAACTCTTTCATGGTGGGTTCTCCTTTCTTTTTTGTTCAAAAAATTGATGGGGATGGTATATTCAAGCCGCAACAAGGCGGTCGAACACGGATTTCCAGCGTTCCCAAAGGCATTCGGGCGCGGCCAGTTCGTCTTCGAGATATTTTCGTGCGTTTTTTGCCATCGTCCGGCGTAGCGTTTCGTCGTCGGCCAAGAGACCGGCGTAACGGGAAATTTCCTTGTCGTCGTCGGCCAAAAAACCCGTTTCGCCGTGCCGGATCATCTCCCGCCAACCCCAGGCGTTCGGCGCGACGACGGGCACTCCGGCGGCGAAGGCTTCCAGGCCCGCTTGAGGCCAGTTCTCCCGAGCGCCGCCGTTGACGGGGATCATGCAGTGCAGCGTTTCGTAAAACGCTTTCGTCTTCATCGCACCCGGCGTCAGGCAGTCGGCCCACTCCGGCGGCGGTCCGATTTTTTTGAGAACCGTCCCATCGACCCCGAGCATCAAGGCACGCTTTTTCGGATAAGGAATATTCGTGCAAATATCCCATGTTTTGGAAGACCATTTGGCCGGGTCGGGCCGCGCGGCGCGGCCCACGACGAAAGCGGAACCTTTTTCGTGCGGCCGGGGCTGGAAATCCCAGTCCATAGAGTCGAAGGCACCCCGGATCCAATATCCGCAATCGCGGCGATAACCGAAACTCGCCATCTGCGCTTCGAGTTCGCATCGCTGGAATTGCGACTGATAGATCATCACGTCCGGCGGCCCGAAATCGGCGAAAAATTTCTTTTCATGCTCGAACAGGAAGGTCATGCAGTTGAGCCAAACGAGTTTGCAGCCGAGCCGCCTGAGCCTCGGCCCCGCCTCAATGAAACCCCGGTTGCAGAATCCGACGACGATGGAACCGGCCAAACCGGGTACGCGATCCAAGCAATCCGGCGCGGCGACGTGCGTCACGCAACCGAGTGCGTCGAGTTTTCGTACCCATTCCGGGTTGGCATGCCAAGTCGGAATCAAATGAACATCCAAGCCATATCGTTTCCATAACTTGATCGTATGCCAACATTCCGTACTGGCTCCACCGATGTTGCCCGGATAACCGAACAAAAATATTTTATGTGCGTTTTGTTTTCCAGAAGCACCGCCCTTCGACGCTTCGCGATTCAGGGCTTGTCGTCCTGACGTTTCGGTGATTTCACAACGGCTTGAGTCTGCTTGGGTCATGATTTTTTCTCCTTGTTTGATGATCTTGTTTCAAAATGTTCGACGTCACCGAGATAATCTCGCCGCCAACCGATTTCCAGTTCGGCCCGAGGCAGGATCGGAGCGAATTTTGTTGAGTCCCGATAGGCTTCAACCGGGACACCGGTCAAATGTTTTTCGGAAGAAAATCTTCGGTAAATCAGGGAGGAGCGTTCACCGCAGGAATCGTCGCAGGGAACCCTGTTCTCACGGAGTTTCGCATGGAAGTCTCGGTCCTCCCAACCGGAAATCGGGGGGTAGCCGCCTGCGTCGACGAACATATCTCGATCATAGGCGTGCGACGGGTGGGCGGGATAAACCATTTTTGATACGATTTCGTTCTCTTTCGAAAGATAGCACCATTGTTCACAATTCCATTTCGAACCTCGTTCGAATTTTTTTACATGCGACTCCAGCCACCAAGGAAGATAAATGTCATCATCGTCGGTCATCACGACATACTCGCTGTCCGGGGAGGTGAGTGACACGCAGGCGTTCCGCTTTTCACCGAGCGAGGCGAAGCGTCGCGGAAACGAGACGACCTGCCAGTTCTCGCCGCGCAGATCGCCATACTGACCGGCGTCGTCCAAAACGACCAGTTCGCAGTGCGATTTCGGATAGCTCTGCTTTTGGAACGACTCGATCAGTTCCCCGAGCAGATGCGGGCGATTATACGTACAACAACACACGGATAGTTTCAACATGGTCTTTGATGGCGTTGCGATGATTTCAAACGGATATGAATAGATGAACCCGATCTCCGTATATGCCTTAGTAGCGTGGTGCCACGACACATGGATGCCGCGACGGGCCAAGTTTTTCTGGCAGGGCAGTGAATCGATTCGATGCACTGCAGGTCTCAATTCAATTTCAACTCATCGGACTCAATTCCGCCAACATCATCTGGACTTCGACGGGATGCTCGGCAAGCGTTTCACCGTTCATAATGTACTTGCGTCCCCAAGTGTTTTTGCCGGTAAAAAGTCGGACATAAAATCCTGGCTTGTTATCAAGAATGGTCATTGCGTCCGCTTGTTTCCAGCGGCGAAAAAATACAGTGTCTTCTCCTCGTCGCAAAGACGGATAACGTAGTTCTGAGACCGGATGTAAAATCGTCCCAGGAATTCCACGCCATTTTTTGACATACATGGATTCGCCAACGACAACATCGTAACGATATTGATATTTCAAGACATTCGCTTTGCTCGACAAAGCAGCGGCATTCATTTGTACTTGAATCCGCTCCGGATGGCTCCAATCGTCGTCATCCCATTGAATGACAAAAGGCGTTTCAATATGGTCTAACGCTATGTTACGTAAATCACCGAGTGTCCGCTCCGACTGGAAAGGAAGTATGATCTCCTGAATGCGTGGATGATCCATGTCGACAGGAACGCCATCGTTGACGATCAACAAACGCGATGCCGGATACGTTTGTTTCAAAAACGAACGTATGGACATCATCACGTAGGGATGTCGCTCTCTGTTTTGTGTAATCATCACGGCCGTTACTTCAGAATGCTGCTTGTTGTTCATGGTTGTTTGCTCGTTTTGGTTCGGTTGTCGTGGCAGAAAAAACACTATGTGGAAATGCGGCGACTAATTTCAACGTGTCAATCGGATCGGGCTTCGGAATCTCCGGTATTCTTTTGATCGCGTCCTCCAGCGACACATTCCAGACCGTGTGGTCCTCCCGGCCCGTACTGAGAAAATAATCTTGGAACTTGAACTGCTTTTCACGTTGGTGACCGACATCTCTCCAAAGCACCACGGGAACCCCATAAGCCTCGGCGATAATCAAACCGTGCAGCGAACTCGTGACCAGTCGCTCTGCGGCCAAGATGCCGTCAATGACTTCTTTTGGCGGGTCACTGGTCGATAGCAATTGCACATCACTCTGTAAGGCGAGCCGACGAAGCCGGACATCGGAATAGTGCGGCAATACCGCTGTTTTATATCGTTTGTCAATGTTGGGATCATAAATTTGTGGCATCAGCCAAGCAGGATCGCCGTAGACCGCAGGACAGTCAATATCGTAACGATGCAATACATCGCGAGTTTTTGGGCCGCGAACCGCAAAGACTCGAATGTTTTTTGTCTTCACGGGCCGACCACGTATCCCACTACCCCAAACACAATCTCCTTCCGCCACCGATCCGAGAATTGATCCGAGTGCGAGGAGCTTGCCCGGCTTGTCGGAATACTGAACCTTATGTCGTGACACATGCGATACGATAATCGGAGATAAAAGATCACCGAAATTTGCTCTCGTCTTCCACCAGTAAAGCGGTATACTCATACGGTTTGAAATAAAAAATGATCATCGGATTTCGTACAGGTGGATTTCCGACCCTGCGCAATCTGTGAAAGCATTGACATCGTCGGCACCGGGGTGTGTCAGGTAATTGACATCATTCGGCGTTTTCGTCGCTTCGACATTTCTTGCGCGGGTGACCCGTTTGTCTTCCCGGCTCCAACTCTGGCGTTCGGGGTGATTCGCATGAACCGGATATTTTTCGCACGATTTCCGCACGAACCCGATTTTTTCGCAACGAATATGGAAATCGACATCTTCGAATCCCCAGCCGGAACAACGCTCGTCAAACCCGCCGGTTTTGATCCAATCGCCGCGTGTCAACGCGTTCCACGACCCTTTTCCCGAATGCCGTACCCGGCCGTGTGAAATGCACGGCACCCAAAAATGCACTCCCGGCACGACGGTTGCCCGTGTCGCGTCGAGCAGGTCGCGGGTTGTCAGTATGTCGATATCGCTCTGAATAATGATGTCGCAACCTGTTTGGAGAAGGCGTCGGATACATCGATTGAGTTCACGCGATTTGTTGTAATATCCACGAGTTGTGCCTTGAGCAATCGCCAGCATGTCGCCCGGATTCATCGCATTCTCGGCATGTTCGCGAAATCGTGCGATAGTTGCCGGTTCGATATTGTTCGCTGCAACGGCGATTCCAACCGGTTGTGGCTCTGTTTTTAAGAAGGTCATTTTGTATCCTTTCCCTTTCTGCGGAGGTGGAAAATAGTGAACGGAGCGCAGACCGCCCATAGCAAATGCGAAGCTAAGGAAACAGCGGCTCGCGAGCAAGCGGCCAAAAACTGTAAGACAAAAGTTTCAGCATACCGGTTTGATGTCGTCATTATTGTTCAAGGAATGAGAGGGTGGGGTCACCATTTCCCTTCCGGGCAATGTTCCGTCCCCATCGCGATCTTGTTGAGCAAGGGACTCGTCGCGGTTCCGACGTGGCAGCCACAGATTTTGCAGCGACCGTAATTTTCGTCCAAATACTCACACCCTTGGCAATGTGTCGTGAAAATGTCGAGAATCTCGTCCTCGTTTCGAATTGGTCTGCCCGCTTTGATCCAGCGGGATAAGGCCCTCCCGTAACGATAAGCCAGTTTCACATAATTTTGGCGGTCAGTTGTTTCCATCGGTTTCCTCCACAGGGCCGTTCATGGTTCCGTTCTCCGGTTTGGTCTCCACCGTTTCCATCGTGATGCGGGCCGCCTCGCAGGAAATTACCGCCGTTTCCGAAATCGAAACGGAATCCGTGCCATTCGTTTGACGGCAAGCAGAGGCCGAAGCCAAGACCATGAACAACAATAATGTGCAAAAATATTTTTTCATCGAAGCTCCAGATAACGGGCCTGCTGAAAATTTTGGCCTGTAGCAGCGACCGCGCGCAGTGCAACGAAGCGAAGGAAGCTGCGGTACGCGATCTGGCGGCATGAAACTACGGGTCAAAATTGATACGCGGACCTAAAAAGGTTCGTTACAAATATGCCCGAGAACCGAAGTCCGGCAGCAGCGATTTCTCGACCGTCATTTCTTGTAACACCGGAAGCGTCACTCGTTCGTGCGGCAAAAAACCATCGCTGGGGCTGGAAATCACGGATTTCGGGACCGAATATCCCTTCACGCCTTCGCCGGGTGAATCGGCAAAAATCGTCAAGGCCGCGACGAGCGAGCCGGTCATCAAAAACTCTTTCATGGTTAATTCTCCTACGAGGCTTCGGGCTCCGGGCATCAGGCTTCAGGAACCGACGCACAGCCGAAAACAATTAGTACAAAAAATTCTGAAGTCTGGGGCCTGATCCCTGATGCCTGTTCTACTCACACTCACAAATATTCTTTCGTCCCAAAATCGTCGAGCGATTGCGGAACGAAACCTTCCAGTTCACTGTACGAAAACGTGTCACCCTGCTTGCACATGCGGTCGAAAACCCTGAATTCCACGCCGAACGAGCCCCAGGGCATGTCCTCCCAGTACGGCCCGGCGTTCCAGTTGTCGCCCCAAGAATTCAGGATGACAAAAATTCTGTTACCGGATTGCGTCGTCCGCCGCGCGATCACGGCCATCGAATGATTCCAGCTTCCCGCCGGTGTACAAATACCCTCCTTGTCCCGCTTCGTCTTGAATCCGACATCGGAACAGACGTTGATTGGATAACCGTTACCCAAAAGCGACCAGGCCGATTCCGCATCCTTCACGCGGACCGCGCTTTTCACCGGATGCTTTTGGGCCTCGATTTTCAAGGCTTCACCGACACCGCTTCGACCGAACTGACGGCAGCGGGCTTGATCGTATTCCGTCAGGTCGATATTTTCGTAGCGTAAACAATAAAGCGTTCCCATCTGCATGACGGCTCTGGCCATCGCGCTGCCGTAACAGCCGTCGCCGCCGCGACCGAGCATCCCCGCCGCCTCCCGGCCCAGTCCGTAAATCCCGTCGGCGGAACATATCGCACGAAAATCCTGAAACTTGTCCAACAGCACAATCTCCACGGCGGACAGCACGTTGACCGCCTGAGCCGTCGCATTTCCCGTACAGGAACCGACGCTGCCCTGATTGTAGGATCGAACGCAATCGATCCCATCCCGTTTTTTGAGCCAGCGCTCTGCCAGCCCGGCCTTTTTCAAACAGGCCATTAATGGACGATAAAGCAGCGCATCCTTGTTGTTGTCCTGCTCGACCAACGCCTCGACCTGCTCGTAATAAATGTGCGGTAATGTGCGGCAAAACTCCTCGGTGGCCCGCGGATTCGGAATCCAGCCCTGCGTGAATTCCGCAGGAGGCCTCTGCGCCCCAGCTTTTTCCGTGGTTCCCAGCATCCCGGCAAACGGCAGTGTGGCAAAAAGTTTCAAAAAGTCACGTCGTTTCATGGCGCAAAAACCTCCTTAGAACGCGCGAAAAAAACTTACTCAAAAAGGAACCGGAGCTATACCGTATGTGTTTTCTTTTTCCTACTGGCCCAATGTCAGTCGATGGGCCGTGAAACGGCGGTCAGGGAAGGATGATTCACGGATTTCCACCGGACTGGCGGCAGGTCGCAACTCGGTTCCTGTTTCAAAAAGGCTCTGGGATCATGGTCCATTTCAAGCCACGGCAGGTCGTGTTTCGGATCGACGCTGTGATGCCGGAAAGCAAACTGGTCCGAGGAAGCCATGACGCGGGACCGACCATTTTTTACCCGCCATTCGTAATGGATGCCCGCATCGGTCACATCGCAAAGCCGTGCGAACATTTTCATGCCCGCCCCCGGCGGGACAGGAAGTCGACGGGCCAGCAGGTCATTGATGCGTTTGGGGGCGGTCGTTCCCCAGCGCATTTCGAACGGAATTTGATTCAATTGGATCAGGGAAACGTTCGGAAAGCGTTTTTCGCAATCGGCCAGCAGGAAACGGACGCCGAATTCCGGCGCACAATAAACGTATTCATCCGCGTCGATGAACAGTCCCCAGTCGAGCGTCGCGCGACGGCGGCGAATAAAATCGACGTAGGCTTCCACCTGACCGTGGATGATCTCGCGCGTTTCCGGGTGTCGTGGGCACCAATCGACGATCTCGACAAGTCCCCCGTATTCGGCGGCAAGGGCTTCCATTTCCTGTCGGATTTGAGAGTCGCTCCAATGAGATGTCAGTTCGCCGTAACGTTCGCCACGTTTCGATATCCCGTTTCGTTGCAAGGTTCCGCGACGATAAATCGATTGCGGGTTGAGACTGCCAACGCTTCCGGTGTTATCGTAGACAACGATCTTCGAGGCTCCGGCCCGAATGTGGTGTTCGATCCAGTCCTGCCACCAGGGATGGGATTCCCGTAACAGTGCGACACAGCAAACGCCCCAGGTCGGCGGCGTAATCGTTCCCTTGTTCATGTTGCCAACAGATGTCATGGATAATTCCTTATTGTTTGCCAGTTCAAGTACGAGCCCTTTTTTCACGGAGAGCAGTAGGCGTCAGACTGCTTCCGCTTGCGATCACTATTCACTATTCACTATTCATTAGTCACTCCCCACATGCCCAGGCGACGGCCCGGATCGCGTCGACGAGATTTTTGCGATTCGTTACGGTAATCTCGACCGATTCCCATTTACCGTCGATCCGGGCACCGCCGGTCCCGAAGCCGATCACGACATCGATGTCCTCCGCAAGTTTCGGATAGCGACCGGCGATGCCCGTTTTTCCGAAACACAAACGTCCGCTCCGTTCATTGATAAGCCGCACTTCGGCACTCGACTTGATAATGCCGTTCTCATCCCGCTCGATCACGTCGGCCAGGGCGAGGTAAAAGGATGTCAACCGCTCCGCATCGTCCGCATTCCATTTCGTGTTGCGAATTGGATCGACAATTTTTCGTAGCTCATCCGCCGGAACAATGACGCTTGGGTTCACCTCGTTTTCGTTCGGCAAAAAGGAACGAAACAGGTCAGGCCGAAACGCTACGACCAGCGCGGCGGCAATGAGGATCAAACCGATGTTTTTCACGACGCACCTCCCTTCTTTTTGGGTGTCGATTTGTCGCGCCGGGCGACGAGTGCC
>QMCE01001142.1_pt1 | contig 14407 bp, 8 predicted proteins | sample 1821851 | NCBI WGS metagenome assembly QMCE01 (sample SAMN09453174, study PRJNA476694) | Termite gut metagenome, whole genome shotgun sequencing project. | isolation source: worker | host: Odontotermes sp. | place: South Africa:Pretoria | collected 2016-01-28 | reverse complement strand
AAGAGCTCCGATGTCCTGACCGTCACGCTGGTCGAAAAAGCCACGGGACTGGAGCAGATCGTGGTGACCGGCTACCAGAATATACGCAAACCCGACATGGTCGGCTCGGCCGCGGAGATAGACCCCGACGACCTCTTCAAAGACCCCACGCGCACCCTCGAAGACATGATGCAGGGGGCGGTGGCCGGCATGGTGGTCAACCGTACCGACGGCCTTGTGGGCACGCGGCAGAAGGTGCGCGTCCGCGGAACGTCGACCCTTCTGGGCAGCCAGGAGCCGGTGTGGGTTGTGGACGGGATCATACAGGAAGACCCGCTGCCGTTCAAGGCGCAGGAGCTCGACTCGTTCGACCCCGACAGTTTCGACATGATGCGCGATTTCGTGGGCAGCGCCATCTCGTGGCTAAGCCCCAACGACATAGAGAATATCACGGTACTCAAGGATGCCTCGGCCACGGTGATGTACGGTGTGAAGGCGGCCAACGGCGTGATCGTGATAACGACCAAAAAAGGGCAGACGGGCCGCGTCTCGGTGGGTTACAGCGGCGGGATGAGCGTAACAGACCGCCTGCGCTACGGGAACATGAACCTGATGAACTCCAAGGAGCGCATCGACGTCTCGCGCGAGATATACGAACGCCGCCTCTACGGCACGAGGTATAACGAGTCGGTTGGCTATGAGGGGCTTCTGAAACGTTATATCAACAAGGAGATAACCTACGCCGAGTTCAACGACGGGGTGAAGTACCTCGAACAGGTGAACACCGACTGGCTCGACATCCTTTTCCGCATGCCGGTGAGCCACAACCACAGCGTCAACATTTCGGGCGGCAGCGACATGGTAACCTATTACGCCTCTGTCAACGCAAGGCAGGTAATGGGCACGGCCAAAGGCAACGACTCCGAGTCCTACGGGGCGATGGCCAATATCGACGTGAAGTTCAACGACAGGCTCTCGGTGGGCGTTCGACTCAATACCAACATGACCACCACCAACAGCTTCTACCGCGTCGACCCCTATGCCTACGCCACCAGAACGAGCCGTGCGATCCCGTGCTACGACGAGCAGGGCGACCTCTTCTTCTACGGCGCCGACAGCAATGGCTATCTCTACAATGTGGTGAACGAGCTTGCCCATACGGGCAACATGAACGAGGTGCGCGGATACGGCCTGAACGCCAACCTGCGCTACGACATCCTTGACGGACTGCGCTACGAGACGCTATTCGGGCTCACGTCGAGCAATACCAATGGCGAAAGCTACGCCTCGGAGAAGAGCTACTACATGACCCAGGACGACCGCCGCGGCTACGAATTCGGGCAGTACGGTCCCGAGGACGACGAGTACAAGAAATCGAACATACCCCACGGCGGCGAGCTTAACACGATGGAGAGCCGCTCGCTGTCGTGGACATGGCGCAACCAGTTGTCGTTCAATCGCGTCTTTGCCGATCGCCACCGCGTAAACGTGATGGTGGGGCAGGAGATGCGCAGCAGTACGGTCAAGGGGGTGTCGGCTACCACATACGGCTACTTCCCCGACAGCGGCAAGCAGATCAACATGCCTCCGCGCACAATACTCCACACGTCGAGCGGAGAGATGGTCGCCAACCCGCTCTACAATTCGATCTTCACGAATATCACCGACACGCGCTCCAACTTCCTATCCTACTACGGCAGTGCCACCTACTCCTATGACGAGCGATACGTGGCCACGGCAAGCATCCGCTCCGACGCCTCGAACCGTTTCGGCCAGGACCGCCGCCACCGCTTCCTGCCCGTCTGGTCGGTGGGCGCGAGGTGGAATATCAACAACGAGCCGTGGATGAAAAGCCAAAATGTGGTGAGTGAGCTGAACCTGCGCGCGACATACGGCTGGCAGGGGAACGTGGCCGAGGGCGTGGGCCCCGACCTGATCCTCTACATCCCCTCGGATGTGGTCGACCCCTCTACCGGCGAACGCGAACTCAAGATACGCAGCCTGCCATACGCCGACCTGCGCTGGGAGCGGACGGGGACGTGGAACGTGGGCCTCGACGCAGGTTTCATGCGGAACCGCTTCGGCATGACGCTGGAGTTCTACCGCAAACGCACCGAGGACGTGGTGGTCAACACCGAACTGGCCATGTCCTACGGCATTCCGTCGATGCCGGTCAACGACGGTTCGATCCTCAATAACGGTTTCGAACTCTCGCTTCGCGCCACGGCTGTGCGCAGCCGCGATTTCGTATGGACGCTCACGCTCAACACCGCAAAGAACTTCAACCGCGTGAACTCGACCATAGACCGCTCGGCAGATTGGCGCTATGCCGCCACGGGCAGGCTCAATAAAAAGGGCTACCCGATCTCGGCCTTCTGGGCCTTCCCCTTTACGGGCGTCAATCAGGAGTGGGGCTACCCCGAATTCGATATACCCACCGCGGAGGAGAACGTGGCAGCGGTCACCGACGTTACAGAGTACATGCGCTACATGGGCAAGCTCGACCCCGACTTCTCGGGCGGCCTTTCCACCGTGTTCCGTTACAAGACGCTCTCCCTGTCGGCATCGTTCAATATGAACATCGGCGGCAAGAAATTCCTCTACTCCGTTTTCGCCGACAGTGGACTGCCGAGCGCCTACAACAACCTGCCGCGCGAGTTGGTGAACCGCTGGAGGCCCGGCGATACCGACGCCACACTGCCCGGCATCTCGGGCAACGTGCCGACCAACGCGACGGGAACGGCCACCGACTGGCCCCATGTCTTCCTGCCATCGAACCAGAAGGAGTTTCTCTACACGATGTACAACAGCTCCGACGCGCGCGTGGTCAATGCCTCATACCTGCGCTGCAACGGCATATCGCTGTCCTACACCTTCCCGCGGCACCTGATCGAGCGTATGATGATGAGCAACCTGTCGATCTCCGGCTCGGTCTCCAACCCATTTATCATCGCCGGCAAAGACCTGAACGGCATGGACCCCGAGGTGGCCACAGGACGGCAGCCGATAACGCAGACATATTCGCTTAGTGTTAATATCAGTTTCTAAACCCCGAACGAAGATGAAAATCATAAGGTACATATATCTCATAACGGCATCCGCGGCGCTGTTGTCGGCGGGCGGGTGCAAAGGCTTTCTCGAAGAATACAGCCTCACCGACCTGCGTCCGGGTACTGTGCAGGATATTCAGGCACTGATGATGGGTGAGGCCTATCCGTCAAACTACACGATGACGGAGGAAACACCATTCGCACAGTATCTCGAACTGCTGACCGACGACGTGGAGAGCAGCTTTACCGAAAACGCAGCTATAATCACCGACCTGCTCCACGGCGCGGGGCCCTTCACGTGGCATCCTGCGATGTTCCGGATGATGGAGGAAAGCGGCGTGGCAACCGACTCCTACGAGTTGTATTACTCCCACATAAAAGGGTGTAACGTTGTGTTGGATGAGTTGCCCAAAGTCTCGGGCAGCGAAGCCGAAAAGGGCGAAGTGCGCGGCGAGGCGTTGGCCCTGCGCGCCTACTACTATCTGATGTTGGTCAATCTCTTCGGGCAGCCCTACAATGCCGCGGGTGTCGATATTGCCACCTCGCCCGGCGTGCCGCTTATCCTCGAATCGAAGGTTACCGACCTCGACCCCGTCAGGGCCTCGGTCAAGGCGGTCTACGACCAGATAGAGAAAGACCTCAAAGAGGCGGGCGAACTGCTGACGAAGTATGGGCAAAAGAGGAGTAAATTCCACGTCTCCCCCGCTTTCGTCCACGCCGTGCTTTCGCGCGTGTACCTCTATCAGGAGAAGTGGGAGCAGGCCGCGGAGCAGGCTTCGCTGGGGCTCGCCATCAATCCGGTGCTGATCAAGCTCGCCAACATGACCATGCCCTCGGCCTCGGGTACGTTGTCTACGCCGATCTACGCGGCCAACAGCGACGAGACGATATGGCTCCATTCACACGGCTGGGAGTTCCGCTATTTCTCCTATTTCCAGAGCACCCCGAGCCCCTATTCACAAAAACCAGCCTTCTACGTTTCGCAGAGCCTGAAGGACGTATACGATTACGACCTCACCAGCGCGGACAACAGGAAAGACCTGAGGCCCACGATGTACTACGTCAAGTGCCGCTATCTTAGCCTCTCCACCTACGACCTGTGGTATGGTTCCAAAGTCGTAACCGCTTCTGTAGGCGGCAAGGGCGTGCGCGTGGCCGAGCTCTACCTCAACAGAGCCGAGGCTCTGGCCCAACGATTCATCGCCACGGGCGACGCGCAGTTCCGCACACAGGCGCTGGCCGACCTCAACTTCCTGCGCGAGTACCGCTACGACACGCGCAACGTCGCCTATCAGCCGGTCGACATTGCCGACGGCAACGAGCTGCTGAGCTTCTGCCGCGACGAACGCCGCCGCGAACTCTGCTACGAGGAGCACCGCTGGTTCGACCTGCGCCGCTACGGCATGCCCGAGATCCGCCACACGTTCCGCGGTTCGACCGAGGAGCAGGCCGTGGAGCATGTGCTTGCGGCGGGAGACAAACGCTATGTGCTGCCGATACCCGAAACGGCTCTTGCAAAGAACCCCAATCTCGTACCAAATCCCTAAAAAGACCATGAAAAACATCAAAATATTAGCGGCGCTGCTCTTTGCTGCCGCCGTCACCGCAGGATGCGACAAGGAGGTTGCTCCCGTAAGCGGCACCGAACCCGAGAATGTCTACGGCGACCACACCCTGCCGCAGGGCAACCACGACTACGACGGCTACATAGCCGATTTCTACGAGGATTACGGCACCCTGTTGCTTTATAAATATGTCGACCACGACCTTTACTGGAACGTGACGGCAAGCCTGCAACGCCTGCCCGACACCTCTACCGCCACGCCCGGCCAATTGCTTTCGGGTTACATGGACGAGCCGGCCGACGAGAATTACGTGGACGAGCAGTTGGAGCTGATACGTGCCAAGTTCTTCCGTTGGTTCTCCGAATCGTTCCTGAAAGAGATGCTGCCCCGCAAGATATTTCTGACGAGGACGTTCCGCTTCGTGTACTGGCGCGACGGCGCGTACACCACCAACGTCCCGGCGCATTGCTACTCCGGCTCCGACTACCTTGCCTTCGAGTGGGGCGGCCCTGAGATCGCGGCGATGACCGCCGCCGAGAAGAATGCGTTCCAGGCCACGTCGTGCAGCGAGTTCCTCAAACGCCTCTACACCAATGGCAAGATAGAGGCCGCCCCGCTCTTCTTCACCGTCTCGCCTTACACCAACCTCTACCCCAACGCGACGGTGAGGCCCACGGTGGGCATCCTGCCCAATTGCGCCACCCCGGCCAATCAGGCCAACGACTGGAACTCCTACGTGCAGTATATCGTCCAGACACCCTACGCGACGCTCACCGCCCCGGGAGGCCAACTCGACCCGGCCGTCGACGTCAACGGTATGATACGCAGGAAGTACGACATCATCACCGCGCACTTCCGCGACACCTATGGCATCGACCTTCAGGCGATAGGCAACGATCTGGAAATATGAAAAAAGCTGCGATCATTGCACTTCTGACACTTGTCTGCGGCGACCTCTTCTCGCAAGGGGTCGCCTTGCAGGAGATCACCCTCGCCGAGGCTATGCGCCAGGCGCGGGAGCAGGACAAGCTTATATTCGCCGACTTCTACGCCGTATGGTGCGGGCCTTGCAGGGCGATGGCCGAGAGGCTCGAAACGGAGAGCGCCGCCGCCGAATATTTCGGCCCGCGCTTCATCTGCGTGAAATTCGACATGGAGCGCGGCGAGGGCAAGGAGCTAACCGAAAAACACGGCTTCACGTCTATCCCCACCTACGTCGTTTTCGACAGCGAGGGCAACGAACTGCACCGCATAGCCGGGGCCGCACCGCTGGACGAGTTCATCGCGCGGGTCGATGCGGGGCTTGCGCAGGGCAACACCGCCGATGTGTTGTCCGCCGAGTTCGACTCGGGCCGGATGTCGAAAAAACGGATGCTGGAGTATGTCGGACTGCTCGCCGTGCAGGGCAACGCCGACCGCCGCGCAGAGGTGGGCAACCGGCTGTTGGGGCAACTTTCTGCCACGGAGAAGCTCTCGGCGGAGTACTGGCCGCTGCTTGCCGACCGGTATATAAACCCCGCGGAGTCGGAACACTTCGTTTTCCTGCTTGCCAACCGCGAGGCTCTCGTGCGCGCAGTGGGCGAGGGGGCGGTCAACAACAAGATACAGCAGAACCTCTATGTGATAAACAGCCATCTGGCCGGACATTGCACCGGGGAAGACCTTCCCCACCTCGACCGCATCGTCGGCCTTATCGGGAAGTATGACTTTCCGGGCAGGGAAACGGCCCTATTGCGCGCGCGAGTGGCACGCATGGTGACAACGAAAGATGCCGACGGGATGCTGTCGTTCTTCGAGGAGAACCTGCCCCGGATTGAACCGCAGATGCTGATGTCGCTCAGTTCACCGCTGGGGTTTATAGCCGGGACAGACGACCGCGCCACGCTCATGCGGGCATCGGCCCTGGGCAGGCGCTTCGTCGAGGCGGCGCCCGAGGGTTTCGCCCGAAGGCGCATAGCCCAGAATTTTGCCGACTTCGACAAGAAGCTCTCCGAGGGGGTCTGGTGGGAAGACCTCTCTCTTGAAGAGGCGCAGGCCCGCGCGCGCGACAAAAACCTGCTCATACTCGTCGATTGCTACACGAGTTGGTGCGGGCCTTGCAAGACGATGTCCGAGAAAGTGTTTACACAGAAAGCGGCGGGCGATTTCTTCAACAGCCGTTTCGTGAACGTGAAATTCGATATGGAGAAGGGCGAGGGCTTGGCGATAAATGAGCGTTACGGCGTCGATGCCTACCCCACGTTCCTGATCCTCGCCTGCGACGGGCGCGAGATCAACCGGATAATCGGCGCCATGTCGCTCGATAAGTTTATCGCCAAGGCCGAGCGCGCCATCGCGCCCGATAACGATTTCGATGTACTGGAGGCGGAGTACGCCGGCGGCGCGATGTCCGACGGGAGGATGAAGACGTTCGTACTAATGCTGGCCGACGCCTACGATGACCGGACGCGCGGCGTGGCCGAAGAACTATTCTCGCGCCTGCCCGCCGATGCGAAGACCTCGGCCGAATACTGGCCGCTGCTGAGCAACCCGCGGATCATCCCCGGCACGTCCGAACACTTCCTCTTTATGCTCGACAACCTCGACGCCATTAAGCGGAATGTGGGTGACGAACCCGTAGAGAACCATCTGAAGGCTTTCAGGCGCAATTTCAACAACTATTTCGAGTTGTCGCAACGCTACGCAGCCGGTGACCGCGACAAGGAGATGCTGTTGGAATACGTCCGCCTGCTGAGCGCGTTCTACAAAGGGCGGGCATACGAGGCGCGCGACGAACTTTTCAACCGGCTCAGCGACCGCGAACGCCGCGACCCGCACTTTTGGGATTTGTACAATCTGGCCGGTTTGGAAGGCCCCGACAATCCCACGTTCGACTATCTGCTGAAAAACCGCAAGCGCTTCAACCGCACAATAGGGCGGGACAAGGTGGACAAATTGGTAGAAAGGGTACGGCGCGACGGAACGATTTAGCCGCTGCATACCAGATAAGATCGTCGGCCGGGTCTATTTCCCGGCCGACGATCTTTATTTTAGCGACATAAGTAAACGTGAGTTCGGTTTGATAGACGGTCAAATACAGTTGAAAGCCGAGCGCAATCGTGCAAGCTTGCTTGCAAAAGATTGCCGAGGCGCATCCTATCTTATGCAGAGATAGTGGTTAACCGTTAATCATTAACCGTTAATCACTAATTTTTTCGTATCTTGCGGGGCAATCCAAATAGATGCGATTATGAGAATCCTGTCATTAATAATTATGTTCGCCGCGGCAAGCCTGTCCTCATGCGTGGGAGAGGGCGGCGAGGAGAATGAGACCAAGAACTATATAAAGGTGGGCGACCCGGTGCCGGAGTTCGCACTACAGGATAATTCCTCGGGCCAATTCAGATCGCCGGACGACTTTACGCAGCAGAAGACCCTTCTGGCTTTTATCACCACGACCTGCCCCCATTGCAGGCGCGAGATGCCTTTTGTCGAATACGCTTACGAACAACTCTCGGCCGACGGACTGACGGTGGTGCCGATAGGGCGCGGAGAGACCCATGATACCATGACGGATTATTGGGCGGATCTGGACCTGGGCATACCGCGCTGGTTTATCGATCCCTACCGTGACGCGTTCGACCTGTTCGCCAATCAGACCGTCCCGCGCTTCTACCTTGTGGACGGCAGCGGCAAGGTTGTGTGGATGATAGTCGGAGAGCTTGCGCCCGGAGACTTCACCGAAGAAAAGGGCGACCAGTTTATCGAACTCATTAAGCAAAAACTAAACCTATAAAACACATGAAATTCTTCATCGACACGGCCAACCTCGACCAGATCAGGCAGGCGAACGAATTAGGCATCCTCGACGGCGTAACCACCAATCCCTCACTGATGGCGAAGGAGGGCATAAAAGGCGAGTCAGCGGTGTTGCAGCATTACGTGGACATCTGCGAGATCGTTTCGGGCGACGTGAGCGCCGAGGTACTCTCGACCGACTATGACGGCATGGTGGCCGAGGGGAAACGCCTTGCCGCGCTCCATCCGCAGATCGTGGTGAAAGTTCCCTGCACCAAGGACGGCATCCGCGCGATCAAGCACTTCTCCGACAACGGCATCAAGACCAATTGCACGCTCGTCTTCAGCCCGGGGCAGGCGCTTCTGGCCGCCAAGGCCGGCGCGACATACGTTTCGCCGTTCGTCGGCCGGTTGGACGACGTGGCGAGCGACGGGGTGGCGTTGGTCGCCCAGATCGTCGAGATATATGATTACTACGGCTACGCGACGCAGGTCCTCGCAGCCTCGATCCGCAGCACACAGCACATAATCCAGTGCATGGAGGCGGGCGCCGACGTGGCGACATGCCCACTGGGGTCGATCCTCGGCCTGCTAAACCACCCGCTTACGGATAAGGGCCTCGAAATCTTCATCAAGGACGCCGCCAAAATGGAGTAGGCATTAACCCCATGTGGAACTGCCGCTTTTTGATCAAAAGGCGGCAGTTTTTGTCAAAAAATAAATGAATGAAAAAGATAGGAATAATCTCCGATACACATAACGTCTTCGACGACAAGCTGATGCGCTTTCTGGACAGCGTCGACGAGGTGTGGCACGCCGGTGATTTCGGTTCCATAGAAACTGCCGACCGGATCGCGGCGTTCAAGCCGCTGGTGGGGGTATACGGGAATTGCGACGGCGGTGCGACGCGGATAACTTATCCGGAATTCCGCGTCTGGGAGTGCGAGCAGGTGAAGGTGATGATGACCCACATCGGCGGCTATCCGGGACGGTACGACCTGAAAACATATGCCCGCCTGCAAAGTGCCCGCCCGAAGATCTTCGTGGCGGGGCATTCCCATATATTAAAGGTACAGTACGACCGCGCGCTCGACCTGCTGTTCATAAACCCGGGCGCGGCGGGGCAGAGGGGCTTCCACAACGTGCGAACGGCCGTGCGGTTCACGATCGACGGCGAACAGATCTGCGACATGGTGGTCGGCGAGTGGGAGAAAGACCACGCCGCCCACGACATGTAACATTCCGGCTTCCCATACCTCTTATATGACGTACCCCATGATTGCAACCATGAAAAGATCATTACTTATCCTGTCGCTGTGCCTCGCGTGCACGGCGGCGTTCGGGCAGTCACCCGCAAAACTTTCGCGCGCGCAGGCCGTCGCCGATATCGACACGATGGCCTACCTGATCACCACCATCCATCCCGACCCGTTCACGATTATCCCCGAGAGTGATTTCCGGACGGGTATCGAGCGCGTCAAAGCCTCGCTCCCCGACAGCGTGAAAACGCTCGACCTATACCTGCAACTTGCCCCGATAGTGGCCTCGCTCGGCGACGGGCATACCTCGTTGCAAGCCCCCGGACCGATATTCGGGTGGTTGGACGGCGCCCGGTGGTTTCCGCTGCCACTTGAGGTCGATCCCGATACTTTCGAGATGACGTCCGACGGTAGGCAGGTCGCGCAGATCAACGGGATCCCCACGGCAGAGATCGTCAGGAAAGTCCTTGCAGCCCAAAGCGGCGAGAGCATGGCGTTCAAGATCGCAGGAGTGCAGGAGTGGCCGATCTGGGTCTCGGCGCTCTACTCTGCCGAAAGCTATGCGGTCGCGTTCGATGATGGAGGAACGGTCGAAGCGGATGGGATCACAATAGAAAAATTCGCCGAATTGCCGGATGTCCAAAATACCGGAATACGTCCGCCCTATGCCTATGATCTGGTAGACGACAAGAACACGGCGATACTTGAATTCAATGCTTTTCGCGACGAAGAGCGATTTGCCGCATTCCTCGACTCGATGTTCACCGATCTGAATGGCAGGGGTACGTCAAACCTGATCATAGACCTGCGCGCCAACGGCGGAGGCAACAGCAATCTGGGCGATGAGTTGCTTCGATACATATCACCGGCGCCGTTCAAGCAGTACGGGCCGACGACAATACGCTTTAGCGAGCCGGTGCGCAAGCTATATCCCGACAGGTATGCATCCATGCAGGATACGATATTTGTGAGCCACAACGAAGAACTTATTCAGCCTTATGCCGATACACTACGTTTCCGGGGTAATGTTTACGTTCTGACGAGCCCGAGGACTTTTTCATCCGCGACGGATTTTGCATGGGCATTTCAGTATTTCGACATGGGGACGATCGTCGGCAGCGATACGGGAGGCTATGCGGTTTGCTTCGGGGATTCGATAAGAGCCATGTTGTCATATTCTCGAATGCTGTTAAGCGTGTCGTGGAAAGAATTCTACGGCTACGGCGCGACCGAAGCCGACCGCCGTCCCGTGCGCCCCGACATCGAAGTCCCGGCGGCCGAGGCTCTCGATTATGTGCTTGAGAATCTTATAAAGTAGGCGAGCGGCAACGGGTCGCCCCCGATTTTTTCCTTTTCGCCCGTCGGGTCGGAGGGCGTGTGTGGATTTTACGAACAAATTTCATACCTTGAGCATCTTCATGCTCCGACGATGAAAAATATCTAAAACCCGATACACATGAGAAAGACATTTTTACACATTTTGTTCCTGCTCGCCGCGACTGCCGCGACGGTGAGCGCACAGCAGGAAATGAGGCTGCTGCGGTTCCCGACAACCAACGGCAGCGAGATCGTATTTTCGTACGCCGGCGACCTGTACAGGGTTCCGGTGGAGGGCGGCGACGCGGTGCGCCTGACCTCGCACGTGGGTTACGAGATGTTCGCCCACTTCTCTCCCGACGGAAAGACGATCGCGTTCACGGGGCAGTACGACGGCAACACGGAGGTCTACACGATCCCCGCCGCGGGCGGCGAACCGGTGCGCCTGACCTACACCTCGACCAACGCGCGCGACGATCTTGGCGACCGCATGGGCCCGAACAATATTGTTATGGGCTGGACGCCCGACGGCAAAAGCGTTCTTTACCGCAACCGCACTGGCAGCGGCTTCGACGGCAAACTGTGGCTCGTGAGCATCGAGGGCGGTTTGCCGACACAGGTGCCGCTTCCCGAAGGAGGTTTCGCAAGCTGGTCGCCCGACGGCAAACGGCTGGCCTACAACCGCGTGATGCGCGAGTTCCGGACGTGGAAGTACTATGAGGGCGGCATGGCCGACGACGTGTGGATCTACGACCCCGCGCGTAAAAGCGTCTCAAATATAACCGACAACAAGGCGCAGGACATATTCCCGATGTGGGTGGGCGACGTCATATATTTCTGCTCCGACCGCGACCGGACGATGAACATTTTCTCCTACGACACCCGGACGAAACAGACAAAAAAGGTGACGGCTTTCACCGATTACGACGTGAAATTCCCCACGGCGGGCGGCGACCTGATCGTCTTCGAGAACGGCGGCCATATATGGAAATTGCGCACGGGAGATATTCCCCTCCAAATGAGCGTCGACCGGTGGTTCCCGGAGAAGGTTACCATAAACCTCGCGGCCGACAATGTCTACGCGCGCGACGAGATCATGGACGGCTCGAAATACGTGCGCGCGGTGAGCGCCTCGCCCGACGGGGAGAGGGTGGCGGTCACGGCGCGCGGCGAGGTGTTCGACGTGCCTGTCGAGAAGGGAGTTACGCGCAACGTGACCCGCACGCCGGGCGCGCACGAGCGTTCGGCGCAGTGGTCGCCCGACGGCCGCCACATCGCCTATATTTCCGACCGCACGGGCGAAACCGAACTGTGGCTCCAGCCCGCGGAGGGCGGCGACCCGGTTCAGTACACGAAGAACAATGACAGCTATATCACCGGTTTCGAATGGTCGCCCGATTCGAAAACCATTGTATACCAGGACCGTAAGAACCGCGTGCGCCTGTTGGACATCGCAACTAAAGGCGTCTCGACCCCGATAGAAGATCCGCGCGGCGCACCCCGCGGCGTTACCTTCTCGCCCGACGGCAAGTGGCTGACCTACACGCGCGTGGCGGATAACCGTTTCAGCATCGTGTACGTATATAATATAGCTGCGAAGAGCGAGTACGCCGTGACCGACCGGTGGTACGCCTCGTCGTCGCCCGTTTTCAGCGCCGACGGCAAGTACCTGTTCTTCAGCTCGGCGCGCGACTTCAACCCCACCTACGGCTCGACGGAGTGGAACCACACCTACGGCAATATGGGCGGGCTCTACATGGCTCTGCTACAAAAGGACACCCCCTCGCCGTTCCTCGACAAAGACCCACAGGTGAACGCCCCGAAAGAGGAGGCTAAAAAAGCCGACGGCGCGGTAGAGGTTAAGGTCGACGCCGAGGGCCTCGCCGACCGCATCCTGCGCGTCCCCGTTCAGGGCCAGCGTCCGATCTACGCGACCGGCACGAAAGTATGGTACAGCGGCGGCCGAAGCGGCGTTCGCGTCTACGATCTCGCGAAACAGAAAGATGACGAGGTGGCTCAGGGAATGATGACGGTCGTCCCCGGCGGCAAAAAGGCGGTCATTTCGAGTGGCGGCAAGTATTATGTTATGGACATTCCGCAGGGCAAGGCCAACCTTTCCGACGCAATAAACATGGCCGATATGAAGATCACGGTCGACTACTCGCAGGAGTGGGCGCAGATATTCGACGAGGCGTGGCGGGCATTCCGCGACGGGTTCTACGTCGAGAACATGCACGGCGTCGACTGGCCGGCGATGAAGGAGAAGTACGGACAGATGTTGCCCTACGTCAAAAACCGCCTCGATCTGAACTACCTGATCGGCGAGATGATCGGCGAACTTAACGTGGGACACGCATACGTAAACCCTGGCGAAATGGCGCGCGCACCGCGTGTGCAGACGGGCCTGCTGGGCGCGGAATTTTCGCGCACGTCCAACGGCGCTTTCCGCATCGAAAAGATACTCCGCGGCTCGTCGTGGAACAAGGCGATCAGCTCGCCGCTCACCGCTCCCGGCCTCGACGTCCGCGAGGGCGACCTCGTGACCGCGATCGACGGCATACCGACCTCCACGGTGAAGGATATTTACGAACTTCTGGTCGGCAAAGCGGGCGTTATGACCGAACTGACCGTGCGCCGGGGCAACGCGCAGCCGCGCAAGGTGGCCGTGACCCCCATCGCCGACGAGGAGCCGATCCGCCACTGGAACTGGGTGCAGGAGAATATCGCGAAGGTCGACAAGGCTACGAACGGCCGCGTGGGCTACATCTACATCCCCGATATGGGCCCCGACGGCCTCAACGAATTCGCAAAGCACTTCTACCCGCAGTTGGACAAGGAAGCGCTCATAATCGACGACCGCGCGAACGGCGGCGGCAACGTCTCGCCGATGATCCTCGAACGCCTCGCCCGCGAACCCTACCGCCTGACGATGAACCGCCACACCTCGATGACGGGTACGATCCCCGAGTCGACCCTCGTCGGCCCGATGGTGTGCCTGATCAACAAATATTCGGCCTCTGACGGCGACCTGTTCCCGTGGGGATTCCGCGCGCTGGGGCTCGGCAAGCTGATCGGAACGCGCACCTGGGGCGGTATCGTGGGCATCTCCGGCTCGCTGCCCTTTATGGACGGGCAGGATATGCGCGTGCCGTTCATGACCAGCTACGACCTGGACGGCAACTGGATAATCGAGAACGAAGGGATCACGCCCGACATCTGGGTCGACAACGACCCAATCCGCGAATACGCGGGCGAAGACCAGCAGCTCGATCGCGCCATCGAGGAGATACTCAAGGAGTTGGCCGGGCGCAAACCCCTCGCTCCCGTACCCGCCCCGAGGGCCTGGAATAAGTAAATCATAGAAATGACACACGAGGAACTTATGCGCGAAGCGATCGCGCTGGCCGAAGAGAGCGTGCGGCAAGGCGGCGGGCCGTTCGGGGCGGTAGTTGCACGCAAC
>QMCE01769758.1_pt1 | contig 14413 bp, 7 predicted proteins | sample 1821851 | NCBI WGS metagenome assembly QMCE01 (sample SAMN09453174, study PRJNA476694) | Termite gut metagenome, whole genome shotgun sequencing project. | isolation source: worker | host: Odontotermes sp. | place: South Africa:Pretoria | collected 2016-01-28 | reverse complement strand
TAAATTATATTTATTGATTTTTGAGAACCCCTCCCTCCGCTAACATGATCGAAGTAAAAAAAGCTATCAAACGGATTGGAGTCCGTTTCTTCTACCTTTACCTTATTTTCGGACGAACTGGTTACCTTATTTTCAGCCGAACCGGATACGTCACCTTCTAATGGAGGATAGCTTTGATTAATAAACGTACTCTCATCCCATAATGCCGAAATTTTTTTTGTAATAATAATGTTTGTATATTTGCACTTGCATAAAGTGCCCATCGGGGTGTTTTGATGCTTTTTATACCTTATATATAATGGGTCGCGGAGTGACCTTTTTGGACTATTAAAAACTATATAAATAAGAACAACAATCAATTATCTAATTTAATTCCTAATTTTTAACGAGTATGAAAAATTTGTTTAAGTTTTTGCTCCTCGGAGCATTTACGCTTTCGCTCGGTGTCGGCTTCGTAGGCTGCAAGAACTACGACGACGAAATCGACGACATCTGCATCGAGATCGAGGCGATGAAGGGTCAGATCGCCGAGCTGCAGAGGCAAATCGGCGGGGATGGTGCTACCTATTTCATCGATGCTGAGCTGGATGGTTCTACCTTGGTGTTGGAGCGGAACGACGGTGCCCCTGTCAGGGTTGACCTTTCGAACTTGGTTAGCGGAGAAGCTAGCTTGCCCAAGTTGAGCGGCAACGCAACCGAAGGTTACACCCTTTCGGTTTGGGATGAGCCCAACGACAAGTGGGTGGATGTTAAGATCCCCACGGCCGACACGCTGTTGAACAAGATCGACATCCTTGGTTGGACCTCGGGTTTCGGCGCAGGCGACCAGACCATTTCGTTGGGTGGTGCTCAGGATGCTGATACCCCGGGTATAGCTACTGCACTCGATGGCGAGTTCGATGGTATCAATGCCACTGGTGTTAGCTATATCGAGCGCGGCGACCCGTTTGTTGTGACCTACTCTTGGTTGGAACAGTTCGATTATGACAAGGACAACAGCGGCGATATGTCGAAAGGCAGCGATGGTATTGAGACTGATGCAACTGACATCTGGAACGAAAACGTTTGGACCGGTGGCAAGCATCGTCCCGTTTTGAAGTCTGTGCTCAACACTTTGGAGGCAGAAAAGAAGGGTATCGTTGTGGAAGTGTTCCCCGCGTCGACCGATATGGAACTCTACACATTCGAGTTGAAGAACAGCGAAGGTGACATTCTTCCTATCACTTGGGGTACTCCCAAGAAGATCAACGGTTTGATGACCACCACCCGTTCGGCTAACGCCAACGCACTGTGGTTCATTCCGGGTACTTATGATGACACTAAGGAGTGGCCTACCGAAGGTGACTATACTGTGAACTACAATACAGATAAGACCCTTACTTCGACTCCTGCCAGTGCTACTGCTGCACGGTTCACCGGTACTCCGCACAAGGGTGTTTATGCGTTCTACTTCAAGGGTGGTGCTAAGGTTTCGGAATACACTCCGTTCCACTTTGCAGTAAACCAGATCGACACCACTTTCGAAGGTCCGGTTGAGACGATTTCTGTTGTAGGTGATGAAGAAGATGTTGCTAAGTACAGCGCGACAGGTTCGACTAACGACAATCCTCCTCACACTGGTGGAGGCGATGGCGAGGTTCAGGGTTACTATACTGTTAAGGCTCGTGCCTGGTATGAAGTTTCGGCGTTCGGTGCAAATGCTGCTGCCGATGCCGCAAACGAAAGCGACAAGGTTGTTGACTATATCCTCGACCTCGACGAAGAGGAATTGGAAAAGGATGAATTCCAAGTTGAATTGAGCTCGGACAAGACCGCGTTTAGGGTTAACCGTATTCCGGATAACCTGACGATGGCTATGTTCGATATCCGTGTTTACAAGTTGACGGTTGATGGTACGATCTACACCGAAGACGTCAACATCTATCCGTTCCGCGAAAGCGTTAAGTGGGTTAAGAGCTTGGGTGATTATTTCGTGAATGACGTGAATACCAAGGGTGTTGCTGCTACTTCGGGTGACAACAAGACCAAGATGAGCCAGAAGATGGTTGTCGACTTGGACGAAATGTTGACCTGGTTGTCTGGTCAGACCTACGACGTGTCGAACTACAAGAACTTGTGGCAGGACGACGAACAGGGTGCTAAGAGCTACCGTATCTCTAAGTTGGTCATCACCGACGACGGTGGTATCGGTGCAGGTAGTGTGAAGGGCACCTATGAAGGCGCCGCACTCGACTTGTGGGTTGAGGCATTGGGTGATAACGGTGGTGACATCGCTTTCTTTGCGGAAACTGCTGATGCGGTGAATTACAAAGAGGACGGTACTGGTACCAGCGTTCGGTTGTCGACTACTATGGCGACCGGTACGGTATGGAAAGCTCACTCGATGGTGTTTGCTCCGCCGTATGCTATTGAAGGCGATGCTACGAATGCAGGTGACGTTTGGCCGTATAACATCACTCACCTCGAAAAGCCTGACTTGGTTAGTGATGTGTGGGAGCCCGCGTTCGAAATCGGCTCGAAGTACACCGTTACTTACGATTTCCTGGATGAAGATGACAACGTCCTCACCCAGATGGAATTGAGCTTCACGCCGCGCATCCCCGACTTGGGTAAGATGGTTGAAAAGCAGGCCGGTCAGCGTTGGAATGCCGATCAGACCGTATTGCGGGCCTTCTACAAGGATCCGGAATACTTCTCGTTCCCGGAACACAATGACGGTGCTGGCGCTGGTGCAGCTGCACGGGACGGTGGTAACCGCTTCGCAGGTTTGTTGGTTGCTGTGAATGGTACCCGTTACGACATCGCTGTGAGCGAGTACACTGGTCACTATTCGGATGGCAAAGCTAATGCAGGTTTGGCCGGTGGTGACGGTGGTTTCAGCAAGCTCGGTGGCGAAGGTACCGATACCGAATGGGCTAACCTGGCGTTTGCTTTGCCGAGGATCGCAACCGGTGTTGACACTGATAAGACCGTTCAGAAGATCGGTGGTCAATTTGTTGACAACACCACCGTAGCTGAGGCTTTGGTGGTTTATCCGACCGAAACAAATACCGGTTGGGTTGTGGCAACAGCTGACTTGAATGATAGTACTAACGGCACTACTGACTTCACCCCGAAATACGATGCATACTTTACTGCTGCCGCGGCCGCGGCTTATTGGACAGGTCGTAGTGGTGCTGCCGATATGGCAAGGGACAATATCTTCACTTTGCAGGGTCAGTTCCTTGAAGTAGCCGAAGTTAACAACGGTATCGACTGGGACAAGAGCGACGTCCACGGTTTGGGTGATAACGACGGTGTAGGTGAAGCAAATGCTGGCATTTTGGTTCCGATCGAATTGGTGAGGATGTACGACGCGGCTGGCTTGTTGGTCGGTGATAACGCTCCGGTCAAGACGCAGTTGAATGCACTTCCCTATTCGGCAGATGCTTACGGTCAGGAAGTGAATGTTGAGATCGGTTTGAACTACCTCGATGTATATGCATTGAAAGATAAGGAAAACTTCAAGATCAAGATGATGTCGGCATTGCGCGAAGGTACCATCATTCCGTTCTCTAACGGTGCGGCTGTTGATGAAATCGAACTGGAACCTGCGGGTGGTGTGTTCGTATTGGACAACAGCAAGATCAAAGGTATCAAGTATAGTGACTTGGAGAGCACCAATCCTTCTGCTCAGTACAACATCTTCTCGGTGTACAATGCTGGTTTGGACGAGTTTATATTCGACTACACTTACGTGGCAGAAGTTGAGTTCCTCAAGCCGACCGACCTGGTGGCTTCGAACGACTACTACTTCGTTGGTTTGGACAAGATCACTACTCTGGCTTCGCCAGTTGTGGAAATCACTGGTGACAACGATGATGCGGATGCTACGATTCCCGATGAGTCTTGCTTGTTCATCAAGCCGGGTAACACCTCACAGGATATTCACACTACGCTTCTTGTGCGCGTTACCGACCGCTTCGGTAGGGTATTGCAAGTTCCTGTGCCCATCTTCATCAACAACGACGGTTCGGTTGCTCCGGTTAACCCCTGATCGTAAAGATGTAGTTTAATAAAAGAGAGTGGCTCCCACATTGGGGGTCACTCTTTTTTTTGTTATATTTGCACGTATTTAATCCAAACAGAAAAAATCATGGCGAAAAATAGGCGCAAAGAGCTGGCAGGGGTCAACAACCTGTTCGAAGTGAGTTGGGAAGTGTGCAACAAAGTCGGAGGTATCCACACCGTCGTGGCCACCAAAGCACTCGTGGTGGGCAAAGAGTTGGGCGATAACTATATTTTGATAGGCCCCGACATTCATCGCGAAGGGGGCAATGCCGAATTTATGGAGGATGCCGACCTGCTCAAAGAGTGGCGGCAAACCCTCTACCATCAGGGCATCAGGGGGCGGGTCGGACGGTGGAAGATCGAAGGCGAGCCTATCGTCGTGCTGGTGGATTTCACGAGCCTGTTCGCCAAAAAAGACGATGTGCTGAAATTCCTGTGGGAGAGCTATAAGGTCGACAGCATCAGCGGGCAGTGGGACTACATCGAGCCGGTGCTGTTCGGATACGCCGCGGGACAGGTCATCGAGAGCTATGTGTTGACCTTTTGCAAGCCCACGGATACGATTGCGGCGCATTTCCACGAGTGGATGACGTCGAGCGGGGGGTTGTATTTGCGCAAGAATGCGCCGCGGGTGGCGACGGTTTTCACCACTCACGCGACAGTGATGGGACGCAGTTTGGCGGGGAACGGATACCCGTTGTATAGCGAGTTGGCGGGGTTCAATGCCGACGAGATGGCGCGACGGTTTAATGTTGTGGCGAAGCACTCGTTGGAGAAGACGGCGGCGCACTTTAGCGATGGTTTTTTGACGGTGAGTGACATAACGGCCCAGGAGTGTAAGCATTTGCTGGGTCGAGAGGTCGATTTGGTGACGCCGAACGGGTTTGAGGACGATTTTGTGCCGCGGGGCGAGGAGTTTGAAACGAAGCGAAAGGCCGCGAGGGCTAAAATGATAGATGTTGCCGAAAAGTGCTGGGGGACGAAGTTCGAGAAAGAACCGCTGATTGTCGGCACCAGCGGGCGTTATGAGTATCGCAATAAGGGGCTGGATGTGTTTTTGGAGTCGTTGAAGAAGTTGGCTGGCGGGGACAGGGAGATTTTGGCTTATATCACTGTTCCGGCGGGGAACGACGGCCCTCGCGCGGGCTTCGGGGATGGGTATGACATAAGATGGGCGACGCATTATTTGAGCAATCCCGATTGGGATCCGATTGTGAACAGCGTGAGGGGGAGTGTGTTGGAGTCGCCCGAAAGCAGGGTGAAGATTGTGTTTGTGCCGACCTATTTGGATGGTGCGGACGGGATTTTCAATCTTCATTATTATGAGCTCTTGATCGGGATGGATATGACGGTTTATGCGTCGTACTATGAGCCGTGGGGGTATACGCCGTTGGAGAGTGTGGCTTTTTCGGTGCCGACGGTGACCACGACGCTGGCCGGTTTCGGTGCTTGGGCGCGGGGTGAGTGGGCTGAGAACGAGGGGGTCAGGGTTGTGGAGCGGGGGGATGAGAACGACGAGGAGGTTGTGGAGAGCATTGCCGGATTGATAGCTGAGTTTTCTGCTAAAAATTCCAGGCAGGTGGAGAAGGCGCGCGGCGATGCGAGGGCGTTGGCGGACAGGGCTGAGTGGGAGAAGTTTGTGGAGTACTATAAGCAGGGTTATGCCCGTGCGGCGGCGAATGCGGCGGAGCGGTTGGGCAGGGTCGATTATGGACAGATGCGACAGGAGCGTCGGATGACGGTTCAACAGCCGTGGGACAGCAATGCTCCGAGCTGGACACGGTTGATGGTGGAGAAGAATTTGCCGGAGAGGTTGCGGGCGTTGGAGGTTATTTCGCGCAATTTGTGGTGGTCGTGGACGTTGGATGCCCACGAGTTGTTTATGGGGATCGACCGCGATTTGTGGTTCGAGATCGAGCGGAACCCGATTGCTATGTTGGATCGTTTGAGTTATAAGCGGTTGCAGGAGTTGGAGAAAGACGAGGCGTTTTTGGCTAAGTTGGATGCCACTTATGCCGCGTTGAAGACCTATATGGCCGAGAAGAAGAGCCAGAAGGGGCCTAAGATCGCTTATTTCAGTATGGAGTATGGGCTGCACGCTTCGTTGAAGATATATTCGGGGGGCCTCGGGATATTGGCGGGTGATTATTTGAAGGAGGCGAGTGACAGGAATGTGCCGATGGTTGCGGTTGGGTTGCTGTACAGGTATGGCTATTTTACTCAGAAGCTGTCCAGTGCGGGGGCTCAGGAGGCGACTTATGAGGCGCAGAATTTCTATAAGTTGCCTATCCAGCCGGTGAGGGATGCGGCTGGTAATTGGGTGAGTGTGGGGGTGTCGATGCCGGGGAGGAATGTGACGGCCAGGGTGTGGAAGTGCGAGGTGGGGAGGACCGATCTGTATTTGCTGGATACGGACCACGAGTTGAATTTGGATGAGGACAGGAGCATAACGCATCACCTTTACGGTGGGAATTGGGAGAATCGGTTGAAGCAGGAGATGCTGCTCGGGCTGGGGGGCATCAGGGCGTTGAAGGCGTTGGGGATCGAGCAACAGGTTTATCACTGCAACGAGGGTCACGCGGCGTTTATCGGCATCGAGAGGGTGAAGAATTTGATGGCCGAGCAGGGTTTGAGCTATGCCGAGGCTTATGAGGTGGTGAGGAGCAGTTCGTTGTACACCACACATACGCCTGTTCCGGCGGGTCACGATGCGTTCGATGAGTCGATGATGAGGCAGTATTTGCCCCATTTTGCCGACATTTTCGGCATCGGTTGGGATAAGTTTATGGACTTGGGACGTGCTGTGGCGGGCAATTATGGCGAGAAGTTCTCGATGAGTGCGCTGGCTTCGCGTCTTTCGCAGGAGGTGAATGGGGTGAGCTGGCTGCATGGCGAGGTGACGAAGGATATTATGGGCGATTTGTGGCCCGGGTATTATAAGGACGAGTTGCACGTGGCCTATGTGACTAACGGGGTGCACTATCCGACGTGGACGGCGTCGAACCTTCGGAGGCTGTATTCGGAGTATTTTCCGGATGGGTTCGGTTTCCCCAACCACAATAAGGCGGCTTGGCAGGGGGTGAAGAATATCGACGACGGCAGGTTGTGGGAGGAGCGTATGGTGTTGAAGAACAGGTTGGTCAAGACGATAGATAAGCGCATTGCCGATCCGGGCCAGGCGCGGTTCGAAAGTCCGGGCCACGTGGTGAAGGTGCGAGAGATGCTTTCGCAGGAGGTGCTCACGATCGGGTTTGCCCGTAGGTTTGCAACCTATAAGAGGGCCCATTTGTTGTTCCGTAATCTCGAAAGGCTGGCGGCGATTGTCAATAATAAGGAGCGGCCGGTGCGGTTTGTTTTTGCTGGCAAGGCGCACCCCAACGACAAGCCCGGGCAGGATTTGATTAAGCGCATCGTGGAGGTGAGCAATATGCCGCAGTTTGTGGGGAAAGTGATTTTCTTGCAGAATTACGATATGGAGTTGGCGCGGCGGATGGTTCAGGGGGTCGATGTGTGGTTGAACACTCCCACGCGGCCGTTGGAGGCGAGCGGAACGAGTGGCGAGAAGTGCGTGATGAACGGTGTTTTGCAGTTCTCGGTGCTGGACGGGTGGTATGTAGAGGGGTATAGGGAGCGTGCGGGGTGGATGCTGCCGATGGAGCGGACCTATAACGACCAGAGTTTCCAGGATGAGCTGGATGCCGAGATGATTTACAACATCATCGAGCAGGATATTGCGCCGCTGTATTACGACCGTGGGGGCGATGGGGTGCCGCACAGTTGGTTGGAGTGGGTGAAGAATTGCGTGGCCGATGTGGCATCGAATTTCACGACCAATCGGATGATGGAGGACTACGAGACGCGGTTTTATAATAAGTTGGCGGAGAGATCGGCGTTTGTCGATGCCGACAATTTCGAGAAGGCGCGTTTGCTTGCGGCCTGGAAACAGCGGGTCGAGGCGGCTTGGGGCGATGTGAAGGTGTTGGAGGTTAAGAGGTTCGATTTGGACAGGGAGCAGGTGATGGTCGGTGGGAGTTATGGGATCGAGGTGACGGTGGATACGGCTTCACTTTCGGCCGACGATATCGGGGTGGAGTTTGTGATCGCTTCGCAGATCGAGTCCGGCCAGCCGGTGAAGGTTGTGGAGCGGGGCGAGATAGGGTTTGTTCGGAGCGAGGGGAGTGTGGCGGTTTATGCGGTGGATATGGTTCCTTCGGAGACGGGTTCGTACGATTTCGCGATAAGGGTTTATCCCAAGAACGATTTGCTTGCATACAGAATGGACCTGCCACTTGTGAAGTGGGCGTAAATATTGGGCGGTAAATTTTGCCGCCCAATATTTTTTTACTATATTTACGGAGCCTTATTAAATAAATGTGAGAGATGTCGGTTTTGAGGTTTGACAAGCAGAGTCTGGGAAATCTGGAATATTCGTTGAAGCGCGAAATGCTGGCGACGGATCGCAGCGGGGGATATATGTCGACAACGATAGTTTGTTGCAACACGCGAAAATATCACGGGTTGGTGGTGTGTCCCAAGGATAGCGAACAGGAGGATTATGTCCTCCTTTCGTCTTTGGACGAGACTGTGGTGCAGCAGGGTCAGGCCTTCAATTTGGCTATCCATCGTTTTCCGGGCGTTTATGAGCCGCGGGGCCATAAGTACATCACCGATTTCGATTATACACCCTGTCCCGCTATCACTTATCGGGTGGGGGGTGTTGTCCTTAAAAAGGAGCTGTTGTGGGTGCATAACCGGACCCAGTTGTTGGTGAGGTATACGCTGTTGGAGGCCACGAGCGATACGGTGTTGAGGTTGAGGCCGTTTTTGGCTTTTCGGAATAAACACTCGGTGGGGCAGGCCAATATGTTTGCCGACGGTGGGGCATATTCTGTTTCGGGTGGGGTGAGGTGCCGGTTGTATCCCGACTTTCCGTGGTTGTATATGCAGGTCGACGGGGGGTCGGAGTTTGTTGCGGGGGCGGATTGGTACTATAAGTTCGAGTATTTGGAGGAGAAGGAGCGGGGTTATCCGTTCGAGGAGGATTTGCTGACGCCGGGTTATTTCGAGTTCCCGATCAAGAGGGGACAGAGCGTGGTGTTTTCGGCCGCTCTGGAGCAGATGGGCGATGATTTGGGCGAGCAGTTTGCCGAGGAGTTGTCGCGAAGGAGCGATAAGAAAGATTTCATTTCGTGTTTGGAACATTCGGCGCGGCGGTTTTCTCCATGAAGCCACATTTACAAAGGAGAAGAGACCGAGCCGGTCAGCAAGGCCAGAAAAACAGCACTTTTATCGCTTTGCCCGGGATCACTTTGAGTCGAGGCGATGTGGATAGTTGTGTCGAGGTGGTGAACACTATGACGTCGGAGATGCGGGACGGGTTGTTTCCCAATATGGGCGAGGCTTATAATTCGGTGGATGCGCCGTTGTGGTTTTTTTGGACGTTGCAGCAGTTGGAGCAGCACTTGGGGGCGAAGAAGATTTGGAAGGATTATGGGGAGAAGATGAAGGGGATCGTCGATGCTTATGTGCGTGGGGTGGGTGGCAATATCGGTGTGGGGGAGAATGGGTTGGTTTGGTCGGGTCATCCCGATTTGGCGATGACGTGGATGGATGCGGTGGTGGATGGAAGGCCGGTGACGGGCAGGGAGGGGATGCAGGTGGAGATCAATGCACTGTGGTATAATGCGGTTTGTTATAGTGTCGAGCTGGCTCGGCAGTTTAAGGATAAGTGGTGGGAGGGTTATGCCGAGTTGCCGGATAAGATAAAGGGTTCGTTTTTGGAGACTTTTTGGGATGAGGCGAAGGGCTATTTGGCCGATTATGTTAATGACGGGGTGCAGAATATGTTTGTTCGGCCCAACCAGGTGATTGCGTGTTCGTTGCGGTATAAGATGCTGGGTGAGGAGCAGTTGCTCAGTGTGTTGTTGACGGTGAAGAGACATTTGTTGACGCCGAAGGGGTTGCGGACGTTGAGTCCTCAGAATCCGCTTTACGAGGGTCGTTATGAGGGCGATCAGCCGACGCGGGATCGGGCTTATCATCAGGGGACGGTTTGGCCGTGGTTGCTGGAGCACTATGTGGCGGCTAATTTCGACGTGTTGGGTGAGTCGTTTTTGGAGAGGGCGCGGGAGATTTTGGCGGGGTTCGAGGAGGATATTTCGAGTTATGGGATCGGGTCGATAGCGGAGATTTATGACGGCGATCCGCCCCATTGCCAACGTGGGGCCATTTCTCAGGCCTGGAGCGTGGGCGCAGTGCTGAGGATCCACGAGGCAATTACGAATTACGAGATGAAGAATTCTGTGCAGGGGAAATAATTTTCAATTTGGACAAGCTATGCGAGTATTGATGTTTGGTTGGGAGTTTCCGCCGCATATAGCGGGGGGGTTGGGAACGGCGACCTATGGGTTGACCAGAGGCCTGGCCAAGCACGGTGTGGAGATTAAGATGGTCGTCCCGAAGGCGTATGGAGATGAGGATCAGCGGTTTGTCAGGGTGGTTAATGCGTCGGATGTGGTGACGCGGTTCGGCGATGTGAGGTATCGGGATGTGTGGGACCGGATGAGCTTTATCGAGATCGACTCTAATCTTATACCATATTGTTCGCCGGAGGAGTGGGAGTGTAAAAAAGAGGCTTGGAAGAGTGGCAAGGCTTATGAGGGGACCGATTTATGGGAGGGACGGTTCAGCTTTTCGGGACGGTATGGCGAGAATTTGATGGAGGAGGTGGCTCGTTATGCTATGGTTGCGGCGCGGGTTGCGGAGGAGTTGCAGGGGCAGTTCGATGTTATTCACGCTCACGATTGGTTGACCTATTATGCGGGGATTGCGGCTAAGGCGGTGAGTGGTCGGCCGTTGGTGGTGCATATGCACGCCACGGAGTATGACCGGAGCGGGGAGAACGTCAATCGGATGGTTTACGATATTGAAAAGGCGGGTATGGAGGCGGCGGATCGGGTTATTGCGGTGAGCAATTTGACGCGCAATATTGTTATCGAGAAGTATGGCATTGCGGCGGAGAAGGTTGTGGCGGTGCATAATGCGGTGCGGTTTGCGTCGAGCACTCCGGAGGATGTGGAGCGGGGGGTTGAGGATAAGATTGTTACGTTTTTGGGCAGGATCACTTACCAGAAGGGTCCCGATTATTTTGTTGAGGCGGCGGCTAAGGTGTTGAAGCGGGTGCCTAATGTGAGGTTTGTGATGGCTGGGAGCGGCGATATGATGAACCACGTGGTGAGGCGGGTGGCGAAGTTGGGGATTGCGGACAGGTTCCATTTTACGGGATTTTTGAAGGGCGACGATGTTCAGAAGATGTTTATGCTCAGCGACGTTTATGTGATGCCGAGCGTGAGCGAACCTTTTGGGATTTCGCCGTTGGAGGCTATGCGGAGCAATGTTCCGGTGATAATTTCGAAGCAGAGCGGGGTTGCGGAGGTTTTGGAGTATGCGGTGAAGGTGGATTATTGGGATGTGGATGCGTTGGCGGATGCGATTTATGCTTTGGTGGAGTATCCGGCTTTGAGTTCTATGTTTTCGGAGAAGGGTTTGGAGGAGGTTACGGGGTTGAAGTGGGATAATGCGGCGGCGAAGGTTAAACGAGTTTATGAAAGTGTGATATAATGAAGACGGTTTGTTTTTATTTTCAGGTTCATCAGCCGATGAGGCTTCGACGTTATCGCTTTTTCGATATGGGAAGGCATCATAATTATTTGGACGATGCGGCGAATCGGTCGATTATGCAGAAGGTGGCCAGAAGGTGCTATTTGCCGATGAATGCGTTGCTGTTGAGGCTGATTGAGAAGTTTGAGGGGCGGTTTCGGGTTACTTTTTCGATTTCCGGTTCGGCGGTGGAGCAGTTTAAGAGTTTTGCGCCGGAGGTGTTGGAGAGTTTTCGGAAGTTGGCTGCGACGGGGTGTGTGGAGTTTTTGGCGGAGACTTATTCTCATTCGTTGTCGAGCTTGGCCAATATGGATGAGTTTCGGAGCGAGGTGGAGAGACATCGGGCTATGGTGGAGCAGGAGTTCGGGCAGACTCCGCGGGCGTTCAGGAACACGGAGCTTATCTATTCGGACGATATTGGGGCGGAGGTTTCGAAGATGGGGTTTGGTACGATGCTGGCCGAGGGGGCTAAGCACGTGTTGGGGTGGAAGTCGCCTAATTATGTTTATAGTGGCGGCAGTTTGAGGTTGTTGTTGAGGAATTATAAACTTTCGGACGATATTGCTTTTCGGTTTTCCAATCGCGAGTGGAGCGAGTGGCCGTTGACGGCACAGAAGTATGTGGATTGGGTGAGTGAGGGTGCGGGCGATGTGACGAATTTGTTTATGGATTATGAGACTTTCGGGGAGCATCAGTGGGCGGATAGCGGGATTTTTGACTTTTTCGAGAGGTTGCCGGGTGTGATGTTGGACAGGGGGTTGGAGTTTGCTACGGTGAGTGAGGTGGGGTACGAGTCGGTTGGGTCGTTGTCGTGTCCTCACCCGATGAGTTGGGCGGATGAGGAGCGGGATGTGACGGCGTGGTTGGGCAATGAGTTGCAGGACGAGGCGTTTGGGAAGTTGTATGGGTTGAGGGAGAAAGTTTTGGCGGTGGATGATGCCGATTTTTATTTTGTTTGGCGGTTTATGCAGAACTCGGATCACTTCTACTATATGGCCACGAAGTGGCTGAGTGATGGGGATGTGCACACCTATTTCAACCCTTATGGCTCGGCTTATGAGGCGTTCATAAATTATATGAATGTTTTGGCGGATTTCAGCATTGAACTCGATCGAAAGTTAGAAGATAAGAACTAAGAACTAAAAACTAAAAACTGGGCTACGCGACGCGAGCTACGCAAAGCAAAGCAAAGTCGAAAGGAATAGTTATATTTGCAACGACATATTGAGTATTAACAACTTTTTTCTCACAGTAAACTAAGGAACCGCCATCAGGCGGTGTTTCAAAAAGGGGATTAAGGTTGCTAAGCTCGGAGTTGGCTTTGGTGCAGATTGTGCCAAAGCAACTTCGGGTGTGGAGCAATCTTCCTTTTGGGGTTTCCTTAGACCTGCTGTGAGGGATTGTAAACCACACCTTTTTTATGAAAACTTATGATGTTTTGGGGTTCGAGTACTTGATGGAGGGGGATTGGATCAGGATGTATGACCACGAGCCCGGCAGATGGCGAATCGAAATTGCTGAGGATGGAGCTTATCGCGATGTGTGTTTCCGTGGCAATGGAGAGTTGCTGAGCGGCCACGGATTCTGGCGGGATGGGATGTTCTATCTGAATGAAGAGCAGAGATTGATTTTGAACTAATCGACTTGCGGAGTCGAGCTATCTGTCTAAAATTTTCCCCAGCGGGTTTAGTTGGGCGTGGTCGGTGAGGTCGATCTGGATGGGCACGACCGCAACATAGCCGTTTGACAGGGCCCACTCGTCCGTGTCTGTCGCCTCCGGTTCGTGATTGATGAATTCGCCCGTCAACCAAAAATAATCCCTGTTCGCGGGATTTTGGCGAATGAAGAACTCCTCTTTCCAATAGCCGCGGGTTTGGCGGCACACTTTGATTCCCTTGATGGCTTCGGGCCGCAGACGGGGGATGTTGACGTTCAGACAGAGGGGCAGGGCGATGTTTCCGCCCAGAATGTTGTCCACAATTTCGCGGGCGATGTTTCCGGCGGCTTCGAAATCGGCGTCCAGTGAGTGGTCGTCCAGCGAGAAGCCTATCGACGGGGTGTCGTAGAAACTGCCCTCGATCGCCGCGCCCATTGTGCCCGAGTAGAGGACGTTGATGGCGGCGTTGGAACCGTGGTTGATGCCGGAGCAGATAAGGTCTAACTTTTTGCCGACGATGAGGTGGTCAAGAGCCATTTTTACGCAGTCGACGGGGGTTCCGCTGCAGGCGTAAACCTCTAAGCCGGGCTCTCGCCGGACTTCGCGCAGGAAGAGTGGCGAGGACATTGTTATTGCGTGGGCCATCCCGCTTCGTGTGCTTTCGGGAGCTACGACGACGATGTGGCCCAGAGGGCGCATCACTTCTATCAGCCTCTCCAATCCTTTCGCCCCGACGCCGTCGTCGTTGGTCAGAAAAATCAAACGTTCCGCCATAATTTTTTCTCAATTTTCAGATGACAAAGGTACAAATTTTATAGATTGCCGCGTTACGCTGATGCGTTCCTCGCAATGACGATGCGAAAAAATTCGTAATTCGTAATTCGTAATTCGTAATTTTTATATATCTTTGCGGCTCCAACCGCTCGGGAGACGCGCCGATGTTGGAGGATTGGAATAAAAAATTTTTAGAGAAATGAATAAGGAGCAATTGATCAAAGTGGCCCAGGAGGCTATGTGGCCTGTTAAGGAGGTGCCCGAGTTTAATTC
>QMCE01003404.1_pt1 | contig 14418 bp, 13 predicted proteins | sample 1821851 | NCBI WGS metagenome assembly QMCE01 (sample SAMN09453174, study PRJNA476694) | Termite gut metagenome, whole genome shotgun sequencing project. | isolation source: worker | host: Odontotermes sp. | place: South Africa:Pretoria | collected 2016-01-28 | reverse complement strand
CAGGACATGATCAGCCAGATTCAGTTCAGTCTCCTGAAAAACAACACCGCCGCCACAGGCAACAGCGTGAACAGCCGCATCAGCCCGATAGGCTTTGGGGCCTAAAGTCGGCTTCGCCGCCAGGTCCGCGATTTGCGGAAATAATTAAACTTGCCCCCAGAGGACAGCGTTCCTGTGGGGGCGCTTCGTTTTTAATTATGAATTTTTGGCATGAAAGGTGGAGAGCACGGCAAGAAACTTTTCAGTACCTGGCGGCTCCAATCAGCCGCTTTGCGTCTCAAGAGTCATGAAGTGCGCTTCACCCTGGCGCATGAAAAATGCTGGAGCATGTTAATGCAATTCTTGATTAATAATCAAGACAAGCTATTTTTAAGGAGTCTGAATGGCATGGGTTCAGTCCTCAAGGCGACATAGGGCAGTCTTGCGAGCATGGTGGAGAGATCGAAGCGGCGGCTGGATCGATACAAGAAAGAGGTCCAAAAAAAGTCCTTGACAAAAATTTTACAGCGGGATAGACTACTTTAAAATAAATCGTATCTGATATCTGATGGCTTGGCGGTGGAAACGCAATGGAATTGCCCAGCGTGGGCGAACTCATATATACTGAGATTCGTAATCGTATTCTTAATGGAAATTACGCCTCCGGCGACCGCCTGAACGTCGATGAACTGGCCAGGCAGTTCGAGGCCAGCAAAACGCCGGTGAGGGAGGCCCTGGGCCGCCTGGAGCGGGCCGGCCTCGCCACCTTCCGCTCCCGCAGCGGCTGGAGCGTGGTCCTTTTGGAGCTCGGCGAGTTCATCGACTATCTGGAAATGCAATTCGCAATGCGTTCCTTTCTGTCGGACAATTTGGCCCCCTTTGTGGACAAAATAGATTTCGCCATGCTGCGGTCCATAAACCAAAAGCTCCGCGAGTCCCTGAGGGAGCTGAATTACCAGGAAGTGATCAGGCAGAACGACATTTTCCACATGGCCATTTTATCGGTTCACCCCAACCGGGTCATTTGGAACCGCCTGGAAGACCTGAACGGCCTGGTTCGTCTCCAGCGGGTCAATTTTCTGGAAAGCGAAAATATACACGCGCCCAAGGTGGCCGTAAACGCCTACGAGCAGCATCAACAGATTATCGAAGTCTTGAAGATGCGCGACACCGAACGGATTTCACAGGTTTTCCGGCATCACAACGAAACCATAATAAAGGCCTATCGCCGGATATTGAATGGCGGACAGGATTGATTATTAACAAAAGGAGCTTTTGGCTGGTTAGTTTATGGTGTATGGAAAATCGGATACGATATCCGATATCTGAATAAGCGCCCGATTTCATTTACTTATGGCATTTATCAAAAAATTTTGCTAAAAGCTGATGTGGCGGCTAACTGGCCTGAGCATCAAAGGCGCACGAAGCCGAAAAGAAAAACTTAAAAAACAGGGGGGTTACGCTTTTTACGGCAGGAGGTATCGGGGTTATTGGGAGCTGGACCGAAAGTGAAGCGGCCCATCGCCCAAGGCAACGGTGAGTATCTTTTGTGCCCCTCACGGCCTCGGGCCGACGCGGGGCAGCTTACCCATCACAGGCGCCATTGTAGGAGGATCGCCCGATGAAACTTTTACGAATTTTAAACGACAAGTTTGAGGAATATTTCCTCGTCTCCACCCTGGCTTTCAGCGTGACCCTGCTTTTCGTTCAGGTGGTCGCGCGCTTCGTCTTCAACAATTCCATTTCCTGGAGCGAGGAACTGGCCCGCTATCTCTTCATCTGGCAGGCCTGGATCGCGGTGGGTTTCGCCACCAAACACTCCCGCCACATCAACCTGGATTTCGCCATCAACATGTGTTCGCCCCGCGTCAAGGAAATCCTCTACTGGGTGGCCCATTTCATCTGGCTGGCCTTCGCCCTCTATATGACCTACAAGGCCTATCAATTCACCGAAAGGATTTTCGTCCGCAAAACCGTGTCGGCGGCCATGGAACTTAAAATGGGCTACGTGTATCTGGCCGTGCCCGTGGGCTGCGCCCTGATGTCTTTCCGCCTGATCCAGGTGCTGGCGGCCAAGATCAAGGCTTATGGAAAGGAGAACAACTGATGTTTCTCGCGATACTTTTCATCCTCTTCGCCGTTTTGCTGCTCATCGGCGTTCCCATCGGCATCGCTTTAGGCGTCACCACCGCCGTGATCATGGCCTTTTTCACCAAGCTGAACCTGTTGCTTTTGGCCCAGAACGCCGTGGCCGGGCTCGATTCCTTTCCCCTACTGGCCCTGCCCTTCTTCGTTCTGGTCGGCAACCTCATGTTTTACGGCGGCATTTCCCGCCGCCTTCTGGACCTGGCCGAGGCTATGGTGGGTAAAGTCGTGGGCGGCCTGGGCATGGTCACCACCATCGCCTGCATGTTCTTCGCGGCCATTTCCGGCTCCGGCCCGGCTACCGTGTCCGCCATCGGCACCCTCATCGTTCCGGCCATGCGGGAAAAGAAATACGACACCAACTTCGCGGCCGCCATCACCGCCGCCGCCGGCTCCATCGGCGTCATCATCCCGCCCTCCATTCCCTTCGTCATCTACGCGGTCATCACCGGCACCTCCATCGCCGATCTGTTTCTGGCCGGCATCGTGCCCGGCGTTTTGATGGGCGTCATGCTGATGATAACCAACTACATCATCGCCAGGAAGGAAGGCTACAAGGGCAGCGACCGCAAGGATTTGCAGTTCTTCAAGGTCCTTAAGGAATCCATCTGGGCGCTTATGATGCCCGTCATCATTTTGGGCGGCATTTACGGCGGCTTCTTCACCCCCACCGAAGCGGCCGTGGTGGGCTGCGTCTACGCCCTTTTCGTCGGCCTTTTCGTCTACAAGGAAGTCGGCGGCAAGGAAATTTACGACGCCCTCAAAGACACCGGCCTCATCACCGGGGCCACGGTCTTCACCCTGGCCTTTTCCACCTCCTTCGCCAACATGATCACCATGCAGCAGGTGCCCATGATGGTGGTGGAATTCCTTTCGGTGATTTCCGATTCCCCCGTCGTCATCATGATCATCATCAACATCTTCCTGTTGATGGTGGGCTGTTTCGTGGACAACATCTCGGCCTGCATCATCCTTTCGCCGATTTTGCTCCCCATTGCCGTGCAGTTGGGCATAGACCCCATTCACTTCGGCGTCATCATGACCGTGAACCTGGCCATCGGCTTCTGCACGCCGCCTTACGGCATAAACCTCTTCGTGGCCGCCGCCGTGTCCGACACCACGGTGACCAAGATCACCAAATACATCATACCTTTCCTCATCGCCATGTTGATAACCCTGATTCTGGTTACCTACGTCCCGGCCTTGAGCATGGCCCTGCCCCGCTACTTCAGCTGAGGCTCTTGGAACACATAAAGGACGGCCCTCCTTTTCGGGGGGCCGCTGAGAAGGAGAAAAGAAAGTGGCAAAATTTAAAGTCGGTATTTACGGCATGTTGAACAATGCCGAGCACGGCATGGAAGCTGAAATCTTCAAGGGCGCGGACATTGAAATCATCAATCCCGCCTGGAAGGACGAGGCCGCCTTCGTCAAGATGTTGCCGGAAATCGACGGCCTCATCGTCCTCACCACGGAAATGACCCGCGAGCTGATCATGAAGGCGGAAAAATGCAAGGTCATCGTCCGCCAGGGACTGGGCGTGGACAATCTCGATCTGAAGGCCATGAAAGAAAAGAACATGCAGGCCTATAACGTGCCTGATTACTGCGTGGACGAGGTCACCACCCACGCCATGACCCTGGCTCTCATGCTGGCCCGCGACATGACTTATTACCTGCGCGACATCAAAAAAGGCGTTTGGAACGCGCTTTTGGCCCCCATGAGCATGAGGACCAGCGACCAGATATTTGGCCTGGCCGGTTTCGGCCGCATGTCCCAGATCGTGGCCGCCAAGGCCAAGCCCTATTTCAAGGAAGTCGTGGCCTACGACCCCTATATGAACAAAGAGGCGGCGGCCAAGCTGGGCGTCCGGGTCATTGACGAACTGGACGACATTTTGAAAATTTCCGATATCCTGTCCGTGCACATTCCGCTCATGGAAAGCACCCAGCACATGTTCAACGAGGAGAAGCTGCGCCTGATGAAGCCCACGGCCTACCTGGTCAACACCGCTCGCGGCGGCCTCATCGACGGCAAGGCCCTGTACAAGGCCCTGAAGGAAGGCTGGATTCGCGGCGCGGGCCTGGACGTCATGGAAGAGGAGCCCCCCTCCTTCGACGATCCGCTCTTCACGCTCGACAATTGCATCATCACCCCGCATTCGGCCTGGCGTTCCGACGCGGCCGGGCGCGACATCCGCGCTTTCGCGGCCAAGACCATGCGCACCGCTCTCCTCGAGGGCGTAGCCCCCAATTTAGTGAAATAAGGAGTTTTTATCATGAAAAAACTTATCACCTCCATTGTTCTGGCTCTCTGTCTGGCTCTGGCCGCGCCTTTCGCGTTCGCGGCCGACGCCGAGTACACCCTGAAAATCGCCTTCATCGGCCCCGAGTCCCACGGCCAGTTCATCGGGCTCAACACCTTTTTCAAGCCTGAAATCGAAAAACGCTCCGAAGGCCGCATCAAGGTGGAAATCTATCCCAACGCCCAATTGGGCAGCGACCGCCAGGCCATCGAAGGCGTTAGCATGGGCACTCTGGAAATGGCGGCCATCGGCGGCTCCAGCCTCCTGACCCTGGACGACCGCATCCAGATCATGGATATGCCCTTCCTCTTCCCCTCCAGCGAAGTGGCCTACAAGGCCTACAACGAGTTCCTCACCGTCGAGCTCAATAAAATCCTGGAGCCCCACGACATCACCATCTTAAGCTCGGCCGAATTGGGTTTCCGCCACATCACCAACAATCGCGGCCCCATCACCAAAGCCGCCGATCTCAACGGCCTGAAACTGCGCACCATGGAGAATCCCCTCCACGTGGCCGCCTTCAAGCTCATGGGCGCCAACCCCACCCCCGTGGCCTTCTCCGAGCTCTACACCGCCCTTCAGCAGGGGACCGTGGACGCCCAGGAAAACCCGGTCAACGTCATCGCCTCGGCCAAGCTCTATGAAGTGCAGAAATACATGTCCCTCACCGGCCACATCTATTCCCCGGCCATGTTCATCATCAGCACCAGCTATCTGAACGACATGCCCGAAGACCTCCAGAAGGTCATCCATGAAGTTTCGCCTCTGGCCCAACAGGTCATCCACGACCTTCTGGTGAAGCAGAACGCGGAAGAAGTGGCGACGATGGTCGAAGCCGGCCTTTTGGTGAACGATCTGACCCCGGAAGAGAAAAAGGCTTTCCGCGATCTCTGCCAGCCGGTCTATGACGAATACATCAAGAAGCATGGCGACGAACTTATCAAGAAGGTTGAAGCCATCCAGTAGTAAGGACTGATTAATGGTCTTTTTGCCCGCTGGCTTTGTTGTGAAATTTTTCTAATGCTCGAAATACGTCTAAGTATTCCTCCGCTTAGAAAAATTTCACGCCTCGCCAGCAAACAAAAATCCTCATTAATCCGCATTTTGGAATGAATTGCGACGAAAGGAGAAATGATAATGGGTCACGACGAAAGAGGAAAATGGTGGGTATCGCCCTCCAACTATGACGCGGAAGTCACGAAGGACTTCCACTTCGCCAAGAATATCGAATTTTTGGACACCACCCTGCGCGACGGCGAACAGCAGGCGGGCATCGTCCTGAATATGAAGGACAAAATAAAAATCGCCCAGAAGCTGGACGAAATGGGCGCCCGGCCACCAGCCCCGAAGACGCGCAGGCCATCAAGGAAATCGCGGCCATGAAGCTCAAGGCCAAGACCTACTGCTTCTGCCGGGCCATGCCCAAGGATATGGAGCTGGCCAAGAGCCTGGGCGTGGACGGCGTCATCTGCGAAATCATCGGCAGCGAGGAAATGCTGAAATTCGGCAAGCGCTGGACCCCGGAACAGGCCGCGGCCGCCTGTATCGAAGCCACCAAAGCGGCCCACGACATGGGTCTGAAAGTCACCCTGTTCCCGGCGGACGGCTCCCGGGCCCGTTTGCAGTATCTGTTCGATTTCGTGGATAAAGTCGCCTCCGAAGGCCACATCGACGCCCTGGCCCTGGTGGACACCTTTGGCACCCTCTCCCCCGAAGGGGCCGGGCTGCGCATCAAGCAGTTGGTGGAACACTTCAACTTCCCCATCGAGGCGCATTTCCACGCCGATTACGACATGGGCACCGCCGCCACCATCGCCGGCCTCAAGGCCGGGGCCTCCGTCTGCCACGTGGCCGTGAACGGCATCGGCGAACGCGCGGGCAGCGTGGGCCTGGAGCCCGTGGCCGTCTGCCTGGAAGCCCTCTACGGCGTGAACACCGGCCTTAAGCTCAACAAAATCCGCGAGCTGTCCGCCCTGGTGGCCGAGCTCTCCAACTTCCCCGTGGCTTCCAACAAGCCCATCATCGGCGACAAGCTCTTCGGCTGGTCCACGGGCCTCCCCTCCAGCCTCTGGACCAACGCCAAGGCCGAGAACCCCCTCATCATGCTGCCCTTCCACTATGACCTCATCGGGGCCAAGGAACCGGTTCTCTATCTGGACAAGAAGAGCGGCAAGGACAACCTGAAGTTCTGGCTCAACAAGGTCGGGGCCTCCGTCCCCGAAGAAAAGGAGCGCGATCTCCTGGATATGGCCAAGGCCAAATCCCTGGAAGTCAAGCGCGATCTCAACGAAGCCGAGTTCAAAGAACTCGTGGCCAAACTGGCCTAACCAGGGCTTCGCCCTGGCCCAGGGCATAGCCCTGGACCCCCAGATGCTTCGCATCTGGTCCGTAGTTAATGCTCCGGCCCGCGAAAGCGCTCGGCCGGGGCGTCAACTCACTGGAAACAAGACAGAGGGAGGCGTGGCTGCAAATACTTTGAAAAGTTTTTCAGACACGCTGACCGACAATAACGGTAAAATACAATGGAGCGTTTACGATGCACGAAGTAAAAATCCTCAAAAATATGGTCTACCATAAAACAGAAAGAGAATACCTGACGGCGGACATATATCTGCCGGTCGGGGCCAAAGATATTCCCTGCGTCGTCATGCTCCACGGCGGGGGCTGGAAATTCGGGAACGCCGACGCCTATCACGAGTGGGCTATGGAACTGGCCAAAAGAGGCATCTGCGGCATGAGCGTCAACTATCGCCTGTCCACCCCCTGGTACCACGCCTGGCCGGGCGCCCTGGACGACGTGGACGCGGCCTGCGGCTTTCTGGTGAACAAGGCCCACGAGTGGAATCTCGATCCCTACCGCATGGGCTTCATGGGCGATTCCTCGGGCGCCCATTTGAGCTTCATGGCCGCCATGCGCCACGAATTCGCCAGTTTCAACATCCGCTTCATCGTCGGGGCCTACGGGGTTTACGACGTGGGGGCCTGGGGCGAATACGCCCAGAAAAAATGGACCGCCCAGCCCAACGTCACCGTCAATTTAGTCGGAAAACCCCTGCAGGACGTCGAAGCCTATAAGGCCGCCTCGCCCATGTACACCATCGACCGGGCCCTGGAGGACAACCCCCTCTTCAACCCCGACGTTTTCCTGCTCTGGGGCGTGCAGGACAATTTCGTGCCCTGCGCCCTCCAGTCCGTGGCCTTTGCGGAAAAGCTGAAAACGACGCGCCTCAAGGACAGGCTGGAAATCATGGCCGTGGAGGACGCCGCGCACCTGTGGTTCCCCCGCGACATCACCTCCGGCGAAATAAACGAATTGGACAAATACCCCCTGTCCGCGGCCGCGCCCAAGGTCCTGGCCTTCATCGAAAAGGTCTTCGCCCGGCCCCGCTTCGCGCACCCGAATTATGACGGATACGAACAGGGCTTGCAGGAAAATTACAAGAACAGCGCGGCCTTCCGCCGCACACGCTTCAAGGACAGCGACCCCTTGACGGCCCAGTACGCCTATAAGGGTTAGCGCCTTACAGCATGCAATTTTTCGGAGGCATATAACTCGCCGCCACGGCTTTCTCTTCGTCATCCCGGCGAAAGCAGCCGGGACCCATTTCCGAAGAAACAGGCTATTGACGAGAATTAAGATGCTTGTAATGGCAAGTCGGCGAACACATAAGATACTGGTAATGGGTCCCGGCTTTCGCCGGGATGACGGGAATGTGGCGGCATTTATATTGCCGCCATACGAAAAAATACAATTGCACGCTACTGGATGTAAGGAGAAATCGTATGCTGAAAAAATTCCTGCCTCTGCTCCTCATGGCCGCCCTCTTTTGGGCCGTCGGCTGTTCCTCTGAAAAACCGGCCGAAACGAAAACGGATTCAGCCGCCGCGCCCGCCGCCGCCGAAGAGGCCAAGGAAGAGGCGAAGCCGGTTGACGACAAGGTCTACACCTTACGCATCGGCGACATCACCGCCCCCGGCGACGTCCTGAACGTCTCCCTGGAAGAAATGGCCAAGGCCATCAATGAAAAGAGCGGGGGCCGCCTCAAGGCCGCCGTCTATCCCAGCGGCCAGTTGGGCACCCTGCGCACCATGACCGAGGCTTTGCAGAACAACACCCTGGAAATGGCCACCCAGTCCCCCGGCGGCGTGGCCAGTTTCTGGCCGGTCATGGGCGTTCTGGAACTGCCCTTTCTCTACGCCAGCCACCAGGAAGTGTATAAGGTGGTGGACGGCCCCATTGGCCAGGAACTGAGCCAAAAATTTCTGGAAAAGACGGATGTGCGCATCCTTTCCTATTGGGAAAACCTCTTCCGCCAGACCACCAACAACGTGCGCCCCATCCAGACCATCGCCGATTTCCAGGGCTTGAAACTTCGGGTGCCCGAAACCAAAACGGTCATGGAAACCATCCGCGCCCTGGGCGGCAACCCCACCCCGATGGCCTTCAGCGAAGTCTATACCGGCCTCTCCCAGGGGACCATCGACGGCCAGGAGAATCCCTTTTCCGTCATTTTTTCGGCCAAGCTCTATGAGGTGCAGAAATACCTCTCCGTCACCAAACACGTCTACAGCCCGGTCATCATCATGGTTTCCGACGAGTGGTACAAATCCCTCCCCGAAGACCTGAAGAAAATCCTGGATGAGGAAGTGGCCGCGGCCCAGAAAAAGGCCCGCGAACTGGCCGAAAAAACCGACGCGGAGCTCCAGACCAAGCTGGCGGACCTCATGGCCGTGAACGAAGTGGACCTCACCGGCTTCCGCGAAGCCGTGCAGCCGGTCTATGACGGACTGGCGGCCGACGCCGGCCAGGAAGCCGCCGACTACATCAAGCGTATTCAGGAAGAACTCGCTAAGTAGTGGCGCAACGGGATTATTGGCAACACATGGGGCGCCCCCCCCATCCGTCATCCCGGCGAAAGCCGGGACCCATTTCCGAAGAAATAGGAACATCGACGAACTCTTGAGCAACTGGCAATGGGTCCCGGCTTTCGCCGGGATGACGGTTATGATGTGGGCGGCGGATATCGGCGAACACATAGGCGCTTTGGAATGAATTCCGTCCTAAGAGCAAAACGCTCCAATGCGAATAAAGACCGGGCGAAATACATTTCATTTTTCTGCACGGTGAGGTGAAGCTTTTATGAACATTTTACGACACATAGCCGCCGGACTTCAAACGGTTCTGAACGCCCTCTCCGTCACCTTATTGTTCGTGATGCTGGCCATCATGTTCACCCAGGTCGTCCTGCGCATACTCTTCGCCTCCTCCATCATCTGGTCGGAAGAGGCCCTGCGTTTCATGTTCATCTGGCTGGTCTTTTTGGGCGTGGCCACGGCGGTCTATTACAACGACCTCTCCCGCTTCGAACTTTTGCAGGAAAAGCTGCCCCCCTCGGGCCGGAAAATCCTCAATACCCTCATCCACCTCATCGGCGGCGCGATACTCTATTTCGCGGCCGTCGGGGCCCTGCCCCTGGTGAAACGCCAGATGGGGCAACTGGCTACCGCGCTCCCCATTAAAATGGGCGTGGTCTATCTGGTCATCCCCGTGAGCGCCTCCATCGGGATTTTTTACATCGCGCTCCATCTCTACGCCCTCTGGACCGGCCACTCCCCGGCTCTCAAAAAAGAAGGAGGCGCCGCGTGATCACCCTCTTTCTCATCCTCTTCCTGCTCATGATTTTGATCGGCGTGCCCGTGGCCTTCGCCCTGGGCGGCACGGGCATCGCCATCATGATCTGGCAGGGCATATTCAACCCGGTGAGCGTCAGCCACATCATGTATCAGGGGCTCGACTCCTTCCCCTTCCTGGCCGTGCCCTTCTTCATGCTGGCCGGATCGGTCATGGAGGAAGCCGACATCACCAAGCGTCTCATGGATTTCGCCTATTCCCTGGTGGGGCGCTTCCGGGGCGGGCTGGCCCACGTGGCCGTCCTGGTGGCCATGATCTTCGCGGCCATGTGCGGCTCGGCCGTGGCCACGGCCGCCGCCGTGGGGGCTTTATTACTCCCGACCATGAACGCTCGCGGTTACGATAAAGGCTTTTCCGCCGCCCTTATAGCTTCGGGCGGAGCCATCGGCCCCATCATTCCCCCCTCCATTCCCATGATCATCTACGCGGTCATCGCCGGGGTTTCGGTGGAGCGCATGTTTTTGGGCGGCGTGGGTCCCGGCGTGCTCTTCGGCCTTTCCCTCATGTGTTACTCGGCCTACGTGGCCAAAAGGGACAATCTGGCCAAGGAGACCGAAAGCCTCTCCTTCGCGCTTTTCCTCACCAATTTCAAAAAGGCCCTGCTCCCGCTCTTTTTGCCCGTCATCATTTTGGGCGGCATTTTCACGGGCTTTTTCACGGCCACCGAGTCTTCCGCCGTGGCCGTGGTCTACGCCCTCTTTCTGGGCCTCGTGGTCTACCGCACCATTTCGCTCAAGGCTCTGCCCCGCGTCTTTCTCACGGCCTGTCGCAACACGGCCACCGTCATGTTCATCCTGTCCTGCTGCGCGGTGCTGAACTGGGTTTTGATCAGCCAGCAGATCCCCCAGCAAATAGCCGCCTCCATCCTGGCCGCCTCCCAGAATCCCACCGTGGTCATGATGCTGGTCATGGGCCTGGTTCTGATCCTGGGCTGCTTCATGGACGCTTTGGCCATCATCCTTCTTTTGAGCCCTCTGTGCCTGGTGGTGATGCGGAGCCTCGGCATCGACCCGGTTTTCTTTGGCGTCCTTTTGGTGGTGAACGTCTGCGTGGGGGCCCTGACCCCGCCGGTGGGCACCTGCCTTTTCGTGGCCTCGCGCGTGGGCGGGGTCTCTTTGGTGAAAACCAGCAAGGCCGCCGTGCCGATGGTTTTACTGGCCGTCGTGGTCATGGTTTTATGCGTCCTCTTTCCCGATTTGGTCATGTTTCTGCCCAATACGGTTTTGGGGCCTTAGGGGAGGACTGATTATTAGCTTTTCCCATTATTAAGCTGCTTTAATAATGATTTTTTAAACTACTTTTATTCTCGGAGGTGCCTTTTGTTAATACCGCTTCATTCACCGGCTAAAGGAAAATTAAGAGTCATCGGCTATGCGTCCGGTTCGGGCGACACTTTGTGGAGAGCCTTGGACAGGGAAAGGGAGATGGCCGCGCAAAAGGACGGCTGCCCCTTTGAAATAGCCGCCGTCTTCACCAACAATCCGGCGGCCAAATGCGTGGAAAAAGCCAAGGAATACGGCATCCCCTGCGAATCCATCGACCTGAAAGACTTCTGCGCCAAACTGGGCAAATCCATAAACGACATGGAAGCCCGCGCCCAATTCGATCAGGCGGCCCTGGAATTGCTGGAAAAATACCAGGCCGACGCCATTTTGCTGGCCGGCTACGTCTGGGCCACCACCGAGGCCATCTTAAACCGCTATCTGGTGGTGAACGTCCACCCCGGCGACCTTTCGGTGACAAAGGACGGCCACCGGCCCTACGCCGGGGCCGACGGCGTGGCCAGCGCCTTGAACGACAAGGCCCCCTACCTGCGCTCCAGCGCGCATCTCGCCAATGAGGAGCTGGACGCCGGTCCCGTCCTCATGCTTTCGGAAAAAATTCCCGTGGAATATCCCCTGGCCGATTTCGAGACCGACCGCAAAAAATACCTGCGCCAGGTGAACGAGGAAGGCCGGAAACTGGGTTCCCGCGTGCTCCTGGAGCTGGCTTTGGGCAATTTCGCCGTGGACGCCCAGGGCAAGGTCCACCACCAGGGCCGCCCGGCCCCCTTCGGCCTGGAAATAGAAAACTGGAACGAAAACATTCCCCTGGCCGAACGCCGCACCGAGCTTTTGGTGAAACCCAAATCCGTGGCCGTCATCGGCGCCTCCTCCAAAGGCGGCCTGGGGCAGGCCGTGGTGCGGAACCTCATTGACGACAAGTTCCCCGGCCCCGTCTACGCCGTCAACGTCAAGGGCGAGGACGTGCTTGGCGCCAAAGGCTTTTCCAGCATTTCGGCCATACCGGCGGAAATCGACCTGGCCGTAATCACCGTGCCCTCCAAGGCCGTTTTAGCCGTGGCCGAAGAGTGCGGGCAAAAAGGCGTGAAAGCCCTCATCTGCATCACCGCCGGCTTCAAGGAAGTGGGCGCGGAAGGCAAGGCCAACGAGGAAAAACTGCGGAGCATAGTAAATAAATACAACATGCGCGCCATCGGCCCCAACTGCATGGGCCTCATAAACACCGCCGCCGATTTCAACGCCACCATGATCGACAGCAAAATCGCCAAGGGCCACGTGGCCCTCATCACCCAGAGCGGAGCCCTGGGCGCGGCCATTTTGGATTCCGCCAAAGAGATGGCCCTGGGCTTTTCCACCATCGTCTCCCTGGGCAATCAGATGGACATGAGCGCCACCGACTTCCTGCCCATCCTGGAAGCGGACCCGGAAACCCGCGTCATCATCTTCTATCTGGAAGGCATCATCAACCCGGTGGAGTTCTGCAAGGCGGCCTCCCGCATGAAGACCCCCATTCTGCTTCTCAAATCCGGCAAAACAGCCTTCGGAGCCAGCGCGGCCAGTTCCCACACCGGCTCCCTGGCGGGCAGCGACAGCGTGGTGCAGGCCCTGGTGGACAAGGCGGGCATTCTGCGCATGAACTCCGTGGAAGAATGCTGCATCGCGGCCATAGCCCTGTCTTCCATGCCCCAGATCGAGGGCAGGCGCGTGGGGCTCTTGACCAACGCCGGCGGCCCCGGCATTCTCATCTCCGACGCCCTGTACGAGGCGGGCTTTGAAATGCCCTCCGTGCCCGAGGAAGTGCAAAAGACCCTCTACCCCCAGCTTCTGCCCGAATCCTCGGTGAAAAATCCGGTGGACGTGGTGGCGGCGGCCAAGCCCGAGCAATACGCGGCCGCGGCCGCGGCCATGATGGACAGCGGGGCCTACGACGCGCTCCTCATGTGCTGCGTGCCCCCGGCCACCGTGGATACGGGCGCGGTGGCCAAGGCCGTTTGCGATGGAGCCAAGGCGGCCAAAAACCGGATGCCGCTCATCAGCACATTCTTCGGCCCCAGCATTTCCCTGGCCGGCCGGGAATATATGCAAAAGGCCAAGGTCCCCGTCTATGAATTTCCCGAGCAGGTGGTGCCCGCCTTGAAGAGCCTTCTCGTCCCCAAAAAATACCCCCTGGGGGAATACAGGCGCCTCCCCACCGCCAGTCTAATCAGGGCCAAAAAGATAGTGAAGGGCGCCCAAAAGGGCAATTACCTTTCCATGACCGAGGCCTTAAATCTTTTGGACGCCTTCAAGATCGACGCGCTTAAAAGCGCCATGATCAAGACCGAGGCCGAGGCCGCCCAAAGCGCCCTGCGCTTCCCGGTGGTGGCCAAAATCGACCACCCGGAGATCGTCCATAAATCCGACGTGGGCGGAGTGAAAATAGGCCTGGCCGACAAAGATGAGCTGCAAAAAACGGTGAAGGAGTTTTTAGGGAAATTCAAGGGCGCCAACGGCGTTCTGGTGCAGGAAATGGCCCCCAAGGGCGTGGAGCTCATCGTGGGTTCCAGCCGCGACCCCGAATTGGGGAGCACGGTCATGGTGGGTCTGGGCGGCACCTGGGTGGAAATATTCGGCGACGTGGCTTTCGGCTACCCGCCCCTGTCCAGGGAACTGGTCCTGGACATGGTGGACCGCTTGAAATGCAAGCGTCTCCTCACCGGCTATCGCGGCGACGCGGGCGTGAGCATGGAGGCCCTGACCCGCACCCTGGAAAACGTGGGCAACATGCTTCTGACCCTGCCTGAAATCGAAGAGCTGGACCTCAACCCCGTCATCTACGATCCCAAGCTGGACGCCTTTGTGGCGGTGGATGTCAGGATTAAAATCAACTAGGGGATTGAGCGTGAAGGCCGGAGAGGCCGGAAAAAGCTTTTCAGATTCCTTGCGGCTCCACTCCGCCGCTTCGCGGCTCAAGTCGCCGCGCGGAACTGAAAAGTTTTTCCCGGCCTCTCCTCGATTTGTCGCCGCATCAGATTTAG
>QMCE01001141.1_pt1 | contig 14421 bp, 17 predicted proteins | sample 1821851 | NCBI WGS metagenome assembly QMCE01 (sample SAMN09453174, study PRJNA476694) | Termite gut metagenome, whole genome shotgun sequencing project. | isolation source: worker | host: Odontotermes sp. | place: South Africa:Pretoria | collected 2016-01-28 | reverse complement strand
CTTGCCGGGCGTCAGCCCGCCTGCGTCCTCCGCCTTGCGCTTCAGACATAGCAGCGAGACTTTTACCACAATTTCTGACTGGTCAAACCACTAGTTTAACGAATTATTTATATTTTGTTTATTGACAAATCCCGACTTTTTTTGTAACCTATATCAGGAAAGTTAAGGAAGAAAAATAGAAGGTGATATTATTAAAAGGATATCGTTGTTACTGGCGCTTGTGCTGGTAGTGGGAATTTTTGCGGGCTGCGGCCAAACGCCGGCGTCAAGCTCGGAGTCTGCTTCAGTCTCTGGACCGGCTCCGGTCTCCATGCCCGAACCCGTGCCGGAGGATGAGCGCTCGGTATTTGCGGTTTACCGCGTAAGCGACGGGTTTGAGGTAAAGCTTGGCGCTGCGCAGGCGGATATTGCTCCCATACTCGGACCCACAGAGCGGCATGTCGTTGAGTATGTGGATGAAGATACGCCGGATATTAAGGCTCCAGACGTCGTCGTCATACTTGAACGCTGGCAGTACAGGGAAAGCCAGGAAATTTACATTGATTATGACTTGTTGAACGACAAAAAGGTAAGCGGAATACGTTGCATCACGGACGAGTGGACGCTTGCAAACGGTCTCGGTGTTGGCGTAACTCAGGAAGAGGTGCTCGCGGAGTACCCCGAGGGAACGGTACACAAGTACAAAGAGAGCGAGGATCTTTGGATTACCTACGATTTAGACGGCAACCAGATACCTTTTTCGGAAGAGGGACCTATAATCGTGCGCTTTGACTTTCAAGTAAACGAGTTCTGCGATATGCTGGTAGTACACGATTACCGCCCGCTGGAAAGTATATACTAAATTGTTCCGCATTTAAAAGGGGCTGACGCATAAGGATTATTGAAATCCGAAGCGTCGGCCCCTTTTGGGTTTCGGGTCAATAATAAAACAACCTTAGAATATACGTCGCCTCAACCATATCTTTGTTGAGCCATTGCCAGCCCCCGTGGGAAAGCCCCAGGACGAGCCGTATGACAAGTCCGCCCAGATACAAACCGACAAGTCCCAGCCCGACGCCAACGACGCCGCCGAGCACGGTGTTCACGGGGCCGATAAGCGGCAGTCTGTTGACACCTGTGAAGATACCGGCAACGCGCCGCATTATCGCCGCCCCGACCGCGAATATCAACATAAAGCAAACGGCGCTAAGCAATGTCATGACCGGTTGGGCCAGGGCTGTTTCCATTACCAGCCGAGCGAGCTCGCCGCCCCCGTCGCGGGGCAGAAGGTCGAGTTCGCCGGCTTTTACGCCCACAAGCATCCGCAAAAGAAAAGGAATCGCATCCACCACGCCTCTGGCTTCGCTTATTCCGTCAAGCCACAGGTTGAAGTTCCGGGCAAGCACCTGGCTTACGGCGTCGTAAACGACGCTTTCGTACAGCGCCTGCGCAAAGCGCCTGTAAAAATAACCCGCGACAGCGGCAGAGACTACATATACCAAAAGCCCGGTGACCGCGGAGGCAAAGCCCCGCGCCGCCGACCTGTACACGCAGCCGAAAAAGATTAAAAGAGCTAACAGATCCCATATTACCCAAGTATATGTTTCTATCATTTGCGGTATATTGTTCATGTCAATCATCATCTGTCGTTTTACTCCCAATCATTTCGGCGGGGGAGAGAACCCGTATTTCGTCGGAGGTAATGTAATACAGCTGCCCCTCCGCCATGTGTATCTGAGGTATGCCTTTTCTTTCAAGCCGCGAAGAGGGTTCGAGCGCGAGGTCAAAGACATCGATTCCGCCCGCGTGAAGCACATATATGGAGTTATCGCCCAGCGCTATATCTCGGGTGGAGGTCGCAAGCGTCCTTGTGGCAATTTCGTTAAGCCTGCCGTCCAGTAGCACGAGGCTCTGGCTAGCGCCGTCAGGTTCCCGCATAAGCAGAAGGGAGTTGTTCTCCTGCCGCTCAAAGCCGAGAATCTGCCGCCCGCTAAAGCCGTACGAACGCTCTTCTTCGTTTGTGTCTGCCAATAAAAGATACTGCGTGTCTGTCAGTACGGCGATACGTTCCTGCTGAGTGTAAAAGACGTCGAGCGTGAGCTCGCCGGTGAGTTCGCGGGCGATCTCTGCCTTTTCACGGGTCTCCTGAAAATCGAACAGATATATCAGCGACTGTAGTTCCCCGCCGTCCCCGCTAATCACGTTGATAGCCATCGAGCCGCCCTGGGGAGCCAGCGCGACCTCGCTTACATACTCGGGTGACGACCACACGAATATTTCCTCAAATCTTTCGTTTTTTACGCTTACCACAGACGCGAACTGTTTTACGGGAGCGACGACTGCGAAGTCGCCGTTATCATTTATATCCCCGCATATAACGCCGAACTCCAGTGTTTCGTTCAAAAGCTCCCGGCTTACCGAGTGTACAGAAAAGCTTAGCCCGCCGGGGGTGTAGGTCAGCAGCCTGTTTTTCGCCGCCGCCGCAACGCTGCCCGTTCCAAGCCTTTGCACCGAGCGGATAAGCCTTGCGCGGGGGTTGTATATATACAAGCCCGTGTCGTTTAAAATTGTGAGGTTTTTGCCCACATTGCCGATAATATGATCATTCCCGTTAGGCAGACCGGCGGGGTACCCCGCGCCGCCAAAGCTTTCGCGCAGATCCTCAAGGCTTGTGGAAAAGCCGACCTCTACCAGATAGGCGTTCAGCGCGATAGCCCCGAACACCAAAATAATCACGCCGGAAAGCCCCACGAGCCTTTTGAGCGTCGCGAGCCTTTGTCGGCGTTTTCGCATTTTGTCAAAGTAGATCGGTTTTTTCTCCTGTTCCCGCATTGATGTTCTCTCCGTAAAAAACCTTATTAAGATACAGCCCTTGGGCGGGCATAGTTTTGCCCGCGCGGGATCTGTCGCCCGAAAGAATTATCTCCGGTATACCGCCGGCCGGTATCCTGCCCATGGAGATATAGACGAGTGTGCCGGCCATTATGCGCGCCATGTTGTACAAGAAGCCGTTCCCGGTGACTGAAAAGAGTACCTTGTCGCCCTCGCGGCACACGTCGCACTGCGTTATGCGGCGGACCGCGCCGCCTTTTTTTGCGCCCGCCGACCGAAACGCGCTGAAGTCGTGTTCGCCCAGAAAGGCTTTGGCCTCTGCGTCAAGCGCCTGCGCGTCCAGGCGGCGGGGAAAGTGATAAGACAGCTCCGGTTCGAACGGGTCCTTGACGCGGCTGTTGTGTATCTTGTAAACGTATTGCTTTCCCACGCAGGAGTAGCGCGCGTGAAAGTCAGGCGCGACCTCCGCGGCGTCGAGCACGGCGATGTCGCCGGGCAACAGATGGTTAAATGCCGCAAGGAGTTTGCCGCAGGGCAGGGGAGAGGCGATTTTCATAGAAAGGCAGTACATATTCGCGTGGACGCCAGCGTCTGTCCGCGAGCAGCCCTTTGCGTCTCCGCGGACGCCGAGAATTCTTTCGGCCGCGTCCTGAAAGACCTCGCAGACCGAAAGCGCGTTTTCCTGTACCTGAAAGCCGTGGTAGCGCGTACCCCTGAAAGCCAGCGTGAACAGTATATTGCGTGAAATGTCATTCATATTTCATTCCTGTGTAGGGACGGCCGCCTCGGTCGTCCGTTTTATAAAAGATTGCACTGAATTGCGGACGACCGTGGGCGGTCGCCCCTACAGCATTGACGGAAAAACAATATTCGCCCATACTATCCCCGCGGTGAACGCCGCCATGAACGCCGCGCCTCCAAGATCGAGCGCCGTGGCCTTAAGACGGTGCAGATGGGTGCGGCCCTCCCCGCCCTGATAGCAGCGGCATTCCATCGCCAGCGCGAGGTCTATCGCCCGAGAAAACGCCGAGACGAACAGCGGGATCAATATCGGCGTCAGCGCGCGTATCCTCTGCATTAGCCCGCCGGACTCCATATCGGCCCCGCGCGCCTTTTGCGCGGACATTATCCGGTCTGTCTCGTCGATAAGCGTGGGGATGAACCGCAGAGCAATCGTCATCATCATGGCGATCTCATGTACGGGAACCTTTATTTTGTTTAGAGGCGCGAACATCTGCTCTATTCCGTCCGTCAGCGAAATTGGAGAGGTTGTGTACGTGAGCAGGGAGGTCCCCGCGATAAGGCAGATTATTCTCGCGACCATGAACGCTGCCATTACCAGGCCCTTGTCGGTAATCTCAATGACCCACCAGCTGAAAACCGGCTTGCCGTCTATGAACAGCATGTTCATCAAGGCCGTGAGTATTACTATGGGGATGATTGGCTTTATGCTCCGCACGACCATGCGGGCCGGGATTTTGGAAACGGGATACGCCAAAAACAAAAGCCCTGCCGCTATTCCCAGCGCCGCCGCGTTTCTCGCAACGAACAGCAAAACTACGTACGCAGTTGTCAGCACAAGCTTAACGCGGGAATCAAGCCGGTGCACGACCGAATTTCCCGGGAAAAACTGGCCTATCGTTATATCTTTCAGCAAACCGTCTCACCGCCTTTACCAAGCATACTAAGCAATATGCTGCGGGCCTCATCTACGGTGTAGACGTCGTCCGGAACGGGGTAACCCATTTTTTTAAGCCTCATAAAAACAGACGTCACCTGTGGGACAGCCAGGCCCATTTTTTTGAGCTCCGGCGCTCTTGAAAAAACTGACTTAACGTCGCCGTAGCAAAAAACCTTAGATTCGTTCATGACGAGCACCTTTTTCGCGTGCTTCGCGATATCCTCCATGGAGTGGGAGATAAGCAGCACCGTGTTACCGCGTTCGCGATGGTAGGCGCTAATCTCGGCGAGTATCATATCGCGGCCGCGCGGGTCCAGCCCGGCCGTCGGCTCGTCAAGTATCAAAACTTCGGGGTCCATCGCTATCACCCCGGCGATTGCCACCCGGCGCTTGAGTCCGCCTGAAAGTTCGAAAGGGGATTTGTCCAAGGTTCCGGCGTCAAGCCCCACGGCCTTTGCCGCGCGCAGCACGCGGTCGCGTATCTCTGCGGGGGAAAGCCCCATGTTCTTTGGCCCGAAAGAGATATCCTTGTAGCATGTTTCCTCAAAAAGCTGGTACTCCGGGTATTGGAACACCAGACCAACCTTGAAGCGGAAGCGCCTTAGCTCCTTTGGCTTTTGCCAGATATCCTCTCCGCCCACGTACACCTTGCCGGAGGTCGGCTTCAAGAGTCCGTTGAAATGCTGTATCAGAGTGGATTTGCCGGAGCCTGTGTGGCCGATGATCCCGACAAACTCGCCCTTTTCTATTTCTATATCAATATTTTGTATGGCCGGCTTTTCAAAAACCGTGCCGGCGCTGTAGATATGCGAGAGGTTTTCGGTTTTAATCATTGTCGCCAACGGTTTTTACTCCTTGCTTTTGGAAGATCGCCGCGATTGCGCCGGCGCACTGTTCGCTGGTGAGTATCTCGTCCGGGAGAGCGACGCCCGCGCTCCTTAGATCGTAGGCAAGCTCGGCTGCTTGCGGAACGTCGAGGCCGATCTCCTTTAACGCGGAGACGTTCCCGAACACCCGCGCCGGAGTGCCGTCAAAGGCGACCTTACCGGCGTTCATGACAACCACCCGGCCCGCGAGCGCGGCTTCGTCCATGAAATGCGTGATGAGCACTACGGTCGTGCCGAAGTACTTGGAAAGCGCCTGAACGGTCGCCAGCACCTCGCGGCGGCCGTGCGGGTCAAGCATTGCGGTAGGTTCGTCAAGTACGATACATCGCGGGCGCATGGCGATTATCCCGGCGATAGCCACCCGCTGCTTCTGCCCGCCCGAAAGCTTGTGCGGCGCGTGCATGGCAAAGCCGGTCATGCCGGTGAGCTCCAGCGCTTCGTCCACCCGCGCGCGGATATCCTCAGGCAAGACTCCCAGATTTTCCAGCCCAAAGGCTACGTCCTCCTCCACCACGGTGGCGACGATCTGGTTATCGGGATTTTGGAAGACCATACCCACATTGCGGCGAATATTAATAAGGTTTTCTTCTTCGCGGGTATCCAAACCCGTAACGTAACACGCACCGCCGCTTGGCAGCAAAATGGCGTTGAAATGCTTGGCCAGCGTGGATTTTCCGCTGCCGTTGTGGCCCAGCACGGCCACGAACTCGCCCTCGTTTATAACGAGGTCAAGCCCCGCCAGCGCGGGGGCTTTTTCTGCGGCGGGTTTGTCAGGCTTGTCCTGTTTATCCTGTTCCGGCCCACCGTAGTAAAAGGTCAAGTTTTCGCAGGTTATAATAGGGTTCATGGTTTATTGTTTCCTTTAGTCCAAATCGCTGTGCTGCCGCAGGGCAAAATCAATCCGCTTGACTTTACAGGCAGGCCAAGCTCGTCGGCTGTGGTGTTTCCGCCGCGTTTTTGCCCTATGAGTACACTCAGGATATATTGCATTACGGATGGCGAAAGCCCCGTGGTATACGAGTTTAACATGAAAAACAGGGCGTCGGGCTTTAAGAGCTTTTCGCAGAGTTCAACCAGCGTGTAGACCGCGTCCTCCAGTTTCCAAAGCTCGCCGCCTGGGCCGCGCCCGTAGGACGGCGGGTCCATGACTATACCGTCGTAAAGGCTTTGGCGGCGGATCTCGCGCTCGGTGAACTTCTGGCAGTCGTCCACGATCCAGCGGACAGGCCGCTCACCGAGGCCGGAAAGCGCGGCGTTTTCCCGCGCCCAGCTTACCATACCCTTTGAGGCGTCCACGTGGCAGACCTCTGCGCCCGCGGCCGCGCAGGCAAGGGTAACGCCGCCCGTGTAGGCGAACAGGTTCAGTATCCTTACTGGTCTGCCGGTCTTTGCGGCCGGGGTTATAATCTCCCGCAGCCAGTCCCAGTTGACGGCCTGCTCCGGAAACAAACCCGTGTGCTTGAAGCCCGTTGGCTTTACCTTGAAGCGCAGATCCCGGTATGCGATATCCCAAGAGGTCTCGGTGATATCGGAGCCGTTACAGTGCCACTTGCCGCCGCCATTTTCGCTGCGCACATACCGCGCGGCGGCATTTTGCCAGTCGGGGCCTTTTGGAGTGCGCCAGATGATTTGAGGATCGGGGCGTATCAGTATCGTTTCGCCCCAGCGTTCGAGCTTTTCCCCGCGTGAGGCGTCCAGCAGCTCATACTCCCGCCAGCCGTTTGTAGTCCTCATTGTCCGACAATCTCTCCTCCAACTGCTCCACGAGCCTGGTCAAGAGCTCGTCGATCTTGTTTTTATCTTTGCCTTCCAGCATTATGCGTATAAGCGGTTCGGTGCCGGAAGCGCGCACAAGCACGCGGCCTTCGCCGTCGAGCTCGCGTTCGGCCTCGGCTATCAGTTTTTCCACGGCGCCGTCGGTCATGAGTCTCTGCTTCATCACGTGGTCGGCGTGGATGTTCCGCATTGCCTGCGGGTAAATGTCCATTACAGTTTTGAGCTCCGAGAGCGGCTTGCCGCTGCTCTTTACAATCTGCAGGAGTTGCACGGCGGAAAGCTGCCCGTCGCCCGTGGGCATGTGGTCCGTGAATATCATGTGGCCGCTTTGCTCGCCGCCAAGATTATAGCCACGGCGGCGCATGAGCTCCAGCACGTAGCGGTCGCCAACCTTTGTACGTTCTATATTTATCCCGTTTTGCTCGCCGAATTTAAACAGTCCCATATTGCTCATGACGGTCGCGACTATCGTGTCTTTTTTTAACGTGCCGCGCCGTTTCATGTCAAGGCCGAATATGGCCATGCAGCGGTCGCCGTCGATGATATCGCCATGTTCGTCTATGGCTATCATGCGGTCTGCGTCGCCGTCAAAGGCGATCCCCGCGTCGAAGCCGCCAGACGCCACATACTCGCAAAAGCGTTCAACATGCGTGGAGCCGCAGTCACGGTTGATATTTACCCCGTTTGGCGAATCGCAAATGACGGTGGCGTCGGCCTTTAGTTTTTGAAAGAGCAGCCCGGCTGTCGCCGTGGCGCTGCCGTTGGAGCAATCCACCGCAATCTTGAGTCCGCTTAAGTCGCCCTCGACCGTACTCACGAGATGGTCGATATATTGTTCGGTAAGGCCTTCAAGCTTCTTTATGACGCCGATCTCCCAGCCCCAGCGGATCGAATAGGGCTTAACTTTGTCGAGCACGATTCCCTCGATCTCGAACTCCTCGCTGTCCATTAGCTTAAAGCCGTCGGGTCCGAATATCTTTATACCGTTGAACTCGTAGGGGTTGTGCGACGCCGAAAGCATCACGGCTGAGTCTGCATGGCCGCTGGTCACAAGATATGCCGCCGCAGGAGTGGGCAGCACGCCTGCGTTTACTACGTCGGCTCCAACCGAGCAAAGCCCCGCTGTGAGCGCCGCCTCAAGCATATCCGAGGATATGCGCGTGTCTTTGGCTGTCAAAAACACGGGTTTGCGGCCAATACGCTCGGCGACGACCATCGCGGCAGCGCGACCGATATCCATTGCGAGCTTGCAGGTAATCTCTGTGTTGGCGACGCCTCTTGCGCCGTCTGTCCCGAATATTCTTCCCATTTGTCCACGCTCCTAGTTAGTTATTAGAAAATAGAGAACAGAAAATAGTGGAACGGTTAAACCGTGATACATTATGTAAGGTTTTTGCATTTTATTCGAAAACATGCGATTTTTGTTTGAATAGGATTATTTTGCGGATTGGAGGCATTTTGCCATCACGTTTCCTCCAAATCTTTAAGCAGGTTCAATTGTTCAAAATTATTCTGCGCGGTGTCTCCGGTCCAGGCTATACCCAAATGCTCGTAGGCGGTTTTGGTGGCGACTCGCCCGCGCGGGGTTTTGCCCAAAAAGCCAATCTGCATCAAGAATGGCTCGCAGATATCCTCTAGAGTGACGGCTTCCTCGCCGACTGCCGCCGCAAGCGTTTCAAGCCCTACCGGACCGCCTGAATAGTTGCGGATGATTGTCATCAAAAGCCGCCGGTCTATTGAATCAAGCCCGAGTTCGTCGACCTCAAGTCTGTCCAGCGCCATGCCGGCGACTTCCCTGGTGATGACGCCCTGCCCCAGAACCTGCGCGAAATCACGCACGCGCTTTAAAAGGCGATTCGCGATACGCGGGGTGCCGCGGCTGCGGCGCGCAAGTTCGAACGCGCCTTCGTCGTCGCAGGGTATCTGCAATATCTCGGAGCTGCGAATGATAATTGTTTTAAGCTCCTGCGGGCTGTAGAGCTCCAGCCTGAGCACTACGCCGAAGCGATCGCGAAGCGGCGCGGTGAGCTGGCCCGCCCGCGTGGTGGCGCCCACTAGCGTGAAGCGCGGCAGATCTATGCGGATTGACCTTGCTGAAGGCCCCTTGCCGATGATTATATCCAGCGCGTAGTCCTCCATGGCGGGGTATAAGATCTCCTCAACCATTCGGGATAGGCGGTGTATCTCGTCTATAAACAATATGTCGCCGTGATTTAAATTCGTGAGAAGCGCGGCCAGGTCCCCGGGCTTTTCTATAGCGGGGCCGGACGTCGTGCGTATACCCACGCCGAGCTCGTTCGCGATGATGCCCGACAGCGTGGTTTTGCCCAAACCGGGCGGGCCGTAGAGCAAAACATGGTCCAGACACTCCCCGCGCAGCTTTGCGGCGTCTATAAAGACCTGCAAATTCTCCTTGACCTTTTGCTGGCCAATATAGGCCGCCATTGTTTTCGGGCGCAGGGAACCCTCGGCGTCCCCGTCCTCAAAGGCGCTTTCCGGCGTAACTATGCGGTTTTCAAAGTCCATTTCCGTTTCAAAAGGAGGCATAGCGTGTTCTCGTTTCGTTTGTATTGCAGGGGCGAACTGTGTTCGCCCGCTGTTAACGATTGAATGTAGCATCTTGCGGGCGAACACAGTTCGCCCCTACAGGTTATAATATTCGTCTTCTGTCCATTTTAGCGGGTTATCATCAATATATTGCCAATGATATTGATAATCGACTTCATCACGGATAATGTGATCATGAAAGGATTTTTGCCAAATTGAATATCCGACTTGTTTTGTAACTGCCCCTTTAAACTGTTTAATCACACGGGATATTGTAGGGGCGAACTGTGTTCGCACGTTATGGGACAAAAACAAAATCAGATGGATGTGATTGGGAATAATGACATGTTTGTTAACAAAAATGCCAGAGTACGTGTTGGATAAAACATCAATTTCATTTTCAACAATTAGCCCTATGTCAGATAACACCGGGCGAACTGCGTTCGCCCGCTGTTTTCTCATGAATAAACGCAAGAAATTCCGTCTTTTGTTGTTCGTCTATGAATGCGGAAAGTGGTATAATAAAAGCTTGTACAGCTCCGTAATAAATATAAACCGCAAGATTACTCACTGCAATTTTTTCAAGCATCGTGTAATTGAACCGGCTATCTCCAAACTCTGTCATCTCACAAATGCGTTCCTCATCAAAATAAAGATTTACACTTTTTGGATACGGAAGCTTGCCGGATTTTTTCATACGCTGCATGTTACGCGTGATGTTTTTCATTTGAGAATGCCTTAAATATGGCTTGGTAACAAAAAAGGATATTACATAAACGACAGCTAGCAGCAGGCCTAATACCAACAATAGCGCATTGTCTCCAGGATATTCCAGCACTAGATAGAGCATAAATAATACAAATACAAAAGCAATTATTAACCGAGCCCAAAATATCGACTTTTTAAATATATTTGAATTTTCATAGTGATATTTGTTAAAAGTGAAATAGTCGTTGTCATCCAAGTTATAGATGAAATGAAAGCGCATGATAACATTCTCTACTTTCTATAGTTTTGAGGCCAGCGCCTTCAGCCCCGTTTTAATCATATCCTCAACAGGCGTGTCAGGCTCAAGCCGCGAGACTGCCGCCGCCGCGTCCGCCTGGCTGTAGCCCAGCACGACGAGTGCGCTGACGGCTTCGCCCGCGTTACCGCCCATACCGATAGCCACAGACGCCGCGGAAAATCCCTGCCCCACAGATTCCTTGCTGACCTTGTCCCTAAGCTCAAGCACGATTCTCTGCGCCAGCTTCGCGCCCACGCCCTGCGCCGCCGTGAGCGCCTTGTGGTCGCCGGAGGCAACGCAGAGGGCCAGACGGTCGGGCGTCATGGCCGAAAGGATTGCCAGCGCGGCCTTGGGCCCCACGCCCGTGACGCCGATTAGCATTTTGAAGCAGTTTAGCTCCGCCGCGTCGGCGAAGCCGAACAAATCAAGCGCGTCCTGGCGTATGTGCATATAGGTGAAAAGCCGCACCTGCGCGCCCACAGACGACATCTGCGACAGGGTGGAATAGCTTGTCTGGCAGCGGTACGCCACGCCGCCGCACTCGACGACGACGCTATTCGCATCGCAGTGGACTACCTCGCCGTGAAGGCTGTATAGCATAGTGGTACCTCCTATTCAATTAGCAATGAACGATTGACAATTAACAATGAAAGAGTCCGCAAGCGGACAATAATAAAACATCACGCAGTGATACCGCAATTGTTAATTGTTAATTGTTATCTGCCCTGCTCCGGCGCTGTGTGCATGGCAGATGGCGATCGCCAGCGCATCGGCCACATCGTCGGGCTTGGGTATCTTGTCAAGCTTGAGCAAGGTCTTAACCATCTGCATGACCTGATTTTTTTCAGCCTTGCCGTAACCCACCACGCTCTGTTTGACCTGCAGCGGGGTGTATTCGGACACGGGTACCCCGTGCTTGACGGCGCAGAGCAAAATGACCCCGCGCGCTTCCGCGACCGCGATGGCGGTCTTCTGGTTGGTGGTGAAGTAGAGCCTTTCAACGGCCACGGCGGAGGGCCTAAGCCGTATGATGATCTCAGCGAGCCTGTCCCATATAACTTCGAGCCGTTGTTCAAATTTGGTACCGGCCTCGGTGAGGATTGCCCCTTGCTCCACGGGCGCAAAGCGGTAACCGTCAAAATCCAGCACACCCCAGCCGACGATCGCGTAGCCCGGGTCGATACCCAACACACGGATATGCTTTGACATACAGCCTCCAGATTATTTCAGTGAAGGATGAAAAATGAGAAGTTTTAGACGGAAGCCTTAAATAGCGCAAAACGGGCGGCCGCCTGTTCAACTGAACCAGTATAGCATATTTTGACTCATTCAGCAACGAAAATTTGAACGAGGGCTTGACAATTCCTTTTAGGGATGGTATTATTACTTACGCAAAATCGTTAGAAATTTGCGGCGTTAGCTCAGTTGGATAGAGTGTTTGGCTACGAACCAAAAGGTCGGGGGTTCGAATCCCTTACGCCGTACCACAGAAAGAACCGTTTTAGACGGTTCTTTCCTTTTGTTATCGCAAATATCATCACAACCAAATAATGGTAAATCAAATTAAATTGGATGCTTGTTAGCGTTTTTGAAAAATAATGCTAACGGAAAATGCTAATGAAAAATAGGCAACAGCCACTACCGGAACGCCCGGTTCTGTGGCTGTTGCTTTTCGTTATTTTATAACCTATTACGTTATAATCCAACAAAATCCTGCGCCCTGATACTATTAGTGTTAAAATCTATCTTAAAGGAGCGCTGTGTATGATCAAGATTTTACTGTCCACGAAGCTTGGCGAGCTGAGGTGGACGCAGGCCGACCTCGCCCGGGCGACGGGCATCAGACCATCGACCATCAATGAACTGTACCACGGTATAGCCGAGCGCGTGAACCTGGAGCACCTCGATCTCATCTGCGAGGCGCTGGAGTGCGACCTTACGGACATACTCGTCCGGGTGCCCGGTCGCAAGCCGGAGCTGCCCAACACGCGCGCAGGGCAGCCTGTTCACAAGCCTTGATGGTTCGCTCTCCCCAAGCCAAGACGTCGGAAAGCCCGGCGTCTTGGCTTATTTATTTGTCCGGAGTGAATTCCAAAATATCCCCCGGCTGGCAGCCCAGCAAGCCGCAGACAGCCTCAATATTCTCCCAAGAGACAGGCTTATCGGCTCTGAGCTTCTGCACGGTTGATTCTGCCAGCAGTTTCTCGGTTCGGATTTTATAAGTGCTGTAGCCGCTATCCTTAAGCAGCGCGAGAATATTGCGCCTGTACCTCATCGGCATTCACTCACCTACTTTCGCGAGTTTATTATACCACCTCAATATGGGCGAAATCAAGTGTATATATTATACAAAATACTGGGCGAAAGTTCGTGTATAATACCGCTTGAATATGGGCGAATAATCGTGTATATTATTAGTGTAAGGACGAACACCAGCCATGCGGGGCTTAACAGAAGGAGGAACGCGACCATGACAACAAAGCAGCAGGAGCGCGAGGCGCTTAAGAAGATCCGAAAAATAGTCGAGGCGCTCGGCGAGGACAGCTACATCGGAACAGCCTTCAAAGGATGCTTCGAGAACGCCGAGACAAACATCGAATGGGATGCCGCATTCAGCCTGGCCGACGAGCTCGACATGGCGCGAGAGGAAACCAAAGCCGCGAAGCAGGAGGCCGCGAAGGTAACGGAGCTCACCGCGAAAATCAAGAGGCTTGAGGCAGAGCTTGAAAGGGAGCGGGAATGGAAGCCCCACGAGAGCGACCGCAACGTGAAGCAGGCCGATTACGAGCGCCTGGCAAACGGTGGCGGCACGACGATCATGACGGACGACCAAGCCAAGCAGCTTATTGCAGAAGAATTCGGCTTCATACCGGCGAGGATCACCATACTGCACAGCGTCGACAAGGAAGAAATAGACCGCCACCGCCGATGCCGCAAAGTTGGAGAATTTGAGCGGCTGCCCTGCTACAACGCCACCGACTGGAATTACATTCGCTTCGACTGTGCTAACGGGTCTTACGAGATGGATAACGGCCAGCTCAGCCAGTTTTACTGCTAAAAGCCGAAACGCCCACCAGGGCGTCCGCCGAGGACTAACCGCCCGGCGCTGAAGATGGCAGGTTGATAAAGAAGCCGCAGGCCACACAAGGGGGCCGGGCTCAGGAGGTTCCCATGATCCGCTTCCCTACCACCATCGCCAACAACCCCGCCTGCAAGGGCGAGCTCGCCGCCCCCAAGCAGATCTTCGGCCCTCGCAACAATCCCTGCCGCTACGCGGTGGCCCCGGTTCACGGCCGCGAGAGCGTCGGCCTCGGCTGGTTCGTCTGGGACGCCGAGACGCCTGACCTCACGCAGGAGCGCGACCGCGTCATGGGCTGGCCCCCGGCGATCATCCGGATTTCTTCCAGCCTCGAGGAGGCGGTCGCGGGCCTGGCGTAGCCCACATACATCTGCGGGGCGGAAGGCCCGCCCCGCGAAGACGAAAGGAGCAGCAACGATGAACAGCACACTCAGGAGAAACCACGAAAAAGCGGTCGCCGAGTTCGTCGGCATCATCGGCGAGATCGGCGAGCGGCTCGAGGAACTCAAAGAGTTCTTCGACGACCACATGGGCTACGACCCGGAGACGCTTGATTACGGCCACGTAGGAACGGCGGCAAGCTTCCTCGCAGACCTCACGGAATTAGCAGACAGGGCATACAGCCGCGGCGAAT
>QMCE01001140.1_pt1 | contig 14422 bp, 14 predicted proteins | sample 1821851 | NCBI WGS metagenome assembly QMCE01 (sample SAMN09453174, study PRJNA476694) | Termite gut metagenome, whole genome shotgun sequencing project. | isolation source: worker | host: Odontotermes sp. | place: South Africa:Pretoria | collected 2016-01-28 | reverse complement strand
GACGCCGGGCCAGAGGCGGAAGCGTTTCCGGGGTTTGAGAACATCGGGCACGGTGTTCGGCTCCTATTTATGCTTCTTCGGCCCCCCGGCGAAGTAGCCTCCCGTCACGCCCTTGATGTCGGCCACATAGAGGAAACCGCCGAATTCCGTCGATATGTCGGAAATGCGCTTGATGTGCTTGCGGGAGCACACGACCTTGATGACGAGGCGCGGGCCGTTTCTTCCCTCTCCCCGGAGGACGGTCGTGCCGAATCCGGTGTCCCGGAGGCGGGCGAGGAGATCGTCCGAGCGCGCGTTTTCCTCCGCGATCATTTCGGCGACGACATAGGCGTCCATCAGTTTCGATTCGAGGTAGGAGCCGACGATGTTCCCGCAGGCGAAGCCGCCGCAGTAGGCGAGGAGTTCGGGGACGCTGAGGGATTTTCCGCCGCCCATGATGATGTTCATGACGGAGATGAACACCATGACTTCGAAGAATCCGAGGCTTGCCGCCAGTATTTTCCTGCCCTTGACGACCATCAGGATGCGGAACACGCCGATGGTGACGTCGGTGCAGCGGGCGAGGAAGATGACGAGGACAGTCAACCAGAACGGCATGGCGCTCGCTTTGTCGATGAGTATGCCCGCACGATTTTCACAAAAAGTTGAAAAGTCGAGTATACAGGCTTCCCGCGTCTCCCGTCAAGACGTCTGTTCGAAAGGGGTCTGCGCCGCCCCGCCGCCGCTGCGGCTGATGAGGACGATGCTCGTCACGATGAGGGCGCAGCCGATCGCCTTCGCCGCGGTGACGTCCTCCCCGAGGATCAGAATGCCCAGCAGCACGCTGGTGATCGGTTCTATCGTCGACATGATCGCCGCCGTCGCCGATCCCACGCGCTTCACTCCCAGCTGGAACAGCACGAGCGCCCCGACCGTCGACCCGAGGGAGAACAGGATCGTCACCAGCCACCCCTTCGCCGTGAGGTTTTCCGGCGCGAACCGCCCTTCCGCCAGCGCCCCCGCGAGGGAGACCGGCGCGGCGAAGAGGCACAGGTAGAAGGTCAGCTTCAGAAAATCCATCCGCACCAGCGCCGTCTTGTCCACCAGCACGATGTACGCCGCATACGTCCCTCCGGACACGAGCGCCAGCGCAATCCCGGGGATCGACACGGCTCCCCGCTCGAAGAACGCCGCCACCCCCGCCACCCCCGCCGCCAGCGCCAGCACCTTCCAGACGTCCATCCTGTCCCTGAACAGCAGGACGCAGGCGAGGGACACGAGTATCGGATAGATGAAATGCAGCGTCGCCGCCATCCCGACGGGAATGAAGGCGAAGGAATAATTGAGGAGGTACGTCGTCCCCGCCGTCCCGATGCTTCCCGCCCAGAAGAGGAGGCGCGCCTCCGCCGCCGTCAGGCGGAGGCCCGTCCCCCGCGCGATCAGAACCGGCAGCAGGACGGGCAGCGCCAGGGCGAAGCGGAGAAAGCAGGACAGCGGCCCGTTGCTGCCCTCGTCGAAGGTGATGCGGATGAGGACGGGAAGAATGCCGTAGATGACGGTCGCCAGCGCGATGCAGATCGCGCCCGTTGATTTTTCGCTCATGTTCGTCGGTTACCTGCCGGGGGCGTCCTGGAGCCGCCTGAAAAAATCCACAAGAAATTCCTTGAAATGTTCCACCGCGTCCGGGGTGTAGCTTCTGTTCTGGGTGACGAGGCTCAGGTACCGCCTGCAGACGGGGCTCACCACTTTCACCAGCCGGATCCGGTCGTTGCTTTTCAGCCTCCAGGTGGCTTCGGGGATCAGGCACACGCCGATGCCCAGCTCCAGCAGATCCCGGATGGTGGACGGGTTGTCGCTTTCAAGGATGACGTTCGGGGTGAATCCCGCCATGACGCAGTACTCGTCCGTGATTTCCCGGAGGGACATGCCTTTCTGCAGGCCGATGAAGCTTTCGTCCGCCAGCTCCGCCAGCCGCACCTCCTCCCGCCCGTCCAGGCGGTGCCCCCGCGGGAGGGCTATCAGGATGTTCTCCTTCAGGACCAGCCTGCTGTTCGGCGCCTGCACGTTCAGGCGGGAGCTCTGGATGCCCACGTCCCAGCGCGGGCCCTGCCCCGAATTCTCCTGCGTGATGGAGATGCGTATCCCGGGGTGCAGATCGCGGAATCCGGAGATGATGCGCGGCAGCAGCTGCGAGGCGGCCCGCATGGAGAGGAACACCTCGTTCTCCCTGTGCTTGTTCGCCTCGCGGATTTCGATGCGGAGGTCGGCCAGTTCGTTCAGGATGGCGTTCGCGTATTTCAGGAGGATGCGTCCGTTTCCGTTCAGATGGATGTTTTTCCCCACCCTGTCGAAAAGCTGGTATCCCAGATCCGTCTCCAGCTGGCGGATGGTTTTCGAAAGGGCGGGCTGGGCGATCCGCAGTTCGGTCGCCGCCCGCGTCATATGCTCCAGAGTCGCCACCTTCTGGAAAAGGCGCAGCTGGGTTATTTCCATAATCCGTCACTCCACGGCATCTTCTCCGATAAATTTTCCCGAATCAATCACCAGAAGCGGCAACGCGTTACGCAAAAAAAAAGGGCGGAAGCGATCCGCGGCAAAAAAAAATCGTTCCGCGAGTTGACAAGCTATATAATCATATAGTAATATATGAAATGAAATAGTCAACATCCTGCTTATAATTTATTCAATATCAATTATTTTATTTTTGATTCCATTTTTCCATGCGCCGCGCGCCGCGCGGCTGTTCCGGCTTCACGATCGGCAGCCCGGTCGTCCGTCTCTTTTTTGGTCAGCCGTGGAGGGGACTCATTATGAATGAAGCAACGAGCGCACCGATGACAATGACGGAAATCCTCGCGATTTCCAACGCATGGCCCCTATGGGTGCTGTGCGCGATTCTGGTGGTCTGGGTCACCATCCAGGCCTATCTCTTCGTCCGCCTGTGCTACAAGGAGGCGCGGCGCATCAAGTACCCGGAGGAAAACCTCGGGAAGGCGATCCGCGTCGGCATGGTCACCGCCATCGGCCCCGCGATCGCGGGCGTCGTCGTGATGATCAGCATGATGGCGGTCATCGGCGGCCCCATCACCTGGCAGCGCCTCTCCATCATCGGCGCGGCGCAGACGGAGCTCACCGCCGCCAACATCGCCGCGCAGGCGATGGGGACGGAACTCGGCGGGGGAGGCTTCACCGTCACCACCCTCGCCCTCTGCTTCCTCGTCATGGCCATCAACGGCTGCGGCTGGCTCGCCATGACCGCCATCGCCACGCCGTCCATGGAAACCGTCCGCCACAAGCTTTCCGGCGGCGACGTCGCCTGGCTCGGGCTTCTCTCGGCCGGCGCGACCATCGGCCTCTTCGCCAACTTCGCGGGCGGCGGCATCGTCGCGGGCGGCGGGCGCCTCGCGGCCGTCATCGGCGGCTTCTGCACCCAGCTCGTCATCGACCACGTCATCGCGCCGAAGGCTCCGTGGATCAAGGGCTACGCCATCGCCATCGCCCTGATCGTCGGCATCATCATCGCCTACACGGTGGCGCCTGTCTGACGGAGCGGTTCGCGGAGCGCCCGCGGGGCCCCGTTTTTCCACAACACCACAATTCAAGGAGCCGCACATGAGCAATACAGCGTCCGAAGTCGACAGCGAAGTCCAGGCTGTCTGGTACACCCCCGTCAACCGCATCGGCCGCGTCACCCTCGTCGTGGCGATGGGTCTGAGCTTCCTGCCCTTCCTGTACCTCCTCGTCGTCTACAACGCCATGCCCCCCGCCGCCGCCATCGGCATGGGCGTCTTCAACGTCGCCGCCGCCTTCGTCGCGGGCTGGATTGTGGAGCCCATCTCCTACTTCCCCGCCCTCGGCACGGCCGGCACCTACATGGGCATCCTCGCCGGATCCATCGGCCAGATGCGCGTCCCCGCCGCCCTCGTCGCGAAGAACGTCGCCGGCACGGCGGAAAACACCCAGGAGGCGGAGATCGTCGGCACCTGCGGCATCGCCGGCTCCGTCTTCATGAACTGCATCGCCACCACCGTCACCGCCGTCGCCGGCGCGTTCATCGTGGCGAGCCTGCCGCAGTTCGTCCTCGCGGCCCTCTCCGCGTACATCCTCCCCGCCATCTACGGCGCCGTCCTCGCGATGTTCACGACGAAGGGCAAAATCCAGATCACCATCCCCGTCGCCATCATCGCGATCATTCTGAACTACATGGCGGTGGGCGGCATGCTGGGAACGCTCATTCCCCGCTTCCTCATGCCCATCTGCGTCGTCCTCGGCGTGGTTGTCGCGCGCATCGAGTACAAAATGGGCGTCGCGAAATAAGAACCCGCCATACGGTTCGGGGGAACGTCCGGAGGCGCCGCTTCCGGACGTTCCCGCAAAGAAGGAGGAGAAACCATGAGCTCGAAAGAGGAACTGAAGAAGACGCTGCAACGCCTCACTTCCGCCCTCGGCGTCTCGGGGCACGAACAGGAGGTCATCCTCGCCGTCCGGGACGCCCTCGCCGGCCACGCGGACGAAGTCCGCGTCAGCAACGTCGGCAACGTCGTCGCCGTCAAGAAGGGCGCGGCTCCCGGCCCCGCCGTCGTCATCGGCGCGCACCTGGACGAAGTCGGCTACATCGTCCGGAACATCCTCCCGAACGGCTTCATCACCCTCGACAAAATCGGCTGGCCCACGGAGAGCGTCGCCGTCGCCCGCCTCGTCTGGGTCGGGAAAAACCGCGTCCCCGGCATCATCGGCATCCGCCCCGGCCACCTCCAGACGGCGGAGGAGAAGAAGCTCATCACCCCCCTCGTCAGGAACTTCGTCGACATCGGCTGCTCCTGCGCGGAGGAGGTCGAGGCGCTGGGCATCCGCATCGGCGACCCCGTCGTCATCCAGAGCGGGTACACGGAGATGCACAACACCGACTTCGTCTGCTCGCGCGCGCTCGACTGCCGGGTGAACTGCGCGATCATCGTCGAGCTGTTCAAGTCCCTCGCCGCCGCCGACTTCGCCGGCACCCTCTACGGCGTCTTCACCGTCCGGGAGGAAATCGGCATGCGCGGCGTCGCGAACGCGCTCCACGACCTCGACGTCGACTACGCCATCGCCCTCGACACCATCCCGACGGCGGACGTGCCGGGGTCGAACCCGGCGGCGGAGCTGCCGCTCTACCTCGGGAAAGGCCCCGGGTTCCCCGTGTGCGAGGACTACTCGGCCGCCCTCGGCGTCTTCCAGCTTGTCCATCCGGGCGTCCGGAGCTTCATCGAGGCGACGGCGAAAAAGACGGGGGTCAATCTCCAGACCGTGACCCTGGCGTTCGCCGGCTACGTCACGGACTCGGCCGCCTACGCGTACGTCAAGGGCGGCATCCCGACGGCGACCCTCACCGTGCCCCGGCGGTATTCCCATTCGCCGGTGGAGCTGATGAACGTCAACGACGCGGTCGATCTCCTCACCCTTCTCCACGGCATGGTCAGGGACAACGACAAAGTGAACCTGTCCTTCATTTAAACGGTCTCAACGGAAAGGGCGTTCCCGTGACAGACAACGCAACCAAAAACTGGCAAACACTGAAGCAAGACAGGCTGGCGCGCCTCCAGGCGGCCGCCCCCCTCGTGAAGGAAGGCAGGGTCGTCGACGCCGAGAACGCGGTGGCGCTGCTGGAGGCGGTCATCAAGCCCTTCGACAAGGTCAACATCGAGGGCGACAACCAGAAGCAGGCGGACTTCCTCGCCCAGTGCCTCTGCAAGGCGGATCCGGCGAAAATCCACGATCTGCACATGGTGCAGTCGGTGATCGCCCTGGACAGCCACCTGGACGTCTTTGAAAAAGGCATCGCGAAGAAGCTGGACTTCTCCTTCTCCGGGCCGCAGGCGGGGAGGCTGGCGAAATTCATCCGGGAGAAGAAGCTCGAACTCGGCGCCATCCACACCTACCTCGAACTCTACGGCCGCTACTTCACCGACCTCACCCCCCGCGTCTGCATGCTCGCCGCCTACCAGGCGGACAGGCACGGCAACCTCTACACCGGCTTCAACACCGAAGACACCCCCGTCGTGGCCGAGGCGACGAAGTTCAAACAGGGCATCGTCATCGCCCAGGTGAACGAGATCGTGGACGAGCTTCCCCGCGTGGACATTCCGGCCGACTGGGTGGACTTCGTCATCCGGCCGCCCGCGCCGTTCTACGTGGAGCCGCTCTTCACCCGCGACCCCGCGCTCATTTCCGACGCGCAGGTGCTCCGCGCGATGCTGGCGATCAAGGGCATCTACGCCGAGTACGGCGTGCAGCGCCTGAACCACGGCATCGGCTTCGACACGGCGGCGATCGAGCTGCTGCTCCCGACCTACGGGGAGGAACTGGGGCTGAAAGGGAAAATCTGCTCCTACTTCGTCCTGAATCCGCACCCCACCCTCATCCCCGCCATCGAAAGCGGCTGGGTGAAGTCCATCTTCTGCTTCGGCGGCGAGAACGGGATGGAGGAGTACGTCAGCGCCCGGTCGGACGTGTTCTACACGGGGCCCGACGGCACGCTCCGCTCGAACCGCGCCTTCGGCCAGGTGGCGGGGCACTACGCCCTCGACATGTTCATCGGCGGGACGCTGCAGATTGACCGGTACGGCAACTCCTCGACGGCGACGGCCGACCGCGTCGCCGGCTTCGGCGGCGCGCCCAACATGGGCTGCGACCCGCGCGGGCGGCGGCATTCGTCGGAGGCGTGGCTGAAGGCGGGGCGCGAGGACGGCGTCCAGGCCGGCCTCACGGGCGGCCTGCCCCGCGGGAAACGCCTCGTCGTGCAGCTGCAGGAGACGTTCCGCGAAAAACTCGCCCCCGGCTTCGTCGAACAGCTTGACGCCTGGGAACTGGCGAAGAACGCGGGTCTCGACATCCCCCCCGTCATGATCTACGGCGACGACCTGACGCACATCGTGACGGAGGAGGGCATCGCCTACGTGCACAAGTGCTCCTCCCTGGAGCAGCGGATGGCGGCCATCCGCGCCATCGCCGGATACACGGATCTGGGGATGGCGGCGAAGGCGTCGGAGACGGCGGAGCTGCGCCGCCTCGGCATTGTCAAAACGCCGGACGACCTCGGCGTCGACGTGACCCGCGCCAACCGGAATCTGCTGGCGGCGAAGACGGTGCGCGATCTCGTGAAGTGGTCCGGCGGCATCTACAATCCCCCCGCCCGCTTCCGCAACTGGTAACGGCCGGACAGAAAACAGGAGGCATTGCATGGCACTAGAGGAAATCACCTTCTCCTGCAAGGCGGAGGGGACGCTGCAAACCATTCCGGAGAGCTGGTCGCACACGGGCGTCGTCGGCTCCGGCGACATGGAGGTGCTGATCCGGCGCGAGGAGCTGGGCGGCGCCGTCAATTTCAAGGTTGTCACGCCGGTGCGCGGGTTCGACGCCCTGTGGAAGAAAGTGCTGGAGCGTTTCGTCATGGAGACGAACCTGGGGAACGCCTCCATCCGGATCAACGACAACAACTCCACCCCCTACATCGTCTCCGCCCGGCTCAAGCAGGCCCTGATCGAGGCCAAGGAAGGAGGCGGCAGATAATGCGCACCTGGAACGAAATGCAGCAGGCGAGTTTTTACGACGCCACATCCCGCGAGCGGGCGGTCTGTCTTGTGGACGACGGCACGTTCCGCGAGCTTGTCGGCCCGAACGCGGGGGTGACGAGCCCGCATCTTCCGGTTCTCGGCGAGGCCGTGTCCTTCGACGACGGCGTGGTGACGGGCGTGGGGAAGATGGGCGGCCGCCCGGTGTTCGTCATTTCGCAGGAGGGCCGGTTCATCGGCGGCGCGGTGGGGGAGGTGGGCGGGGCGAAGATCGTCTGCCTGTTCGATCTCGCGCTGAAGCTGTACGAGAAAATCCGCGCGAAATACCCGAACGACTACAGGAACCGCATCCCCGCCATCGTCTATTCCTTCGAGACGGGGGGCGTCCGGCTGCACGAGTCGAACGCGGGGCTGCTCGCCCACGCGGAGGTGATGGAGCAGATCCAGAAGTGCCGGGGGAAGATTCCCGTCTTCTCCCTTGTCGGGAGCAAGGTCGGCTGCTTCGGCGGGATGGGCTTCGTCTGCGTCTCGACGGACGCCGTCATCATGAGCGATCTCGGCCGCATCGGCCTGACGGGGCCGGAAGTGATTGAAGAGGTGATGGGCAAGCGCGAGTTCGACTCGACGGACAGGGCGCTCATCTACCGGACGACGGGCGGCAAGCACAAGTACATCATGCGCGACTGCGAGTGCCTGGTGGAGGACACCGTCGGCGCGTTCCGGGAGCAGATCGAAACGCTCCTGAAGATTTCCCTCGAACAGCTTTCGCGGTACCGCTCCATCGGCAGCCTCGACCTTGTGATGGAGCAGGTGCGCGTCGTGGGCCTGGCGCAGGAAATCAAACCGAAGGACTCCATGGACGTGTGGCGGTATTTCGGGAACGAGGATCCGGAGGAGCTTCCGGACATGTTCCACGAGGAGTTCATGGAGCGGGTGAAGACGCGGCGTCGGAAGGGAGGGAACCAGGCATGACGGCGACAGCACCGGTAAAATCCTTGTTGGGAAAGGGCCGCGACGCCATCGGCATCATTTTCGACGCGGGGTCCTTCCAGGAAAACACCATCGGGAGTTTCACGCAGGAGCCGTCCTTCGGCCCGGGCGCGGTGATCGGCACGGCCTCCCTGAAAGGCAGGACGGTCACGGTGATCGGCACGGACGCGCGGGCGCGGAATCCGCGCTTCCCCGTCGTCGTCGCGGGCGTCATCGGCCTTGAGGAAGGCTACAAGATGGCGATAGCCGTCTACAAGACGATCGAGGCGGACGCGGACAGGCCGGCGGCGGAGAAGCGCCCGCTGGTGCTCATCGTCGACTCCCCCGGGAACGGCCCGGGCAAGCTGGAAGAGATTTTCGGCATGAACAAGTCGACGGGCGCGTACCAGCTCGCGCTGGCTGAGGCGCGGCAGCACGGCCACCCGGTTGTGGCGATGATCATCGGCCGCGCCATCAGCGGCGCGTTCCTCTGCCACGGCCTGCAGGCGGATCACATCCTGACGCTGTCGAAGGAATTCGGCACGATGATCCACGTGATGCCGCTGTCCAGCATCGCGCGCATCACGAAGATGAACATCGAGACGCTGGAGGAGCTGTCGAAGACGAACCCGGTGTTCGCCTCGGGCGCGGACTTCTTCCACCGCCTGGGCGGCGTCGAGGAAATCATCAACAGGGTGGAGGACATGGCGGAGGCGATCGACCGCCACATCACGGAAGTCTACGCCGCGAACGCGGCGGGCAAATCCGACCGGTGCGGGCCCTGGGGGCGCGGGGCGCTCGGCGCGGAACGCGGCGGCAGGAAGGAGCGGAAGCGCGTGATGGAGATGATGCGGCAGGAATTCGCCGCGATTGAGAACGACTACCTGTAGCGCGCGGGACACAGCCCGGCAACGAAGCCGGAGCCGGAAGGGCACTTCCGGCTCCGGCGGCCTGCGGGAGGAAACCATGGACAGGCTTCAGGAGCTCCGCGACTACGTCGCCACGCTCAGCACCGCCCCGACGATCGACGCCATGCCCCGCAGCACCCTCGCGGACAAGGGCATCCGCGGCCCCACGAGCGCGCACCGCATTGAAGAGATCCACACGCCCCTGAACCTCGCCTTCGTCACCTTCACGACCGGCACCACCGCGTTCCAGAACATCGTCGGCGTCACCGCCCCCGAGCTTCCCGCCCGGACGGCGGCCGGCGTCCGGGCGCTCTCCCTCGCCGGCGCGGAGCGGGGCGGGGAAATCCTCTTCACCTACCCCCCCCTCGTCAACGTCTTCCCCCGGCAGGCGCTGGACGCGCACGGCGTCCGCTGGTCGTTCCTGGAGACGTCCAGCCGCGACGCGCTGATTCTCGCCCTCTGCGAGCGCCGTCCGCGCGTCGTCGTCGGCGAATCCTCCTTCCTCCGCGCCGCGCTGGAAGACGCGAAGAAAATGCATTTCCTCGATCTCCTCCCGAAAAACACCGTCTTCATCACCGCCGGCACCCCGCTCGATCCCGAGTTCCCGGAAACGGCGGAGCGCCTGGCGGGCGGGCGCGTCCACGATCTCTACGGCTGCCAGGAATTCGGCTGGATCACCCTCGACGGCATTCCGCTGCGGGACGACATTTCCCTTGTTCCCGCGGGGGATGCCGGGGACGGGCTCTTCGACTGCGTCGTCGGCGGGCTGCCGACGGGCGATCGCTTCCCCGTGCTGGACGCGGGGCACCGCTGCAACCGCGCGGGGAAGATCATCACCTACGCCCGCGCGCGCACGACGCCGGAGCTGGAAGTCACCGTCCTCGCGACCACCGCGCGCGACCGGAGCACGGCGGAGCAGCTCGCGCGCACCATCCTCCGCATCAAGGCGAAGATCGTCCGCGTCGCCCCGGACGCCGCCGTCGGCGCGGAGCGGACCGTCCTCGCCCTGTCCCGCCGCGGCGAAGGCGCGCCGCCGGCGCTTGTCGACACGCCGGACAGGACGGCGTTGTTCGACTCCCTGCTGCGGGCGCAGCTTGACTACCAGTCCCAAAGCAAAACCGACCCCGCGTGGATCAAAAGGCGGTAGCATGGATCGCCACGATTGCCTTTGGCTGACCGCGGAGGGACGGCGGGAATGCCTTGCGACAGCCCGCCCGCTCCTCCCGTCCGCGACGCGGGAGCAGGTCGAGGCATTGATCCTGAACCCCCGCATCCCCGCCATCGTCAGCCGCCAGGAGGAACGCGGGGACGACCTCCTGAACGCCGGCTTCGCCTCGCCGGAAAAATACGGCGGCAACCGCCTGCGCGTCGCCGTCGCCGTCGGCCCGGCGCATATTGTCCGGACCGTCACGCCCTTCGGGCTGGCCTCCGTCATCCGGCGCGCGCCGGATTTCCCCCGGCGCGCGCTTCTTGCCGCGCTGCTGGACGCGGCGGAGCGGAGCGGTTTCGCCGCCGGCTTTTTCGGTTCGGTCGCGCTCCGCGCCGCGACCGGCCTGCCCTATTTCGGCGACGGGTCGGACATCGATCTCTGCGTGCGCCCCGCGCGGACAGGCTCCGACGCGCATGCGCTGCACCGCGCCGTGCTGGCGCTCGAACGGGAACACGCCGTCCGCATCGACGCCGAGGTCGCCGTCGCCGCCGCGCGGGGCGGCATGTTCGGCGTCAGCCTCAAGGAACTGTTCGGGGAAACGAAAACCGTCGTCGCGAAAGGTCTCCATTCCGTGGCGCTGCTTTTGCGCGCCGATCCGGAATACGGCGCGCGCGGCAAGATTATACTGGAAGATATTCGGTGAAAATTGCAATATGGAGGACGCAAGCCATCCAGGAGGGCGCCCCATGTCCGCCACCGACAGAATCCGCACCGTCTTCAGGCAAAACAACGGCATTCTCCGTTTCCTCCCCAACTGGATTCCCCGCGCCTTCAACCGCCCCGGCCACCGCCTCCGGCTGCACCCGGACGATTCCTTCGCCCTCGGCGCGCACAGGGGCGCGATCAAGGAGCGCTGGTTCTGCTCCGTCACGCCGGCGCTGAACGGGCCCCTGGCGCCGCCGGACGAGGGTCTCAGCCGCGTCGCCCTCTCGGACAGGTACGACGACAGCGTCTTCTTCCGCGACGCAGTGGAAACGCTCGGGGCGGATCTCATCGGCGGCGATCTCCACCGGCGATACGGCGCCTGGCCGATGTTCGCCAAGTTCTTCGACTACGACGCCCCCCTCTTCCACCACCTGCACCTGACGAACGAGGCTGCGAAGAAAATCGGCATGAACGGCAAGCCGGAAGCCTACTTCTTCCCGAAACAGATGAACAACCACCTGGGCAGCTTCCCCCTCACGTATTTCGGCTACGATCCGGACACGCCCCGGGAAGAGGTGCGCCGCCGCCTCCTCGCGTTCGAGGCGGGCGACAACCGGATCACCGAACTCTCCCGCGCGTACAGGGTGGAGCTGGGGACGGGCTGGTACACGCCCCCCGGCGTGGTGCACGCGCCCGCGTCCGTCCTGACGTACGAGCCGCAGTGGAACTCGGACGTGTGCGCCGTGATGGAAAACATGGTGCAGGGGGAAATCTTCTCCCGCGACCGGATGGTGTCCTCGCTGCCCGACGCGGAGAAGAACGACATCGACGCCGTCATGGCGACGATGGACTGGGAGCTGAACACCGACCCGCACTACAGGAAGAAATATTTCCTCCCGCCCCTCCCGATCGAGACCGGCACGAAAGACTACGGCGAAAGCTGGATAACGTACCGCAACCCCTATTTCGCCGCGAAGGAAACCGTGATCCCGCCCGGGGGATCGGCTCTCGTGCGGGACGAAGCGGCCTACGGCTGCGTTTTCGTGCAGGGGCACGGCGCCTTCGGCGCGTTCGACGACGCGGAGGCGCCGCAGATGCTCCGCTTCCGGCAGGGATCCGGCGACGAGTATTTCGTGAGCGAGGACGCGGCGCGCGCCGGCGTCCGCGTCGTGAACCGGAGCCGCCACGAGGAGATGGTCATCCTCCGCCACTTCGGGCCCAACGCCGGCGCGCCGGAGTGAGGTTGATTTTGATACCCGATTGCCACAGAGGCACAGAGGCACAGAGAACCACACCGCAACCGAGAGAACCGCAAACTGCTTTTTTTAAAGGTGATGAGCGGTTCGCGGTTCCTGCGGTTGCGGTTCTTTCGGTTGCGGTGTGGTTCTCTGTGTCTCTGTGGCAATCGGTTTAAAAAAGCGGTTCGCGGTTCGCACAAGGACAGCCGATGCCCCAGACCATTGTCGAAATGGAGCACATCCACAAAACATTCCCCGGCGTCCACGCGCTGGACGACGTCTCCTTCTCCCTGCGCGGCGGGGAGGTGATGGCGCTGCTGGGCGAGAACGGCGCGGGCAAATCGACGCTCATGAAAATCCTCGCTGGCGTCCATTCCCGCGACGGCGGCGTGGTGCGGATTTTCGGCCGGGAGGTGGGGGATCTGACGCCGAAAACCGCCCGTCGCCACGGCGTCGCGATGATCCACCAGGAACTCAACATGTGCGCGCAGCTGAGCGTGGCGGAGAATATTTTCCTCGGCCGCGAGCTGACGACCGGCGGCGGCCTTCTCTCGAACGCAGCGATGCGCCGCCAGTCGGCGGACATCCTCGGGCGGCTGCGCATCGACATGGATCCGGACACGGTGGTCGCCCGCCTCCCCGTCTCGAAGCAGCAGATGGTGGAAATCGCGAAAGCCCTCTCCGCGAACGCCCGCATCCTCATCATGGACGAGCCCACCTCCGCGCTGACGGCGAAGGAAATCGACGATCTGTTCGCCCTCACCCGCCGGCTCCGCGCGGACGGCTGCGGGATAGTCTACATTTCCCACAGGCTGGAGGAGCTGCAGCACATCGTCGACCGCGTCACCATCATGCGGGACGGCCGTTTCATCGCGGCCGGCGCGTTCGCGGATTTCACGATGGACGCGATCATCGCGAACATGGTGGGGCGGGAGATCCGGGAGAAGTTCCCCCGCGTCGAGACGCCGCGCGGGCGGACGATTTTCGCGGTGAAGGGTCTGAACGCGGGGCGGATGGTGCGGGACGTTTCGTTCGAGCTGCGGGAGGGCGAGATTGTCGGCATGGCGGGTTTGATGGGCGCGGGGCGGACGGAGACGACGCGGGCGATTTTCGGCGTCGACCGGGCGGAGGGCGGGGAGGTCGCGCTTGACGGGCGGCGGGTGTCGATAGCCGCGCCGGCGGACGCGATCCGCGCGGGGATTGTGCTTGTCCCGGAGGATCGGAAGAAGGACGGGCTGTGCACGAAGCTGTCTGTCCGGGAGAACATCGGGCTGCCGAATCTTGATCTTCTCGCGGACGCCCTGGGCGTCATCCGGCGCGGGCGGGAGCGGGAGATGGTTTCGCGGACGGTGGCGAATCTCACGGTGAAGCTGTCCAGTCCGGAGGTGGATGCGGGGACGCTTTCGGGGGGGAACCAGCAGAAGGTGGTGGTGGGGAAGTGGCTGGCGCGGCGGAGCCGTGTTGTGATGTTTGACGAGCCGACGCGGGGGATTGATGTGGCGGCGAAGGTGGAGATTTATCATTTGATGAACGAGTTGAAGCGGCGGGGCATCGGCGTTTTGTTTGTTTCTTCGGAGATGCCGGAGATTTTGGGGATGTCGGACAGGATTCTTGTCATGTGCGACGGGCGGATTACGGGGGAGTTTTCCCGTGCGGAGGCGACGCAGGAGAAGGTTTTGGCGGCGGCGATGCACTTTGAGAGCAAATCCTCCCCCGGAAAAATTGCATAGCCCGCCTTCTCACCTTCCCAACCTCCCGCAAAGAGTCGAAAGAAAGTTTTTTGAAGAGGAGGGGAGTCTAGGGTCTGTCGTCACGAGTCATTTGGGTCGCTTTTCCGCCCGTTTTGCGCTGTGCTTCGCCCGTCTTTCTCACGAATATTGTATATTCGCTTCGAAAGCCGGACTCGCCCAGCACAAAACGGAC
>QMCE01769912.1_pt1 | contig 14425 bp, 16 predicted proteins | sample 1821851 | NCBI WGS metagenome assembly QMCE01 (sample SAMN09453174, study PRJNA476694) | Termite gut metagenome, whole genome shotgun sequencing project. | isolation source: worker | host: Odontotermes sp. | place: South Africa:Pretoria | collected 2016-01-28 | reverse complement strand
CCCACGGTAGGTTGGTCTCCAGCTTCAGCGCCCAGCCTATCAGGTTTACCCCGAACAGCGCCGCTCCTCCCAGAAAGCCCCAGTTCGAGGCCCCCTGCCAAAATTGTTTTCTTGTCATATCAGTTCTCCTGCTCCTTGTCTCGTTATTTCCGGTTCGTCGCCTGTCAGGTCGACCACCGTTGTCGGCACCACTCCTCCTTCGCCTCCGTCGATCACCATATCCACTCGTTTGCCCAGTCGTTCGGCTATGAGCGAAGGGTCGGTCGTGTACTCCGCCTCGTCGTCCTTCACCGAGGTAGTCAGCATCGGCCCTCCCAGTTCTTCCACCAGCGCGCGTGCAATGGCCGAGTCGGGGATCCTCACACCTATGGTCTTTCTCTTGCCGAGTGCTTTTTCCGGTACTCGCGACAATGGCGTCAGCAAAAATGTGAACGCCCCGGGCAGATTGCGCTTCATCACCCGGAACTGCGGGTTTTCCACCTTTGCGTACTCGGCCACGCGAGCCAGCGAGTCGAACACCAATGAAAACTGCTTATCTCCGCCGTCGGCTCCCTCGCCACCCACCGCCGCCTTGATCGCCTTCAGTCGCTCCACCGCCTTTGGTCGCCCCAGCGAGCACCCCAGGGCATAGACGCTGTCGGTCGGGTAGACAATCACCCCGTCGGCCCTCAGCACCTCGGCTGCGTGGGCAATCTGCTTGGGGTTTGGGTTATCGGGCCAGATCCTTACCAGCATCTCTCGTTAGTGTAGCTTGCTTCCTATCAATGTTATGAACTCTTCCCTGGTGCGGTGCTGGGCCAGGAACACACCCGTGAACGCGCTCGTCGTCGTGACCGAGTTTTGCTTCTGCACTCCTCGCATCGACATACAGGTGTGGTGCGCCTCGATCACCACCGCCACACCCATCGGCTTCAAAACTTCCTGAATGCAGTCGCGTATCTGCACCGTCAGTCGTTCCTGCACTTGCAACCGGCGTGCGAAGCAATCGACCACACGTGCGATCTTCGACAGGCCCGTTATGTGCCCGTCGGGGATGTAGGCCACGTGCGCTTTGCCTATTATTGGCAGCAGGTGGTGCTCACACATCGAGTAGATCTCTATGTCCTTCACCAGCACCATCTGGCGATACTCCTCGCGGAACATTGCCGAGGTGAGAATTTCGCGCGGGTCTTCGCCGTAGCCCTTGGTGAAGAACTCCATCGCCCGCGCGACCCTCTGTGGGGTCTTCAGCAGGCCCTCGCGCTCGGGGTCTTCGCCCAGTAGCCGCAGGATTTCGCGATAGTGGTTTTCCAACTCTTTCATATCGGGTGCGAAGTTACTAAATTATTCTTTTGGTTCGCGCATTCTCGGTTAGGGTGAGGGTGCGCAGATCTACGCCGGTTAGGTTGACGATACCCGGAGTGCGTCCGGGGGCGATCCGGTCGGCGGCCACCCATCCCAGCATCTCGGCCAGCGGGGCGTCCAACAGCCGGAGTTCGTCCACAAGACTGAGCGTGTCGTTCGAGGCAAGCGAGTCGGTGCCTACCCGGATCGTCAGACGGTTGCGGCGAAGCAGGTCGAGCGGGGGTTGGAGGCCGGAGATATGTCGGTTCGAGCGCGGGCACACCACCCACGTCACGGGTCCTGTGAAGTGGCCCATCACGATGTCGATGTCGCGTTGGGTGACGAGACAGTTGTGCACAAGGATCATTTCGCGCTCAGGCGGGGTTTGGGCGACAAGCCGCGCCGCTGGGTCGGCCACCTCGAAGGCGCTCTCCATAAAGTGAACCGACAACGGCCCCCTCGCTGCCTCGGCCAACCGGGTGAATGCCGCAGGGTCGACTGCATAGAGCGAGTGCGGCGTGGTGTGGAAACTCATATCGGGCTGGCGGCCGATACCGAAAAACTCAATAAAATTGTGATACTCGATCCGGCTGGCGACCTTGGTCGCGAAAGTACTCGTCCCGTTGCAAACGTCCCATACGCGCCCAACCCCCTCAGCCCACATCTTTGCATCCCAAGCCTTCGCAACCGCCTCCCCACCCTCTCGCGGAGCCGCCTTCATCGCCTCGACGAATCCCTCGAACCCGCAGCCCGCCGGAATCGTACCCCGCAGTCCGGAGAGCTCCAGGTGGCAGTGGGCGTTGAGCATCGCCGGCATCAGGATCCCGGGAAAGAACTCCACCCCGGGCAACGAATCGAGCGCCGCGCCGTCGGGCACCTCCTCGACAGCCACCACCCTACCCTCCTCGCTCACCCTCACCACCCGCCGGGGCTCAAGACCCCAGGGAGTCAGCAGAAGGTGTGAACAAAGGCGTCTCATAAATGGTCAGTCGGAACAGCGAATCGAGTGCAACCCTGTCGGGCAGGAAGTAGACAACCCGCAGAGAGTCGATCCGCAGAGAAAGGGGTGTCAGCAGGTCGCGCCGTGGGTATGGGTTAAGGTCGAGCACAAGGCGGCGGGCGGTCGTGTCGGCCTCCAGCACAATGACCTCCGAGGAGCGCTCATTGCGGATCAGGCGCCGAGAGTTACTACCCAACGACCGGCCGCGACCGTCCTCCAGATGGATGTTGGTTCGCAGGTTGTCGTTTGCTTCGATCGAGTCGATCATATAGCGGAAGCTCACCTCGTAGCGCCCGGGCACGGTCGGCAACACAAGTCTCAGGCGGGAGGTGTCGCCCACAGAACGAACACGGATCGAGCGGGTGAAGAGCACCTCGCGCTTGAACCGCTGCCCGGCCCGGCGAGACAGCGTATCGACGACAGCTAACCGGTGGTCGTACGCCCCGCTCTCGGCCCGCAACATCTCGACCGCACGCTGAACAACGTCCTCACTGAGGCGCGCACTTTTGCGTTTCGAGAAGCTGCCGAGTGTGTATCGCAGGTCCTCCGAAGTGTAACCATATTCGGCCAACACGGGTTCGTAGATGTTCAACGAGTCGAGCGCCGCAAGCGAAGCCGACGAGCGACCCGCGTAGGCGTCCACAAGGTAGATGTCGTGGAAGATCCGGGCAAGTCGCTCGTTGGGGATGATCTTCGGCTTGGAGCAACCGCTCAGGGCCCCCGCAACGGCCAGGCATCCGGCCACCAGCAGTATGAAGAAAATACGTTTCATTTCAGCGTCGTTCTGACCGTAAAGGTAGTGATTATTCCGGTCACGCACAAAAACGCCGCGCAGACCGCCGCAACATCAACCGCCCGAAGCCGCACAGGATACTCGTCGATAAGGAACGTCCCGCCCGGCATAGGCACGAAGCCGAACAACTGCTGAGCCCCGCAGACCAACACCCCGAGCAACAACCCCCCGGCGGCGCCGATACAGGCAATCATCATACCCTGAGTGATGAAAATTTTCTGCACCCCGCGGCGAGTCACCCCCATCGCCTCCAGAGTGCGGGTCGAGTCGCGCTTGTCGATAACCAACATCACCAACGACCCCACGATCGACAACGAAGCCACAACCAGAACCATCACCCCGACGAAGAAAACTCCCCATTTTTCGACACGCAGGATACGGTACATATCGGCCCGCTGCTGCTCGCGAGTGAGCACCTCGAACCCGGGCCCGACAATCTGCCCGACCTGCGCGGCAAGTTTGCGCCCCGAGCCCCCGTGAGTCCGAACAGCGAGCGCCGAAGCCTGCCCGGGGTAGTCGAAAAGCTGCCGGGCGAACTCAATGCCGGTGATGTAGGAATTATCGCAAAATCGCCGAGTCTGAAAACCAATGATACGGCGATGGGAGCGGAAGCAGTCGAAAAAGCACTCATAGGGATCAGGGCAGAGTAACCCCCGCGCCGAGGTACCCAAAACCGAAGCGGCTCCGAAAAACCCTGACGGATAGCGAGCTCGTAAGCGATCCCCTGTCCGACGACAACGCCGCCGCCGCCCTGTCCGCGAACGGTTGCCGCAACCTGCCTGCCGCGGTAATCCAACAGGGCACTCTCCTCCAACACGAACTCGGCCGCCTCAACGCCGGACAACCCGGCAACCGCTTCAACATCCAGATCCGAAACAGAAAAAACTTTACCCTCGACGGGCCTCACGAGAAGGTCGGGGTCGAACCCGCGGTACAGCCCGCGGATGATCTCCTCGAATCCGGAGAACACCCCCAGCAAAATGATCATAGCCGCGACGGGAATCCCCACCGCGACCATACTGACGCGCGAAATGGTGTTGATGACCGAGTGAGACTTGGCCGAAAACAGGAATCTGCCCGCGACGAAGCTATTTAAGGAGCTCCTCAATCTTGTCGATATATTCCAACGAATCGTCCAACACGAAAGCCAACTCGGGCACAACCCGCAACTGGTTACGCAACCGAGTCCCCAGAGAGCGGCGAATAGCACGGGTGTGGGTACCGAGCGAGGTCATAATCTGTTGGGCCCGGGCGAACGGAAACACGCTGACGGCAACGCGGGCGTATTCGAGGTCGGGACTGACCCGAACCCCCGTCACGGTCACAACGCAACCCCGAACCAGAGGCGCAAACTCCCCGAGGAGCATCTCCCCGAGGTCTTTTTGGATCTGACGCGAGACCCTCTCCTGACGTGTGCTGTCGGCCATATACTTTCTTAGTAGCTGATTTTAATGTTACGGAAATCGTTCTCCGAAGTGCTGGGAGCCCGGCGTCGCAGAGGAGGGGCCTTGATGCCGCCCTTACCCAATCGGAAGTAGACCCCGAAGGTGATGTAGAGGTTGTCGAGCTCCGATCGGATGGAGTTCTCCTCGTTGAAGCGGTATTTGGTTTTGGTACGCAGAATGTCGCCCATACCGTAATAGTACCTCGCCTCGGCGAAGAACTCGGCGCGGCCGGTGAGGATGCCCAGTCCCGCCCCACCCAGGAACCCGTAGTTCCAACGGTTGTCGCGAGAGATCTGCATCTTATAGGGCTCGGTGGTCTGGGAGGTCGCCACGGTGCCGGTCGCCTCGTTGTAGGTATGTGTGAAGGTGGTGAGTTGGTCGCCGATGCCGGTGTTGTAGCTCACGGTGAAGCCCAGACTGGCGAAGAACCGCACCTTACGGTTGGCGAAGTAGAGGTGAGGCTGCCAGATCAGAGGCAGGGTGACGGAGCTGACGGTGCGGGTTCGGAGGGTGTAACTTGTGGTGTCGGAACGGAACCCCTCGGAAACGATCCGGTAACCCCGCATCTGGTATTCGAGTTCGGCCCCCACCCCGCCGACGACGGGCTGAGCCGAGTAGTACTTCCACATCACCCCGCCGGTGTAACGACCCCAAACCATATCGCTCTGGGGCTTACCGTTAACCCAAAACCTACCCTTCATCGCCCCGTAACCAGCCTTTGCGCCGACGTAATGCTGGCCGGAGGCGCTCCACACGCCCAACAATAATATCGTTATGATAAGAATTTTCTTCATCGGTTATCGCACGGTCGATTGAACCTGTTGACGCATTCCTCCCAGCGCGCCGCCGATGCCGAGGCCGCCTCCCTGAGTGCCATCTTTACCCTGATTGCGACGCTGAGCCTCTTTTTCGGCCCGATCCTGCAGGTATTTCACCACCCGGGTGTCCTCGGCCCTTTGCAGGTCGAGGCGTACTTTCTCGATGCTGATCGGGGCGAAGACGTCGGCCATATCGACCTCCACGGAGACTTCCCAGTTGGCGCGGGCGGGAATGAACTGGTCGCCACTCGGGCCGACGTAGTACTCGACCCTCTCGGGTTGGCGGCGCTCGATGAGCGAGCCCGAGTCCCAACGGCTGTTGGAGTTACCATCCTCGGTGATGCGTAGTCGGATCTCGCCCTCGGGAATGTAACGTAGGGTGTAAGAGCCGCTGGATATCTTTTCCAGTCGTCGTTCGGTGGCGCCGTTCTCGCCCAGCACCTCGACTATGTACTGCGACTGGGGGGTCTTACCGCGGACGGTCATAGCCACGGTTGCGAACTCACGCTGCTGAACGATCTTGAAGTTTGCGCCCAGCGAGTCGTTACGCTCGCCGGCGATGTTGGTGAACACTCCGTCGGGGATCGTGAGGCGGTAGGCGGAGGTTTCGTCCCAATCGGCGGTGATGGTCCAACGGCGGATGTTGAGGGTGTCGCGCACGATGCGGAATCGCGCGGGAAGGGTGTCGCCCAGGTCGGGAATCTCCAGAAGGCGGATGCGGGCGGAGTCGATCGCCGTGAGGGGGAGGTCGAACTCGATGGGGATGTTCTTCTCGGGGTTGACCTCGGCACTGGCGTCGACCCGGAAGCGGAACGGGTTGGGCTCCTTGGGCGGGATGTACTCCTCTCCGGCGGCTTCGGCCCGTTCACGTTCACGTTCCTGGTCTTTTTCGGCCCGCTCGCGATCGCGTTGTTCGTCGCGCGTCTCGACCGGTGGCCGCCACGCAAGGCGCAGGTTCTGGCCCGCGGAGACAAAGTTACCCAGCGAATCTGTTCGTTGGTATGCGATTCGGCCCTTGATGGTGTCGCCCAGAGCCTCGGGCGGAGCGTTGAACCACAGCGCGATCGTGTCGCGGCCCGTGGTGAGGTATTCGCGGATGATATTCTCGGGCTCGATGCCTTCGAAGGTCAGGGTGTCGATCTGCGGATTGGCGGCGGAGAAGCGCAACAACACCCGGTGGCGTCCGGTACGTTCGCTACCGGAGAGGTTCTGGCGAGTCGGAGCCGGTTCGCCGAACAGTCGGAAGTAGGTCTGCGGGTCGGCCGTGGGGTAATGGCGCCACTCGTCAAGCCAGATCGAGATCGGCTCCAGTTCGGCAGGGTTCACAGGCCCGTCCAGAAAGCCGACCTTATCCACCCCTGCGTCGTAAGTCTGGTTACTGTTGTTGTCCTGCAGGGCGTAGACGCGATACGGAATGTCCTTAAGGTTTTGGGCGATGAAGATGCCGTTACCCTCGGCGCGCCCGACCACGGAGGGTTTGTGTTTCAACAGGATCGAGTCGTACTGGGGAATAGTGTCGAGGCTCGCGGGAAAGAACATCAGGTAAGCCCTGGAGATGCTATCGCCCTTAGCGGCGTCGGCCGTGTAACCCGTCATCAACATCGAGTCGAGAGCGCTTCCGGTCGAGAAAACGTAACGAAAGCCGCTCAGGGGATTACCCTCGTTGTTGTCGCGAATGGCATTACCGAAGTTCAGAGCGTAAGTCTGGTCCGGGAGCAGCGTGTCCTTCAAGTCGATACGAACCCCCCGACCACGCAACACGAGGTTCGGTTTGGTCTTCATCAGGGGCGAGGTGAAAAACTCCTTCGAGGCGTCCTTGAGCTGGATGAATTCATTGAACTCTATGTAGATACTTCGGCCGTCGAAGTGCCTCGTCGCGTTCCCCGGGGTCGCCCTGACGGCCATCGGCGGCAACGAATCCTTGGGCCCACCCTGCGGCGTGAGCTGGTTTGCACAACGCGCAAAAACCACGCAACCAATCGCCGCCACAGCCCACAAAATATGTTTCAGGTTGTTGTTCATCCTCGTTTCTCCAAAATATGCAAATACTCACTGGTAGTGTCGGCCTTGTAGGTGCGGTTGGGCGCCTTGTCAGCCTTGAAGCGGGCGTAGGAAGTTTCGGCGCGGTCGTAACGGCCGTAACGCTGCATGATATCCCGAATCGTACCGAGCGACATCAGTCCCTCATTGTTGTATGACAGGAAGATGTAACGAAACCGAGCCTCGGAAATCAGTCTCTCGAACTCATCGGCAACCTTACCGGCGCGGCACCAATTCGACCTACGGTAGGGGCGCATACCTGTTTTACCAGCGGGAACAAAGTCATCGTAAAGAGCGATCGTGTTAAGCAAATGGTAGTTGGCCCCGTATTGCCGCTCATTGTACGGCGGGTCGAGGTAGAGAATATCCCCCTCAATACGAGAGATCAACTCGCCACTATTCTCGTTGAACACCTCGTGTTCGTGCTCGTTCACGTCGTAAGTGGCGGGCAACAGCACGAACTCCTTTGCAGCCGAAGCCTTCAACGATTTGAGGTAAGCCCCGTAAACCGAAGCTGTGTTAGCCACCTTGTCGGCGCTCTCCAACAAACTCGCAAGCAACAGGAAATACAGATCCCGCCCGATACGACCCTGCCGACTCCACTGCTCTATGAGGCTGCGGATAGTGTCTATTTTCTTACCGTTGTGATCCGAAAAGTACTGTCGACCGGTCCCGCCGCCGAGGCAATAATTACGGTAAACAAACCCTGTTTCGATGAGCGAAGCGGAGTTCAATTCGTCGAACAACGACTGCGCATCGGCGATCTCGGTGTGGTTGCCGATGTAGTTACGGTTCAACACGTAGCTGTAATACTCGCAGTCGTTGGCAATGACTTTACGCACTCGGGTTTTGAAGTTGCGGCCCACGATACCGGTACCGGCAAAGATGTCGCAAAACACCGCGCCCGACAAATCCTCCCCCGCCACCCCGTAGATGGAAGACGAGATAAACTCCGACAACCGATATTTCGAGCCGATGTAATTCATATAATTTTGTCGTTATGCAATAAGATAACGAAACAAGGTACTTTATAACTCTTTCTACCGTGATTTTTATGATTGAAACTAAAATCGATTGTATGATGATTAACGAGATCTGCCTTCGCAACGATCTCTCTAATTTGTTGAACACTAACGTCTTCATCCAAATAAACAACAAGTAATCTGGGATCCGCTCCAAAACGACCTTCGTCCTGATATGTATACAAATACGATGCAACCGATTGCGGTTGGCCAATAGCAATATCGCGCCAATTTTCGCCGAACTCTCTCTTAAATTCGTTAGTCGGGCTCTTTGCAACTTTTTGATCAAAGGAAATACCATCAATGAAAAAGTCTACACCTTTTCGATGGTTGAGCGTCGGTGTTATGTTCTCGTTTTTTTCAAAAATCAAAGTTTCGATAAAATCGTTTCTAACTGTATTAATCTCTTTTATTCTACGATATTTAACAGCAGCAGTCTTTACTTTTTCATCCTTTATAAACCCATTCGTCTGCTCGGAATTAATCCGTTGTACGAAGCCATCGAAATCTCCCTGCGAAAACGGCCATGCAATTTCCCCTAATTGCAATGAGTTCCATTCTTCTATGAGAACCTTCATGGCTTCATCGGCCTCTTTTCCGTTTTGATATTTCTTCGTGGCCTTAAACATCTCCCGAATAATATCCTTGCTTATACCATAATTCCAACTGTTGACAACTAATTTCCAAATTTCAAACGTAGAGTTTTTTACTTGTTGCTTACCCACATCTCTTCCTCGCAAAACAACTCTTACCTTTAATTCGGTCACGGGTTGAATTTCATTTAGCCGCAATAAATAATCCGATGCATTAACTTTGCTTCCGATTATTTTTTTAGCAATGTCCTCTGTCAATCGTATTTTTATGTTCTCCATCATTCATTATTTTCTGCGGGGGTATCAGGGTTTTCGGGAGAGAGCCACCATTCGGAGTCGGTGTAGGGGGCGGTTTCGTAAGCACGAAAGTGGACGGGAATAGTGAGGCGGGGAAGAGGAACGAAGTACTCGATGGTACGCCAACCCCAGATACGGTTAACGGGATCGACAGCGACCAACAAAACAGGCGACGAAGTGACCACGAGGTGGATCCAACCGTCAGCAGAGTCCTGCTGGGAAGCGACAAGGTCCCAGGCGCGGCGTTCGCCGGTGTCGAGGTGGCGGACGATACCGGCATCGGCGTCGGCGTAAGACTCCGGAGCCCAAGTGTCGAGCCGCATCTCCTCGGGAGTGATGTAAAAAGCGTAAATGCGAGCCATATAAGCGGGAGTCACCCCGGGAGTACTACCCTGGGCGGTCAGCACGCTGGCCCGAACTACAACCTCGCAATCGGGGCTAACCTTCTTGCACGAGGCCAAGCTCGCGCAAAGGAGCAAGCACAAACTCGCGCTCGCCGATCCGCGGATGAGGTATTTGAAGATCCGATTCATTAACAACAACGTCGTCGTAATACAAAATGTCTATATCCATCGGCCGGGAAGCGTAACCCTGACCGGATGCTTTTTTGGCAGCCTCTTCGGCGGCACGGTCGCGCCCCAGGGCGGTCTCGATACTCTGCACGGCCTGCAAAACCTCGCGGGGGCTCAGGTCGGTGTCCACCACGAGGGCCTGATTGGAGAACTCTTGCTCGCCGTCGGGCGGAGTGAACCCCCAAGCGGGACTCTCGTAACGGTGCGAACAACGCATAACGGGCCCGACGGCGGAGTTTATCATCGCCTGAGCCCGACGGAAATTAGCCGTCACATCGCCCCTGTTCGCCCCGAGGATCAAAACCACACGTGCCATATCTCTCTATTTGTGCATTATCATTTTACTAACCGCCAGCGCCAGGTGCGTGAACACAATCGTCGCATTCCCATTCTGCCTCAACTGCCCCAGCGCCGTCTCCATCTCCTCCACCAACCCCTCCACGTTATGCGCGCCGATATACGGTGCGAACTTGCGACAGAAGTCGGCCTCGGCGCCCCAAAGATACGAAATATTTTCGAGCCCCGCGCTAATCATAAAACTGGAACGCAACAGACGGATGAAATTCTCCAACAATCGCTTCTGCCGTTCGCGCCCCAGGTGGGCAACCCGTTCGGCCCATTTGACCAGTTCCAGATGCTTGTCGTTGTAGCTCAGGCGCATCAACTCGACGAACAGTTCGAACTCCTCGCCTGTCTCTTCGGTGGGCGGGCCGGTGGTCGGATCGGCGGGAATGACAACCTCCTGAACCCGCGAAAGGATCGTCGGCAGAAGCAGCCGCGGGGAGGCGCTGACGAGGATGAAAAGCGTACGTTCCCAGGGTTCTTCGAGGATCTTGAGCAGGGTATTGGCCGCCTCGGTGTTCATCCGCTCGGGAAGCCAGATCAGCACGCATTTGAACCCGCCCTCGAAGCTCTTGAAACTCAGTTTGCGGATCACCTCGTCGGCCTCGCGTTTCGAAATGAGTCCCTGAAGGTTGTCCAGTCCGAGGATGTCGTACCACGTTTGCTCGTCCAGACGGCCGCCGGTTTGGGCGATCGCGGTGCGCCACTGGGGAAGGAACGCATCGGAGGTTATGGCCTCGCCGCTCTTTTTACCCTGTTTGTTGACCGGCATCACGAAGTGGAGGTCGGGGTGTTGCAGGGTCGAGATCTTTTGGCAACTGGGGCAGGTGCCGCACGAGTCACCGTCGGTGCGGTCGGGACAGTTCAGGTACTGGATATAGGCCAGGGCGAGAGGAAGAGCGGCGTTTTGCTTGTCGCCGCCGGCGCCGGTCGTAGCCGCGGTGAAGAGCTGGGCGTGGCTCACCCGGCCAGCCTCGATCGCTCCGGTGAGGCGGCTCTTGATCTGCTCGTGGCCGGGTATGTCTGCGAATCTCATTACCGCCCTGTGCTACCGAAGCCGCCTGCGCCGCGTTCCGTCTGAGAAAGTTCTTCCGAGGCATCCCACTCGACACGCTCGTGGCGGGCGGACCAACTGAGCAACCCGCTCGCCGGGATTGACCACGAAGGGCTCGGGAGAGAGGTTAACGAGGATTACGCCGATCTCGCCGCGGTAATCGGCGTCGATGGTACCGGGAGCGTTAAGAACCGTAACGCCGTGTTTGGCAGCCAGCCCGGAGCGAGGCCGAACCTGCATCTCATAACCGGCAGGCAACTCGACGAACAGACCGGTAGGGATCACGCGCCGTTCGAGAGAGCCGAGGGCAACGGGTTCGGAGAGGTTCGCCCGGACGTCGAGCCCGGCCGACAGGGGAGTTTCGTAACGCGGAAGGTCAAACGCCGACCGATTGATGACTCGTACTTTCATATCGCTTTTTCAATGTCAAACTTACAACAACCATAACGCATTCGCAACCCAAGCGAGCCCAAGCAGCCCCCTCGTAACCAAGCCGAGGAATCAGAGCGAGGTTCAAGCCGACGGCGACGACGAGACCGGCCCCGGTGATAGCGATCGCCATCCAGGTACGCCCCGACTGCTTGTACCACCAAGAAAGGCTCAAAACAACCCCGGCGAGAGCGTTCGCAGCGAGCAGGATAGGCAACAAGCGCTCGCCACCGCGGAACTCAACCCCGACGATCTGCAAGACAAGAGGACGGGCGAGCATAACGACGGCGAAGATCAGGCACGCCACGGCGACATACAACCAAAGTGCGGCACGGCTCTGGCGCTCGAACTCCCCACGAGCAAAACGCCTCAAAAAAAAGGGCTCGGCAGCAAGGCGGTACATCGAAGTGAACAGAACCATTATCACAGCCAATTTAGCAGTCGCACCGTAAACCCCAAGAGAAGAGAGTGCGGTCTCGGGAGGCATCAACCATTTTATCATCTGACGGTCGACGAACTCCCCGGCAGTACCGGCAACCCCGGAAATCAACAACGGAAGAGAAAACGCCATCATAGTACGAAGCAACCCGCGGTCGATACGAGGCCCGAGTCCGCGAAGGCCGCCCCAGAGCAACAACATCGAAGCAACGCTACCACCGACGTTAGCCCACAAAACCCACTGAGCGCCGGAGAGCCCCTGCCAAGAGAAGAAAACAATGCAAAGGGCGAGGTTGACAACAACGGAGACGAGCCGGATGGAGACGTAAGAGAGGCGGCGGCGCTGTTCGCGAAGACGGGCGAAGGGTATCGCAGTAGCAACGTCGATACCGACGACGAGGCCGGTCAACCAAACCAAAGAGGGCTGGGAACCGTAACCGAGGGTAGAAGCGGCGGGGCGGCAAAAAATCAAAACGAGCGCAACGAATACAGCCGCGGCGAGGAGGGTCGCACCCCAGGCGGAAGAGAACACGCGGCGTTTTTCAACCTCGGTCGTGGCCGCACCGGCGAACCGAAAGAAACCACTTTCGAGCCCGAGGGTGAGAAGAACCAAAGCGAACGGAATCAGAGAGTAGAGGTCGGTCACGATACCGTACTCGCCGGTGGTCATAACCCGAGTGAGGTAAGGAACCATCAGGTAAGACAACATCCTGGCAAGGATCGTACTGACCCCGTAAACCAGAGTGTCGCCGGCAAGATTTCGAAGCGAGTTGTTCACGACCCGCAAAGTTAACAAAATTTTGTCTATCTTTGTACCCGCAAAAGCAAGAAGGGCTCATAGCTCAGTTGGTCAGAGCAGCGGACTCATAATCCGAAGGTCGGGGGATCATGACCCTCTGGGCCCACCGGTGGCACAAAAACAGATAACGGCGGCGGAGGCGGTCTCTCTGTTGAGAGATGGCGCCCTGGTCGTAACGCACCACGCAGCCGCAAACCCACAAGCGGTGATGAGAGAAGTGGTGGCGCAGAAAATACGCTTCACTGATCTAAAAACTTTTCACGTACTACCGGTCGGCTACACCGAATATCTCGATCCGGCAAACGCAACGCATTTCAAGCATATTACAACGTTTATGGGCCCGGCGTCGAGGGCGGCAGCGGAGGCGGGAATGGTGGAATTCATACCTTCGTTCTTCAAGGATGTTCCGGCGCTGATGGGGACGCAGTTGAAGGTGGATGCTGTGTTGTTGAACCTGTCGCCACCGGACAATGAGGGGTGGTGCTCGCTGGGGGTGTCGTGCGACTATGCGCCGGCAGCGATCCGGGCGGCTAAAACAGTAATAGCGCAACTGAACGAGGCGATGCCGAGGGTGGGAGGGAGAGAAAACGCGGTGCACATCTCGGAGGTCGACTATGTTGTGGAGTGCAACGATCCGCTACCGGAAGTGGCTGGGGCGGCGGTGAGCGATGTGGAGAGGGAGATAGCGCGAAACGTGGCAGGATTGGTGGAGGATGGAGATACGTTACAACTGGGAATAGGCGCGGTACCGGACACGGTGCTGGGTTTTCTGGCAGGGCACAAGCATCTGGGAATACACAGCGAGATACTGTCGGACAGCATAGTGTCGCTCATCGAGAGCGGGGCGGTGGACGGGAGCAAAAAGACAGTGTGCAAGGGCAAGGCGGTGGCGACTTTTCTGGTGGGAAGCAAGGTGCTGTGGGATTTTGTGGGGAGGAACGACGCCGTGGAGATGAGACCGGTGGACTGGGTGAACGACCCGTATGTGGTGGGGCAAAACTACCGAATGGTGTCGGTGAACTCAGCCATCGAAGTCGATCTGACGGGACAGGTGAACGCCGAAGCGATCTGTGGGGTGCAATTCAGCGGAGTGGGAGGACAGGTGGATTTTGTGAGGGGAGCGAGGCTGTCGAAGGGGGGAAGGTCGATCATTGCACTACCGGCAACGGCGAAGGGGGGAAGCGTGTCGAGGATAGGGCCGAGCCTGTGTTCGCCGGCAGTGGTGACCACTTCGAGGAACGATGTGGACTTCGTGGTGACGGAGTACGGAGTGGCAGCGCTACGAGGGCGCTCGCTGAGAGAGCGGGCCGAGGCGCTTAGGGCAATAGCCCATCCGGAATTCAGAGACAAACTGTAATCGGACAGATATGAGAAAACTGAGAATTATCCTGGCGTGGGCGGTGGTCGTCGGCGCGGTGGTGCTGGTGGTGGATGTGACGGGCGCGGTGGATGCGTGGCTG
>QMCE01002039.1_pt1 | contig 14425 bp, 16 predicted proteins | sample 1821851 | NCBI WGS metagenome assembly QMCE01 (sample SAMN09453174, study PRJNA476694) | Termite gut metagenome, whole genome shotgun sequencing project. | isolation source: worker | host: Odontotermes sp. | place: South Africa:Pretoria | collected 2016-01-28 | reverse complement strand
TTCAGGCCGTAGATACTGTTTAAGCTTGAGCTGGACATAAAATCACTTCCTCCTTAAAGTTCATTTATAAATTTTGGTTCGCACACAGGCCCTCCGGCCCATGCCGAAACACCCACTCATGTATCATATCGTCTTTTTGCGTGATTCCTTAATACGATATCATAATGTTTACAAATATAATTAGGGTTTTAACGATTTTGGGTCACGGGCGATTGCGAATCGCCCCTACAATTTGGGGCCGTTGGTTGTTTAGTTCGCCTTGCGTTCGCTCTTTTTTACAGGCAGCTTCTGGCACAACGCGGCCAGCAGCGCGTCCAGCTCCTCGCCCGCGTATTGGCGCACAGTGAATTTAATCGTCACGTTCGCGTCGAAGGCCGCGCGCAGCTCCTGCGCGACATGCCGCGCCAGCCGCTCGGCGACGGTGCGCGCGCTCTCCTTATTGATCTCGGCGAGCAAGACGGCGTAGCGGTCGTCGTCGATATAGCCTAAAACATCGATCGCGCGCAGCAGCTTGCGCAGCGTATGCCCCGCCTGCGTCGTCACGCGGTCCGTGACGAGGCCCTCCGGCCCGGCGATGTGCAGCACCGCGAGCGCGAAGGGGCGGCGGTAGCGCTTAAAGCGGTACTGCTCGGACGCGGCCCGCTCCAGGAAGCCCCTGCGGGTCAAAACGCCGCGCACGGCGTCGTTCGTGTCGCGGTAGCGCTTAAACGAGTGCAGCACGCTCGCCTCTTCCTTAGAGTTGGCCATGTAGCGGAACTGCTCCACGAGATGGTGCAAATCGCGGTAGCCCAGATAGATGCGCCACAGGCCGTCCGTTTCGCTGACGGCGTACTTATGGAACGTATAGCGCGAAACCGCGCCGGTAAGCTTGTTTTCTTCGGTGATCTCGATATCGAAGCGCTTCGCGGCGCAGCTGTGCTTTTCGTCCAGGGCGAATTCGTCGAAATGCCCGCTCATGCGCGGCGCACACTTGCGCACGACGTATATTTCGCCGACGGACTCCTGCCACTCCGTAAAGCTCGCGAGCGTTATGTTGCGCTTATCCGCGTCGCTTAACAGGTCGTACGCCTTTGGATACAGCGCTTCGGACAGGCAGAAGAAGTATTCCTCCATCACGCGCCGCGCGCGCTGGGAATCTAGCGTACGCGCGCCTCCCGCGCCCTGCCTGCTTCCCGACTTGTGCCTGCGCCATTCCAGCGTATACGCGGCTCTCTTGCGCGCGTCGCCCAGCACCTCGTACGCTACGTTTATCTCCTTCATGCGCGCTTCCGCTTCGGGCAGGCGGCAAAGATCAGGGTGATATTTTTTGCAGAGCTTTTTATACGCGGCCTCGACGACGTCCTGCTCCGCGTCCTGATGCACCTGTAATATTTTGTAATAATCGAAAAACTTGTCCATAGAACTCCACTAGACGGACGTCTCTTTCGCGGCCTGCTCCGCCTGATCCCTCTGCGCGGCGTACTGTTTATTCGCGCTTTCCGTTTCGGCAAGCTGCATCAGCGCGGGTACGACGCGTATGAGCATCTCCTGCGACGCGCTTGTGCCCGTGAGCGAGGAGGACGACGAATCGCTCCCCAGGCCGCCCAGCCCTGAGCCGGAGCCGCCTGCCGCCATCATCGCGATCATCATCATCAGCGCGTCCTGCGTGTTTTCGCCAAACAGCGCGTTCAGCCCGGAAGCCTGCTCCGCGCTCTTTTCCTCCGGCGCGTTTGCGGCCTCCGCGGCCTCGCCGGCTTTGTCCGCCTGGTATTGAAGGAACTCGTTATATAGTGTTTTCGCGCGCTCCAGGGAGGCGGCCTTCTCTTCGCGCTCGCGCTCCACGGCGGCAGCGAGGCTCTTCGCGAAGGACGACGCCTCGCTGACCTGCGCGGCCGTCACCTGCGGATACCCGCTGCCGGAACCGATAGCGGAAATGCCCGACATTTGCATACGCACCTCCAAAAAGCCCATGTTATTACATAATTATGGTACATTCGAGTATATCACGCATATTTGGGGAACACAAGAAATTATTAGAGGCCCTTCGACCTGAGCTTGATCTTCTCGCCGTAGCTCGTATCCATGCCCGAAACAAACAGCAGAATCTGCGCGACGACCTTATATACCTCCGGCGGAATCTCGTCGCCGACGCTGAGCTTACTTAAAAGCTGCGCCAGCCCCGCGTCCTGTACGACGGGAATATCGTGCTCCTGCGCCCTTTCGAGGATTTTTTCGGCCGTGTGCCCGTGCCCGATGGCTACGATCGTCGGCACGTCGTCCGTCGCCGGATCGTATTTGAGCGCGGCGACTTCCTTTACGGTCTGCTTGCGTGTTGTTTCGTCCATGTCGTTTGTTTATGCCTCCGGCGTTATTCATGTAGGGGCGATTAGGAATCGCCCCTACAACATAATTAAATTTTGAAATCCATCCCCCGTGGCGGGCGGTATTCGCCCTCCATGCGCTTCTCCACGTTCAGCGGCGTCACCTTGTTGTCCTGCAAGCGGGCGTTGAAGTCGGACAGCTTGTAGCCGATGTCCGTGAGCAGGGAGTGAAGCCTGGCGCTGCCCGTGCGCATATGCTCGGCGACGGCCTCCTCGGGCACCTTCGCGTGCAGCGCGACGGCCTTGCGCTCGACCTTGATGACGGATTCGACGCGGCCCATGTTCTGCGTATCCAGCGCGACGACGACCGTAACGTCCTCGGGGTCGATGGTCTTCTTGCCGCCCTTGCGCTTCATGACGTAGAGCTCCGCAGTGGTCCGATGCTCGCCCATCTGCACGGGTATCTGCACGAACGCGTACTGCTGGATATCGTTCGAGAGGCGCGTCTGGGCGATGGTCTGGTCGAGCTTATTGAGCAGCGCCTCCTTGCCGGGCATGTCGCTCGCCTCGATCTGGGCGCGCAGCTCCGAGAGGTTCTGCTCCAGGCGGCTCGCGAGCTTTTGCAGGGCCTTGCCGCCGTCCTCGCCCTGGTTTTCGCCGACGCGCGCGAAGACGCTTTCGATATCGGCGAGCAGCCGTTCGATCTGCGGCGCAGAATCCGAGCTGGGCTTCATGGCGGCGAGGCTCGTCGTCTCGTCCGCGTCCGCCGCGAGCGCCAACAGCGGCGCGGCGCGCTGGAACGAAAGCGCGGCGGCCTGCTGCTCGCCCTCCGGCAGCTCCGGGAAGTTCGCCGCGACGAATTCGTGCGCTAGCTTGGCCGAATCCGCCGGGTTTTGGATCATGCTCGCCCGCGTTCTCGACGAGCTTAGCGGTTTCGGGGCTGATGAGCGCCAGCTCCTCCATCGCGGCGGCCTGCGGAATCCGAACGGCGTTCTGCGCGGCTGTATTCGCCGCGTCCACCTGCGCCGCGCCCGAATCGGCGGCCTGTACGCCCGCCTCCGCGCCCGCGAACGCCTTGCTGAGCGCCGCGTTCGCCGCCTGATCCGCGTCCTGTATGATCGCGCCGGAGCTCTCCCCGCTGCTCATAAGCGCCGCGCCCGCCTCCTGCTCGATCATCTTCGCCAGCTCCATGAGCTGATTCCCCGTGAGCGAGCCTTCGTTGACGATCTGCGCAAACGCCTCCACGAGCTTAGGGTCCGTTATGCCGTTCGCCGCGAGGAATACCGCCTGCTCCGAAGAGAGGTTCGGGAAAGCGTCCATCAGCGAGGCGGCGCTTTGCAGCGTCTCGGCCGTAACGGGCAGCCCCTTCGCCATCAGCGCGGACGCCAATTCGACGTTGCGCGCGTTCGCGGCGACGCCCATGCCCTTCAGCACGTCGGCGGCGGGAATCTGCTGGCTCGTCTCCCCGCTCGGCGTAGCGTGCTGTTCAACCTTTAGCGTGAGCTGGCCCGATTTCATCTCGCTTACGGTAAGCTGGAGGGTGTCGCCCTCGCTGAGCTTAACGCCGTCGAGCTGCACGTTGCGCAGCAGCGCGCCGTTGTCGAGCTTTATATTGGCCTTATCGCCGCTGGTAAAGAGCACCTCGCCCTTGACCGAATCGCCGACCTCGAGCGGCTTGCCGGTCGTTTGCCCGCCCGCCTGCCGCGCGGGCAGCGTAAAGGTTGTGGAATCTATGCGCATGGGGTTCTCCTAATCCTGTAGGGGCGAACTGTGTTCGCCCGCGATAATCACGAACGTATGCTTTAAACCACGGGCGAACACAGTTCGCCCCTACAATTTGGGGTCATCCTCTGGGGTCAACCACCCCGGCCCTTCGGGCCACCCCTCCGAAGGAGGGGAATTACGCCGAGATTTATCCAATCAAATTCCCCTCCCGTGGAGGGGTGCCGGCCGCAGCCGGCGGGGTGGTTCCCGCCCGCAGGCGATACTAATTCCTAATTCCTAGTTCCTAATTCCTACTGCACCAAATCCACCTGGTGCATCGTGCCCGTGCTGCCGTCCTCGAAGAAGAACATGCCGCTTGCGCGCATGATGCCCTGAAGCGCGTTTTGGCTGTCTTTAAATTGATACTCCGTTTCTTGGCTGCCCAGATAGATCGCGCCCACGCCCGCCTCGCCCAGCGCCATGAGCTTATCGTTGCCCTGTTGATCCTTCGTCCAGACGCGCAGGCGGTCGAAGATGGGATCGTTCTCGTCGATCCAGCCGTTGCCGTCGGAATCGTGTTCGGCCAGCTCGGAAAAGCCGTTGCCCGTCTTGGGGCCGAATAGCTCGGAGCCGTCGTCTATCTTTCCGTTGCCGTCCTTGTCGAGCGCCAAAAAGCCCGCGCCCGCGCCCGCGAAGGAAATCTGATCCGGCGTTCCGTCCATGTCGATGTCGAAGCTTATCTTGTTCTCCGTCAGGCTCGGCGTGCCCGATAGCTGGATCATCAGCGGATCCTGGACATTTGCGAATTGCGACATGGAAAATCCCGAGTTCTCATAGAATTCGCGGCTCATAGACAGCTCTATGTCGAATTCGAGCGTCCGGCCGTCCGCCGTCGTCGCCTGGCCCTTCATCGCGAAGTCCACGCGCTCATACTCGTAGTGAATCTGCTCCTGACTGTACGTAAAGCCGTTCGTACCCGGCGGGCTCGCCACGCTCAGGCCGCCGTCCTGCTCGCGAAAGACGTTTCGGAAAGGGGCCCACTGCCGCCTGAACATGCGCAGTATCTCCTGCAGCGTCTTGAATCGCAGCTCTTCAAAATCCCGCAGCTTATCCTTATGCGTCTTGGGCTTGACGACTTCCGCGTTTCCGCTCGCGCTAAGCCCCAACAGCCCGGAATAGCTGTCCTTTTTGCCTTCCAGGAACAGCTCTCCGTTTTTCTTTGTGATTGTTTCTTCCTCCGCGTAGCGGAAGGCCGAGCGGATACGCCCGCCCTGGTAAATCTCCATGCTTTCCGAGGCGCTTCTGTGCTCGATGCTCGCCGAAGCGCTTCGCCCGCTGACATTCGAGGATGCGATCTTCATTTTCTGCAATTCTCCTTCAAACTCACGTGAAGAAGATCAACAATTTTACGGCCCCCAACGGCCTGTAACCGATAAATTTGTCCCCTTGCCCGAACCCTTGTTAAATAAAATCCATTGCTCTCTCGTATAGAAGTATCGTACAAAATTGTTACAAAGTTAAGCTCCATTTTATTCGCCAGTTGCTTGCAAAAAAGTTTTTATTACGCTATAATGGTAAAGCTTGTATTATAATTTTGTACCAGAGTGCGTAAAAAATGGTCATTACGCGCAATAGGGGGGCATTATGGGCGGTTCTTTGAAAGACTTCAGCAACGACCAACTAGAAGTATTTCGCGAAATCGGCAATATCGGCGCCGGTAACGCGACGACCGCGCTTGCCAGCCTCCTCGACAAAAAGATGACCATGTCCGTTCCGGAAGTCAAGATTCTGCCCTTCAACGAAATTACAAATATTCTAAACGGGCCAGAAAATATCGTCGCCGGCGTCATGATCGACATGTCCGGCGATTTGCAGGGCTATATACTGCTCGTACTCGACGCTCGGGACGCCCAAAAGATGATCGCGATTCTAACGGAGGCGGATCCCGAGGCCATGAGCGAAGCGGATCTGGAAGCCCTCGACCTTACCGACCTTACCGAGATAGCGAATATCCTCGTCGGGGCGTATCTCTCCGCGATCTCGGCGATGACGGGTTTGACGATTATACCTTCGGTGCCGGAGCTCACGATCGACATGGCGGCGGCCATCATGAGCGTACCGGCCATCGAATACGGCAAGATAGGAGATTCAGTTTTATTTTTGGGGACGCAGTTTACCGACGAAAAGCAGAAGCTACACGGCCACTTTTTCCTGATCCCCGACTTTACTTCGTACAAAATTTTGCTGAATTCATTGGGGCTTCCAGTAGATGAGTAGGTTAATTGTTGTAGGCATGGCCGATTTGAACACCGCGGCCAACGAGGATCGCCTCGTCACTTACGGGCTCGGGTCCTGCGTGGGCGTGGTTTTGTACGACGCGGCCAGGAAGATCGGCGGGATGGCGCACTTCATGCTTCCGTCGAGCCTCTCCGCCTCCGATCGCTCCAACAAGGCCAAGTTCGCGGATACCTCCATACCCGTATTGCTCGAAAAGCTCGAAAAGATGGGCGCGCCCAGAGGGGCGCTTATCGCGAAAATCGCGGGCGGCGCGCATATGTTCTCATCCAGCACGTCGTCGGATGTTATAAAAGTCGGCGCGCGCAACGCCACCGCCGCGACGGAGATCCTGCGCCGGCTCAATATTCCGATTCGCGCTCAGGACACCGGCGGCACCTACGGCCGGACGATCGAGCTTTTGACGGCGACAGGCCAGCTGCACGTTAAAACGATCGGCCACGGAGAAAAGTATATTTAAATTTCGGTTTTCAGTCAGACGAAATCAGGAGGATGTCGGTTAGTTATGAAAAGAGTTCTCATTGTAGACGACGCGGCGTTCATGCGCGTGTCCATCAAGAACATGCTCACCAAAAACGGCTTTGAAGTCGTCGGCGAAGCGGAGAACGGCAAGGTAGCCGTTACAAAATTCCAGGAGCTTGCGCCCGACATCGTCACTATGGATATCACCATGCCAGAGATGGACGGCTTGGCCGCGCTCAAAGAGATCATGAAGCTCAATTCCGGCGCGAATGTCATCATGATCTCCGCGATGGGGCAGGAAGCGATGGTGCGCGAGGCGGTCATGTCCGGCGCGAAGGGCTTTATAGTCAAGCCCTTCAAAGAGGACGTCATTCTGTCGGCTTTTGGGAAGTTCGCGTAAGCGCTTCCCCTTCTGTGCGCTTTGTATATTAGTAAGAAGGTGAATATATGAATCCCAACGATCCGATGCTTGAGGTATATCTATACGAAAACTCGACGCTGATCGAGCAATTAGAAAATCTGTTCGTCTCGGCCGAAAAATCCGAAACGCTCTCAGACGATCAGATTAACGAGACGTTCCGCGTCATGCATACCATAAAAGGCTCGAGCGCGATGATGAACTTCGAGTCTGTCGCCGCGGTCGCGCATTCCGTCGAGGATCTGTTCTCCCATATCCGCGAAAAGCGCCCGCGCAACGCGGACTGGAGCCATATCTTCGATATCGTTTTGCAGTCGGTCGATTATTTTAAGATCGAATTCGCCAAGATCTCCGAGGGCAAGGAGCCGGCCGCCTCCGCCGACGCCTTGATCGAGGACATCAACAGCTACCTCAGCCAGCTGAAGAGCCGCAAGGCGCCCCCGCCCGAAGAGCGAGAGGCCTCGCAGCCCGATGACGACGACGCCGAGGATCTGTTCGATCTCCCGGGCCGCTTCTACAAGCTGCGCGCGTTCTTCGAAAAAGACTGCAAGATGGAGAATATCCGCGCGTTTGGCATCGTCAACTCGCTTCAAACCTTCTGCAGCAAGCTCACGAGCGTCCCGGAAGACCTGTTGGCGACGGACGCCGACGCCGAGATTGTCCAGAACGGCTTCGTGCTCTACATGAAATCCTCCAGCGAGGCGGACACCTTAAAGCGCATCATCGGCGAAACGATGTTCCTGCACAGCTTCGACTTCTTCAATATCGAAGACGGCTCCGACGAGCTGCCGGCTTCGATGCGCAAGCGCCCCGAGGACAAAGCAAAGCCCAAGAGCGACGCCGAAGCCGCCGCCGCGAACGTGCCCGCGGCCGCCGCCGGAGACGCGTTCCTCAAACAAAACTTCATCAGCGTAAATCTGAGCAAGCTCGACAAGCTCATGAACCTCGTAGGCGAGCTGGTTACGACCGAATCGATGGTCACGAAGAACCCCGATCTTCACGGCCTTACACTCGACAATTTCGAAAAGAGCGCGCGCCAGCTGCGCAAGCTGACGGACGAATTGCAGGATATCGTCATGAGCATTCGAATGGTTCCCGTTTCGGGCACGTTCCACAAGATGCACCGTATCGTGCGCGATATGAGCAAAAAGGTCTCGAAGGACGTCGAGCTGATTCTCGTCGGCGAGGAGACCGAGGTCGATAAGAACATCATCGACAACCTCTCCGATCCTCTGATGCACCTTATCCGCAACGCTATGGATCACGGCCTGGAGCCCGCGCAGGAGCGCGAGGACGCGGGCAAGAGTCCCATCGGGCATATCACGCTCGAGGCGCGCAATACCGGCGGCGACGTATTGATCATCGTCTCCGACGACGGGCGCGGACTCAACCGCCAGAAGATAATCGAAAAGGCGATCGCGAACGGCATTACCGGCAAATCCGAAGCCGAAATTTCCGACCGCGAGGCGTACAATTTCGTCCTGCTGCCGGGCTTCTCCACTAAAGAACAGGTCACGGAATTCTCCGGCCGCGGCGTCGGGATGGACGTCGTCGTCAAGAATATCGAAAAGGTCGGCGGCATGGTCTCGCTCGAATCGGTTCCGGGCCAGGGCATGACGATCACGATCAAGATCCCGCTCACGCTCGCCATCGTAGACGGCATGACGATCACCGTCGCCGACAACCTCTACATCCTGCCGGTGCTCACGATCCGCGAATCCTTCAAGCCGAGCATGAAGGACGTCATCGTCGATCCGGACGGCCAGGAGATGATCATGATCCGCGGGGAGTGCTACCCGATCCTGCGCCTGCACGAAAAGTTCTCGGTGCCCGGCGCGCTGACGGATTTCGAGGACGGCATCATGATAATGATCGAAAACGACAGCTCCGCGTACTGCCTGTTTGCCGATAAGCTCATAGGCGAGCAGCAGGCGGTCGTTAAGCCCATGCCGAACTATATCAGCAAGACAATCGGCAAGATCCCAGGCATGGAGGGCAGCTCCATCCTCGGCGACGGCTCGATCGCGCTGATTCTCGATGTAAATACGCTGGCGGAGCGGTAGAGAGATTATTCTTTAGTATTATCACCCGAAAAAACGCAAGCGTTTTTTCGGGTGATATATTATTTCGGCATATTTCCCGCGCAACGGGAAATATGCCGTTGATATGAATAATCCCCATCTGTAGGGGCGGGCTTCCATGCCCGCCCGCCGTCACAAATGTAGGGGACAGCGTCGCCTGCATATTTCTTAATCGTTTTGAGCGAGCATATCCAGCTCGTCCTTAACCGCCGCTATCATATCCTTTGAGCACATGACACGGATTGCGCTTATCACGTCGTCGATAGGCTTGCCTTCCTGCTTTGCTTTCATTGCTTGAAACAAAAGAGTGCGGAGTAAAGCATCTGTTTCTTGACTCATGGTAATGCCCCCTTTCTATTCAAGTATGCGCTTTAGAGCGTGGCCTGTCAAGATTGTTTACGCCCCCGCGCGGTAGCAAAAAACACGATAACCCCCGCGATGGACAGCGCGTACAGCGCCATCAGCGCCAGCCCCGCTATTACGGGCGTATCCATAAGGATCACGCCGATGACGGAGACGGCGTTAAAGCCCGCGTGCGCGCAAACCGACGCCCAGATCGTCCCCGCGCGAACGCAGATCAGCGCCATCACCACGCCCAACAGCGCCGCGTACAGGCCTTGCAGGAGGTTCAAATGTATGACGCCGAAGACGGCGGACGAGATGAGTATCGCGAGCGGGAGCTTCATCTTGGTTCTCAGGTGCTCCATGATCAGCCCCCGGAAGATGAACTCCTCTACGAGCGGCGCTAAAATGACCATCGATATGACGAGAAAGAACGGGCTGCCCTCCATCGCGATATCCATTATCTCCTCGTAGTCAGGGAAGAAGCGCAGCGCGTCCAGCAGCGTGAGCAGGATATTCAGCGCCGCGCTCGCTAGCACGCCCAGCGCCGCGCCAAATGGCAGGTACGCGCCCTTGCCCGCTGGAAGCCGCAAAAATCCCGATTCGCGCCATTTCCAGCGGTTGATGAAGTAGACCGAGAGCAACACGATAGCGCTGGACAGCGCGGCGGGGATCTGCAAATCGAAGAAGCTTTCAAGGTTCGAATAGCTATAGCCGTAGGGGTCGTCAAAAGCCGCGCCCGTGTCAAACAGCACGCCATGAATAGCGACCGAAACCGCCGTAACAAGCGTATACGCGCCGCCGATGACGAGCTGCGCGCCCATGTACAGCAGCGGGTAGCATACCGTGAGCCAGATGGATTTTAGGATCTTCATGGGATACCTTTTATAGTGTATTGATTAAAGGGGCGAAGCCCCTTTAATCAATACACAAAATTCCTATTTGCCCATCTTCCGAAACTTCGCCCTGCGCGCCTGTACCAGCTCCTCAACGGAGAGCTTTTGCAGCGCTTCGAGCTCCTTCGCTATATAGGCCTTCACGGCCTCGGCGGCGGCCCCGGGGTCCTTCTTCGCGTCGCCCTGCGGCTCCGTGATCACCGCGTCCACGACGCCCAGCGCCTTCAGCTCTTCGGCGGTCAGCTTCATCGTCTCTGCGGCTTCCTGCGCCCTACTCGCGTCCTTCCAGAGGATCGAGGCGAACCCCTCGGGCGAAAGGATGGAATATACGGCGTTTTCGAGTATCGCCACCCTGTCCGAAACGGCGAGCGCGAGCGCGCCGCCCGAGCCGCCTTCTCCTAAAATCACCGTAATCGTCGGCACGCGCAGCGCCATCATGCGCATGAGATTATCCGCAATCGCGCGCCCCTGGCCGCGCTCCTCCGCGCCCACGCCGCAGTACGCGCCCTGCGTATCCACCAGATTTATGACGGGCCTGCCGAACTTCTCCGCCTGCTCCATGAGCCTTAGCGCCTTGCGGTAGCCCTCCGGGTTCGGCGAGCCGAAGCGCCGGTGCGTCTTTTCGCGCGGCGTTACGCCCTTTTCCTGCCCGATGACCGTTACGGCCACGCCGTTCAGCCACGCCAGCCCTCCGACGATTGCCGGGTCGTCCGCGAACAGCCGGTCGCCGTGCAGCTCGAAGAAGCCGTCGAACGCCGTTTCAATGTAATACTTCGCCGTCGGCCGCTTTGGGTCGCGCGCGGCCAAGACCCGATCCCACGCGCTCATTGCCGCACCCCCTTATGGAAGCTCAGCAGCCGCGCGAGCGTTTCGCGCATCTCGGCCCTGGGCACGATCGCGTCGATGAAGCCCTTTTCGAGTAAAAACTCCGCGCTCTGGAAGCCCGGCGGCAGCGACGTCTTCGTCGTCTGCTCGATGACGCGCCGCCCGGCAAAGCCAATCAGCGCCCCCGGCTCCGCAAGCGTGATATCCCCGAGCATCGCGAAGGAGGCCGAAACGCCGCCCGTCGTCGGGTCGGTCAGCACCACGATATACGGCACACCCGCCGCGTTCAGCTCGCTCACCGCGCCCGAGGCCTTCGCCATCTGCATCAAGGACACCATGCCCTCCTGCATCCGCGCGCCGCCCGAGGCCGTGAATACGACCAGCGGCACGCGCTTTTCCATCGCTTTTTCCGCCGCTTGCGTAAACTTTTCGCCGACGGCGTAGCCCATCGACGCCATCATGAAGTGCGAGTCCATCGCCGCGAGCACGCAAGGCTCGCCGCCGATCTCAGCCTCGGCGGTGACGATAGCCTCGTCGAGGCCTGTCGCCGCGCGCATCTTTTCCACCTTTTCGGCATAGCCCGGGAAGCCCAGCGGGTCGCCCCCGCGCAGCTCCGCGTTGAAGATATTCAGCGTCCCTTCGTCCGCCGTAAGCTCCAGGCGCTTCAGCGCGCCCAAGCGGAAATGATACCCGCAGCCGGGGCAGACCCTATCGGTGCGTATCAAATCCTCGTTATATACGATAGCGCCGCAGTTCGCGCATTTTTCCCACATCCCCGTGGGGATGACCGGCGAATCGGCACGCTCTCCGACGGATACGTTCTGCCGCTCGCCCGCCGACGGCGCGCCGCGTACGACGACCAGCGTCGTCTGGTTTTTCTTTTGGAATAACGCCATATATTGTCTCCTCAATGTAGGGCGGGGGCTCTGCTCCCGCCGAGATCTGGATGCGGCAGGAGTAGAACCCCTGTCCTACATCATTTATCAGCGTTTCAACAACCCCTCAATCGTCCCCGTATTATACTTCCCCTCAACGAACGCGGGCAGATCGAGCAAGCCGAGCTGAAACTCCGTATTGAGCGTTACGCCCTCGACGGAGACCTCCATCAGCGCGCGCCTCATGCGGGCTATGGCCTCCTCGCGCGTCTTGTCGTGCACGATGATCTTAGCGACCATCGAATCGTAGTGCGGGGATATCTCGCAGCCGTCGTAGAGCATGGAATCGAGGCGTACGCCCGGGCCCGCCGGCATATGCAGGACTTCAATGCTCCCGCAGGAGGGCATGAAGTTCTTCTCGGCGTCCTCGGCGTTGATACGGCACTCTATCGCGTGCCCACGCTGGCGCACGCCTGACTGTTTAAACGACAGCGGCTCGCCCATCGCGACGCGCAGCTGCTCCTTTACGATGTCTATGTTCGTGACCAGCTCCGTCACGGGATGCTCGACCTGAAGCCGCGTGTTCATCTCCATGAAATAGTAGTTCCCGTTATCATCGAGAAGAAACTCGACGGTACCGGCGTTCGCGTAGCCGACGGCCTTCGCCGCTCGGACGGCGCTTTCGCCCATCGCCTGGCGCAGCTCGTCGGAGAGGCCGACAGCGGGCGTTTCCTCCAGCACCTTTTGGCGGCGGCGCTGAAGCGAGCAGTCGCGCTCGTAGAGGTGGCAGACGCTGCCCTTCGTGTCGGCCATGATCTGCACCTCGATATGCCGCGCGTCAAAGAGCAGCTTTTCGATGTAGACGGAGCCGTCGCCAAAGGCGGCTTCCGCCTCCGCACGCGCGGAATCGATGGCGGGCGGCAGCTCGGCTTCGGAATCCACCCTGCGGATACCGCGGCCTCCGCCTCCTGCGGCGGCCTTGACCAGCACGGGGTACCCCGCGGCCTTTGCGTCCTCAAGCGCCTGATCCAGGCTCGTAGCCAGGCCCTTCGAGCCGGGGACGACGGGCACGCCCGCCTCGATCATCGTCAAACGCGCCTTTAATTTATTGCCCATCGCCTCGATAACGCCGGGCGGCGGGCCTATGAATGTAATATTGCACTGCTCGCACATGCGCGCGAATTTCGCGTTTTCGGATAACAGCCCGTAGCCCGGGTGGATGAATTTGCAGCCGGTTTCGACGGCGACTGACAGAATGGCCTGCATGTTCAGATAGCTCTTCGCGGCGGGGGCGGGGCCGATGCAGACGGCACGATCAGCCATCTGCGCGTGGAGCGCCTCGCGGTCCGGCTCGGAGAAGACGGCAACGGTCTCCAGGCCCATCTCGCGGCAGGCGCGTATGACGCGCACGGCGATTTCGCCCCTGTTTGCGATTAATACGCGTTTCATGGGCTTACCTCATGGATTGGCGGCGCGCCGCCGGCTGGCTCGGACTTCTGAACCGAGGGCGCAAAGGCGAACATCAATTCGCCGCTGCACGCCTCCTTGCCGTTGACGAAGGCCGTGCCCCGGCCTTTGCCGCCGCGCTGCGTCAGGTGCGTAAGCTCCGCGAAGAGCTCCAGCGTATCGCCGGGGCGGACGGGGGAGCGGTAGCGCGCCTTTTCGCAGCCCGCGAGGACGGCGAGCTTATTGGAATAGCCCTCGGTTACCATAACGGCGATAGCGCCGCACTGGGCGATGGCCTCGAACTGCAAAACGCCCGGCAGTATCGGGTAGCCGGGAAAATGTCCCGCGAAGAAGAATTCGTCGCCGGTAAGCCGCCATTTCGCGCGGGTATATTTCCCCGCGACGCATTCGGTCACCTCGTCGATGAATAAAAAAGGCGCGCGGTGCGGCAGGTACAGCTCAACGCCCTGCTTATCAAGCGGGCCGACCGCTTCGCCTATTGGGTAAGATTTCATAATGCATGACCTCGTCTATTCTGAAGGATAATCTCTAAGCCTGTAGGGGCGGCCTTTGGCCGTCCGTGATAAACGCTGCAATCCGTGGATCCTACGGACGGCCAAAGGCCGCCCCTACGCGTAGGTTTACTCAAACGTCAATATCAATTGCCCGTATTCCACCATATCCCCATCGGCCAGGGCGACCCAGGCGATTTCGCCGTCCTCCTCCATGACGATCTCGTTCATGAGCTTCATGGCCTCGATGGTGCAGACGGGCTCGCCCT
>QMCE01001139.1_pt1 | contig 14428 bp, 12 predicted proteins | sample 1821851 | NCBI WGS metagenome assembly QMCE01 (sample SAMN09453174, study PRJNA476694) | Termite gut metagenome, whole genome shotgun sequencing project. | isolation source: worker | host: Odontotermes sp. | place: South Africa:Pretoria | collected 2016-01-28 | reverse complement strand
GCTATGTGTCAGCCGCCGGCCATCGCTGAGCTCTGCAAGGAACTCGCTTCTCTTCAACAACACGATCGCCTGAATTGCCATGACGACACCTCCTGCGATGCAGGGTAGTCCGGCAGCGGCAAGGCAGGCTGTGTGATATTCCACAGTTCCGGCAAATCCTCTTGCCGCAGCCAGCGCCTCCTCGGGCATGCTGACGGTCGAGGATCGGCACATGAATATCCCCAAGCCGAAACCCTAGATTTCCATACCACGATTTGGGATATTCTCGGCACTGTATGGAATTGGCGGCAATCGAGAAGATCAATAGCGCAGGATATATGGAATCGACCTCATGAATTCACCGCAAATCGTCGACCTGATCAGTCGTCACGATGGCCTGCTGCCGCTCCATGCGACGCTTGCCGAGGCGGCCGGGCTGATACTCCGGGAACGGGGATCGTCGGTCATTGTGGTCGATGACGAGGGCCGGGCCGCCGGCATCGTCACCGAAGACGATCTATTGCATGCGCTACGCCAACGGCAAGACATGCGGCAACTGCTGGCCGACGCGATGACGGCGCCGGTTTTCAGCATCGCCGCCGATACCGATTTCCGCCAAGCCTACCGCACGATAACGCAACAAGGGCTACGCCACATCGTCATTACCGGCGCCGACGGGCGCCCGCTCGGGGTAGCCAGCGAGGCCAGCATCCGCGAGCGGCTCGGCCCCGAATTCTTACAGCACCTGTACAGCGTCAACACGATCATGGACCGGCTGTTTCCGCGCCTGCCGCCGGACGCCCCGCTGGTCGCGGCGCTCTACGCCATGGAGGCATCGCGGGCCAGTTGCACGGTAGTGATCGACGGATGCCGGCCGCTCGGCATCCTGACCGCGCGCGACATCATCCGCCTGCACCTCGCCTCCAGCGACAATCCGCCGCTGGCCGAGGTAATGCGGCAGCCGATCATCACTATCGACGAGACAACATCGCTGGCCGCCGCCGCCAAGACCATGACCAAGCACGCGATCCGCCACCTGGTCGTCGTCGACGCCCAGGGAAATGCCACCGGCCTGCTTTCCGAACATACCTTGTTGCAGCCGCTGGAACTGGATTTGCTCGATGAGCACTCGCTTCCTACCCGCTCGCGCAATGCCGCGTTGCTGCGTTCTTCACACAACGAGTACTACCAGCGTGCCTTGCTCGACAACTTTCCGTTCCCGGCGTGGCTGAAGGATACCGACTCGCGTTTTCTCGCCGCCAACCGGGCATTCGCTGAATTATTCAGCCTCGGCTCCCCCGAGGAAGTGATCGGTAAGACTGACTACGATCTGGCTCCGCCGGAATTGGTCGAGCGTTATTACCGCGCCGATGTCGCGGTGATGGCCGAGCGCCGGGCGAGCACGGTTCTCGAAGCGCAGATGTATGACCCGAACATGTGGCATGAGACCTACCGGGCCCCGGTGTTCGACGATCGTGACCAATTGCTCGGTACCGTTGGTTTCGCTCGCAATGTTACGCAACGCCTGCGCATCGAGGAAAGCATGCGGCTACGCAACAAGGCGCTGACCGACGTTGCTAGCGACGAACCGATCGCCGGCATATTCGAACTGATTGCCCAGTCGTTGGAGTACGAACTCGAAGGCTGGCGCTTCATCATCCTGCTCGCTGATGCCGACGGCCAGATACGCCACTGCACGGCGGCGTCCAGGCTGTCCAAAAATTTTCCGGCGGCGGCATCCGGACTGGTCGATGTGCGTCAACGCCTGGTCGTGAACGACGTTACCGCCGCCGACTGCCCTCCGCTTTTGCGCGAACTGGCCAGTCAGGCCGGTTTCGCCGCTTGCGTCGTCGATCCCCTGATCGGACAGGAAGGCAGCCTGCTCGGCTATCTGTTCGCTGGCCACGGCCACCGCCGGCAGCCGCGCGATGATGAACTATCCGTGCTCACCCAGGGTAACCGGCTGAGCACTCTGATCATCAACCACCGACGCGTGACTGAAAGCCTACGCGACAGCCACGACACGTTCCGCGGCATTTTCGACAGCATCGACGAATCCTTGATCGTGCTCGGCCAGAACCGCCGCTTCCTCGATGCCAACATCCGCGCCAGAAACCTGTTCGCTCCCCCGCCAGGAGAAATGGTCGGCTGCCACTACAAGGAATTCGGCGCCCCGGGCTTGAACGACGACGCGCAGATCGAAAGCTTGGTTACCGCCGCCTTCGCCGGCCAACCGCAAAGCTTCGAATACTGGGTGCGCAGCGCGGCCGGACACATCTTTCCGGGAGAAGTCCGGCTGGGGCTGGGCAATTATTTTGGGGCGGCGGTACTGATCATCTCGATCATCGACATCAGCGAACGCAAGAACGACAGCCTGTGCCTGCGCATCCACCGCGATCTGGCCATCGCCCTGACCGGTGACGGCGGCCGGCCAGCCGTGCTTGCGACCATCCTGCAAAGCGGCCTGCAATTCTGCGAATTTTCCGCCGCTGCCCTCTACAGCCGGCGCAGTGACGGCAGTTTTGGCTTACTCGCCCATGCCGGTTTTCCACCCGCCTACGCGGCGGCGGCTGGCGAATACGGCCCGGATAGCGAATTCGCCGCGGTCACCGCCAGCGGCAACCTCTTCCATTGCCAAATCAGCAGCGGCCGCTGTTCGCGGGCCTGCCCGCTCGGCTGCAAGGCGATCCAAGCCGAGGGACTGCACCACCTCAGCCTGTTGCCGATCCCGATCGACGATACGGTGGAAGCCTGTCTAGTCCTCGGCGGCCATCATTCGACACAAATCTCGGCCGCCACGCTGGATTCGCTCGACCGCTTGCGCCGCCCCTTCGGCAAAGCCCTACGGCGACTTGCCGCCCAGGAGAAAAAACAACGTCAACAGGAAAATTTCAGCAGCCTGCTCGATACGCTGAACGACTTCATTTTCGTCGTCGACTTGGAGGGGCGCATCCTCCACCACAACTGGGCGGTCAGTAAGTTTCTCGGCCACGCCCCGGGCACGCTCATCGGCCAGCCAATCGCCAACGTCTGTCCGCCGGCGCGCCAGGCCGAGATCGCGGTCATCACCGCCGACATCGTGGCCGGCCGGCGTCAGCGCGCCCTGATGCCGCTGCAGTGCACCGATGGGCGCCGGATCACGGTCGATACCCGCATCGTCAACGGCTACTGGAACGGCCAGCCGGCATACATCGGCATTTCCCGGGATATCAGCGAACAGCTGATCGCCGAGGAAAGGCGGAAACTGGCGGCCAGCGTCTTCGAGCATGCCCACGACGGGATCATGATCACCGACCCGGATGGCCGCATTATCGAGGTCAATGCCGCCTTCTGCGAACTGACCGGTTATTCGCGCGGCGAAGCGGTCGGTCAGACAACCAAGGTGCTCAGATCCGGCTATCACAAACCGGGCTTCTACCGGCAGCTGTGGCATGACATCCGCGTTGCCGGCCACTGGTCGGGCGAGATCTGGAATCGCAAGAAATCCGGCGAGGCATTCGTCGAATACCTGACGCTTTCGGCGGTTCGCGGCCAACAGGGCGAGATATCCCATTTAGTCGGCATCTTCTCCGACATCACGCTGATCAAGGAACATCAGCAGCGCCTCGAAAAACTGGCGCATTTCGATGCGCTGACCCAGTTGCCGAACCGCACGCTCTTGGCTAACCGGATGCAGTTGGCGATGGCGCAGTGCACGCGTAGCGGCAAGACCCTTGCCGTCTGCTATCTCGATCTCGACGGCTTCAAGCCGGTCAACGACAGCCACGGCCACTCCGTCGGCGATTGTCTGCTGATCGAAGTCGCGCAGCGGCTGAAAGAATGCGTTCGCGCCTGCGACACGGTCTCGCGCCTGGGCGGCGACGAATTCGTACTGCTTTTTTCCAACCTCGACAACAACCGCAAGGCGGAGCACGCCGTCGACCGTGTCATTTCGACGCTGGCCCAGCCCTTCATCGTCGACAAGCATCCCGTGCAAATCTCGGCCAGCATCGGCGTCACGCTCTACCCACAGGATGGCGCCGATTCCGACACGCTGCTGCGTCAGGCCGACCAGGCGATGTACTCGGCCAAACAGGCGGGACGCAACCGCTACCACTTGTTCGACCCCGAATACGATCGTCGTGCCCGCATCCGCCACGAGGAAATCGCTCGCATCCGCGAAGGTTTGGTCAATAGTGAATTCGTCCTGTATTACCAGCCCAGGATCAACATGCGTAAAGGCGAGGTGCTTGGCGCCGAAGCATTAATCCGCTGGCAGCATCCGGAACGCGGCCTGCTGCCGCCTGGCGAGTTTCTGCCGACCATCGAAGGCGACGCGCTGGCCAGCGAATTGGGGGATTGGGTTGTGCGCCAAGCGCTCGACCAGCTTGCCGCCTGGGTAGCCCAGGATCTGCGCCTGGCCGTCAGCGTCAATATCTCCGGCGAGCACCTGCAGCAGCCGAATTTCGTCGACCGCCTGGACGAACTGCTGGCCGCCCACCCGAGCGTGCCGCCAGCGCTGCTCGAACTGGAAATTCTCGAAACCGCCGCCCTCGATGACATCGCCCGGATCATCGAAGTATTCGCTGCCTGCCATCGGCTCGGCGTGCGCTTCGCGCTCGACGACTTCGGCACCGGCTACTCGTCGCTGACCTACTTCCGCCGCCTGCCGGCCGAAGTGCTGAAGATCGACCAGTCCTTCATCCGCGACATGCTCGACGATCCGGACGACCTGGCCATCATCGAAGGGGTCATCGGCCTGGCCCGGGCCTTCCATCGCCAGCTCGTCGCCGAAGGCGTCGAATCGGTCGAGCATGGCCTGGCCCTGTTGCTGCTCGGCTGCGACGAGGCCCAGGGCTACGGCATCGCGCGGCCGATGCCGGCCGAAGCCTTGCCCGGCTGGATCGAGTCTTTCCAGGCGGACGAGTTATGGCGGTCGGCTCCCTCGTTCCGTTGGTCGCACGAGGATTTACCGCTGCTGATCGCCGGAATTGATCACTATCGCTGGAAGAAGACGCTCTATGCCTGGCTCGACGCATCGGATGCCGGCCATCCGACTCCATACTCCGACGAACGGGAATGTAGCTTCGGGCGCTGGTATTACAGCCCATCCAGCCAGCGCTACACCGCCAGCCCCTGCTTTGCCCAACTGGAACCGATCCATGGGCGCATTCATGCCATCAGCTGGCAATTGCTCGACGGGTATGCCTGCCTCGACGCCACATCCAGACAGGTACTGCGTAACGAACTGGAGTCGGCTAGCAACGACATGATGCAGTGCCTGCAACGACTACAGGCGGATGTACTGATCGCGACTCAGTCAACCAAGCGATAAGCCGGATTGTTGAGCGTCCGCACCGCGGCCAACAGGGCATCGATGGCCTTCGGCCGGACAAAACCGGCGCGCCAGGCCAGCGCGACGCGGCGCGACGGCGGCGGCGAGCAGAAGGGAATGACGCTGATCATGTCGCTACTGTAGGGGTGACACAGCGCCCCCTCGGGCAGGACCGAGACGCCTAATCCCGAGGCCACCATGCAGCGGATGGTGCCGATCGAGTGGCCAGTCCGGATGTCGGTCTCCGGACGGCTGACTTCTGGACAGGCGCCCAGTACCTGGTCGCGGAAACAGTTGCCGGCTTTCAGTAGCAGCACCTCGTCGCCGGCCACCTCCTCGGGATTGATGAATTCCTTCTTTTCCCAAGGATGGCCGCGCGGCACGATGACCCTGAACGCCTCATCGTAAATCGCCCGGGTCAGCACGCCGGGAACCTCGAAGGGCAGGGCGATGATGAGCACGTCGAGAGCATTGTCGCGCAGCATCTCGTCGAGCTTCGCGGTCATGTTTTCCTCAATCGCCAAGGGCATTGCCGGTGCCACCACCTTCAGCGCATGAATCAGTTGCGGCAGCAGGTAAGGGGCAATCGTATGGATGACTCCCAGGCGTAGCGGACCCTCCAATTGGTCGCGGCCGCACAGCGCGATCTGCCTGACCTTGTCGGCCTCGCGCAAGGCCAGTTGCGCCTGCTCGACGATGCGTCGGCCGACCAGGCTTGGGCTGACGAAGCCCTTGCCGCGCTCGAACAACTGCACGCCGAGTTCATCTTCGAGGCGGGCGATGGCGACGCTGAGCGTCGGCTGGCTGACCGAACAGCGTTCGGCGGCACGGCTGAAATTGCCTTCCTGCGATAAAGCGACGATGTAGCGCAACTCGGTCAACGTCATACGTATCACTCCCTTGGCGTGTCCGGCCGGTACACCAGCCGATAGTCAAACTATAGGGCGAGCCTATAGACCTTATTATAAATACACATTGAAATCATTGACTTGTAACGATGCTACCATGGCAACTACGGCGACAATGGGCCGAACAAATTTTCCACTTCAGGGAGCAAACCCAATGAAACGTACCATCATCTCGGCAGCTATCGTCATGCTGTCCAGCTTCGCCCTCGCGCAGACCCCGGCCGCTGACGAACCGATCCAGCCGATCAAGCCAGCGGCCAATATCAACCTGGGCATGGTCGAACTGGGTAAGAAACTCTATTTCGATCCGCGCCTATCCAAATCCGGCTTCATTTCCTGTAACTCCTGCCACAACCTGTCGATGGGCGGTACCGACAACATCTCGTCCTCGATCGGCGACCAGTGGCAGCAGGGTCCGATCAACGCACCGACCGTGCTCAACTCCAGCCTCAACCTCGCCCAGTTCTGGGATGGCCGCGCCGGCGACCTCAAGGCGCAGGCCGGCGGCCCGATCGCCAACCCGAGCGAAATGGCCTTCACGCACTCGCTGGCGATCGGCATACTCGAATCGATTCCGGCCTACGTCCGCGAATTCAAGCAGGTCTTCGGCAAGGACAAGATCGACATCGAACAGGTCACCGCCGCCATCGCCGAATTTGAGAAGACCCTGGTCACCCCGAACTCGCGCTTCGACCAGTGGCTGCTCGGCAAGAACGACGCCCTGACCCAGACCGAATTCGAAGGCTACGCACTGTTCAGGGACAGCGGCTGCGTCGCTTGCCATAACGGCGAGGCGGTTGGCGGCAATTCCTTCCAGAAAATGGGCCTGGTCGAGCCGTACCAAGCCACCAGCGCGGCCGAGGGCCGCTCGGCGGTGACCGGCCAGGATGCCGACCGCTTCAACTTCAAGGTGCCGACACTGCGCAACGTCGAGCTGACCTATCCGTACTTCCACGACGGCGCCGCCAACACCCTGACCGAGGCCGTCGATACGATGGGCCGCCTGCAGTTGGGCAAGAAGTTCACCAAGGAAGAGAACGCCAAGATCGTCGCCTTCCTGAAAACGCTGACCGGCGATCAGCCGAGCTTCATCCTGCCGATCCTGCCGCCGTCCACCGATGCGACGCCGCGGCCGACTCCGTTCGTCAAAGCCCAATAAACGGCGCCATGCAGGACAGACGGGGGCGTCAGCCCCCGTTTTTTTGGCTTGCATTTGTTTGATCCAGGCTAATCTGCCGTTAGACTTGCGCGTCCATAATCCGCCGTTGATTCTCTACGGTTTTTCCCCCGATGCTCGAAGCTGACAATCTGGAATGCGTGCGCGGCGAGCGCCGCCTGTTCGCAGGCCTCGGCTTTCGGCTGGCGGCGGGGGAATTGCTCTACTTGCAAGGCCGGAACGGCTCGGGCAAAACCAGCCTGCTGCGCATGCTGCTCGGCCTGCTGCCGCCGGAGCGCGGTGAAATCCGCTGGCACGGCCAGCCGATTCGCAAGCTGGCCGACGACTACCGCGCTGATCTCTGCTATCTCGGCCACCTCAACGCCATCAAGGAAGAATTGACGCCGCTGGAAAATCTACTCGCCGCCGCCCGCCTGGCCGATGAGGATTTGCCCGAGGACGACGCTATCGATGCCCTGGAGCAGGTCGGCCTGGCCGGGCGCGAGGATCTCGCCTGCAAATATCTCTCGCAGGGACAGAAACGGCGTGTCGCGCTGGCCCGCCTGGTCAAGGAAAAGCGGCCGCTGTGGATTCTCGACGAGCCTTTCGTCGCCCTCGATGTCGCCGCCGTGGACTGGTTGGCCGGCCTCATTTCCGGCCACCTGCAACGCGGCGGCTTGGCAGTGATGACCACCCACCAGTCGGTCAGCATTGCCGCCGGCACCGTGCACGAACTGCGGCTCGGTTGAGAGGGATGCGCTGATGTTCAAGATCATCCTGGCGGTAATCGGCCGCGATTTAAAACTAGCCATGCGGCGGCAGGCCGACATCGTTTCGGCGCTATTTTTCTTCATCATCGTGGTCAGCCTGTTCCCGCTCGGCATCGGACCCGAGCCCGACCTGCTGCGCACGCTTGCCCCCGGCGTGCTGTGGGTGGCGGCGCTGCTGGCGACCATGCTGTCGCTGCCGCGCCTGTTCGCCGACGACCACCGCGACGGCACGCTGGAACAATTGGCACTGGCGCCGCATCCGCTCGGTCTCGTCGTCACCGGCAAAGTGATCGCTCACTGGCTATGTTCCGGCCTGCCGCTGGCCCTGATCGCGCCGGTGCTCGGCGTACAGTTCGATCTCTCCGCCGAAGCGTTGATCGTGCTGACCGGCGCTATCCTGCTCGGCACGCCGGCCCTGTCCGGCATCGGCGCCATCGGCGCGGCGCTGACCCTGGGTCTGCGCGGCGGCGGCGTGCTACTGTCGTTGCTGGTACTGCCGCTGTACATCCCGGTGTTAATATTCGGCGCTGGCGCGGTCGATGCCACGGTGTCCGGTCTCGGGGGGGAAGGGCACCTTTCGCTGCTCGCCGCACTGACTTTCGCCTCACTCGGCTTCGCCCCCTGGGCGTCGGCCGCCGCCCTGAAGATCGCCCTCGAATGAACTTCAATCTTTACCGCTTCGCCTCGCCGGCAACCTTCTACCCTCTGGCCGGCAAGATGATTCCCTGGTTCGCCGCCGCCGCCGTCGTTTTCGGCGCGGCCGGGCTGTGGCTCGGCATGCTGGTGGCGCCCACCGACTTCCAGCAGGGCGAAGGCTACCGGATCATCTTCATCCACGTCCCGGCCTCCTGGATGTCGATGTTCATCTACCTGGTCATGGCCTTCTGGGCAGCCATCGGCCTGGCCTTCAACACCCGCCTGTCGGGCATGATGACCCAGGCGCTGGCGCCGACCGGCGCGCTGATGGCCTTTCTGTCGTTGTGGACCGGGGCCTTATGGGGCAAACCGATGTGGGGTACGTGGTGGGTCTGGGATGCCCGGCTGACCTCGGAACTGATCCTGCTGTTCCTGTACATCGGCTACCTGGCGCTGACCGCCGCCATCGACGACGTGCGCCGCGCCGACAAGGCCGGCGCCCTGTTGCTGTTGGTCGGCGTGGTCAACATCCCGATCATCTACTTCTCGGTGCAGTGGTGGAACACGCTGCATCAAGGATCGAGCGTCAACCTCGCCAAGTCCTCGATGGCCGTTACCATGCTCTGGGGCATGCTGCTGATGGCGCTGTGCTTCTGGATGTATTCGATCGCCGTCGCCCTGGGCCGCGTGCGCACCATCATGCTCGAACGCGAGCGGCATGCCGACTGGGCGCGGGCGGAACTGACAGGGAAAGAAACATGATCCACTGGAACAGCGTCGGCGATTTTCTCGCCATGGGCGGCTACGGCCTCTACGTCTGGGGGTCGTTCGGCGTCACCGCCCTGGTCATGGCCATCGAACCGATCCTCGTCGCCCGCCAGCGCAAAAACACCATTGCTCGCCTGAAGCGCCAGTTGCGCGCCGATGCCCGGGCTGAAAACCGCGCAGTTACCCGGAGTCCCGCCGTATGAAGTCCCGTCACAAGAAATTGGCGCTGATCGCCGGCGCCCTGGCCATCGTCGGCATCATCGCCGCTCTGGTGCTCAACGCCCTCAATTCCAATATCGCGCTGTACATTTCGCCGACCGACGTCGCCGCCGGCAAGGTGCCGGCCGACAAGCTGTTCCGCATCGGCGGCCTGGTCAAGGAGGGCAGCATCGCCCGCCAGGCCGATGGCGTCACCATTGCCTTCATCGTTACCGATACCGAGCAGGACATCACCGTCCATTACAAGGGCATTCTTCCCGACCTGTTCAAGGAAGGTAAAGGCGTCGTCGCCCAAGGCAAGCTGACCGCCGACGGCAGCTTCACCGCCACCGAGGTATTGGCCAAGCACGACGAGAACTACATGCCGCCGGAGGCCGCCAAGGCCGTCGGTGACGCTCATGCCCGGGCCGCCGGCAACAAGGCCGCTGCCGAGGCGGCCGGCGCGGCGCCGGCCGACACCCCGAAAGCGAGCGACTGAGCATGATTCCCGAACTCGGCCACTTCGCCCTCATCCTCGCCGCGCTGGTCGCGCTGGTGCTCGGCACGCTGCCGCTGATCGGCGCCCACCGCCGACAGCCGGCCTGGATCGCCCTGGCCCGCCCGGCCACCGGCGCCATGACCTTGCTGGTTGCCTTTTCCTTCGCCTGCCTGACGCAGGCCTTCGTCGCCAACGATTTCTCCGTCGTCTATGTCACCCAGCACTCCAACTCGCTGCTGCCGGTGGCCTATCGGGTCGCCGCCGTCTGGGGCGGCCACGAAGGCTCGCTGCTGCTGTGGATGCTGATGCTGGCCGGTTGGGCTTTCGCCGTCGCCATGCTGTCGCGCCAATTGCCGGACGCCATGGTCGCCCGCGTGCTCGGCACGCTCGGCCTGGTCGCCTTCGGTTTCCTGCTCTTCATCCTGCTCACCTCCAACCCGTTCGAGCGCCTGCTGCCGGGCGTCGCCGAAGGACGCGACCTCAATCCGCTGCTGCAGGATCCGGGCCTGATTATCCACCCGCCGCTGCTGTACATGGGCTATGTCGGCTTCTCGGTGGCCTTCGCCTTTGCCATCGCCGCACTGTTGTCCGGCCAGCTCGATGCCGCCTGGGCGCGCTGGTCGCGGCCATGGACGACGGCCGCCTGGATCTTCCTGACGCTGGGCATCGCCATGGGCTCGTGGTGGGCCTACTACGAACTGGGCTGGGGCGGCTGGTGGTTCTGGGATCCGGTCGAGAATGCTTCGTTCATGCCCTGGCTGGTCGGCACGGCGCTGATTCACTCGCTGGCGGTCACCGAAAAGCGCGGCAGCTTCAAGAACTGGACCGTGCTGCTGGCCATCTCGGCCTTCTCGCTGTCGCTGCTCGGCACTTTCCTGGTCCGTTCCGGCGTGCTGACCTCGGTGCATGCCTTCGCCACCGACCCGACACGCGGCATTTTCATCCTGATTTTCCTGATCGTCGTCATCGGTTCGTCGCTCGCGCTGTTCGCTTGGCGGGCGCCGAGCGTCGGCCTGGGCGGGCGCTTCGGCCTGATTTCCCGCGAATCGATGCTGCTCACCAACAACGTGCTGCTGGTCGTCGCCTGTGCCACGGTGCTGCTCGGCACGCTCTATCCGCTACTGGTCGATGCGCTGGGCATCGGCAAGATTTCGGTCGGCCCGCCCTATTTCAACGCGGTATTCGTGCCGGTCATGGCCCCGGTGCTGTTCCTGATCGGTCTCGGTCCATTCGCCCGCTGGAAGGAAGCCTCGCTGCCCGATATCCTGCGCGCCGTGCGCTGGGCCTTCGCGGTTGGTGTCATCGTCGCCATCGCCGTGCCGCTGCTCTATGGCCGCTGGAGCCCGCTGACCGCTCTCGGCCTGCTACTGGCCGCCTGGATCGCCGCCACCGTCGCCATCAACTTCGTCGGCCGCGTGCGCCAGACCCGCGGCGATGCTTCCTTCTTCAGCGCCGCGCTGCGCCAGCCACGCAGCTTCGTCGGTATGCACCTGGCCCATCTCGGCGTCGCGGCCTTCGTCGTCGGCGTCACCCTGGTGTCGAGCTTCGAGGAGGAAATGGACGTCAAGATGGAAGCCGGCGAGTCGGTTACCGTCTCCGGCTACACCTTCACCTTCCTCGGCGTGCATGAGGTCAAGGGGCCCAACTACATCGCCGCCCAGGGCCAGTTCGACCTGAGCCGGGACGGCCGTTTCCTGCGCAAGATGGCGCCGGAAAAGCGCAATTATTTCTCCTCGGCGATGCCGATGACCGAGGCCGCGATCGACGCCGGCCTGTGGCGCGACGTCTATGTTTCGCTCGGCGAGCCGATCGACCGCGATCAGCCGGAAGGCGCCTGGGCCGTGCGCGTCTATTACAAGCCCTTCGTCGACTGGATCTGGGGCGGCTGCCTGCTGATGTCGCTCGGCGGCCTGTTCGCCATGCTCGACCGCCGTTATCGCCTGAAGGCGCGAAGCGCCGCCACCCTGCCCGCCGGAAGCCAACCCGCATGAACCGCTATTACTGGATACTCGGCGCTTTCGCCGCCCTCGTCGCCCTGCTCGCCGTCGGTCTCGGCCTCAACCCGCGCGACATTCCCTCGCCGCTGGTTGGCAAGCCGGTGCCGGCCTTCAAGCTGGCCGTGCTGGCCACGCCGGACAAGAATTTCGGCCCCGAGGAGCTGCGCGGCAAGCCCTGGCTGCTCAATGTCTGGGCCTCGTGGTGCGTTTCCTGCCGCCAGGAGCACCCGCTCCTGGTCGAGTTCTCGAAAAAGGTGGACGTGCCGCTGATCGGCCTCAATTACAAGGAAGTGCGCGGCGACGGCGAATTCGACATGAGCAAGCTGCCCGCCGACGAGGAGAAAAAGCTGGCGCTGCAGCGCGCCAACGGCTGGCTGCGCGACCACGGCGACCCGTACCGGCTGACGGTGATGGACATCGACGGCCGCGTCGGCATCGATTTCGGCGTCTACGGCGTGCCGGAAACCTATGTCATCGACAAGGACGGGATCATCCGCATGAAGCACACCGGGCCGATCACTCCCGACGTGCTGACCAAGAAAATCCTGCCTCTGCTGGCGGAATTGAACAAATGATCGCCCGCGCCGTGATCCTCGCACTCTGCCTGGCGGCCACCGGCGCTCAGGCGTCATCGGCCTGGGAAGCCGCGGTCGCCGCCGACCCGGTAGCCGAAAAGCGCCTGCAAGCGCTGTCGAAGGAATTGCGCTGCCTAGTCTGCCAGAACGAAACCATCGCCGACTCCAACGCCGAATTGGCCGTCGACCTGCGTCGCGAAATTCGCGGCATGATCCACGACGGCCGTTCCGATAACGAGATCATCGACTTCATGGTCGCCCGCTACGGCGATTTCGTGCTCTACCGGCCGCCGGTCAAAGGGGTCACGTTGCTGCTCTGGGGCGGCCCGGTGGTTCTGCTGCTGCTCGGCCTGAGCGCTCTGTTCGCCTACCTGCGCCGGCGCGCCGGCCGCGTCGGCGATACCGAACGGCCGCTGTCGACCGAGGAAGCCCGCCGCCTCGAAGCCCTACTCAAGGAACCCGATAACAAATGATGCCGTTCCTCCTGTATGCGACGCTGATCGTCGTGGTCATCTGCGCTTTCCTGTTCCTGCCGCTGTGGCTCGGCCGGCGCGGCGCGGCCACGGGCGGCGACCGCCAGACGGCCAATCTGGCCATTTTCCGCGACCAACTGGCCGACCTCGAACGCGAATGTCAGGAAGGCACGCTCGCCGCCGCCGATTTTGACCAGGCCCGCCAGGAATTGCAGCGCCGCCTGCTCGAAGAGACCACCCTGGCAACAGAACCCGGCGCCGCGCCAAGCGCGGCCGGCCCCAGCCGCAAGACGGCAATCGCCCTGGCCTTGCTGCTGCCGCTCGGCGCCCTGCTCGGCTACGCCTTGCTCGGCAATCCGGCGGCGCTCGATCCGGCACGCACGGCGCCGGCGCCGACCCAGGCCAGCATGAGTCCGGAGCAGATCGACGAGATGGTCGCCAACCTGGCCGAGCGCATGCGGAGCAACCCCGACGATATGCAGGGCTGGCTGATGCTGGCCCGCTCCTACAAGGCGCTGGGCCGTTACGACGATGCCGTCCAGGCCTACGCCAAGGCCGAGAAAGTCATCGACGACCAGCCCGACCTGTTGGCCAGCTACGCCGAGACGATCGCCATGGCTAGCGGCCAGGGCTTGGCCGGCAAGCCGCGCGAGCTGGTCGAGCGCGCGCTGAAGATCGATCCCAAGCACGCGCACAGTCTGTTCCTCGCCGGTGCCGCCGCGGTACAGGCCAACGACACCAAGCAGGCAATCGCCTACTGGGAGACCCTGTTGCCGCTGGTCGAGCCCGGTAGCGAACTGGACCAGATGTTGCGCGCCGGCATCGACCAACTGAAGCAAGGCAAATAAAGCATGGTCGACGCCGCCCGTCGGGGATTCCTGCGCGGCCGGCCGCGGCCGAAGACCGAGTTGCGCCCGCCCTGGGCCAAGTCGGAAGCCGCCTTCGTCGATCACTGCACGCGTTGCCGCGACTGCCTGCCGGCCTGCCCGCAGGCCATCATCGTCAGCGGCGATGGCGGCTATCCGACGCTCGACTTCAGCCGCGGCGAATGCACCTTTTGCGCCGCCTGCGTCGCCGCTTGCCAACCGCAAGCACTGTTACGCCACGAGAACGAGGCGCCGTGGCCGTACACGGCGCATGTCGGCCCCGCCTGCC
>QMCE01001138.1_pt1 | contig 14432 bp, 16 predicted proteins | sample 1821851 | NCBI WGS metagenome assembly QMCE01 (sample SAMN09453174, study PRJNA476694) | Termite gut metagenome, whole genome shotgun sequencing project. | isolation source: worker | host: Odontotermes sp. | place: South Africa:Pretoria | collected 2016-01-28 | reverse complement strand
ATTTTTCACCTATATGCTATATAAGCCTCAAAATCCGTTTGCAAAATCCTTGGCACTATCGATTTTACAGGCAAAACATAACTCAGACAGAACCTACCATCTCCTGTGGCCGCGGCGGCGATAGTCATCATCGTCGTCGTACCATTCGCGTTTGAATTCGACGATAGCGCCGGTGTTGGCGTCGATCTCCAGTTCGTATTCGGCGTCGACGCCGTGCACTTCGATATCGTAGATCACCCGGCCGGAGCGCTTGTAATCCTTTTCTATCTGGACGACGTCGCCGCCGCCGGTCCGCGCCAGGGCGATCTCCCTCGCCTGCTCGTACGACACCGGGGTATCGGAGGCCGCCGCGCCGCCCGCGGCCGGCGCCGGCCCCGCCATGCCGCCGCCGACCGCCGCCGGCGCTCCCGCCGGCATCCGATGGCGCTCAAGCTTCAGGAGCGTGCCGTCCGCGCCGTCCAGATCGATCCGCACGCGTTCGCTGTCGTTGACGATGGTGAATTCGTAGCGCAGTCCTCCGGCGCTGCGGCGGAACTCGGTCGTGACGATTCTGCCGTTCTTCACCTGTCCCAGGGCGATGGCCGCCGCCGCCTCTTCGCCGATGCCGGCCGCCGCGCCTTCGGCGGCGTACGCCGCCGTCATCAACGCCAGACACATCCCCACTATCGCGATCCGCTTCATACCGTCTCCTTTTCCTGACCTGTGTATACAGTATACTCCATCCGTTCGGCGACGCCATGCGCCTCGTGAGACTATTGCAGTAGTCTTCCTTTAGACTATCACGATAGTCTTGCTTGGTCAAGGATCTTTTTTCGCTTTTGCCGTTTTTTGCCGCGCGTGAAACGTGAAGCGTGGCGTTATCGGATGCGTGGCCCAACTTGACGCAACAGCAATCGAATGTTTTGGTCATATATTTGCTAATAGTTTTCCACTTTGCTCGTAAAATCATGCATTATACGTACTTCAAAATCATTCGCCACTGCGCGTATCAACCGCATTTGGAAATATCCGCATCTTTTTTTCTAATTCCTTGAATCGATTATTCCAGTTCCTATAATTCTGCTTATCCCTGAAGGGCGTGCTTCGCCGCCATCCCAGCCTTTCCGGATAGCATACGACAAAGCCGTTGCGGCCGCCGCCGCTTCTCGTCTGCTATCCGGACAGACTCAAGGGAAGTTCTAAAAACCATCATCTTTAGCAAATAATGAGGTTTTTAGAAATTGCCTCTACGGGGAGGATATCATTGATGAAAAAGGTCTTTGTTGCCGCGCTCGCTCTCGTCATGATCGCCGCCGCAACGGCTCGGGCGGAGGATGACGCTGCCGGGGCGGAGCAGGAATTCAGTGAAGTCGATTATTATAAAGAATTTGCGAAAAAGAATCTGACAGCGGCGCAGGCCCGGCGGCCCATCGCCAAGGTTGTCCCGGTCTGCTACTACGAAGAAGACGAAAAACCGGCGAACACCATCGCCGTCGTGCCGCAGTATTACCATTCGCGGAACGGCGAAGCGTATTTCAAGGTCAACGGCAACAACCTCAAGATGGCGAAGAGCCGCGCCAACGGCGCCGGCGTCACCGTCGCCTACTCCCGCCGGGTCGCCGACTGGCTGACGCTCGGCCTAAGTTATCAAAATGTTTTTATGAATGTGAGCGGCGGCATGGCTGTTCCGGCTGCGGTCGCCGGGCCGGCGCAGGAGGATGTGCGCTGGCGCTCCAATCTGGTGGGCGCGTCGTCCACGCTTGCCCTGCCGGGCATCGGCAGACTGAATCTGTCTGTCGTCCAGGCGTTCAACCGCGCCAGCGGGCATGAGGAGCGGAGCGGCCAGATCCGGGGCGTCGACGACTACGGCACGGACGTCACCTCGCTCATGGCCTGGTGGGAAAAGGACATTCCTCTCGGCGACGGCAAGTGGAAGATCACGCCTTACGCCGGCTGGCGCAGCCTCTACCTCAGGATAAGCAACGCCAACGACTGGACGGGTCCGGCTGGCGCCGTCAGCGACAGCGACGACTGGGTGAATCTGGTGTCGGGCGGGCTCAAAGTATCGTTCCAGAACGGTCCGCTGGGGGTGGGGTTGCGCGGCGGGGTCAGCCACCGGACGAGCACGGACGACCTCGCCGGTTTCGGCAACCGGGCCGTCGCGCCCGGAGTGGTGAATGTCTCCCACCGCGCCAATCTCGACCGCACGGTCGGCAGCGTCGGCGCGAGCTTCAGCTATGCCGTCAACAAACGCGCCACGATCGGTGTGGGGTATGACGGGTTGTTCGGCAGCGACACGAGTGCGCACATGGGGTCGATCACGGTCGCGTTTCCGTTTTGAACGTCAGCGGCAAATGAGCAATCTTCCCGACGCCCCCGGCCTTTGCGCCAGGGGGCGTCGGGCATTTCTGACTCCGCAAACCGCATTGACGTGTAGCTACATATACGCTACAATTCTTGACACGGCTATGCTGATTTGCTTTCCCGCTGTGATGTGATTGGAGATATGATGCCGATAACCGCAGACAGCACGGTTCGTGCCAGAATTGATTCCGCGACAAAGCGGAAGGCTTCCAAAGCGCTTGAGGCAATGGGGTTATCCGTGTCGGATGCCATACGGTTGATGTTGGTGCGGGTAGCGGAGGAGAAGCGTCTGCCTTTTGCGGTCAAGGTCCCTAATGCCGCGACGAAAAGCGCCATTGCCGAGTTGGAGGCAGGCAAGGGGAAGCGGTTTTCCAGTGTTCGTGACTTGATGGATGATCTTGATGCGGATGATTGAGCGATCATCTGCTTTCAGGAAGGATTACAAGCGCCTTCAGGGTGGGCGCTATCATTCGGCATTGAAGGATGAGTTACCGTCGGTTCTATTAGCCTTGGCGAATGATCAAAAATTGGCTTCCAGGCATCGGGATCATGATTTGATTGGCGACTGGAACGGGTATCGTGAATGCCATGTCAAGGCGGATCTTCTTCTGGTTTATTCTATTTCAGATACAGGCGCCGTGCGTCTCGCCAGATTGGGAACGCATAGCGAACTTTTCAGATGATCCGGGAGTTGGCTTCGGTTTGGTTCGACTTGGACATGGCGAACGACAGTTGTTTCGCGATTTCCGCCACCTCGGCAAGAAACGGTTATCAAGGCATCCGCAGAAACGCCGTAAGCGGTTGCGATTCGCGGTTACGAGCGCTTCGCTCCCTTGGCCCCCCCCGCGAAACCGGAGAGGATGTCGGTTTCGTAGGCGTAGGTGATGCCGGCTGTTTCGCGCTGCCGTTTCAAGGCCAGGGCGACCAGACGGTCCAATAGCGCCGGATACGGAATCCCCACCTTTTCAAAGAGGTAAAAGGCCAAGGAGCCGGGGATGGTGTTGATTTCGTTTATCCAGACCGACCCGTCCCCGCTGTCCATGAGAAAATCGACGCGCGCCACGCCGTTCGCGCCCAGAGCCTGGAAGGCGCGGACCGCGAGGGAGCGGACCGCCTCGCGCGTCTCCGGCGGGATGTCGGCGGGCAGGCGGCGCTTGGCGCCGGACATGCCTTTGCCGCCGCTGCCGCCGGTTTTGGCGGACGCGCCGCCCCGGCCGTACTTGTCGGCGTAGCTGAGGATGGCGTCCGTGTTGATCGGCTCTTCGCATTCGGAGGCGACGGCCTCGTCGGCGTCGCCCAGGACGGCGCAGTTGATTTCGCGCAGCCGCGTGATCGCCGGCTCGATCAGGACGGTGTTGGTGAAGGTGAAGGCGTATTCGAGGGCGGGACGCAGTTCCGCCGCCGAGGACGCCTTGCCGATGCCCACGCTGGAGCCCAGGTTGTTCGGCTTGACGATGAGGGGGTACGGCGCGAACGCTTCCAGAGCGGCGATGGCGGCGTCCGGGGCGAGGAAGAATTCGCGGGACTGCACGCGCTTGCCGTCCAACGCCGGCAGGCCGCTCTGGCGGAGGATCGCTTTCGCGTGGTGTTTGTCCATGCCGAGGGCGGAGGCGGCGACGTCGCAGCCGACGAAGGGGATGCCGACGGTTTTGAAATAGCCCTGCAGATCGCCGTCTTCGACGCCGGTGCCGTGGACGATAGGGAAGGCGAGATCGAGTTCGCCCGCGACCCGGTTGCCCAAACGCGCGGCCGGATGGCGGAGGAGGAGGAAGCGGTTGTCGTCGCGGACGAGGAGAACGCGGCGGCTGGCGGCGAGGAGGGCGGGGATGTCGCGGAACGTATCCACCGCGTCCATGCCGGCGCCGATGCGGAATTCGCCGTCGCGGGTGATGTAGATGGGGGTGACGTCGTACTTGTCCCGGTCGAAGAAGCGGATAGCCTGCATGGCCGAGATGATCGACACCTCATGCTCCACGCTCCTGCCGCCGAAAAACACCCCAAGTCGGATTCGCATCAGATTTCCTCACGCGTGGATTTTTTCCGGCACTTCCAGCGACACGATTTCGCAATATTCGCTGTCCGGCTGCAACTCGTCGCCGTCTTCCGCCATTGCCCGCACATGCCACTCCAGCGCCTCCACCATGCGATCCCTGGCTTCATCCAGGGTCTTGCCGGTGGCGACGCAGCCCGGGTAGTGCGGCGCGTGCGCGCCGAAGCCGGTTTCCGTCTTCACGATTTCGATCAATATTTTCCTGTCCATGCGCTCCATCCTTTCACTTCAGTCCGGCTTGCGACATAATACTGTTCCACAGCCAAACACCAAGAGCATCGGATTCGTGGCCGTTGATAGTGACTTTTCCGGGCTTCACCGGATGCTTGTACTGTCTGTGGCCGCCGCCGTTGCTTTTGATCATCACCCAGCCGTCCCTGCGGATAATCCGCATCGCATCGCGAACCTTTCCTTTCGTCGCCATAAGAGCGCTTTCTCCCCGCCGCAACGCGTTAGAAATTGTCCGGCAGATCATTCTCCACGAGGACGTACTTCCGCCTGCCGCCGGCGTCGAAACCGTGGACGCGCCCGAACGCCTCCTCGACCGTGCCAACAACCGCGATGCTGCCCTCCGCCATGCCGCCGTCGGCCAAACCCTCCCGGATGCTCCGCGTCCGGCGCTCGCCCACGAGGAGAACGCGGTCGCACACGCCGGCGGCGCGTTGCCCGAACTCGCGGTTCAGCCTGTCCTCCATCGCGCCCAGCTCCACCATCCCGGGCGTGACCAGAATCCGCATCCCGTCGAACAACGCAAGCGCTTCCAAAGCCGCCCGGGCGCCGGCGGCGTTGGCGTTGTAGGCGTCGTCGATGATGGTCAATTCGCCCCGATCCACAAGCTGCAACCGGTGCGGCACGCTGTCCAGACGGCGGACGGCGACGGCCAAATCCTCCGCCGGCACCCCCAACCGGTCGGCGACGGCGATGGCGGCGGCGACGTTCAGGACGTTGTGCCGGCCGATGAGGCGGGTCTCAAACAAGACGTCCTGGCCGTCCGCGAGGCGGAGGCGGAAGGAGGAGCCGTGTCGAGACGCCGCGATGTCGCGCGCGACATAGTCGGCCCCGCCCGGCTCCAGACAGTAGCCGACGCGGCGGCACGCCGTCTCGCGGCGGCGGATGTCGGCGCTGTCGTAATTGAGAAAGGCTAATCCGTCCTCGGGCAGGGCGTCCGCCAGCTCGAACTTGGTTTTGACGACGTTGTCCAGGGTCTTGAACGATTCCAGATGCTGCGGCCCGACGGCGGTGACGACGCCGTGTTTCGGCTTCGCCAAATCGCAAATTTCCTTGATGTCCCCGACGTTCCTCGCGCCCATTTCGCAGAGGAAGATCTCATGCACCGGCCGCAGCTCCTCGCGCACAGTTCGCACGACGCCCAGGGTGGTGTTGAAATTGCCGGGCGTCATGAGGACGGTGTATTTCGCCGACAGCAGGCGGTGGAGAAAGTGTTTGACGCTGGTTTTGCCGTAGCTGCCGGTGATGCCGATGACGGTGAGGCCGGGATGGGCGGCGAGGATGCGGCGGGCGTCGTCGGTGTAGCGGCGGTTGATGCGGCGCTCGATGGGCGAATTGAGCGCGTTGGCCGCAAGCATGACGCAAGGCGAGAGGACGACGGCGAGCGCGAACAGCAAGGGCGCGTGCGGCATGAAGCGCCCTGCGAGGGCGACGACCAGCAGGAGGATCACGGCCATCGCGGCCAGCAGGCGCTTGACTCTCGGGGTGAAGACCAGCGGTTTCTTCGCCTTTTTCGGCAGGTTTTTCCACGCCTGAAGACCGAGCAGCAGGATGCCCAGGCCGACGGCGGCGGGGAAGGGCAGGAGCGCGGCAGGGACGGCGAGGACGGCAAAGATGTGGCCGGGGAGCCAGTCGCCCGCGAAGGCGCGGCGCAGCCAGTGGAGATGCGTCCCGGGCTTGTACCCGTTCAACTGGAATATATGGACGTCATGCCGCGCGGCGACCGCCGCGCAGAAGAGAAAAACGATAGCGAGGATGCCGAAGAAAAACACTGCCATGATGACGCCTTTGCGGTTACGCGGTTCCCTCCCGCTCCACCCCCAGAAACGAATCCATAATCAGCCCGAACGCGTACGGTTGATCCAGGAACGGGTAGTGCCCCGCGCCTGGAAGCAGGGCAAGGCCGGCGTCGGGGATGCGCCGCTCCATGATTTTCGCCTGCGCCGCCGGAGTGGCCTCGTCGTTCTCCCCCCAAATGAGCAGGGTGGGGCAGGAAATCGCCGCGAGGCGCGGCGTGAGATCCTCGTTCACCGTCTTCACCAGCACCTCGCGCATGAGCGGGGTGGCGTTCATGTAATCGACCGAGGCGTGGGCCCGCCGCCAGCGTTCGAGGGCGTCCGGGAAAAACCGCTGCGCCAGAGGAACAGACAGAATACGCCGCACCGCCTTGTACACATACTGCCGCGCCCGGGCGGCGGCGGTCTTTTCCGGCCGGATGCCGGCGCTGGCGGTGAGGATCATCTTGTCGATGACGAGGCCGGGGTTGTCGCGCGAGGCCAGCTTGATGCCGATTCTGCCGCCGAAGGAATGGCCGATGACGACGACGCGGGACGCCATGCGCTCGCGGAGAAAGGCGGCGACGAAATCGGCGTAATCGCCCACGTCCCACGCTGCGGGCGGCGGGGCGCTGGCGCCGAAGCCGGGCAGATCGAGTGCCAACGCGCGGCGGTGCTGGGCGAGGCGGTCGAGGAACGGCTTGAAGACGGCGAAATCCGATCCCCAACCGTGGAGGAAGAGAACGGCGTCGCCGTTTCCCTGATCGTACATGTGCGTGTCGATGCCGCCGATATTCATGCTTTTGCCACCCTCGCTTTCGGGTTGTCGACGCCGGCCAGGGCGTTCCGGGTGTCGATGACGAGGCTGGCCGCGCGGGCGATCAGGCCGTAGTCGAGACCGGAGTGGTTGGTGGCGATGACGACGGCGTCCTGCCGCCGCAGCGTGGCGGCGGTCAGGGGGACGGAGGCCAGGGCCGGGGTCCCCGGATTCCCCGGCATGGCCGGGACGTACGGATCGTGGTAGACCGCGTCCGCGCCGTGGCGGGCGTAGAGCTCGATGAGCCGGAGGCTCGGGCTTTCGCGGATGTCGTCGACGTCCGGCTTGTAGGCGAGGCCGACGATGAGGATGCGGCTGCCGTTCAGGCTTTTCCGGTCGCGGTTCAGCTCCTCCACCGTGCGGGCGACGACGTATTCCGGCATGGAGACGTTGATTTCGCCGGCCAGTTCGATGAAGCGGGTGACGCTTTCGTATTCCCGCGCCTTCCAGGCGAGGTAGAAGGGATCGATGGGGATGCAGTGGCCGCCCAGGCCCGGGCCGGGATAGAAGGGCATATAGCCGAAGGGCTTGGAGCTGGCGGCGTCGATCACCTCCCAGATGTCCAGCCCCATGCGGGCGAAGACTTGTTTCAGCTCATTGACGAGGGCGATATTGACGCAGCGGAAGATGTTTTCCATCAGCTTCGTCGCCTCGGCCGTTTCGAGGGAGGAGACGGGGATGGTGCGGGGGACGACGCGGTCGTAGAGTTCGCGGGCGCGGGCGAGGCAGGCGGGCGTCAGGCCGCCCACGACTTTCGGGATGGCGTTGGCGGAGTGGCCGCGCCGGCCCGGGTCTTCGCGCTCGGGGGAGTAGGCGAGGTGGAAGTCCCGCCCGGCGGCGAGGCCGCTTTTTTCCAGGCGCGGCAACACGACTTCTCGGGTGGTGCCGGGATAGGTGGTGGATTCGAGGCAGACGAGTTGGCCTTTCCGGACGACGCCGGAGAGCATGTCGGCCGCGTCCTGGACGTGCGACATGTCGGGATCGCGGTTTTTCCCGAGCGGGGTGGGGACGCAGACGAGCACATCGTCGGCCTCGGCCAAACGGGCCGGATCGGTTGTGGCGCCGCCGCCGCGCCGGCGGAGGGCGGCGACGTCCTCGTCCGGGATGTGCTTGATGTAGCTGCGGCCGGCGTTGATGGCGGCGACCTTGTCCGCGTCGCGGTCGAAGCCGAGGACGGGGAGGCCGGATCGGGCGAAGGCGGCGGCGAGGGGGAGGCCGACGTAGCCCATGCCGACGATGGCGATGCGGGCGGGCGTGGGTTGGTGGTGTGCGGCGGCGGCGCCAGCCATAGATGCTCCCCAGGGGACAAAGGCGAAACCCCTATTGTAGGAGTTGGGGGCGGGGAAAGGAATATGCTTGTCGCTTTTTCCCGGAGAGGAAAATATTCCCGACTCTTCTTCCGCCGCGAATCCGTATACTGGCGTCATGGCAAGTATCGGCGTCGTCATCATGGCCGGCGGCAGCGCGACCCGCATGGGCGGCGTCGACAAGGGGCTGTTGCGCCTGAACGGTCGCAATTTTCTCGACATCCTTTTGGAGCAAGTGCGCCACGTTCCAGAACTCCTCCTCTCCGTCGACCGCCCGGATCGTTATCCCGACTGCCCGGCGACGAGGATCGTCGACGCCGCGCCCGGCAACGGCCCGCTGCAAGGACTGGCGCAGGCCCTCGACGTCTGCCGCTCGGACGCGCTTCTCGCCCTCGCCGTCGACATGCCGCTGTTTGAATACGGCCTCGCCCGCTATCTGGCGGCTTTTTTCCGCCCCGGAACCCTGGCGGTCGCGGCGCGCGACCGGACCGGCCGCCGCCACCCCCTGTGCGCCCTCTACAGCAAACGCGCCGCCCCTGTTCTCCACCGGCAATTGGCGGCGAACAATCTCAAACTGCGCGACGCCCTGGCGCTCCTGGATGCCGTGGACGCGCCGCTCGAACACAGCGCCTACCCGGACGCCATGCTCGCGAACGTCAACTCCCCGGAGCAGTTCGCCGCGCTCCGCTCCGCGTCGCCGCCGGTCCTGGCGATCTGCGGCGTGAAAAATTCGGGCAAGACCACGCTTCTCGCCCGATTGATCCCGCTTCTCCGCCGCCGGGGCCTGCGCCTGGGCGTCATCAAGCACGACGCCCACGACTTCACCCCGGATGTCCCGGGCACGGACAGCTTCCGCCTGCGCGAAGCGGGCGCGGAGCGCGTGGCCGTCTATTCGCCCGCCCGGCTGCTGTTCACGAGTGAAGGCGGCGAGACCGGCCCGGACGCGCTGCTGCCCGCATTCGCCGGCCTCGATCTCGTGCTGTTCGAGGGCGGCAAACGCACGGCGCTCCCGAAGCTTGAGGTCGTCCGCGCCAGTCAGGGCGGCAGGAGCGTGTCGAACCCGGCAAATCTCCTCGCCGTCTGCGCCGACGCGCCGGTGGAGACGGATGCGCCGGTACTGCCGCTGAACGATGGCGAAGCCGTCTGCCGTTTTATCTGTGAAACGTTTCTGGTATGCAGACACGATCCAGTCAGTTCCCTATCGCAATAGAAAGAACACTACGCCATGCTCCGCATCTTCCTCCTCGCCGTCCTCCTCGCCGCGTTCGCCGGCAACGACCGCCCGGCCCAAGCGGGCGAACGGCTCCTCCTCGCCGCGGCCGCCAGCCTCCGCTACGTCTTCGACAACGACCTTATCCCCATGTTCACGCGGCGAAACCCGGGCGTGGAAATCGAAGCCACCTACGACAGTTCCGGCAAACTCCAGACCCAGATCGAAAACGGCCTCGAAGCCGATGTCTTCATGTCCGCCGCCCCCCGGCAGATGAACGCCCTGGTTGCCAAGAAGTTCGTCGACGCGGGGGCGGTGGTGAATCTGCTGGAAAACCGGATTGTCCTCATCCGCCCCGCCAACGCCCCCGCCGCCGTCGCCGGTTTCGCCGACGCCGACGCGGCGGAGACGATCGCCGTGGGCGATCCGGACAGCGTGCCGGCGGGCCAGTACGCGCGGGAGGCGTTCACGTCGCTGGGCATATGGGAAAAGGTGTTGGCCAAGGCGAGTCTGGGGACGAATGTGACCGAAGTTCTCGGCTGGGTTGCGGAGGGGAGCGCCGACATCGGGGTGGTGTACGCGACAGACGCGGCGACGACGGATAAGGTGGCGGTCATCGCGTCGGCGCCCGCCGGGAGTCTGCGCGTCCCGGTCCTCTACCCGGCAGCCCCTCTTGCCGCGAGCCGCCACGCCGCGCTTGCCGCGCGTTTCGTCGCCTTCCTGCAAACGCCGGAGGCGCTCCGCGTGTTTGCGAAGTATGGCTTTTCGCCTGTTTCTCTCCTGATTGACAACGGATAAGCTTGATGTATCATGTATGGTACAGAGAGGGGCATTTGGCGTGAATGACATTTTGAGATGGTATGAAAGCAAAAGCCAAAAGCCCGCATCGCGGTTCCAGCTTCGACTCTTTCCTTCAAGACGAAGGGATGTACGAGGAGGTGAATGCAAAAGCGGTGAAGAAGGTATTGGCATGGCAGTTGGCGCAAGCATTGGAGAAAAAGAGCGTCACCAAGACAGAGCTTGCTTCCCGAATGCATACCAGCCGGGCAGCCGTCAACCGCCTCCTCGACCCGGACAATCCCTCCCTGAATCTTCAGACCATAGAAAAGGCCGCCCGGGCTTTAGGGAAGAAGTTGACTATTCAACTGGTTGAAGCCTGAACCGCATTCAGGAATCATCATCATGCTCTGGCCCGCCCTGCTCACCTCGCTCAAAACCGCCACCGCCGCCATCGCCGTCACCGCGATCCTCGGACTCCTCGCCGCGAGGCTCGTCACCGCCATGCGCCCCGGTCCGGTCAAAACCACCATCGATGTCGTCTTCACCCTGCCCCTCGTCCTCCCCCCCACCGTCGCCGGCTTCTTCCTCCTGACCGTTTTCGGCGTGAACCGGCCGCTGGGGAAATTCTTCATCGACTTCTTCGCCTACAAAATCGCCTTCTCCTGGAGCGCCACCGTCCTCGCCGCCGTCGTCATGTCCTTCCCCCTCATGTACCGCGCCGCGCGGGGCGCGATAGAACAGGTCGACCCCGATCTCGTGCAGGCCGCCCGCACCCTCGGCCTCCCCGACCGCCGCATCTTCTGGCGCATCGTCGTCCCCACCGCCTTCCCCGGCATCGCCGCCGGCGCCGTGCTCGCCTTCGCCCGGGGACTGGGCGAATTCGGCGCCACCGCCATGATAGCCGGCAACATCGCCGGACGCACCCGCACCCTCCCCCTCGCCGTCTACTCCGCCGTCGCCGCCGGCGACATGGACGCGGCGCGGGACTGCGTCATCGTCGTCGTCGTCGTCTCTTTCGCCGTCGTCGCCGCCATGAACCACTTCCTCGCCCGGCACAAGCGCGGCGGCAAACGAGCGTCCGCCCCCAGGAGCGCGGCATGAGCCTGGACCTGGACATCGAAAAGCGCCTGGGCCCCGACTTCTCCCTCGCCGTCCGCGTCTCCCTCTCCCGCGCCGCCCTGGGCATCCTCGGGCCTTCCGGCAGCGGCAAAAGCATGACCCTCCGCTGCATCGCCGGGGTCGAGACCCCGGACCGCGGCCGCATCGTCCTGAACGGCCGCGTCCTCTTCGATGCCGAGAGGAAAATCAACCTCCCCCCCCAACAGCGCCGCGTCGGCATGTTGTTCCAGAACTACGCCCTCTTCCCCCGCATGAGCGTCGCCGCCAACGTCGGCGCCGGCCTCGATCTTCCGGCGCGAGAAAAGGCGGAGCGGGTGGGGCGCTGGCTGGAGCGGATGCGCGTGGCCGATCTGGCCGGACGCTATCCCCGGCAGCTCTCCGGCGGCCAGCAGCAGCGCGTCGCCCTCGCCCGCATGTTCGCGGTCGAGCCGGAGCTGGTGCTCCTGGACGAGCCCTTTTCCGCCCTCGACTCGCACCTGCGGGAACACATGCAGATGGAGATGCGGGACATCATGCGCGAGCGCGACGACGTGATCATGGTGACCCACAGCCGCGACGAAGCGTACCGCCTGTGCGACCGCCTGGCGGTGATGGACAACGGCCGCGTCCTGGGCGGAGGCGACAGCCGCGAGTTGTTCCGCAACCCGGGCTCACGGCGCGTGGCCGAATTGACCGGCTGCAAGAACTTTTCCCGCGCCGAGCGGCGGGAGCCGAAATTGCTTTTCGCCGTCGATTGGGGATTGACGCTGGAGACGGGGAGGGAGATCGGCGACAATATCCGCCATGTCGGCATCCGCGCCCACGACATGCGAACGGCAGAGCCGGGGGAGACGCGGAACGCCGTCGCCGTCGCGGTCACGGGAAGGACGGAAGATCCGTTTGAATGGAATGTCGTCTTCACCAACGCCGCCGCGCCGGGAGCGCAGCCGCTGTGGTGGAAGTACAGCAAATGCCGAAACGCCTGCGGCGGCGACGATGTTCCGTCGCGTCTGGTCCTGCCGCCGGAGGCGCTGCTGTTGTTGACGGATCCGTAAGAGCCTGTTGCTGAATTCCATTTGGCACGCTTTTCCGTCGTAGCGGCCGTAGTCGGCGACAGTCTTTTTCGACAATATTCAGCTATATTGCCTTCAAAAGCCTATCGCCGACTACGACCGCTACGGCGAAAAATCGTACCAAAGCGAATTCAGCAACAGACTCTAAGAGGCTCTACGCAAGGAAGGGAACACCGTGAAAAAGAAATCCGCCCCCGCCGGCGTCATCGTCATCCTGCTTCTGGGCATGTGGCTGGTCAGGTCGCACCAGCCGACGGCCGCCCCGACGACGGCCTCCCCGCCCCGCGCCGGCGCATCCCCCACCGTCACCCTCACCCTGCCGGAGGAGCGGCCGGCCCGGAATGACGCCGCCGCCGCGCGGAAGGGGACGCCGACAGGCCCGCGCGAATCCGCGCCCTACCAGGTCGAGGGCATGCGCATCGTCGACATCAATACCGGCAAGACCCTGCCTGTCCGCACCGTCAATCTGCGCCCGACGCTCGAACGCATCGCCGCCGGCGAAAACAACGCGCACCGGAACGACGGAACCGTGTTCCGCAATGCCCAGCGGAAGCTGCCGCGAAAACCGTCCGGCTACTACCGCGAATACGTCGTCCCCACCGACGGCGTCCGCGGTCCGGGGCCGCAGCGTCTGGTGTTGGGGGAGGAAGGGGAGATATACTACACCCCGGACCATTACGAAACCTTCATCCGCGTTTTGGGAGACACCGGAGGGAAACACTGACATGTTCCACTACTACCGTCCGCCTGCCGACTTCAGCCGCGTCCATCCCGCGCCGCACGTGGCCCGCGTCGCCAAAAACGTCTTCGATACCCGCGAGTTGATAACATCGGCGGGAACGGGACTCCATTTCCCCCGTTTCTTCGGCAAAAACTTCGACGCCTTCTGGGACTGCGTCCGCGATTTGGAACTTGAGGAGAAGGCCGTCGTCATCCTCCATCAGGATCTCCCCAACATTCCGGAAGAGGATCTCGCCGTCTGGCTGGATCTCCTCCGCGACGCCATTCTCTACTGGCAGGATCATGCGGAGGAGCATACCCTGACGGTTTGGTTCCCCGAGGATGCCCGGGAGCGGATCGAAGCTGTCCTCGGAACAGCGTTGCAAGAATAAGCCCGCCAGTACGGTGCTCCATGATTTCAATCTACCCTCTTCGCGGACGCTTCGCAATCGGCGAAAAATACCGGCGACCCTCTCCGGCAATCGGCCTGCCGACGCGGGCTACAAGTCATCCAGCAGGACGCACATCGCGGGCTGGCTTCGGGTTTTCAATGGATGCTCCCGGCGGGTAGAAAAGCAAAAATAACAGGGCGATTCGAGGTTGACGCATATCGTACTTGAGTTATACTACACAGATAGGAATGGTTGTCTCGATTCAACTTTCTTTTTTTGTAACCGTTCACATCTATTATGAGTTTTGCAGAGAGAGGAGTGAGGGGGTAGTAGTCTTTTCGGCATAAGCGGATAATGCTTGGCGTAGAAATTCGAAGGCTGAAGCTCCACGCATGGCGCAGGTGGTCAGTACGGTCCAAATGCGTTCTTTGTACGCACGCCCGTTCGGACTGCGCGTTCCTTGGCTGGACGCGCGGTCGATGACCACTTGGCGTATGGCTTGTTCCGCCCGATTGTTGGTCGGCTCGATTTCGGGATTGGCAGTGAAGCGGAGGTAGGCGTCGCCGTTCTCCAGAAAACGCCTGGCTATATTCTCCGCCTTACCCGCCGGCGGAGAGCGGACAATCGTCCGCCATAGAC
>QMCE01002413.1_pt1 | contig 14441 bp, 15 predicted proteins | sample 1821851 | NCBI WGS metagenome assembly QMCE01 (sample SAMN09453174, study PRJNA476694) | Termite gut metagenome, whole genome shotgun sequencing project. | isolation source: worker | host: Odontotermes sp. | place: South Africa:Pretoria | collected 2016-01-28 | reverse complement strand
AAAGAACTGCTCGCGAGAATCTCCGTCGCTCTCCGGCACGCCAAGGCGCCGGAGAGCGAGCTTTGCTATAAAAACGTCACGCTGCGCGCCGATACGCGCGAAGCCGCCGTGGACGGCGCGGCGGTTCGGCTGACGAGGACGGAGTACGCCATCCTGAAACTGCTGATGAGCAATCCCCGGCAGGTCGTCACCAAATCCGTCCTGCTCGACCGCATCAGCGAGGACACGCCGGACTGCACCGAGTCGTCGCTGAAGATCCATGTGAGTAACCTCCGCAAAAAGCTGCGGGAAACCGGAGCCGGAGATTGCGTGGAAGCGGTTTGGGGTATTGGGTACAAGATGGGGTAGGGACGGTCGACTCGACCGTCCGCAATTCTTCTGTTTATTACGGCGCGCCGAGGGCGTCGCGCCCTACGGTATATATGACACAAGGACAATGTATAATCTATTGCAATCTGAACATTTTCTAAACAATTTCTTACCCGCTTTCTTAACGGTTGTCCGTTATAGTAACGGTATCAACCGATAGGAGGGTTAAAACATGAACGATGTTTTCACGGCAAATTCCCTAAGCAAGACCTACCGTCGCTTCAAGGCTTTAGACAGGCTTACGATGCACATCCCGGACGGTGCCGTTTACGGGCTGGTTGGGAAAAACGGCGCGGGCAAAACCACGCTGATCCGGCTGATCTGCGGTTTGCAGCATCCGACATCCGGAGAGTTTACAATCTTCGGGGAGACCGGCGGCATGAAAGCGCGGCGCAGGATCGGCTCCGTTGTGGAGACGCCTTCGCTGTATATGGATATGACGGCGGAGGACAACCTGAAAATGCAATGCCGCGTACTCGGCTTGCCGTCGTTTGAGGGCGTACCGGAGATTCTCCGGCTTGTGGGGTTGGAGAACACGGGGAAAAAGAAAGTCCGCAACTTTTCGCTCGGCATGAAGCAGCGATTAGGGATTGCAGTGGCGCTCGCCGGCGATCCGGACTTTCTGGTGTTAGATGAACCGGTTAACGGGCTTGACCCGCAGGGCATCATCGAGATTCGCGAGTTGATTTTGAAGCTGAACCGCGAGCGGCGGATTACCGTGCTGATTTCCAGCCATATCCTAGACGAACTCTCCAGACTCGCGACGCATTACGGCTTCATCGACGGCGGGCGGATGGTCAGGGAGATCAGCGCGGAGGCGTTGGACGCGGCCTGCAGGAAGTGCGTAAGGCTTACCGTTACCGACGCCAAGGCGCTTGCCCGCGTACTGGACAAGATGGGCGCGGAATACAAAATCCTCTCCGATACGGAAGCGGACGTATTCGCGCAGATAAACGTTTCGCAACTCACGCTGGCGCTGGCGGACGAGAGCTGCGAGGTCGTCTCGATACGCGAACACGGCGAGAGTTTGGAGAGCTACTACATGAGCATCGTGGGAGGTGGCGCGAATGCGTAAGCAGCTTTCCGTGACTTTTACGCGGTTGTTTAGGAATAAGATCCTTTGGCTCGGTGTGGCGGGCGTCTTCGTCTTTGCCGTTATAAACATGTTATCGCAAAGCAAAACCATCGAATATCCTTTATGGGACGGAACGATGGCAAGCGCGTCATCATATAAAACGATGGATAAGTCTTATATGTTCTTCGCGTCGTTCATCGGTTTCTTCGGCGCGGTGTTCGCAGGTCTGTTTCTGGGAAGCGAGTATGGCTCTTTTCGCAACAAAGTATCGGTTGGAAGCAAACGTTCTGACATATATATCGCGAATTTCCTTGCCGTTTACACGGCGACTCTTCTCGGAATGGCGGCGTGGCTGATTGGCGCGCTAGCCGGGCTGTTCACCCTTGGCCCGTGGGCGGATGTACCCGCTTTAATGAAAAATTTGCTGATCAGCGTGCTGTTTATCGCCGCCCTTTCCGCGATCTTCACGTTGATTGGAATGCTCTGCGCAAACCGCGCGGTGGTTGTGGCACTGTCGGCAGTCTTGGTTTTCGGGGCATTGTTGGGCAGTGCCGCAATTGATCAATCGCTTAGTGCGGAGGAGATGTCCCCCGGAGGCGGAATATGGATAGAACAAAATGACGACGGAACGGTGGAATGGGGAGAAAGCGAACCGCAGCCGAACCCGTATTACATCAGTGGGGTTAAACGGTCTGTCTATGAGTTTATCCACGATTTTCTGCCTACCGGGCAGGAAATTCAAGTGTCGGTACACGGTGGGGTAAAAAACCTTCCGAGGGCGGCGTTGTCCTCGGTGGCGATTACCCTCTTGGTAACGGCGGCGGGGATTGTGTTCTTTAGGCGAAAGGATTTGAAATAGGGAAGCTCTACAAAACTCCGTGTTCGCTGCAGGCGAACGAGCGCAGCGTATGCTCTATGCTTTGTGCGGCGTGCTGGCGGCGGCGGTGTTCGTTTTGCTGATAAAGATATACCTCCTCCGCAAGGCGATGGATGAGATACGAGAAGGGTTAGACGAACGCCTGACGTGCGACACCAACACCCTGCTTTCTATCTCCACCGGTGACCGCCGCGCAAAGCGTCTGGCGGCGGAACTGAACAGGCAGCTTCGCGAGCTGCGCAAACTGCGGCGGCAGTACCAGAGCGGGGACAGGGAGTTAAAGGAAGCTATCACGAATATCTCGCACGATCTGCGTACCCCCGTTACCGCGATATGCGGGTATCTGGACTTGCTGGAGCGGGAAGAGGCGTCCGAAGATGTGCGGCGGTATCTGTCGTTCATCAAGAACCGGGCGGAGGCGTTAAAACAGCTTACCGAGGAACTGTTTGGCTATTCCGTCTCCGTTTCGGAACCGGGGAGCGAGGCGGATGTCTGCCTGAACGGCGCGTTGGAGGAAAGCGTCGCGGCGTATTACGACGCGCTAAACGAGCGGGGAATCACGCCGGAGATTTCAATGCCGGAGACAAAAATAATCAGGCGGCTGGATTCGGCCGCCCTTTCCCGTGTTCTTAGCAACCTGTTGAGCAACGCGGTGAAATACAGCGATGGGGATTTATCCGTCTCGCTCTCCGAAGCGGGCGAGATTGTCTTTGAAAACGCCGCCTCCGAACTGGATGAGGTGCAGGCGGGGAAACTCTTCAACCGTTTCTACACCGTGAATGCCGCGCGGAACGCTACGGGATTGGGGCTTGCGATCTCACATGCGCTGGTCGCACGGATGAACGGGCAAATGACCGCCCAATACGCGGAAGGGCGGCTGCGGATTTGCGTGGTGTTCCCCAATAATTAACCCTTGCGGGAAGGAAGAATTTATGATATAAAAATACCATAATGCACTGGAGGGATCGCAGGTGGGCAAATATTCCGTTCTTCTGTTGGATGCCGACGGTACGCTGTTCGACAGCGACAAGGTAGAGCGTCACGCCTTGCGCGAAACGTTCCGGTTATATGGATTTGAGTTTACCGAAAAAGCTCTGCGGGAATACCGCCGGATTAACAAAGAGTTATGGGATCGTCTTGAGCGGGGTGAAATTGTCCTTAACACTGTCCGCGCCCAGCGTTTTGCCCGTCTCTTTGAAGTATTGCAAATTCGGTGCGACCCTGTCGAGTTTGACAGTCTGTTCGTTAAAGAACGGGAGCGCAACGCATTTCTGCTTGACGACGCGGATTTGGTCTGTGCGGAGTTGTGTAAGAGCGTACCCTTATATATCGTTACCAACGGCATCGCCTCGGCGAAGCACGGTCAACTGGCGCGAAGCGGATTACTGCCGTATATCAACGGAATTTTTATCTCTGAAGAAGTCGGTTTTGTAAAGCCGCACCGTTATTTTTTCGACCATGTTTTCGCCCGGCTAGACAACCTCCCGCGTCAGGAGGCGTTGATTGCCGGCGACTCCCTCTCTAGCGACATTGCCGGCGGCCAATCTGCCGGTCTTGACACTTGCTGGTATAATCCTAAACAAACGCCAAAAAAAGGCGCGTTGAATCCCACCTACGAGATCAACGCGCTGATTGAACTGCTAGACATTGTAAACGAATAATTCATTGTACATTTGGTAATAAAGCGCCTTGAAAAACCTCAGTTTTTTTAGGGACTCAAATGCTCACAGTATCGGCACACGGAACCCTCAAACACGGGAAGACAGGGTTCCGTTTTTGTAATGCAATTTGGGTTATTGCAGCGGTGAACGCCGGGGGTACCCGTCGCTTTCACCGCGAACGGCGGCAGTGAGCACAGTTCCAGCAGCAGCGCCATCCGGGCAAACATACCGAACCTTGCCTGCTCAAAATAAACGGCGCGCGAGTCGCTGTCAACGGCTTCGTCAATCTCCCCGGCGCGCGGCAGCGGGTGCATGATCAGAAGGTCTTCCGGCGCGTCTCTTAAAATCTCCGGCGTCAGGGTATAGCGGTCTTTCAGCCGTTCATATTCGGCGGGATCGCGAAACCGCTCCCGCTGTACCCGCGTCATGTACAGCACGTCAACCTCACCGATAACCGCTCTGAGGTCGGGCTGTTTATAGAGCGGCATTCGCGGGCAGGTCACATACTCCGGAAGGGACAGTTCCGGAGCGGATACCAATACGGCGGAAATGCCCTCGAAACGCGACAGCGCACGCAGCAGGCTGTGGGCAGTACGCCCGTATTTCAAGTCTCCGCAAACGGCGATTCGCAGACCGTCCACGCTTCCGCGCAGGCGGCGGAGGGTGACAAGGTCGGTCAGCGTCTGGGTAGGATGGCAGTGCCCCCCGTCGCCCGCGTTGATAACGGGAACGGCGGCGTACAGCGAAGCCGCCAGCGCCGCGCCTTCGCGGGGATGCCGCAGCGTCAGGACATCTGCGTAGGCGGAGGTCATGATTATTGTATCTTTCAGCGTCTCACCTTTCGATACGCTGGATGCCGCCGGGTCGGAAAACCCGAACACGCCGCCTCCGAGCTTCAGCATCGCCGCCTCGAAAGACAGGCGTGTGCGTGTGGAAGGCTCATAGAAAAGGGAGGCTAAGGTCTGCCCCTTCAGGGCGTCCCTATAGTCTCCCGGATGCTCGATTATCTCTTCAAAACGCCGGTAAAGATGCTCCCATTCCCGCTCCGACAAGTCGGTGAAGTCAATCAGGTGTCTCATATGGGCAACCTTTCTTATGTGAATAGTTTATCCAGCCCGTGTTCCTCTTTTTCCGGATGCCATTGTACCGCCCGGATCTGCCCCGCCTCGTCGCGCAGAGCCTCAATGAGACCGTCGTCGCTTCGCGCCGTAACGCGTAGTCCTCGCCCTAGGTCTCTGACAGCTTGATGGTGGTAACTGTTAACAAACAAATTGCCTCCGCTGTCCGTCGTGACGCGATGGCGCAGAGGCGGTTCGCCATCTGCGGCGGCGTGGATCAGACCGCATTGGGACGGGAGGTCTTGCCAAATCGTGCCGCCGAACGCTATATTGATTACTTGTATCCCGCGGCAAATTCCGAACACCGGTTTCCCGGCCCGCATAAAATCGTCCAGTACGGCAAATTCCAATTCGTCGCGGGGTACATCCAGCGTCTCGCTGCGGTTATCCAACAGCGTCATACCAAACCGCGAAGGATGGATGTCGCCGCCGCCCGGCAGTAAAAGCGCGTCGAATTCATTTATGTTCGGTCCAGAATCGCCCGGATACACGACCATCCCGCTGTGGCCGTACCGCATGAGCGCGGATAGGTATTCGTCTTTCAGCGGGTTCAGCGTCCCGCCGGTCAGTAAAAAGCGCATGATGATCCCCCTTACGGGATCAGTCTATTCGGAGGTTTCGTCCCCTTTGCCGTTTTCGTCAAAGGTTTCGGGAATAAATTCCCGGACACGCGGGCGCGGGTCGCTCTCCAGCTTGGCGATTCCCTGTTCGGTCTCGGCGAAACGCTCGGCAAACCGCGCAAAAAAGCCGCGCATACGGTCGAGTTCCAAGACAATTTCCAGCGACGACGCCTTTCCTTCCGACATGACTTCGGCAAACCGGGCGCGCGTTTCGGCAATGAGGCGGGCTGTTTCCGTCTTAACGGTTTCAGCTTCTCGGAGGTTGCGCTCCAGCGCCTCTTTGCTCCGGTCGGCTTGCTCCATCTCCTCGGTCAGCGAGCGTACCCGCTCGGCGAGTTTTTGGACGTTATTGTTCAGCGCGGAGATTTTTCCGGCCGCGCCTTCGCGTTCCGCGATCAGTTCCTGCCGTTCATCTACGAGGCGGGCGCGTTCCTCCAGCCAAGCGGCGCGTTCGTTGACGATGTCGGCCAATTCCTGCTCCCGCCGCGTGAGGGTGCTGATTACCGAATCCCGTTCGTTTTCGAAAATCGCTTTTTCCTCCCGTGCGCGGCTAAAGGAATTGCTTTCGGCTTCATGTCTGGCAACGGTAGTGTCCAGTTTTTCGCGCAGATCGTCCCGTTCTTTACGCATTTCGTAGAATTGAAGAAGCAGTTCCTCCCGCTCTTGAGAAACCGACCCTTCATCGGGAATTGCCCGCTCAAGTTTCGCGGTTTGCAATTCAGCCTCCAGCGATTCCACTCTTTTGGCCAGCCGATCGCGCTCTTCAACCAAAGAGGCTACCTCCGCCTGCGCGGCGTGCTGCCGCCCGGCGGGGTCACGGCCTCCCCGCGCCGCGACCGCGTCATCACGCTCACGGCGAAGTTTATCCGCGCCCGCGCGCAACGCTTCAGATTCCTCGCGCCGCTCTTTGGACATCTGCGCAAGGTAATCCACCACGTCGCGCGTGTTGAAACCGCCGACAATGCTTTTGCGGAAGGATTTGTTTTTCATTTACAACGCCTCCAACAGCGTCTCCTTTGGCTGCACGCCGACAAACCGGGCGGTTTCCTTACCGTCCCTAAATACGATCACGGTCGGGATGCTCATTACGCCGTATTGCGCGGCCAGCGAATCCTCTTCGTCAACGTCGAGCTTGCACACTTTGGCGTCCGCCTCCTCCGCGATCTCGTCGATTATCGGCGCGAGCATACGGCAGGGGCCGCACCAAGACGCCCAAAAATCCACCAGAACAGAGCCCTCCGCTTCCAATACCTCTTCGTCGAAAGCGTCCGCGCTCAAATGCGTTATCTTTTCGCTTGCCATATTGCGTCTCTCCTCTCATGACTGTCATAACGGGCTTTGTATCAATCCTTTACAGACCAAAACAGGGAGGCTTCCCTCCCTGTATAGCCTGCGGGTTATGTCAATAAATAGTATCTCACCAATTCCTGCAACAATTCATCACGGTCGAGCTTGCGAATCATGGCACGGGCGTTTTTGTGATTGGTGACATAGGTGGGATCCTCGGAGAGGATGTAGCCCACGATTTGGTTGACGGGGTTGTAACCCTTTTCCTGCAACGCGGCGTAAACGGCGGTGAGTGTTGACTTCATTTCAAGGTTGCTGTCTTCGGCTATGGCGAATTTGCGTGTATGATCCACCGTCTGCGCCTCCTTTCTAAATTGAGCATACCGTATTATACATGACGAGCAGGCGGTTTGTAAAGGTTTTTTTTGTACTCTGCAAGAAAAATCTGCGTTGCAAAGAGCTGCGTATCGTTGTATACTATAAGGGAGAAAAATAGGAAGGGGAATGGAGCAATGGTAGAGAGACAAGAATTTAAGCAATATTTAGACATGGATGACGCACTTAAGCGTCTCGGAGGTATGAAAACGATCTATACCGGCCTGCTGCGCAAGTTTTTGGAGAACACGGCGATTGGAGATCTGCGCGCGGCGGAAGCCGACGGAAACGTCAAAGAAATCGATGAAGCCTCCCACGCGATCAAAGGGCTCGCCGCGAACCTATCGCTTCCCATACTAAACAGCGCCGCGACAGCCCTCAATGCGGCGGTACGGAACGGCGAAGAGCCCGGCGGCTTGCCGCAAACCGTTTACGACGCGTGGGACAAAACAAAGTATGTGATCGAGGAAACGCTAAAAGAAGGTTAAATCCCTGTTTGCAACGGAAACGGCGGGCGGTAAAAAGCCGCCCGGCAAGTTTAATTAGCCGTTTTCCAAATACGTTCGTTGTTGCTCGGTAAGCAGAAAATCCGCGGCTTGCATTGTTTCGGTAAACTGCTTCTCGCTTGAGAAGGCAGTTACGCCGATACCCGGAACAGGGCCGGACAGTACATAATTGAGTACAACCGCCGAAACGGATACGCCCAGTTCGTCCGCCAATATTTTCGCGCGGTTTGCCCGCTCTGTATTTTCGGGCAGCCAAGCGTAATACTGAGCGGCGTGGTCGCTCATCGGCAACCCGGCGCAGGTCTTGGCGAAAAAACCTTTACCGGTGGCTGTCCACGCCATGACAGGGAACGAATTCGCGGTGTACCAAGTATGCTCCGCGCCGTCCATGACACAGTGTGTCAGGTCGCCTGTCTGCGCGGCGGTGGTCAGTCCGAGGTTCCAGAGAATCTGGCTGACCGAAAACGGTGTCAGCCCGTTTTCTTCCGCGAAAGCGTTCGCGGCGGCAATCCGCCCGGCTGTCCAGTTGGACGCGCCGAGAATACGTACTTTCCCGGCTGTGACGAGCTCGTGCAGAACCGGCATGATCTCCTCCACCGGTTTGTAAATATCATCGCGGTGCAAAAAGAGAACATCGGTATACTCACAATTGAGGGCGCGCAGGCTCTCATCCGCGTCAGACAGGATCTCTTGTCTGGAAAGCCGCCCGATCGGCGGTTTCGCCATATTGTGATGGCCGCATTTGGTGGAGATAAGATACCGGTCACGCGGTTTCCCCCGGAGATATTCGCCGAGCGCGGTCTCGCTCAAGCCGCCGCCGTAAATTCGCGCCGTATCAAAGCAATTGCCGCCGCGCTCAAGGAAACTGTCAAAACACCAACGGGCAAACTTTTGCTTCGCCGGATCGGAGATGCCATTGTCCCCAATAACGATTTGGGACATGTTGATCGTGTGGCGTTTGTTGGATATTGTTACGGTTTTCATATCGCGTCCCTCCCTGCCGGGTCAGTATATCATAAGCGAATGTAGACCGTCAATCACCAAGGTGCCAATGTATGTATCCGCACAATTTATCTTCCGTTCCCTTGACACGGAAAGCCGTATACGGTAAAATATTCAGCAATGGCATATCTGCCGCAGAAAGGGGTCAAGCCAATATGGTTTCCACCGCAAATAAAGCGCTTAACGCATGGATTCAAGAGGTTTCCGATCTTTGTAAGCCGGATAGCATATATATGTGCGACGGCACACAGCAGGAGTATGACCGGCTGATTCAGGAAATGGTTGATTCGGGGATGGCAACGCCGCTGAAAAAACGCCCCGGATGTTATCTGTTCCGGAGCCATCCATCCGACGTCGCGCGGGTGGAGGACAGAACCTTCATCGCCTCCAAGAAGCAGGAGGACGCCGGCCCGACCAACAACTGGATCGACCCGGACGAATTAAAAGCCACCATGAGCGGTCTCTTCAAAGGCTCCATGAAAGGGCGGACGATGTATGTCATCCCCTATTCAATGGGTCCGATCGGTTCTCCTATCTCCAAAATCGGCGTCGAGATCACCGACAGCCCGTATGTCGTCGTCAATATGCGTATCATGACACGCATCGGCACGAAAGTACTCGAAACCCTTGGCGACGGTGAGTTCGTGCGCTGCCTGCACTCCGTCGGCGCGCCGCTGGAACCGGGGCAGGAGGACGTCGCGTGGCCGTGCGCCCCGATTGAGAAAAAATACATCAGCCACTTCCCCGAGGAGCGGATGATTTGGTCCTACGGTTCCGGCTACGGCGGAAATGCCCTGCTCGGAAAGAAGTGCTTCGCGCTTCGCATCGCTTCGGTGCAGGCCCGCGACGAAGGCTGGATGGCCGAGCATATGCTGATTCTGAAGCTCACCAGTCCCGAAGGGGTATCCCGCTATGTCTGCGGGGCGTTCCCCAGCGCCTGCGGTAAAACCAACCTCGCGATGCTCGTTCCCACCATCCCCGGTTGGAAGGTCGAGACGATCGGCGACGATATCGCGTGGATGAAGTTCGGCGCGGACGGGCGTCTGTACGCGATCAACCCCGAAGCGGGATTCTTTGGCGTCGCGCCCGGCACCTCGATGGAATCCAACCCCAACGCCATGCTGGCAGCCGCCACCAACACCATCTTCACAAACGTCGCGCTGACCGATGACGGCGACGTTTGGTGGGAAGGCATCGGAACCGAGCCGCCCGCGCATTTGATTGACTGGCAGGGTAACGACTGGGCGCCCGGTTCCGACAAAAAAGCGGCGCACCCCAACGCCCGCTTCACAGCACCCGCGTATCAATGCCCCGTAATCGCACCCGAATGGGAAGACCCCGCCGGTGTGCCGATTTCGGCGATCTTGATTGGCGGCCGCCGCCCCAACACCATCCCGCTGGTGCATGAGAGCTTTGACTGGAAGCACGGCGTTTTCCTCGGCTCAATCATGGGTTCGGAGATTACCGCCGCCGCCATTTCCGATAAAATCGGGCAGGTACGCCGTGACCCCTACGCAATGCTGCCGTTCATTGGCTACCATGTCTGCGATTACCTCCAGCACTGGCTGGACATCGGCGAAAAATCGGACGAGGCGAAACTGCCGCGCATTTACTATGTCAACTGGTTCCGCAAAGACGCTAACGGCAAATGGCTGTGGCCGGGTTACGGCGAGAACAGCCGCGTATTGAAGTGGATCGTGGAGCGCGTTTCGGGAAGCGCAAGCGCCGTGAAAACCGCGATCGGCAATATGCCGGGGCCGGGCGACATCACCATTGAAGGGTTGGACGTGAGCGAAGCCGATATGGCGGAGCTTTTGAAGGTCGATAAAGACTCTTGGCTTGCCGAGGTGCAGTCGATTAAAGAGCATTACGCGAAATACGGCGAGAAGCTGCCAAAGGAGCTTTCCTCGCAGCTTGCCGCGCTGGAACAGAGGCTGACGGAAAATTAACTGTGAAAAATAGCGAAAACAACCGGTAATCAGAAGCGAACGCGTCCTATCCTTACTTTGATGTGAGGATGGGACGTTTTTTATAAAATTTCTCTTGACATTCCTGCCCGTGCCGCGTATAATAACTGTATTAGTACATCCATACAGGAGGTGTAAGCGTGTGAGCATCATCGACCCCCGGGGCGGAAAGCCATTGTACGAGCAGATCAAAGACAGCCTTCGCGGGCGGATCATCGGCGGGGTATGGCGGCCGGGAGACAAGTTGCCGTCGGTGCGAGAACTGGCGCAATCGTCGGCCATCAATCCCAATACCATCCAGAAAGCGTACCGCGACTTGGAAATGGAAGGGTTTGTGTATTCTGTGGCGGGAAAAGGGTGTTACGCGGCGGAACTGCCGCCCGGCTTGCTTGAAAAACGCAAGACCGAACTGATTCGCAAAGCCAGACCGGTGATTGGGGAATTGTTCAGCGCCGGAATGACTCTAAACGAGGGATTAACGCTAGTAAAGGAAATCCATGACGAGGAGGAGAGCAAGCATGATTCAAGTAAACGCCCTGACCAAAACGTTTGACGGCTTCAAGGCGCTCGACGAAGCCGCGCTGAACGTGCCGAAGGGCTGCGTTTACGGGCTTGTCGGTCCCAACGGTGCGGGCAAGACGACAATCATCCGCCACATCGCCGGGGTGATGCGCCCCGACAGCGGCACGGTCACGGTGGACGGTCAGCCGGTAGACGAGAACAACGGCATCAAAGGGCGCATGGCACTGATCACCGACGACCCCTACTTCTTCCCCGGCGCGAGCATCAACGACATGCGGCGCTTCTGCCGCGGGATTTACCCGCGTTTCGACAATGACCTCTTCGAGCGTTTGCGTGAAATCTTCCCGCTCGACACCAAGCGGCATATCCGCCGTTTCTCCCGCGGGATGCAGAAACAGGCGGCGTTCTGGCTTGCCATTTGCTGCCGCCCCGACGTGCTGCTGCTGGACGAGCCGGTAGACGGGCTCGACCCCGTGATGCGCCGCCGCGTGTGGAGCCTTGTGATGCAGGACGTAGCAGAGAAGCAGACGACGGTGCTGATTTCCTCGCACAACCTGCGCGAGCTGGAGGATGTGAGCGACCATGTGGGTATCATGCATCAGGGGAAGCTAGTGCTGGAGCGCAACTTGGCGGAACTTCAAGGGAACCTGACGAAACTGCAAGCCGCGTTCTCCGGCGACAGCGATAATCCGCTGCCGGAGAGCGATTACGAGGTACTGCACCATTCGGCACAGGGACGCCTGCACACCTACATTCTGCGCGGGGGGCGGGAGGAGATCACGCAAAAGGTCAGTGCGTTCAACCCCCTTCTCTGCGACCTGCTGCCGCTTTCACTGGAGGAAATTTTCATTTACGAGCTGGGAGGTTTGGACTATGCGGAAATACTTCTCTAAGGCTGTTTATTTAAACACCCTGCGCCGGTTCTGGGCGGGTGCGCTGCTGATCGTCCTGTTCTTTGTCATGATGGCGATCGGGTACGGACAGATGATCGCGGGTGATCTGCTGGTAAATCATGAAGGATCCTCCGATATAGCGGCGGTGAGAAATCGTGCCGGAGCGGAGTTATTACAAGACTACCTACTTGTCAGCGGAATCTTTTTAGCGTTCGCCGGGGTGTTCTGCTCCATCCTGCTGTGCGCCGGTGATGCTGCACGCTCTGCCGGTGCGGCGGGAGGCGCATTTTTGCTCGGTCTTCCTCGCCGGTTTAACACTCCTATGGGGCGGCGCTCTGTTCGGCACAATAGCGTTCGCCGTAACGCAAGCGGGTTACGGAGTCTTCTTCGGAGCTTCGGTCGGATGGTTTTTGCTGATGATGCTGCTCTGCTCGCTAATCGCGTTCAGCATGACTACACTGGCGGCGTTCCTCACGGGAAGCTCGGTCGGGCAATTCCTCCTCACCGCGCTGTTGGCGGGTCTTCCGTTGCTGCTGGAGCTGTTTTTCAACCAGCTTTGCGCGTCTTATTTGTTCGGCTACAGCGGGGCGACTTTGTCGCTGAATAAAATGCTGCACCCTATTTACCTCTTCGGAATCTTGGTGGCGGACGCGCCAAGCTGGCTTGCCAGATACTATTCTGACGGGATCTCGGCGAGCCAAGTGGGCAGTATATTCATGCTGTTCGGCTACTGTCTGATCGCGATCGCCCTCTCGCTGCTGCTCTACCGCAAGCGGCGGCTGGAATGCGCGGGCGATTTTGTCGCAGTGCGCGGGATGCGCCCGGTCTTCCGATACGGCAGCGCGTTTTTGACGGCGTTTTTATTCGGGATATACGGTCAGGCGTTGCATACCTACAACAACGGTCCCAAAATGGGCTGGATGGTGTTCGGAATTCTCGGCGGCGCGATCGGGTTCTTTATCGCAGAGATGTTTATCCGCAAAACTGTGAAAGTCTGGCGGCACTGGAAGGGCGCGGTGCTGTTCGGCGCGTGCTACGCGGCGCTTGTGAAGGGCGCGGTGCTGTTCGGCGCGTGCTACGCGGCGCTTGTGTTTTCCATGATGTTTGACGTGTTCGGCTACGGGAGCTATGTGCTGCCGAAAGACCGCGTGGAGAGTATTTACCTGAGTGAATACGGGTTCCCGCATGAAAACACCGCCTACGGGAACCTCACGCCCACCCTCTATCAATTCACGGGCGACGGCATGGACGCCGCACTCGCGCTTCAGGAATACATCGCGAAAGAGGGGAAGCGCACGACGGAGGAAATGAATGATTATGCGGATAGTCTGCAATCCCAGTCCACCCCGATTCCGGCTTTCCCCTCAGCCGAATCCGATACGTGGGCTGAGGAATCGGAGTCACCATTTGATAAATATCACTGGCACATGTTTTTCCTTGAAGCGACGTTGACAAACGGAAAGACGGTAACGCGCCAATACGATTTAACCCTGCCCACCGACGACCCCGAATGGAGTACCCGAATTGACGCCCTGGACAAAGCCACCGAACCGCAGCGATTCGAGCGTCTGCGCAACCTCGGCACAGTGGCACGCCGTTTAGATTTCTCTGTTTGGTTGCCGGATGAAGAACAAACACCAAAAAATGAATCGCAAATCTCGGGTAACACACCGAGAAGCGCCGGGTCATCCATGTATCACGCGTTTAGCCTCTACGGAGACGACATCACCGGATTTATCAACGCGTTGGTTTCGGATAACGAGCCGTATTGGGAATTCATGTACAGCGATGTCTATCTCAACTCATTCTTGCAAGTTCATGCTATACTTAACAACGCAGAACGTGTTATGATACACGTATACCCCGACAACGAAAATGCCATCGCGTGGCTGCGGGAGCATGGTCTGCTGACACAGGAAATGGAAGCGCAATTGGAACTGCTGTTGCAACTTGATTGATATTTAACAATTCGCAGCCCCGTCCGAACGGACGGGGCGGTTTGTTATTCCGTTGGTTTTTCGTGCCGCGGGTGGTCTTTGACGAACTCGACCGACGTGACGACAGCCATTAAGATTGTGTTATGCGCGCTTTGGTCCAGATAGCGCGTTTTGGAGTAGAGGTCGCGCGATACCACATAATGCGGCTTGAGCTTATTCAACGACATTGCCA
>QMCE01001134.1_pt1 | contig 14447 bp, 13 predicted proteins | sample 1821851 | NCBI WGS metagenome assembly QMCE01 (sample SAMN09453174, study PRJNA476694) | Termite gut metagenome, whole genome shotgun sequencing project. | isolation source: worker | host: Odontotermes sp. | place: South Africa:Pretoria | collected 2016-01-28 | reverse complement strand
GGCGCCACCCGGCCCAAGGAGGTCTTCTACGGGAACAACCGGGCCGACTTCTCGTTCATTCCGGGCAACGTGGCTCCGGGGCTGCTGTTCCGTCAGCCCGACCATTTCGAGAACTACGACGACTGGCCCTTCCTGTGGGGGCAGAACGAGGGAACGATCGGCGGAAACACCGCCTACCTGATCTTCGGAAGTGTATTCAAGAACGTCATCGCCGAATAGGAACAACGCACGCAAAGAAAAAGGAGCCCATCGGGCTCCTTTTTTGTGGCTATATGTGGTGGTTGGTGGGAAGTTATGGTGTCGGTTTGAGTTTATTGAGCTCGTCGATGTTTTGCTCAAGGGTTTTGTAAGGATCGAGTATGGGATCGTTCAGTATGGCGAGCACGGCGGGGGCGATCGCTGTCAGATCCTCCTCCCGCAACACGGCGACCGTTTTATTCTTGTCGGCCGCTTCCAGATCATTCAGCAACGTGGTGATGGCATCGATCTTAGCCTGTGTTATGGTTCCGACCGGGTCGGCACCGCCGGGGTCGTTGTCGTGAGGAGTCCCCCAGCCGATGGCTGTCGTCTCGGAATCCTCGACGACAATGCTGTCGCGGTTGATCGTCACCGGATAGGTATAATGTTTGCCGGCGACGAAATTCGTCGTGTCGGGGATCGCCCAAACGTAGCTGTTGCCGTCGGGGAAGGTGAAGGCGACCGTGCGCCCCGTTGGCTTCGTCGTTCCGGACTGCGGAACGAGGATCGCCGTGAATGAGGCGTCGAAATTCGTGGTGGCGGTCGGCAACTTCCGTGCGGAGAAGTCGGCCTTGGGTTCGACAGGGGTCAGCGTGCCGTCCTGCAGCTTGAGCCGGGCTTCCGCCCACATTCCTTTGAAGGAGACTGTCGTCAGGGCCTTCACGTCGTTGGACACGAAATTCTTGCCGGCCATGACGTTGAGCGTGATCTTGCTCATCACGTGGCGGAAGGAGAGGCTCACCGCCGTCCCGGAGGCGATGTTTCTCCGATCGGCCCACATCACGTCGAGCTGGTTCTGCCGCACCTCGGTCATGGTCTGCTGATCTTTCACCGAGATGCCGTAGGTGTAATCGGACGTCCTCACCACCCCGGCGGGGTAATAGGCCACGAAATCCACATTGCCCGAGACGGGGTAGTAGATCGGGGTGCCTTTCGGGGTGAGCGCGCCGGTGCTTACGTTCGAGACGGAGTAATAGGCGTTGCTGGCGAGGCGGTCGGCGGCGAGCGTCAGGCTGCCGCCCGCTTTGAGCATGTAGATGCCCACCGAATCGTTCAGCACCCAGCTGTTGCCGCCCGAGGTGGTGCGGGTCGCGGGAGCTTCCCCGGCGATCGAGGCGGCGAACTCCACCGCCGCGCCCGGGCGCGGCTCCGGCCGTTCGATCTCCTGCGCACACGCCGCCAACAATGCCGCGGCGGCGAAAATCGGGATGTATCGGTTTGTTTTCATACCTGTTCGTTCAATGGTTTACGGCGTCGGGGTCAGGGTCTGCTCGAAGGTCTCGGCGCGGCCCGGCTGCAGCGTCAGAGCCTCGACGAGCCCTTCGCTCTGAAAAATCGTCCCGTCATCGGTGACGATGCGGAACAGGCGGCTGCCTGCCGCCAACTTCTGTGCCGGGACGAGCGCCCAAAAGATGTAACGATCGGAGGGGACGGTTCCGGAGGGATACATCGTGATCGTCTGCCGAACGTCGTTCACGAGCGTGTCGGCGGCAGGGCCGCCGCTCTTCCCCAAATTGAGCTTGGAGCGCGTTTTGACCCCCGTCAACTGAACGGCCTTCACCGCTTCGTCCGGCGAGACGACCGTCACCTGGATCATCGACAGGGCGTGGGAGAAGCTCAGCTTCACCGTGTCCTTCTTGGCATAGCCTGCCCCGGACTTGTCGCTTTTGACTGTCAGCAGGTTGCTCTTTTTGTAATTTGCCGGGATGCTCTGATCGAGAGACATGTCGAAACTGATATTCCACGGGTCGGTTGCATCTTTCGAATAGGGAAAGTAGGCGTAAAAATCGAAGGTCTGCGTGCTGTTTCCCGGCCTCGGCCAATAGATCGGATCTGCCGGCATCCATTTTTTCTTAGCCCCGTCCAGGGTCAGTTTCAGTTTCACGTTACGGGGATAGGGGTTGGACAAGGAGAACGAACCGTGAGGGACGATGTAAACGCCGATCGAGTCGCCATCCTCCCACGTGCTTTTGGACAAATCCGTCACCATGCGCGTAAGGGGAGGGGCGTCGAAGGCGATCTCGAAGCGGATCGGATCCTGCTCGTCCTGCCGGTCGGCCGGGGCCTCCTTGCTGCAGCCCGCCGCCCCGAACAACGGCAGGGCGAAAAGCCATAAAAAACGCTTCCTGTTCATATCATTTTCCGTTTTTATACTCGCAAAACTATTCGGCGACCACCGAGGGGCCGGTGATCGGAATCCACGCGGCGATGGTCGCCGTGAAGCTCGATCCCGAGGGAGTCGGCACCACCGTGCCGCTCAGCGTGAGCGGGGTTTTCTTATCGGTGTTGAAGTCGGCCAGCGACGAGGTCAGGTTGCTGTCGAAGGTGACGTTTGCCGGAATGCCGTCCGTGAAGGCGATCGTGCCCGTCAGCCGCTGGGAGGCGCCCGCCACACCCAACAGGCGTGTGGTGGCCGTCCATTTGCCCGCGTTGGTGCCCGAGGTGATCCGGGTGAAGGTCAGCGGCACGCTCACCGGCGCGTCGTGGCTGCCGTCGCTGATGCCGAACGTCCCCGCCACCCCCGAAAGAGAGGCCGTGATGCTCGCGACCCGGCCGGCCGAGCCGCCCGTGGGCTCGATCAGCAGCGTCAGCTGGCGTACCTGCTGGGTCATCGCCACCTCGAGCGTGTGCACCTGATCTTTCTCGATCTTTACCCCGAACGCGCGGGAGAAAAACCAGCCGAGCGTCCCGCCGGAATAGCTCGCCGTGGCCGAGGTGCCGGTGCTGTTCACCGTGATACGGTCGGCCGTATTGTAGACATAGACCGAGTAATCGCCCGGATCGAAGAGGCGGTCGAGCGTGTCGATGTCGCCCCGCATCTGCACCGCCGGGAAAGTGCCCACCCGAACCGTGTGGGAGGAGGGGATCGAGACCCCTGTCCCCCGGCCGCTCCAGTCGACCGACACCACGATCTTTCCCTGATCGGGATGCATCGTCCGGTAAATGGGATCGTCTATCATCTCGCAGCCGCTCAGCAGGAGCGCGATCGCGGCCGCTATGGGTAAGGTCTTTTTCATAGTCGTCGTCATATTACCAGCCAATCGTCCAAATCAGATTCACACCTGCCTGCGTCGGCCCCCAGAAATCGATGACCTTATTTCGCTCCCGGTAGACGCGAATGCCTTCCCGGATGGTGAATGTGTCGTATTCGAGGCGCGTGAAGCCAAGCCCGAGGTTGAAGTCGATCGAAAAGTCCTCCCACACCGCAAGCCGATAACCCACCGTCGGCCCGCCGCCGTAGAGCTGGCCCTGATGGCCCTCGTTTTTCGAGATCAGATCGCCCAGCATCCCTCCGCGGACGTTGTATCTGCCGTAGTTTCCCGAGAGACCCACGTAGAAACGCCGGTTGTTTTCCAAGGGGTGGTGGCGCACCTCGGGGTTGATGATCCCGATCTTCTGCACCTTGCCCTTGCCGTCGTCCCACAGCGAGAGGCTGCCGTCGAGCTTCACGCTCCACAACTCGTTCACCCGCCATTGTGCCCCCAGGGTGGGCACCAGCGCGGCGTCGTAGAGCAGGTTCGTGCGGATCGCCAGCCGTTCGTCCTCCGGCTCGCTCGGCACATGCACCCGAAGGGTCACCGACGGCTCGGGGCGTCCCCACTGGGCGGACAAACTCCCCGCCGAGACAACGCCGATCAGGACGGTGAGCGCTAAATGGTATAAGAGAGGTTTCATGAGACAGCCTTTATTTATATCACAAAGGTATAATTTTCTCGGAAAATCCACAATACTCACTCATCATATAAAGTCCATACAATTTTATTGCCTCGGTTTTTGCGCGATCGCCCCCAAACAAAAAGCCCCGAATTCACTCGGAATTCGGGGCTTTAGCGGATGTTGCCTGTCGGCTCGACGGAGAGAGGGGCTCGATAAGCTGCCCATCAGCCGCCTGCTCAGCGATAGCGATAAAGTTCCACGCGGAGTATGTTCGAGTTCGAGCGGCTGGGCGACACACTGTTGCCCTGGCCCGTGTCGTCGCCCGCCAGGATGCGGCCGCGCACCCACTTCCCGTTGACGAACTCACCCTCTTCGACGGTCGCCAACCCTGCGATGGGATCGCCCGGAGTGACCGGCTTGAAGGTGATGGTGATGTTCGCCCCGGCGATCCAGAACTCGTTCGACGACGAACGAATGAAGATGCCGTGGGGCTCGGGCACCGAACCCGCCGCCGCGCCGGCCGGCCGGTTGGGCTGAATGTTGAGCTCGTAATCGCCCAGACGCACCCGCTGCGAGGGGGTGATGCTCTCCAACACCACGCCTGCCACATCGCCCGTGGTCTGGTGCTTGGTGATCAGGGGGGTGAGCTGCTGCAAAATCTTGTAGCTGCGGCCCATCGGGTCGGTTCCCGGAGCAGGCACGGGGCCTCCGCGGTCGACACCGAAGGGCGAGGTGCCGATGGCGTTGTTGTGGCCGATGGCATAGAAGACATTGGCCGCCCCCAGGTTGCCGCCCCCCATCTCGGGGATGAAGAGCGGATTGCCGTTGCGCACATACTTGTCGCTCCACTCCTTGAAGCCGAAATAGATGTCGGGCGCCAGAAAGTCGAGGCCCGGCGAGGCGCGCCAGATGTCGGCCGAGTGGGGCAACGGGCCGCCGCTGTTGTATTGCCCGGGGGCGTAGTTGGTGCGCACGAGGGCGGCGTTGGCGAACATCGGGATGTCGTACTCTTTTTTGCCTGCCTTGGCCACGGCGCCGATGTATTTACCGTAGTACCACGACATGAAAAGATCGTCGGTGAAGAGGCCGGGGCCGAACACTTCGGCCCATGTTCCGCTCGTCTTGAAACCCGCGGCGAGCCATGCCGTGCGCAGCTCGGGGGCGATGGTTTCGCGGTTTGCCACCAGATAGTCCATCAATTGCCGGGGCACGGGACCGTTGAAGGCGCGCTCGGCGGCCGGGGAGTGGTCGCGGGCGTCGGGGATCACTCCCACCTCGTTCTGCACCTGGATCATGATCACCGTGTGGCGGTCGCCGTCGACCTGTTTGACGTGGCGCATGAGGGCGGCGAAAGCCTTGGCGTCCTGATTCTGGTTGGCCTCGCTGATGGGCGTCAGACGCTCGGTGCCTGTGCCGTCGGCCAGCACGACGCGCGGGAAACGGCGATAGTCGCGCTTAACCCAGTCGGGAACGTAGCTCGACCAGGTGTTTTTCCAACTGCCGAACCAGAGCAGCACCACGCGCATGTTGTTCTCGCGCGCCTGAGCCAGCACGCCGTCCACGATAGAGAAGTCGAAACGCCCCTCCTGCGGCTCGACCTGCGCCCACGACACGGCGATGAGCGCCGTGTTGAGGTTCATGGCGTGGAGGCCGGGCCAGGTGGTTTGCAGATACTCGAGGCTCGTTCCCGAGTTGTTGCGCAGTTCGGCGCCCAGCACGATGAACGGCTTGTCGTCGACGATGAGTTGGGTCACCTGTCCGTTTTTTTGGAGATGCGGCGGCCGGTGGCTTTGGGCTGTCGCACCCAAGGCGAGGATGCACACGAGCAGGATCGATAAAATTGTCTTTTTCATGATGAAGTATGGTTCGATTTAAGGATTAGTTATAGCCTGGATTCTGATACGCTCTCTTCTCCTCGTCGGAGAGGTTGAGGGCGTCGATGGCGCTCTGGGGAATGGGGCGCAGATACAGATAACTGTTGGCGCCGTCGACCGACTCGAGCCTGGTGCGGGTGTGCACGAGCTTGGGGGGCAGGGTCTTTCCCGTCCAGCCGTCCCATTTGCGCATGGTGTAGCGGGTGGCCAGTTCGCCCCATTTGCGGGTTCTCACAAGGTCGTACCAGCGCATCCCTTCGCCGTAGAGCTCCCTCATGCGTTCGTCGAGAATGTCGTAGATGTCGGGGTTGGCCGGGGTCTTGGCCGTCAGAAATGCCACCGACGCTGCGACCTGTTCGGGGGTCTTGACCACGCCGCTGTAATTTTTGTGGGCGGCGGCGCGGGTGCGCAGCACGTTCATCAGGGCCGTCGCGGTCATTCCCCCCGAGGGGTTCGCTCCCATCACATGGGCCTCGGCGGCGAGCAAATAGAGCTCCGAAAAGCGCGCTATGGGCGACGGACGGTTGGAATAGTCGTTCTCGCCGATCCTCGAGTTGGGATAGTCGGGACGGTAGGGGCCCAATTTCCACAGGGTGGGGAAGTGGTAGGAGGTGTAGTGCTGGAGGTCGAAGATGGCGTACTTCTTGCCCGGAATCACCTGATAGGGCAGCGCGGGGCCGCCGATGGTGGTCGAGATCTGCTGAACGGCGGCGTCGCCCGCTGCCCCCACCAGTTCGGGAGGGGTGATGCCCGGCATGTACCACACCGTGTCGCCGATCTGATAGGGTGCTCCGTCGCCCACGCTGTTCACACCCGTGCCCGTGCGTGTGCCGTTGGCGTCGAAAGTCTCGACGGCGCTGCCCTGGGGCTCGCCCGTGTAGACCCACGCCTCCTGGAAGGTGCCGTAGTAGCGCGAGTCGTGCTCCTTGTCGTTGAAGATCTCGTTGGTCACCTCATAGGTGGGGGCTGCGCGATACCAGGGGCGTCCCGTGGTCTGGGTGTTGCCGCGATAGACCGGGGTGGCGCCGCGCACCAGAACTGCCTGGTCGTGCTGCCAGCGGATGCACAGGAACGCCGAGGCCGTCCCTTGGGTCGAAGGTACGCGGGTGTAGTCGCGGTCGGCGTAGAAGAGGGTCTCCATGTTGCGATCCTGCGAGGCCTCGTTCACATCCCAATAGTACTGCATCAGGCCGAATCCGGCGGGATTGTTGATGGCCGCCGTCGCTTCGTTGTAGGCCTTCTGGAAATAGGCCGCCTCACCGCTCTGGTTGTTGTTGCGCAGCCACCAGCCGTAGGTCAGGTTGGCCTTCGAGGAGAGGTATTGAGCGAAAGTTTTGGTGATGCCGCGATCGCGTGCCGGAGCCGCGTAGGAGGTTCCCTCGAGGTCGATGATCGCCTGATCGAGATCGTCGAATATCACCTCGTAGACTTCGGGCACGGAGTTGCGCACCGAGGTGTCGGTGAACTTCTCGTTGTAGACAAGCTTTCCCGATCCCAGATCGAGCGGAGCAGGGCCCGAGGTCTGCACCAGGTTGAAGTAATAGAGCGCGCGGATCACACGGGCCTCGCCCAGCAACTTGGCGTTGACACCCAGCGCGGGGCCGCGTTCGATGATGCCGTTGCAGGTGTTGATGGCGCTGAAGGCCGTGGCGTTCCACCAGGCGTTGGAGCTGTTGTTGGAGGGGGTGATGTTGACCTCCTCGACCAGAATGTACTGGTTTTGGCCCATGGCGGCCTCATCGGTGCCGAGTTCCTGATCCATGAAGAAGTTCATGTTGCCGTAGAAATTCCTCAGGGTCGAGTAGACGCCGATCATGGCGAAATCCATCCCCTCGGCCGTTTCGAACAGGTCGGTCATGATCTGCGAACGGGGTGTCTCCTCGAGCAGATTCTGACACGAGACGGCGGCCAGCATGGCGGCCGGGATCAGCAGGCCCGCCAAAATTTTGGTTATGATATGATCTCTTTTCATACGAGTCGTTGTTTATGCGTTTTCGATTTGCGTTAGAGCGTGATGTTGAGCCCGAACAGGAAGTTGCGGGTCGAGGGGGTGTTGAAGCCGATCGTCACGAACCGGTTCGGCAGGGCGTTCGCTCCCGAGGCCACGTTGTTGTTGCCCGCATAGGAGTTGGTCTCGGGATCCATGCCCGACTCTTTTGTGTAGGGAGAGAAGAGCACGAACGGATTCTGTACCGACACGTATGCCCTCAGGCTGCCGATGCCTGCCGCCTTCATCCATTCGCCCTTGAAGTTGTAGCCGAGGGTGATGGTGCGGATCTTCAGGTAGTTGTTCTTGAAGAACTGCAACGTCTGTCCGTAGGCGGGGCTGTCGGAGATGCCGCCCCCCACGTCGGAGCCGATGCCCGGACGCGGATAGGCGTTGGTGGGGTTGTCGGGAGTCCAATAGTCGACCTCGATCTGGCCGCGGCGGCCGGAGAGCATGTTCAGGTAGCTGTTGGGCGAGTGGAACGTGCTGATGAGCAGACCCCCCTGGCGGAAGGCTCCCACCACCGTCAGATCGAAGTTGCGCCACCCCACCACCGTGTTGAAACCGCCGGAGAAGTTGGCGTCGGTCGAGCCGATGATCATCCGGTCGTTGCCGTTGAGCTGACGCGAGGGAACACCGTTCGAATCGAAGGTGACCGGGTCGCCGTCCTTCAGGTTGTAGGCCACCTTGATGGTGCCTGCGTTCGCGTTGGGGTACGACCCGGCGGCCGCGGCCTCTTCGCCCAGCTGGTAGATGCCCAGCTTTTTGTAGGTGTAGATCGAGTTGATCGACTCGCCCACGAACCATTGGTTGGGAACGTAGCGGTCCATGCCCGAGGAGAGGGCGACGATCTCGTTGTCGTTGGTGTAGAGATTAACACCCGCCGTCCAGCTCCAGCCGCCGCGGTCTTTGATGATCTCGGCGTTGAGCGACAGCTCGAACCCCCTGTTGCGCGTCCGGGCGATGTTGGAGATGTAAGCCCCCGGAATACCCGACATGGCGATGGGCTGACGGCTCATCAACAGGTCTTTCGTGTCGACGGTGTAGTATTCGGCCGTCCCGGTGAGGCGGCCTCCGAAGAGCCCGAAGTCGACCCCGTAGTTCCACGTCTCGGAGTATTCCCATCCCAGGGAGGTGTTTGCCACCGTGTTGGGTCGATATCCCTGTACCGTGGCCGAGTTGGTGTTGTAGTAACTCTGGGCCATCATGCCGTAGGTTTGGTAGGGATTGATGGCCTGGTTGGAGGTTTGTCCGTAACCGGCGCGCAGTTTGAGGAAACTGAGCCACGTGACGCCGCGCAGGAACTCTTCGTTGTTGATGTTCCAGCCCACCGAAACCGCCGGATAGGTGTGCCATTTGTGGCCCGGAGCGAGGGCCGACGCACCGTCGGAACGGATCGTGGTCGAAAGCATGTACTTGTTGTCGTAGGAGTACATCACACGCCCCATGTACGACAGCAGGCCGCGCGCCGAGTAGTCCTGGTTGGCGGGATTGATGGTGTAGCTGTCGGTCACCAACCCCAGATTGTAGAACTGCAGCTGGTCGATCGTCACCCCGAGCGCGGAGGCGTTCATGCGCTCGGCCACGGTTTGCTCGGCCGAGTACATAGCCACCGCGTTGATGCTGTGTTTGCCGAAGCTGTTGTTGTAGATCAACATGTTTTCCACCGACCAGTTGTAGTTGTAGCGATGGTCGACTTCGGCGGTCGATTTGGTCTTCACCGCGCTGGCGCTCCAGATGCCCGGATCGCCGGTGGTGAACATCCCCCGCTTGTTCTGGCGGAAATTGGCGCCCACGTTGACGCGGAACTTGAGACCCTTCCAGATGTCGATCTCGCCGTAGAATGTATTGTACGAGGCGAAGGAGCGGGTCAGGTCGACCCTGTCGCCGTCATTGCGCAGGTATAGCAGCGGGTTCCAGCTGGCATCGGTGCCGTTGAGCGGGAAACGTTCGAAACGCACCTCGCCGTTCTCGTCGTAAGGATTGATGGTGGGGTTGACGGTGAGCAGCTGCTCCATGATGTTGATACCCGCGCCGTCCCTCTGCGAGAGGGTGTTCATGGTGGTTATTCCCACCCGGATGATCTTACCCACCTGCTGGTCGTAGCTGCCCCGCAGTCCGTAACGTTTGAAACCCTGCACGGGGGAGATGCCGTCCTCGTCGTAGTACGAGGCGCCGAAACTCACCGAACCACGCTCCGTGGGGGCCGAGATGCCGATGTTGTTGCTCGTCACGAAACCGTTCCTCAACACCAAATCCTGCCAGTCGGTGTCGGTCGCTCCGGTCTCGTCCTCGGCGGGCGTGAAGGCCGCGTAGTTCGAACCGTTGGCAAAAGCGATTTTCTTGAACTCGATGAAATCCTTGGCCCCCATCATCGGGAAGCGCGAGAAAAGGGTGTTCACACCCACGTAGCCCGTGTAGGAGATGGTGGGTTTGCCCAGACCCCGCGAGCCGCGGTTGGTGGTGATCAGGATCACGCCGTTGGCGCCCCGCGAACCGTAGATCGCCGTCGAGGAGGCGTCCTTGAGGATGTCGATGCTCACGATGTCCGACGGGTTGATGTCGTTGAGCTCGCCCGCGAAGGGAATGCCGTCGAGCACCACCAGCGGGTCATTGGTGGCCGTCAGCGAACGGGTGCCGCGGATCTCGATCTTCATCCCGTCGCCGGGGGTGCTGCCGGTGCTGATAATGTTGACCCCGGCCATGCGCCCCTGAAGGGCCTGGGTGATGTTGCCGGCCTGAACCTGCTGGATGGTTTCGGAGTCGATCGAGGCGATCGAACCCGTCACGTCGGATCGGCGTGCGGTGCCATAGCCGATCACCACGACCTCGTCGAGCACCTGACTGGAAGGAACGAGAGAGACGTCGATCGTGGTGCGGCTGCCCGCCTCGATCACATGGTCGTTGTAACCGATGAAACGGTAGGTGACGAGCGAGCCCGGAGGCACCTGAAGAGAGTAGGCGCCGTCCATGCCTGTGGCCGTGCCGATGTTGGTGCCGTCGATGAAAACGGTCGCCCCGATCAGCGGTTCGCCCGCCTCGTCGGTCACGCGGCCCGAGATGGTGATCTGGGGGTCTTGTCGAGCGGCCTGTGCCTCTTTCGCCTTGATCGAGACGTGGCGGTCGCGAATCTCGTAGTCGAGGCCGGTTCCGCGCATGGCCTCGTTGAGGATCGACACCAGATCGGTGTTGGTGCCGTTTACACTGACCTTCACCCCTTCCACGTCTTTGTCGACGTAAAAAAAGAGAATGTCGCTCTGCTCTTCGATCCTGTCCATCAGCTGAAGGAGGGACATGGATGCTTTCCCGATGTTCAATTTGATCTCGGGAAGATTGTTTGCCTGCGCCGACAATTGAACGACCACCAGGAACGACAATACGAGCGTGGTCTTCAATGTGCGCAAAACACGGTTTAAGAGTTGTTCCATAAAGATAAAGGTTAGGGGTTAAAAAAGTAGTGTGTGGTGTTGTTAGTCGATGGTTATCATTTTGCCGTTTTGCCGCCAGTCGAATTTCAGACTATTCTTCATGATCTCGAGCACGTAATCTATGTCGCGCGAGGTGTCGATACCGCCCGACACTTTCACCGACCGGAGCCGCGCGTGGAGCGCTATCTCCACTTCGTAGATCGTCTCGAGCTGGAGGCACAACTCCTCCATGGTGATCGAACGGTAGCGGTAGAGCTCGTGGCGCCATTGCGAGGCCAGGCGCGTGTCGGCCTGCGCAAGCAGGGTGTGTCGCGACAGCCGTGTGTCGTAAAGCAACTGTTCGCCGGGAGACATCGCCTGCTCGAAATCATCGCCCCGGAAGACGATCCGCCCCTGCTCGAGGCTCGTCACGATGAGCTCCTCGGCGGGGTTGGCCTTCACATTGAACTTTGTTCCGAGCACGCCGATCTCTCCCTTGTAGAGTTTCACACGGAACAGGCTGCCCGACCGGGCGACGTCGAACCACGCCTCGCCCTCGAGTTCGACCAGGCGCTCCTTCTTGGCGTAACCGTCGGTGTAGCTCAGGCGCGAGTTCTTGTTGAGGCTCACCGAGGTGCCGTCGGGCAGAGTCAACTGCTGGATGTTGTCACTCGAGTTGTAGATGTAGTGCTCGATCGGATCGCCGCGCATGGGCGAAAGGGCAGCAATCGTAACACAGACAGCCACCGTCACCGCCGCCGCCACGAGCGACCATCGCTTTAGCCAGAATCCGCTGCGCTCGGGGGCAGCGGGACGGAGGGTCTGTTTTTCCATCTTTTCGAAAGCTATACGGGCACGAATCTCTTCGGGAAAGGTGGCCGGCAGCGAAAAATACTCCTTCAGGATCAGAAATTCATCCCGGTTGGTCTCCTCCTTCAGCCACTCGTGAAGTTCGAGTACCTGATCGCTGTCGGCTTCGTTACACAGCGCCTTGCTTATGATAAGATCGAAATTTTGTTCCTGCTTCATAGAGTGATTTTCTTTTTCGGACGTGAATGGATTCGCGTATTTTTTTCACGGCCGAGGTCATGTGTGCTTCAATCGTTTTTTCGGTGACGCCCAGCACGTCGGCAGCCTCGCGATAGCGCAGCCCGTGGAATCGGACGAGTTTGAACACCTCGCGGCTCTTGTCGGGCAGGGCCTCCACCACCCGGTCGAACTCCTCGAGCAGCTCGTTGCTTATCAGCTGTGTCTCGGGGTTGTCGTGCAGGTCGCCCGCCAGATACTCCGCCGTGTCGATGGCCGCCCCGCGGTTCAGAGCGGGTTGTTTTCTTGCGTGGCTCACCGCCATGTTGCGGGCGATGGTGTAGAGCCACGAGGTGATATTCTGGACATTCTGCAGCTCTGCCCGGTTTTTCCACACGGCGACAAACACGTCGGAGGCGATCTCCTCGGCCTCTTCCCGCGAGGCGACGTAGCCCGAGACGAAACAGAACAACTTGCCGTAAAAGTGCATAAAAAGGGCTTTCAAAGCAACCTGGGAGTTGTTTTGAGAAATTTCCCGTGCGATCTCTCTTGCTGTCGTTTTGTTCATGGTTCGGGCATAAGCTCGACAAAAAGGATGCCCCTTTTGTATTATAGTCGTAATTCGGAGAAAATACCCTAAATAGGAAAGAAAAACACCCGCCTTACACTTTTTGGGTGTAAAACGGGTGTGAATTTTGTAACTACCTGAAAAACCAGTGTTTACGGCGGAGAGAGGAGCTCTATAACCTATCGTGTCCGTCCGCGAGTTAGACCCCGACAAGCGAATGGCGGCTTTGGTCGGAGCGATTGAGGACACGAAGCCCGACTTGGTTTTATCCAGCTCTCGGAATAACCCTTGCGATGGTAATACTCCAACAGCCGCTCGATGCCGATTTCGGGGTCATCTATCTCTTCGAGGCGTTCGCGGCCAAGTTGTGCCAGCCACAGCTTAAATGGTTCGGCTTTGGGCGAGGGGATGGACTGAATGAGGCGAAACAACTGCTCTACATCGGCGACGTCGGTCATTCGCATTTTGCCGTCCGGGGCTTTCATTTTCAAGTGTACGATTTTATCGTACACTTCACTCCCTTCGCTGTGTAGCTTGATTTTCAGGTCGCTCCAATAGCGGCGCGGGTTTGCACTACCCGTCAGCACCTCAACCACATCCACAATGGATGCCCTCGACAAGATCAAGGCGCGGATCATCGAGTTGTACAACCAAATCCGGGAGCGCGAGAACTTCGTGACCGCCGAGATGGTGCGCAACGCCTATCAGGGCGTGGGCAACGAGTACGAGTGCCTGCTGACGGCGTTCGACAAAATGCTCTCCGACTTCAAAAAGCGGGTGGGTTAGACAAGCCCGTGAGCTGGCATGTCTCGCGGCACTCGTTCGGAACATTGGCGCTTGCGAAAGGTATGCCCATCGAGAGCGTGAGCAAGATTCTCGGCCATACGAACATCACCACGACGCAGATATACGCGAAGATCACGACCGAGAAACTGGAGCGGGACATTTCGGCGTTCGGCGAGAAGTTGGAGGCGGGGTTTGCCAAAGCGCGAGCCGCGAGTTTTACGCCTGTGGTGGTTCCGATGCCGACAGCCGCACCCCGTGCCCAAGTCGGTGCGGTAAATTAACTAACCCGAAAACGACAAGACGATGAAACGAAGTATCATAACCATCACGGACGAAGGGACAATTATCGCCCCCGCCCACCTGCATGGGGTACGAATGACTATCGGCGAGATTACCGCGCTGTTGGGTGTCTATTACCCGACCGCCAAACGGCATATCCGCGCGATTGAGAAAGTAGGTATCGCACAAGGCGACTACACAATGTGTTGCGTGGCCGACGGACACGGTGTGCATCCCGAATTTTACGGCCTCGATATGATAACCGCCGTCGCGTTTAGGGTCAAGTCGTGGCAAGCCGACACGTTTAGGCGTTGGCTCATGGAACGGGCGACGCAACCCACCCACGCCACCGCACCACCTATCGCGATAGTCTTTCCGGTGAGGGAAAGGGCGATTCCGAACTGACCGCCGCCCCTCTTTTCGCTCGCCCCGGCTTGAGACTTTTGGGGGTCTCCGCAGGGGCAAGCGAGCGGGGGCAGCTACGTTGTCGGGGAACAGGAAACACCACACCCACCCGAACCGCAGCAGTGAAGAATTTCGGCGGCACACACAGGCTTTTTACAAAAGCCATAGCTTATTAGGGCATTTTCCGAGCCGCCTCGCTTCGCGACGCTGAAAATGCCCCA
>QMCE01003758.1_pt1 | contig 14451 bp, 11 predicted proteins | sample 1821851 | NCBI WGS metagenome assembly QMCE01 (sample SAMN09453174, study PRJNA476694) | Termite gut metagenome, whole genome shotgun sequencing project. | isolation source: worker | host: Odontotermes sp. | place: South Africa:Pretoria | collected 2016-01-28 | reverse complement strand
GTTTTGCGCGGAGCGTAAAACTCCGTGGCTAATCCGCAATTCGCTGGAGGCGAGTTGCGGATTAGCCCCTTGTTTTTGGGGGCGTTAGAAAATATACTTGATAGCGATGAGTAAGGTTATTCTGAAAGCTGAGGACCTGGACGGGTATTTGAGTGGGACGGATAGGGAGTATCTTGCCCGGATGGATTCGCTGTATGGGAAGGTGATGAGGGTTTTTCCGCGGCTTTCTTCTGGGGTTCAGGGGGAGGCGGACGCTCTTATTGCGCTGTACAACGAGATGGGTGTGCTGATGCAGGAGATTTGCGGGGCTGCTCCTAATATTCATGTGTATTCGTTTTTGAGTCCGCAGGAGAGTCATCCTGAGGCTTCGCGGCTTATTGCTAAACTGCGTGATGTGCGAACGCCTAACCGTGAGTTTGTTTATTATATTCAGCGGGCGTATGAGATGCTTTTTAAGCTTGCGTGGGGCGGGACTACGGGTTCTAATAAAAATTATCTGATTGTTAAAACGCCGGTGACGAATCCGACGCAGAATTTTGCGGTTCATAAAATTACTAATATCGACGACAAGATCGAAAATACGGTGATGTGCGTTATGCTGCGGGGGGCGCTTCTTCCTTCGATGATTATGAGTAAGGAGATTGAGGAGTATTCTTCTCATGGTTATGTTACGCCGTTTGCTTTGTTTCGGATTAGGCGGGACGAGGCCAAGAAAGAAAATGATATGGAATATATTCTCGATTTGGATAAATCGTATTTTTCGCTGGAGGCGCTGGACGGGAAGGATTTGATTTTTGCTGATCCGATGAATGCTACGGGCGGGAGTCTGGTGACGGTGGTGAAGTATCTTTTGGGCGCGGGGGTGAGGCCGCGTTCGATTCAATTTTTTAACGCAATTGCCGCGCTTAAGGGCGCGTTGCGGGTTGTGCGGGCGCTGGAAAACTGTCATGTTTACACGTTGTGGATGGACCCGGTTCTCAATGATCAGGCGTATATTATGCCGGGGCTGGGTGACGCGGGGGACAGGATTAATGGCAGGGACGAGGATGACAAGCCCCGGAATCTAATTCAGTTGATTGCGGATTACGGTGATAATATTGCTGGTCTTTACCGTGCCCAGCTTCGGGAAATTGAAAACATGGCTTTGAATACGGGCAAATGATATGAAAATGTTCCGGTTTGTAAGCCGCCGCTCTTTGGAGCGCAGTGTTGTTTCCGCCGCTTTTTTCCGCAGCGTTCTGTGCGTGGTGTTTTGTGTGCTGGTAATTTTTCCGGCGCTTTCGGGCTGCGTGACGCAGGGTGTGATGTCCGCCGAAGAATATTTTTCGCTGGGTATGGCGTTTTTTGATTTGGGGCAGGCGGCTAAAGACGCGAGTACGCGGACGAAGCATTTCACTGAAGCGGAAAAGTGGCTGAACCGGGCGCGGCAGATTGACAAAACGAAAAACGCCTCGGAGTACAATCTGGGGCGTATCGCGTTTGAAACCGGCCGTTTTGAGGAAGCGGCGGAGCGTTTTGAAAGTATATTAAAGCGGGACAGCGCGAATACGCTTGCTTTGAAAGCGGCTGCGTACTCGCGGATAAAAACCGGGGAAATCGAAAAAGCTGAAGCTTGGTATCAGCAGCTTCTGGAGTTGATTCCTGAAAGCGCGGACGATGGCTACAATTACGCGCTGGTGCTTTACACGGTGGAAAAATACGCCGAGGCGGAAAGGGTTCTGGACGGCTATAAATTCGCGCTGTTGAATAACAACGATACTTTGCTGTTGTATGCGCGGGCGCAAAAGGCGCAGGGCAAGGTGGAAGCGGCGGACAGTTACGCGCAATGGCTTGTCTCGAATAAAAATTCCAAAGTTAGAATCGAATACGCGCAGATTCTTGAGTCGCAGGAATTTTACGCGAGAGCGCTGGAGGAATACCGCGCAGCTCTTACCGAGCTTGAAACGGACAAAGCCGCCGATAAACTTACGACTCGTTTTGACATTGCCCGCTTGCTGCTTATTGCGGACAGCGAAACGGACGGCGGAATTAAGGAACTGAGCGAGGCGGTGGACGCGGGATTTTCTGATATTGAGGCGGTAGAAAAACTGCTGGAAGATAAGCGGATAAGCAGCGAAAATCTGCAAAGTCTGCGGACGCTTATCAATGATATGCAGCGGAAGAAAGAGGAAAAGGAAAAAGCCGAGGAAGCGGCGAAGGCGGCGGCTGAAGCTGACGCTGCGGCTGGAATTGACGGCGCGGCTGGGACGGCTGATCCCGCGACTGCTTCGGAAGCTGACGGCAATACTGCCGCTCCGGTAGACGGCGGGGCTTCCGGTTCAGAAGAAAATATTCAGGGTGGTGCCAATAGTTCCGGTGAATGACAATGTTTCAGTTTGCTGTTTATAGCCGCAAACCAATTGGCCGAATACCGAAAAATAAAGCCGCCCCATGTTTTGAATGATCGATTCGTGTTTGAGCGAAATGTCCCATGAAAAATAATCTTTTGAACGGCTGTATGTAAATTCCAGGCTTTCTTTACGAAGTTGTTCATGGGGCGCGTCCATCAATGCCGAAAGAGTCAGCCATGATTGCTGGCTTTGAACTTTGCGCGAGATCCACGAATAAAAAATACTCAAGAGGCTGCGTTTGGTGGGAACAAGCCAGTCCAGCCTGAGACTTTCCAGCCATGAATCAGGCGCGGTTGTCAGCGTGTTGGCAAATCCAAGCTCTCCGCCTTTGAAACCCTGAAAAGCGGCTCCCGCGCTCCATTGAATCCGGTAGGAAATATCTTCTTCGGAGGGAAGCGCGAAAACGGTTTCCAGCGAGTGGGAAAATTCATCGCTTTGATAAAATTTGAACAGCGGCTTGTATCCCATCGCGCCGAATATATTGATCGCCGAAAAATCAGCGCGGCCCCGCAAGTTCAGTATGTCGAGGCGGGTGTCGAGTTTTTGTTCAAGGACGCGCTCGATACTGAACGCCGCGTTTGCCGGAATGTAAAAAGCCCGCGTATCGTAAAACGGGGGAAGCTGGGCGGTGATTCCGAAAATGTCGTTGAACCATGTGTATTCGGCGAGTCCGGCGGACGGAGAATTGGCGATGCCCTTGTCCATTGCTTCGTTCAAGGCTGGCGTAAAAAGAGAGTACAGCGGGATAACGCCCCAGAGCGGCAGGGAATCGCGTATTCCTTCGCCGAATTTTCTCCCATCGTCCAGAACATCGCTGCTTGAATAACGCAAGTGCTGCCTGAATCCCCGCTCCATTTGAAGATTGATCGATGCGCTTTGTAGACTGAGCGGCAGGTCAAAGCGGACTTTGTTTTGTGAACGGGTGATGTCTGTCGCTTTAATAAAATTTGTTGTCCCCTCCAGCGAGAGAGCGCCTCCCACCGGTTTAGTTTTTTCGGTGATGATTACGCTGGTTTTGGTTTCACGGCCGTCCGCGTTTTCGCCCAGATCGGGCAGCATGGGACGCCATGTTTCCAGCCAGATTGCGCCGTAGTTTTCTTTTTCAAATGCGTGATTTCTAGTAAGCCAGACGGCGGAAGTATTCACGCTTATTTCAGGAATGAGAGAGCTGCCGCCTGACTTCGCCGGGGGTGTTAGTCCCAGCGCAAGATTCCATTTTCGTTCTTCCCGCCCCTGATCGTAGTACGCTTCGGCTTCAAATTTGCCGTTGACTATTGACGACACCGCCGCGTTAAAACGGTGATCCGCGCTTTCATCACGAGGAGAGGCCGAGAACGATTCTCCTATGGAAACAGGGCCGATTGAGCGGGACAGTTCGTGTCCGGCATCCCAGTAAAACATTTCGTCAGCGGCGGTCAGTGACAAATTTCCTTTCATTTTGATTCCAAACAGCGATATTTCGGCGTTGGAACGCCCGGTTATTCCGCTTGTCGATTCGCGCTGAGGGGTAAAGGGATCGCCGCGCAGTTCGGATTCAAACGCGGCGGACAGCGCAAGATCGGATAACACGGGAATTTTTCCGGCGGACACGATAGTTCCCGGCAGCTGATATTCCACGCCCGCGCCGCCATTCAAACGGTACAATGGGGCGGGTTCTTCCAGAATAATTTCATCGACGCAAAAACTTCCCGCTGGCAGAACGCCGCCGCTCATGTCGCCGGACGTGATTTTCCGCGCTCGCGGACTGACAAAAAACGCGGCGTAGTTTGATTTCCCCGCCGGCGGTTCGTCCGCTGCGTTGGAAAACTGCCGCCTGTACCAAAAACGGCCAGCGGAGTTTGAGCCGTCAACGCTTATTCCCTGATTATCGCCCTGATAGCGGATACTCACTTTTCTCCACTCGCCGGGCGGTAGTTCACTCAGCGGAATTTCCGCTTCGATATACGCCTCTTCGGAATTTTTTAGCGATTCCGGCCCCCGCGCAATTATAAAATTGAACGTGCCGCCTTCAAACGCGGTGTCGTTTTCCCGCGCCGGACCTTTTACGAAAAAACTCAATACCCGGTAATTTGAAAGGGGAAGTTCCCCAATTCTGCCGTCCGCTCCGGCGGATTCTCCTTCGCTGTTCATGTCCTGCCAATTTACCGAAAGCGCCTGCTGACTGCTCCCCGGCGAATGCAGCCGCCCGATAATATCGCCATACCGTGATGCCAAAGAATCGCTTCCCGTTTCACGGATTTCTTTGGCTTGCACATTTCCGCCTGACAGCGAAGAAGGGGTGACAGTGTTGCCGCTGTCGATCTCAATTGGCCTGAACGCAGCGCCTCTGACAATAGGCGGCGCAAGCAGCACGCGCCCGCTGACAGCTTGCGTTCCTGAGTAAACGGCGATGAGGCGCAGATATTTTGCGTCGCCCAGTTTCTTGCGATCTTCGTCATTGAGCGTAAAGCGGGCTATTCGGGGATTTTCGTCGAAGATTGCGGTATTGCTGTCGTCAAACAAAACTTTTTCCAGAATAAGCGCGGGGTTTTCGGCAAATGCGTAATCTTCTCCCGACAGCGCGCCTATCTGTAAAATAACGTTGAAATCGGACAACGGCGTGTCAAAATCAAAACCGTAAAATCTAAACGGAACTTCGATTTCTTTTGCCCTTGCCAGCGCGCTGGAATCACTGCCGAGGGGAACTTCAAAACCTGTCCAGTTTAAGCCGCCTTTGAATTCGAATTCGGCAGTCAGCGCGTTGGCTTCTCTGGTGAGTGACGGGTCTCGTACCGGATACGGCCTGTTTTCGCCGGAAACGATCCGCGAGCCGCCCCAGTCAATTGTCATAAGGGTATTTCCCAGCGTGGCCGAATCGCGGTAATTCCGGTAGACAAGATCGGCGCGTTCGCCGGGCAGCAGATTCGGAAAAAGCACACTCGCGGGAGGATGCGAAAGAAACGCGCTGTCAGCCGGCAGACCGAGAATTATTTCATTGCCTTCCATGCCCGCGCCGCGATACAGGCCGGTGGAATCCGGCTGTTCAAAACCAAGCCCGGCGGTGATCTGCGCCGTGAAATTCTCGAAGTCCCACGACGTTTTCGCGCCCAGCCCAACCGTGCCCGGATTTGACACTCCTTCTTCCGTGAACGTGTCGCCGGAATTCAGATTCCAGCGCAGACCGATAGCCATTTCCGAACTGAACGGGCTTTCCTCTTCGTGATACACCGCGCCGAGACCAGCGGCAATACTCCCCAGTTTCGCGTCACCCGACCGCTTCAAATACGTGATGCGTATCACTTCGCTGAAACCCGCCGGATTTGAAAGACTAACCGTTCCCGCCGCGCTGTTGTAACTGAATTGGCTGTCCATGATCCCAGAACGCCAAACCTGCACCGAACCGGGAACTACATCAGTTCCAATAGAATACGCCCCAGAGTTTCCGTAATTAGTAAAACGCAAGCCTATATCTCCGGCGGACGGAGAAGAGCCAGGCAGATAAATTTCGGCGAATTTTTCCGCCAGCGGCCAGCGGGTAAAAGGATCGCGGTTATCAGCGCTTTTTCCCTCTTTGACAAGCTCGAAAAATCCCCGCGCAGTTTCGTTCTGCGCGTACAAGGGAATATCGGCGCTGAGAACAGACGCTTCAAACTCAATAATCTCAAAACCAGAAATCCGCTGCAGCGAAGAAAGCGTGACCAGCGCCGCGTCCGTTGTCGCGCTGGAAGGCGCTTCGTAACGGCTGCGCCGCTCAAATGGAGAAAACGCGCCAGGCTCGAAAACCACCAGCGCGGGCGTTCCATTGATTTCTCTGCTTCCGGGCTTGCCAGGCGAGCCGCTTGTTTCACCGGACTGGGGATAACCGCTCAACATAATTTTCCCGCCGAAGTGGTTTTGCGCCGCCCAGAAAACCGCTCCCCGGCGTAAGCAAATCACCATATTCCCCCAGCGAAAAATTCCACGGACGCGGATCGCCCGTTTTGGAATAAGCGACAGCCACCATGCCCTCAGGACTTTTACTTAACTCGACAAGACCAGACACTCTCCCCGCCGCATACTCGCTCGCCTCCGCAAGCCGCCAGCGTTTATTGTTCTCATCGCGCAGCTCGCCATCCACGTCCTCAAGAAAAACTTGAATACCAGAATCGATATTTTCATCAGGCAAAACAAACGAAAGTCCCCGCGCAGAATTATCCGGCGAAAGATACACATAACCGCGTTCCCTGTTCCCCACAAAAATCCGCTGTTCGCGGGCAGCCTGATCCCAGCGGAACAAAGTGTGAAAGTTAAGCGCGCCGCCGCCAAAATGACCATAATAGCCAAAAGACGAAGGAGAATCGCCGCCTAAATCCAAATAAGGAAACGCGGGAAAATCAAGACCAGTATTGCCGATACCCGCATATTGAACAAACGCTCCACTCGCCCCCTCGTAACCCGCCCGGTAAGTGTTAATAGCATAATCATCAAGAAACGAAGCTTCGACAAACCAGCGATCCCGAATCCGCAAATCCAGCGTAAGATCGGCCTCCTGAGTAAAAAGCACCGGCGAATCCGGAGAAACAATCTGCGTCCCCAGCGGCGTAAGCGCAAGCCCCAAATTTCCCTGAAGCGTTCCTTTCCAGTAACCAGCAACCGACAACGACACATCACTGTCACCAAGCTTCAAAGACATCAATTCTGATTTCGCTTCGTCCCGTAAACTCTCCTCAAGTTCCTCAATATCAAGCTCAATCTCAAGCGGCGGCACAGGCGGATTTTCTTCAGCGCGTAATATTCCAGCAGAAAAAATCAGCAAAAACAACCCATAAAAAAGCAATTTCAATGACAAACAGTTTTTAAGAAAACTCCGCGCATTCATTGTATAGCTTAAGAAAGGGGGGACACTTTCCACACATTTTCTCGCACACAGAAACATTTACCCTGTCCCCCCTTACGCCGCAGCCCGCCAGCGGTCTGCGCCTATCCCCCGTGTGGGGAGCGGGGAATGGGGAATAGGGATTTTGTTGTACGCAATCTGATCGTAAAAGTAACGCGCTGAAATAGCGAACAAAAATCTTAATTCCCCATTCCCCGCTCCCCATTCCCTATTTCCCAAACTGCTCCCCCCGGTGTCAGTCACTCCCGCGCCATCCCAATATCATTTTTTTGACACTTGAACATTTGTGCCACAGCAATTTCTTTCATACTTTTACCCTGTTTAACGGGCGCTCCCGGCTTCGCAAACAACTCATTAATACTGTATAGTATAGCATAATCCCGTCATGGAAAACTGCCGGGATTAAAGGCACAGAACAGAAATGATAGTTTCCATGATACAGATAATTTTTGAAATTCCCGATGTGGACAGCATCAAGGAAAAACGCCGCATTATCCGCTCGGTGAAGGAAAAATTGCGGCAGCGTTTTCACATGAGCGCGGCGGAAGTTGATTTGCATGATTCGCTTGCCTTCGCCCAGATCGGGGGAGCGCTGGTATCCAATTCCCGCAGTTTCGGCGAGTCGGTGCTCCAGAAAGCTTTTCAAATGATTGAACGGGAAGTACCTGTCCGCATTCAGGACATGAGCATTTATTCGGAGGAATTTTAATCTGCCATGAAAAAATTGCATATAACAAAAAAGCCGCCGCGCTTTGATTTCAACACGGGAACTCTAATGCGCGTAACGGTGATTTTTTTCGCGCTTGTTTCGCTGTGTTCCTGCATGGGTGTCAACGCGGATATTACCGTGCGCGGAGACGGTTCGGGGAAAATGATTCTTGAGTACCGCGTTTCGCGCATGGCCGAAGCATTGGGCCGGCTGGACGGCAACGAACGCTGGCAGACAGTCCCGCTGGGACGCGCTGATTTTGAACGGACAATGACGCGGCTTCCCAATCTGCGCCTTGTGTCATTTTCGTCGAAAAGCGATGACAAAGATATTATCAACAAGGCCGAACTGGAATTCCAAAATATCGAAGACCTGCTGGCTTTTTTTGATCCCGCCGCTGAGGGGAAGTACGCTTCTTTTGCCGGAGAAAACGGAAGAAACCGCCTGTCGCTATTATTGTGGGAAGGCGCGCCGGAAATAGACGCGGACTTATTGTCGTTGATCCAGGAAACATCCGCCGGTTACGCGATTAGTTTCAGTTTGAGCGTTCCGGGAACCGCGTCCCTCGCGCTGACAGACGGGGAAGGCAGAAGCGCTGCCGCGCCGCCTGAAAAATCGGTTTTGATTTCTCCGGGAAAAAAAGTTTCGCTGTCCGTTGATACCGCCGAACTATTCGCTGTTTCAGGCGGACTGGGTATGGAATTCGAGTGGTAAGAATTATATAATGAAAATGGAGAATTTGAATGCGTAAAATATCGTCCGGTATTAAAACGGCAGGGAAAATAATTTTCACGACAATAAACGCGGGAGTGTTGGGTCTGTTTTTATTTTCATGTTCCCGCGCCGCGCCGGTTATTGAATACGGTTTTATGTCGCTTGTTTATTATCAAGATAATGAAAGAATACGGGAACGGTTTACTTTTTTTATAATTCCAGATGACGAGGACGGCATTGAAAATCTCGAAGAACTTTTTTTGTATCATGACGGCGAACAGCTCAGATGGCATTTAAAAAACGACGACTGGGTAATATTCGCCCAAGACGATAAAACATGGATCGGAAGCCGCAGCCTGAGCATGGAAGGTGAAGAAACTTTTCCCCGTGGACAATACCGGGCGGTGTTGATTAACAAAGGCGGCGAAAGAACCGAGCGCAATTTTACGTTTGACGTTCCCGCCGACAAGAGTCTGCCGTTTCCCGAACTGGAAGTCAGCAATGGCGCGTACACAGTCACATCGTCGTACCCAAATAATTATTTCGTGTGTTACGCGGGAGACGGAAATTACATTTCCACAATCAGGCTGCCCATGCTTTCAGGAACTCTGGAAGATATAGGTATTCCTGCCGATGTCCGTATGGTCGCGCTGTGGGCCGAAGACCCGCTGTATTTTACTTCCGCTTTTACCGAGTCGGTCAATCTGCGTTAATGAATATCCCATTACATGAAGACCGGAAAATAAAAAGTTATGTGCTCAGGGCGGGGCGCATGACAGACGCGCAAAAAACCGCGTATGAAACATTTTCCCCCAAATACATAATTCCGTTCGCGCCAGAGCCCCAGTCTCCCAATGCCTTTTTCGGCAATGATAATCCGGTCACTCTGGAAATAGGTTTCGGCATGGGAATCGCCACCGCCGTAATCGCGCATGACAATCCCGAAAAAAATTATCTGGGAATTGAAGTTCACCGTCCGGGAATTGGCAGATTGCTCTGGGAAATCGAAAACAGGTCGCTTGCCAATATCAGAATTATCGAGCATGACGCCGTTGAAGCCGTCGAAAAAATGCTGCCGCCTGCTTCTCTGGACGCAATACATATTTTTTTCCCCGATCCCTGGCCGAAAAAACGCCATCACAAAAGGCGGCTGGTAAAACGCCCGTTTACTGAAACATTGGCCGGACTACTCAAGCCCGGCGGATATTTGTACATGGTGACGGACTGGGAAAATTACGCGGAATGGGCGCTTGAAGAATTACGCGCAACCCCCGGACTGAAAAATTCATGCGAAGGTTTCGCGCCGCCCGCCGAATGGCGGCCCCGCACCAAATTCGAGCAGAAAGGACTGGATAAAAACCACAATGTGCGGGAATTGTTTTTTATTCGGAGTTCGGAGTATTGATGAATAATCGCATAGCAGACCTTGAGCGGCTGATACAAAAATATCAGAAATCATATTATGACGGCGAAGCGGAAATTTCAGACGAGGAATTTGACCTTTTATGGGACGAGCTAAAAAGCCTTGATCCCGGCAATCCCGTAATACAAAAAATAGGCGCGGGAAGCGCTGCCGCAGAATTCGGCGTTGACGGTTTCCCGAAAGCGAAACATCTTATCCCGATGGGCAGTCAGGAAAAAGCGGCGAACCCCGGTGAGTTTCTCGCGTGGGCCGCAAAAACGGGAATGGCCAGCGAAAACGAAACAAGCGGCGGCAAAAAATTTCTTGTACAGTACAAACTCGACGGGGCAAGCCTTGAACTGCGCTATGAAAAAGGCCGTATGATTCAGGCAATAACGCGAGGTGACGGCATAACCGGAGACGACATCACGCCGAACGCGCTGCGTATGGGCAATGTACAGGCAAAACTCGATATTCCCTTTTCCGGCGGAATACGCGGCGAAGTGGTAATGACACATGATGTCTGGAAAAACAAATACTCGTCCAAAGCAAATTGCCGCAACGCCGCTAACGGTTTAATGCGGCGCAAAGACGGGCAAGGCTGCGAAGATTTAGAACTTATCGTCTATGACGCCGCCGCCGCCGGAGACGATTTTTATTTTTCAAACGAACTGGAAAAAATAAACTGGCTTTCCAAACGCGGTTTTGAAACCACCCCGGCAAAAGTCTTCGACAATGCCGCCGCGATTATCGCGTACCGGGGAGAAGTTTCCGGGAACAGACAAAATATCCCCTTTGATATTGACGGGCTTGTCGTGAAAGACTTTGAAACGGATATGACCGATCTCAGACGGGCAAGGCCGGAAAAACAAATCGCTTTCAAGTTTGAATTGGAGACGGCTTTCAGTATTCTGCGCCAGATCGAATGGAGCGAATCAGGAGCGACATATACTCCCATTGGAATCGTTGATCCAGTACGTATCGCGGGGACAACCGTACAGCGGGCAAACCTGAACAATCCCGACATGATTCGCGCTATGGGCCTGAAAATAGGCTGCGCGGTATCGGTAGTAAAACGCGGGGAAATAATTCCGAAAATCGAAGGACTTGCCCCAGAAGGCGCGTTACCCGAAACTCCCGCGCAAACCGAAATAGAATTTCCCGTTCGCTGTTCGGTCTGCGGCACTGAATTGACCGACGGCGGAACAAGACTCTATTGCCCGAATACCGCCTGTCCGAAAAGACTGCTTCACCGGCTTGAAAAATGGGTATCCGTTTTGGACATACGCGAGTTAGGCGAAAAACTTATCGCCCAGCTTTTTGACAAAGAGCGGGTGCGGCGTATTCAGGATTTGTATACGCTTGAGGTTGCGGAGCTTGCCGGGTATGATCGCATGGGCGAATTGTCGGCGGCAAAAGTTATCCGTCATATCAACACGCGCCGGGAACTGTCCCTCGCCGCATTTATCGCCGGCTTTGATTTTGAAGGCATAGCCGAAACGACAATGGAAAAAGTAACCGCCGCCGGCTTTAACACTCTGGAAAAATTGCGTGCGGCCACTGTCGAGGATTTAGCCAGCATTCATGGATTGGGAACAATCACCGCGGCTGTCATCGCCGACGGCCTAACAGAAACCGCCGTGGAAATGGACGCTGTTCTGGCAGCCGGCCCCATCAGTATCGCGCCGCCCCCGCCCGAAGAAACAATGAGTCTGCGGGGACTTTCTTTTTGTTTTACCGGCGAGCTTTCTTCGATGAAACGAAATCAAGCCGAGGAAAAAATCAAAGCCCTGGGAGCGCAGGCAAAATCAACTGTCGTGAAAGGACTTTCGTATCTTGTCACAAACGATCCCTCATCCGGTTCGTCAAAAAATAAAAAAGCGCGGGAACTCGGCATTCCGGTAATCGGCGAAGATGAATTCCTGGCATTACTCGAACAGCGGGGCGGGCAGTCTGACACCAGAGCGGAAACACCACCGGCGAACGGACAGGGGCTTTTGTTTTGAAAGAGTTTTTTCACGCATGATACGTTTTGAGGATATTCAAAAAGTTATTGAACTGGCTGTTGACATCGGCACATACGCGACTTCCGGCCTTTGGAAAAAGCCGCTTGTTTCCGCCGCTGCCGCAAATGACGCGCAATTTCTCAAGCTGAAAGAATGGGTTTCCCCCGAACATTTGCTTCCTGACGATGTACTTCCCGGCGCGAAAACGGTTGTCTGTTTTTTTGTGCCCTTTTCCGAAAGTGTCATAACAAGCAATGCCGACGGAGAAATGGCTTCGCGGGAATGGGCGCGGGCGTATATTATGACCAACGAATTGATCAGGCTCCTCAGTGAAACGCTCGACTATTTTTTAGAGCAAGAAGGATTTCACACAGGGAAAATTCCCGCCACGCATAATTTCGACACGGAAAAACTAATAAGCGCCTGGTCGCACCGTCATGTCGCATACATCGCGGGCATGGGAACTTTCGGCCTCAACAATATGCTCATAACAGAAAACGGCTGCTGCGGACGTTTCGGCAGCTTCGTCACGGATTGGGACGGAGAAATCACGCAAAACCGCCCCACTCAAAACACGGAAAACTGTCTACGTAAACGTGATGGAACCTGCGGCATCTGCCTCACAAAATGTCCGGCGGGCGTGTATCTGTCCAGCAGATTCGATAGACACCGCTGCTACAAACGCTGCCTTGAAAACGCCGAGCTATACAGTGACATAGGACTCGCCGATGTCTGCGGAAAATGCCTCTGCGCCCTCCCCTGCTCAACCAAAGCCCCGCATTAATTGTTGTTAAGAAAGGGGGGACAATTTCCCCACTGCCACCCGCATACCGAAACATTTATCGTGTCCCCCCTTACGGCCAAGCCCGCTTCGCGGTCTTTGCCTATCCCCCTGTTTTAGGATTGGGGAATAGGGAATGGGGATTTTTCTGTTCGCTATCTGAGCGTATTCCTTTTGCGATCAGATTTCTGCGCGGGAAACCGTTCAGCGCAATCGAGTCTTGCTATTTTTACGATATGATTACAAACCGCGCTCCCCAGTCCCGATTCCCCAATCCCCAGAGAGCGCAAGGGACAGAAGCGGAAATCCCGCAGACTTTGCGTTAGCAAAGTCGAGGAATTGAAGCGTATGGCTGTCCGCTTTGCGGACAGCTTAGGAGTTTGCTTCGCAAACTCCTAAGCAAGCAATATATAAAATGTATAAGCATCTTAATTTATTGAAAATTGACTTCACTGCATGATGCTTTTATAATACAAAAACAGGAGTTTTGAAATGCGATTAGTTTTATTATTTTTTGCCATTGTAAATTGTCATGGAATTATTTTTTCTCAAAGTGCGCCAACACAACAATTACCTATTGTTCGATATGTTGCGTCAAAAGAGGGATTAAACGTTAGAGCACAGCCTGCCCGGACAGGTGATAGAATGGGAGCGCTTTTATATGGCGCTAGAGTTGATTTGGTAATACGAAGTGAAAATCGGGAAACGATAGATGGGATAACGGACTATTGGTATGCCCTTCCCGCTGCTCCTGAATGGCGGCATGGCAATGGCTGGATTTTTGGCGGGTATTTGTCTGAAACTATGCCGGAAGATACTTCTCCTGTTTTGGGAAAATGGAAAATAGAGGGGCAGGATAAATTATTTCACTGGGATTTTAGACCGGATGGTAAAATGAATCATGGAAATCCGGCTAGTGGAGGAGGTTTGTTTTTTGGCGGAAATTCATTCATGGGAGATTGGACATTACAGGGAAACCTTTTAACAATAAAAGCCGAATATTTTCAAACACAGTGGGGAAAGCCGTCTGAATATTTTCATAATGAAACCATCGAAATAATTGTAACAATAATAAACCGGGATAGAATTGTTTTGAGATTTACTGATAGTTCTGAACATATTCTTGTTCGGGATAATGATCCTTGATGCGCGTTTTACTTGTTTCCAACCAACGGAGATATTTCTTCCGTAAAGATGAGTGTTAATTTATGCATTGCTCTTGTACAGGCGATATAAAGCAAGTTTTTGTCATGTTCCGAATTATAATTTTTTTCGTTTCCATTTGGAATTATAACCTCATCAAATTCGAGACCCTTTGACATTTGTACAGAAGTGATCGATATGCCGTTTATAAAACCAGTACTCGCCGGTGAAATAAAATGAACCTTATAATCACTTGAAAATATATCGAAGAAATATTTGGCTATGCTATTTATTTTCAAAATAATAGCAAGAGATGTATAAGAACTTTTTATAAAAGTGTCGAGCATAGATTTTATTTTGATTATTTCATCTTGCTCATCATCGCATTGTATTATTGCCGGGGGCGTTCCATGCCGTTCTATTGGTTCGAGTTTATTTACATTCCGTATTC